>Ga0268298_10000337_pt1 | contig 60765 bp, 47 predicted proteins | sample WWTPWeurt_MetaG_FD_194462 | JGI IMG/M metagenome (GOLD analysis project Ga0268298, IMG submission 194462) | Activated sludge microbial communities from WWTP in Nijmegen, Gelderland, Netherland - WWTP Weurt | ecosystem: Engineered > WWTP > Aerobic digester > Activated sludge | place... | reverse complement strand
CCCGGAAGGCCCCGGTCATGACCTCGTCGGCCTCCTTGGCGAAGCCCCAGTCCATGAGAACCACGGCCGCATCGCGCTGGATGTTCTTGGCCGTGGGGTCCTGTTCGGCGACCTTGAGCAGCGCGGCTACGCCCAGCTTGGGGTTGCCGCTCTCCAGCCAGGCCTGGCCCATCCACCGGAAGGCCTCCCCGTCTCCGCCGGCCACCCTTGTGAAGTAGGACTCCGCCTTGGCCCGGTCCCCGGCGATAAGGTGCGCCCGGCCGACCTGGGCCAGCACCCGGTCCTTCCGGGGCTTGAGGCTCGCGGCCCGCTCGGCGCAGGCAAGCATCACCTGGGTCGGATCCCCCTTGAAGAAGGCCTCCGTGGGGTGGTCGGGAACCTGAGCCCCGAGGACCCCGCCGAGCACGAGAACCAGACAGGTGGAGCGCATGGCGGACCTCCCTAGAGGGCAGGCCCTCCGAAGACACAGGCAGATGAGTGCAAAGCGGCTCAAGCATCCGCCAAAGCAACCCAAGGATCAACCAAGGATGTCGGTGGCGCGCATCCGCACGCCTGCTTCAGCCGACCGAGTCCCCGACGCGGATCAGGCCGCCCTCGAGGATCTCCGCCCGCAGCCCGCCCCTGTGCACCAGCCCAGGCAGAATCTGGGGCTTGCCGGTCATGCGGGCCAGGTCGCCGCAGGGTTCGCAGAGCTCGTGGCCGAGCAGGCGCACGCCGCCCACGGTGAACTCGCGTCCCACCAGATGGTTCAGCGCGACCCCCCGGGTGATGAGGTTGCGGCGTGTTTCCCCGGGCGCCAGCACCATGCCCAGCTCTCGCTCCAGCGCCTCGATGGCCTCGGCCTCGATGAGGGTGAGCTGGCGTCCCGGCTTGGGCTTGGCGGAGAAGCTGCCCATGCGCGCGGCGTAGCGGTCCCCCTCCAGCCCCACGCCGGCGACGGCCACTGCCTGATCGACGCTGCGCATGGCGGCCTCGGCGGTGGGCGTGATGTGGATGGATTCGATACGGCCCTGGGACATGGGGACTCCACGTGACGTGAGGGGGCGCCTTGATGGCCCCCCCTCACTCTTGCACAAGCAGGGTCGGGGACGGCAGGCCGGGCAGGGTGTAGTCCAGGGTGTGGTCCTCCTCGGCGCGGGCCTGGATGGCGCGGATGAGGCCGGGAAAGAGGAACCGGTGCAGTTGCAGGGCCGAATACCAGTAGAGGTTGCCGGAGAGGCCGTGGGGTTCGAAGAAGGCGGTCTGCTCTAGGTGGGTGCGCCTGCCCTCGGGGCGCACCTCGAACTGCAGCCAGGCCCGGCCCGGCAGCTTCATCTCGGCGCGGAGCCGCAGGACCCGCCCCGGCTCGAAGGACTCCACCCGCCAGAAGTCCAGCGGATCGCCCACGCGCAGGTCCTTGGGGTGCCGCCGTCCCCGGCGCATGCCCACACCGCCCATGGCCCGGTCGATGGCGCCCCGGAGCTGCCAGAGGGCGTTGCCGGCGGGCCAGCCCTGCTCGCCCCCCAGCGCGCAGATGACCTCCATGATGCGCTCGGGCGAGGCCTGTACTTTGCGCCAGTGGCGCTCCAGCAGCAGGCCCTCCTGGTTGTCCAGCTGCCGTCCCACGGGATCCTTCCGGACCGTGCTGGCCAGGCTGGAGGCCCAGGTGGTCTCCACGTCGTCGGCGGCGATGCGCCCCAGGGCGCGGTCCAGGGCCTCGGCGTAGGTGGTGGGCCGCACGGAGAAGGTGCGGAGGGCGCGGTCGTCCCTCACCACCACCTCGGTGCGGAGGCTCTCCAACAGGGCCGCCGCGATGCGGTGCGGGATTGGAGTCAGCAGGTCGATCACCCGGCTGCTGAAGTTCCGCTTCGGCATGGGCACCGGCAGGATGATGCGGTGCAGGCCCTTGGCGCGGGCATAGCTGAGCATCATCTCCCGGTAGGTCAGGATGTCGGCCCCGCCGATTTCGTAGACCCCACGGGCCTCGGGGTGGTCCAGGGCCTCTTCCAGGTAGTCCAGGACGCTGCGGATACCGATGGGCTGGCAGCGGGTCTCCACCCAGCGCGGGGCCACCATGAGCGGCAGGCGGTCCGTGAGGTGACGGATCATCTCGAAGCTGGCGGAGCCGGAGCCCACGATCACCGCCGCGCGGAACTCCACCACGGGCACGCCGGCCTTGCCGAGGTTCTGTCCCACCTCCTGGCGACTGATCAGGTGCTTGCTGTGCAGTTCCCCGGGGTCGCCGAGGCCTCCGAGGTAGATGATCCGCCGGACGCCGGCCCGGTGGGCCGCCTCCCCGAAGGCGCGGGCCATCTTGCGGTCCTGCTCCCGGAAGGACTTGCCGTCGGCCATGGCATGGACCAGATAGTAGGCCACGTCGACACCCTCCAGGGCGAAGGGGAGGCAGTCGGGATGCCCCAGGTCCCCCTGCACGATCTCGACCCCGGGCCAGGGCCGCCCTTGGAGCTGCTGGGGATCCCGGGCCAGGCAGCGCACCGAGTGTCCCTTGGCGATGAGGCGGGGGACCAGGCGTCCCCCGATGTATCCCGTGGCTCCCGTGATCAGTACTCGCATGGACGACCTCCTTCGAACTGGCGCCCCGGAGTCCCGAAGCACCCAAAGACGGCATTGCTGCAGTCAATGCTCGAATATCATAACATTAATCTTATCTTAATTTGACCTAATACAATCTAGTCTGTTCGACCTAGCCCGGGCTGGTCCCTTGGCCCCCTCCAGGCTGCAAACAGGGGGATGAACGGGGCCCGTACGCACCGCGCCCCCTGCAGGCAGGGGGCGCGGTGGGGTTGCGGGCTTATCGGCTAGGCGAGGACGGCTTCCAGCTGATCCACGGCCCAGTCGATCTGCTCCTTGGTGATCACGAGGGGGGGCGCCAGGCGGATGATCTGCTCGTGGGTGTCCTTGCAGAGCATGCCCCGGTCCTTGAGCTGGTAGCAGTAGGGGCGGGCCTTGCCGGCACTCTCCTTGAGCACCACGCCGGCCCAGAGGCCGCGCACGCGAACCTGCTCCACCTTGTCGGACTTCAAGCCCTTCAGGCGCATGGCGAAGTGCTGGCCCAGCTCGGCGGTGCGCTCCACCAGCTTTTCATCCACCAGCACGTCCAGGGCGGCGCTGGCGACGGCGCAGGCCAGCGGGTTGCCGCCGTAGGTGCTGCCGTGGATGCCCGGGGTGAAGACGTCCATCACCTCGTCGCTGGCGAGGAAGGCGCTCACGGGGTAGTAGCCGCCGCTGAGGGCCTTGCCGATGGTGATCCCGTCAGGGCGGATACCCTCGTGCTCGAAGGCGAACATCTTGCCCGTGCGGCCCAGGCCGGACTGAATCTCGTCCAGCACCAGCAGGCAGTTGTTGGCGGTGGCGACGTCGCGCAGGCCCTTGAGGAAGCCATCAGGCGGAATGAGCACGCCGCCCTCGCCCTGGATGGGCTCCATGAAGATGGCGCAGGTGTTCGGGTTGATGGCCTTCTTCACAGCCTCCAAGTCGCCGTAGGGCACGATCACGAAGCCGGGAGTGAAGGGGCCGAAGCGGCTGGTGCTGTCGGGGTCGGTACTGAATCCCACGATGGTGGTGGTGCGGCCATGGAAGTTGCCGTCCGCCACAATGATCTCGGCCTTGCCGTACTCGATGCCCTTCTTGTCATAGCCCCACTTGCGCATGGCCTTGAGGGCCGTCTCGACGGCCTCGGCGCCGCTGTTCATCAACAGGGCCTTGTCGAAGCCGGTCAGCTTGCAGAGCTTCTCGAGCAGCGGGGGGAACTGGTCGTTGCGGAAGGCGCGGCTGGTGAGGGCCAGCGTCTTGATCTGGGCGATCATGGCCTCGCCGATCTTCGGGTGGTTGTGGCCCTGGTTCACGGCGGAGTAGGCCGCCAGGAAGTCCATGTACTTCTTGCCGTCCACATCGGTGAGGAACACGCCCTCGCCCTTGGTGCAGACCACGTCGAGCGGATGGTAGTTGTGGGCGCCGAACTGGTTCTCCTGGGCGATCAGCGCTTGGGACTTGGCGGCGAGGGTGGCCATGGGACCTCCGGATGGGTTGAGTTGGGAAAGGCTAGGTTCAAGGTCTAAAACTGTAGTCCCCTCGGGCACGATTGTCAGGTTTCTCAATGTTTTCTTGACGAATTGTCAGAGCCCATCGCCCGGACTGCGCGCACCGGTCGGCGGCTTGATCCCGCCGTTGGGCGGTGGCCTGCGACAATGGCGCCCAGACCCCCCTATCGTGAATGCCACGGAGCCCCCATGAGCGACCAGCCCGAATCTCTGTACGGCCACCAGCCTGAACCACCGCGTCCCGAGGCCCCGGGGCTGCTGGAGCAGATCATGGGCGTGTTCACCGCGCCCGTGGAGCTCTTCCAGCGGCTGAGCAAGGCCCCGAGCTGGGGCTGGGCCCTGGGGCTGCTCATCGCCTTCGCCCTGGTCATCACCGTGGCCTGGGGCCTCAAGGTGGACGTAGACGAGATGCTGCGGCCCATCCTTGAGCGCAACCCCCAGGTCCAGTCCTCGCAGATCGACATGATCATCGAGATGCAGAAGAAGTTCATCCTGCCCTTCAGCATCCTGGGCGCCCTCTTCGGCACCGCCGCCGCCATGGCCCTTGTGGGGCTGTTCTACTGGCTGATCGGCAAGGCCCTGCCCGAGGACGGCGCCCCCAGCTACGCCCAAGCCCTGAGCGCAGCGGTGGTCCCCAGCCTGGTGAAGCTGCCCCAGATGCTGCTGATCGTGGTGATCTGCCTGGTGCGCCCCATCGGCGGCCTCACGCCCGACAAGATCGCCCCCACCTCCTTGGGCTATTTCCTCCACCCGGAAAGCATCAAGCTCCAGGCCTTCTTCTACACGCTGGACCTCTTCTACCTGGTCGAGGCCGTGCTCACCTACCTCGCCCGGCGGCACCTGGTCCGCATGAAGACCGCGGGGGCGCTCCTCTGCGTACTGCTCCCCATGGCCCTCGGTATCGGCCTGCGCGTGCTGGGCGCCAAGTAGCGGACCTGCACCCAGCCGTTCCCGGCCGGCACGGATCCCGCTCCCCTCCAATACCTGAGGGGGGCATACTCTCCACATGATTCCAAGACAGTGGTGGTGGTTCCTCGCCCTGGCGGGGCTGGTGGTGCTGATCCTGTTCCGCCGGATCTTCCGCCGGGCTCTGCGCCGTTGGTCCTGGCGCCACGCCCTGCGGACCCGGCGGGAGCTGGGCTTCCGGCTGAACCCGGTCACCGTCACCCGGAAGCAGCGGCTCAAACTGGACCTGCTGGCCGATCCCGAGCTCCGGGCGCGGATCGCGGAGCAGGTCGAGACCGCAGGCCGGGACGAGGCCAGCCTGCTGGCGGACGTGAGCCTCTACCTCGACGAGATCATCCCGAATTTCAACCTCATCACCACCTACACGTTCGGGAAGAACCTCGCAGGCTGGCTGCTGCGCACCTGCTACCGCGTGCGCATCGGCCGCAGTGCAGAGGCCGCCCTGAACCGCATCCCGCGCGACGCCTCCGTGGTCTACGTCATGAACCACCGCAGCAACGCGGACTACCTGCTGGTGGCCTTCCTGCTGGCCAACCGCGTGTCCATCTCCTACGCCGTGGGGGAGTGGGCCCGGGTCTGGCCCCTGGAGCGCCTCTTCCGCAGCTTCGGGTCCTTCTTCGTGCGGCGGCGCTTCCGCGATCCGCTCTACCACGCCGTTCTGGAGCGCTACGTGCAGCGGGCCGTGGCCCAGGGCACCACCCAGGGCATCTTCATCGAGGGCGGCCTGAGCCGAGACGGGCGGCTGCAGGCCCCCAAGCTCGGCCTGCTGGACTACATGCTCCGCGCCGGGGCGAAGGACCTGGTCTTCATCCCGGTGGGCATCAACTACGACCGTGTGGTGGAGGACAGCAACCTGGTGCGGGAGTCCCTGGGCAAGCCGCGACGCACCCCGCTGGCGCTCATCCGGCGGACTTCCCTCTGGCTGCTGGGCCTGGTCTGGCGCGGCGCCACCCGCCGCTTCCACCGCTTCGGCTACGCTGTGGCGAACTTCGGCCAGCCCATCCATGCCCAGGCCGCGCTGGAAGGCGCCGACCTCCGCACCCTGGATTGGGAGGCCCGGAAGCCGCTGCTGGAGGCCTTCGCCGACTCCCTGGCCCGGGCCGTGGGCGAGGAGGTACCCATCACGCCTGTGGCCGCCGTGGCCTGGGCCTACCGCAGCATGAACGATCCCGCCCCGGGCCGGGCCCAGCTGCGCGATCACCTGGTTGAGGTGTTCGCAGCCGCCCAGGAACAGGGCCTGCCCCTCTACCTGCCCCGGGGGTCCTTCCAGCGAGCCTTCGACGTGGGCCTGCGCGTGCTCCTCCTCCGGCGCATCCTCGTGCTGGAGGACGGCCACCTGATGTTGCCCGCGCACAAGGCGCCACTGCTGGACTATTACGTCCACGGGGTGGGTCACCTGCTGGAAAGGACGCGAAGCCACTAGACTGGAGAGCCGTTCCCCGGAGTCTTCATGTCCAAGCTCGTCCGCATTGCCAATGGCCAAGGCTTCTGGGGTGACAGCATCGACGCCCCGGTGCGGCTGGTGGAGGCTGGCGGCATCGACTACCTGACCCTCGACTACCTGGCGGAGGTCACCCTCTCCATCATGCAGAAGCAGCGCCGCAAGGACCCGCAGCTGGGCTACGCGACGGATTTTGTGGACCTCATGAAACGGGTGCTGCCCCAGCTCAAGGCCAAGGGCATCCGCGTGGTGGCCAATGCCGGCGGCGTGAATCCCGAGGCCTGCCGCACGGCGGTGCTGGAGGTGGCGAAAAAGCTCGGCGTCACCGGCCTGAAGATCGCCACGGTGACCGGCGACGATGTACTGGCCCGGCTGCCGGAGTTCCAGGCGCAGGGCCTGAGGCTGGCGAACATGGACACAGACGAGGGCCTCTTCGAAGCGCCGCGCGAGATCCTCAGCGCCAATGTCTACCTCCAGACCCAGGCCATGGTGGAGGCCCTGGAGACCGGCGCCGACATCGTGCTCACCGGCCGTTGCACGGACCCCGGGCTCACCCTGGCGCCCCTGATCCATGAGTTCCAGTGGGCGGCCGACGACTGGGACCGACTCGCCGCCGGCACCGTGGCCGGGCACATCCTCGAGTGCGGCGCCCAGAGCACCGGGGGCAACTTCACGCGCTGGTGGGAGGTCCCCAAACTCTGGAACGTGGGCTACCCCATCGCCGAGTGCTCGGAGGACGGCACCTTCGTGGTGACCAAGCATGCTGGCACCGGCGGCATGGTCACGGTGGACACCGTGAGCGAGCAGCTGGTCTACGAGATGGGAGATCCGCACCACTACATCACCCCCGACGTGGTGGCGGACTTCACCTCCATCAGGCTCGAGCAGGCCGGACCCGACCGGGTCCGCGTGAGCGGCATCCAGGGCCAGCCCCGGACCCCCTTCCTCAAAGTGAGCGGCGCCTACCTGAAGGGCTACAAGGCCACCGGCCAGCTGGTGCTCAGCGGTCCCCGGGCTCTGGAGAAGGCCCAGCTCTGTGCCGACATCGTCTGGAAGCGTCTGAAAGCCGCGGGCTTCGACTACGAGCACACGGACGCCGAATTTTTGGGCGCCAGCACGGTCCATGCGGGTATCGCCCCGGCCCCGGTGGAGCCCGCCGAGATCGTGCTGCGCCTCAGCGTGAAGGATCCGGATCGCCGGAAGGTGGAGCGCTTCGGCCGCGAGCTAGCGCCTCTGGTGACGGCCGGGCCCGCCGGTGTCACCGGCTTTGCCGGGGGCCGGCCCAAGGCCCAGGAGGTCGTGGCCTACTGGCCCGCCCTGCTGCCCCGGGAACTCGTCACGTGGGGCGTGACAGTCGAGGAAATCTGAGCCTTCAACCTGAACGGGTCCACCGGGGTCCAAATCCTGCCCCCTTGCGCAGCGACCCCCGACATCTCAAATTTTATCCCTCAAGGTTCAAGGAGTTCCCCATGACCATGCGCCACCGCCTCCTCCTTGGCTCCCTCGGCATCCTCGGCCTGCTGGGCTGTTCGAGTTCAAGCAGCGAGGGCCACACCTCCAGCTACCTGGTGAACGCCATCGCTGTGGCCGACATCGACGCCAACGGTCTGCCCGACATCCTCGGCGTGGTGTCCACGGACTTCGACGGAGCCCCCGCTCAGGGTTATGTGTCCACCCGGCTCCAGTCCTCCGCCGGAGCCTTCGTGCTGCCCACTCGCTTTGGCGTGGGCCGGAGTCCAGCGAACCTCGTGGCCCAGGACGTGAACGGCGATGGCCGCCCAGATCTGGTGGTGGCGAACGCCGATGACCACAGCGTCAGCGTGCGCCTGGCGGATACCACCAGGCCCGGCTACTTCCTGCCGGCCACCCTGCTCTCCACTCCGGACCGCATCCCTCTGGACGTGGCCGTGGGCGACCTGAACGGGGACGGCCTCATGGATGTTGTGTTGGCCGCAGGCTTCGTGCCTTCCCCCACTGGCACCCCGCTTCCCGCTCCCACCGTGCTGGTCTTCCATCAGGTGTCTCCCATCAATCCGACCCCGAACACGGTGTCCTTCGCAGCGCCCGTGAGCTACGCAGTGGGCGGAATCCCGCAGGCCGTCACCGTGGCCGACCTGGATGGCAACGGCTTCGCGGATATTGCCGTGGCCACCTCCGCCAACACCATTGCTGTGCTGCTGCAAACGAGCGCCAGTGTGGTTGCCCCGGCCGTGGCCTACGCCACTGGGGTCCAGCCGGCCGCGATCCGCGTTGCAGACGTCAACGGCGACGGGAAGCTCGATCTGCTCACGGCGAACTTCGGCGGATCCGTCAGTCCCGACACGCAGGGCCTGAGTGTGTTGCTCCAGGGCACCCCCGGCACCTTCGTCGCGCCCGTGCACTACACCACTGGCTACCGGGCCGTGGCACTGGCCGTGGGGGACCTCAACGGCGACGGCAAGCCCGACATCGCCGTGGCCTGCGAGGGCCTGCCGGGCGATCCCGGCGCGGTGTCCGTCTTCCTCCAGACTCCGCCCGCCGCCGCCACCCCAGGTGTGTTCCTCGCTGCCGTCGACTACCGCGGAACCTGGGGCCCCATGGGCGTGGCCATCGCGGACATGGATGGGGATGGCCACCCGGACTTGGTATTGGCCGATGGCGACATCGTGGTGCGGCTCAACAGCGGCGCCACCCCGGGCACCTTTGGCCCGCCGAACTTTTTCTACAACTGACGCAGACAGGTTTGCATTGAAGAAAAGCGAAGGCCCGGCTCTGCCGGGCCTTCGCGCGGGGGCCTGGGGGTGTGCGCGCAGCGCCCCCCCCCGGGACAGCATTCACCCGAGGCTGACGTTGATCTTGCGGGGCCGAACCTCCGGGCGCTTGGGCACCATGAGGGTCAGGACGCCGTTGCGGAGCTCGGCCACCACCTTCTCGCCTTCCACATCTTCGGGGAGGGTGAAGGTACGGCTGAAGCGGCCATGGCTGCGCTCGGAGAGGTGGATGCGCTCACCCTCCTTCACCGGCTCCTCCTCGCGCTTGCCGGCGACGGTGAGGCGGCTGCCTTCCAGGCTGATCTCCAACTCGGCTTCGAGGATGCCGGGAAGGTCCGCCCTGAACTGATAGGCGTCCGGCGTCTCCTTCACGTCGAAGCTGGGCATGAAGGCAGTCGGGGCGCCCGGGCCGTAGTCCAGGAGCGGATCCCAGCGCAGGAAGTCGCGCATGAGACGGAAGGGCTCCAGGGTTGCGGCCGTGGCCAGAGTGGCCTGGGGGGTGCGGGTCCGAAGAATGCTCATGAAGTCCTCCTATGGAAGATGGGGAACGGAACCATGATGCTTCCGTTGCCGAATAAAATCTTAGTGTTAGTCAATCATGTGTCAAGAGGATTCCATAATTTTTGTTAACTCTTTGAATGACATCTCTTGACACTTTTTATTGACTGGATAGATTGAGGGCCGCCCTGGAGGTTCCATGCGACGGAGCATGCTGATCGTCGGTTTGCTGTTGGTCGGCATCTTCGCCGGATGGTGCGGCCACGCCCTGACCCCCAGCCTGGCCAAGCCCCGGGCGGTGGAGCCCCGCGGCGCCCTCCCCGAGTGGGAGCAGGGGCCCATCCGGCGCTTCAAGGAGGCCGCTCCCAGCGTGGTCTACATCACCACCACGGAGGAGCGCAGCCGCGACTTCTTCGGCTTCGACGTGGTGGAGGTGCCCGCGGGCTCGGGCACGGGCTTCATCTGGGACGAGCAGGGGCACGTGGTCACCAACTTCCACGTCATCCAGGGCGCGACCCGGGCCTACATCACCCTGGCGGATGGCAGCCGCCACGAGGCGGCCTACGTGGGCGGCGCGCCGGACAAGGACTTGGCGGTGCTGCTGCTGGCCAAGACGCCGCCGAAGCTGCGCCCCATCCCCTTGGGCACCAGCGCCGACCTGCTGGTGGGCCAGGCGGTGCTGGCCATCGGCAACCCCTTCGGGCTGGACCAGACCCTCACCACGGGGGTGGTGTCCGCCCTGGGCCGGGAGATCCAGAGCACGATCCGCCGCCGCATCAGCGGCGTGATCCAGACCGATGCGGCCATCAACCCTGGCAACAGCGGCGGCCCGCTGCTCGACAGCGCCGGCCGCCTCATCGGCGTGAACACCGCCATCCAGAGCCCCAGTGGCGCCAGCGCCGGCATCGGCTTCGCCGTACCGGTGGACACTGTGAACCGCGTGGTGCCCCAGCTCATCGCCCGTGGCCGCCTGGAGCGCCCGGACCTGGGCTTCGAGCCCGTGGCGCCCCGCCTGGTGGAGCGCGCCTTCGGCCCCCAGAAGGGGGTGATGGTCGGCAAGGTCATCCGGGGCGGAGCCGCGGCCAGGGCGGGCCTGCAGGGGGTGGGCGCCGAGGGGCGGCGAGTCCTCCCGGGCGACCTCATCCAGGCTGTGAACGGCCGCGCGATTGAGGACTGGGACAGCCTGCTGGACGCGGTCGAGGCCCTGCCCCTGGGGAGTTCAGCCCAGCTCGACATCGAGCGCGAAGGCCGGCAGCAGCGGGTGACGATCCGGTTGGAGGCAGGCCGGAACTAGATGCCCTTCTCCAGGGCCTCGGCGATGCGCTTGGTGTGCAGGATGGAACTCTGGATCAGGGCAGGCAGCCCTTCGGGGCCGCGGTCGTCCACGCACCCGGGGCGGGGCCGCCAGTCGAGCTCGAAGACCAGCTCGACGCCGCCCGCCGGGGCCTGAAGGAGCCGGTTGATGACCGTCCCTTCGTAGAGTGGGTGGTCCAGTAGGGTGAAGGTGATGGTGCGGGCCACGGGGTCGGGGGAGATGTGCTCGTGGAAGGTGACGCCACCCGGAAGCACCAGCTGGCGGACCACGGAACCGTCGTCCCGGTCCAGGATCTCGGCATCCAGGGCGTCCTCAATGTAGCGCTGGGGATGCTCCATCTTGTCGAGGAGCACCGCCCACACCGTGTCTGGGGAGGCATCCACGGGGCTGCTGACACGGTGAGCGGGCATGGGACATCCGGGGTGGGCCCCAAGGCTACGTCCAACGGCCCTGCCCTGCCAGGGCCTTTCAGTGGTGGACGCCTCGTGGCTCGTAGTGGGTGTGCAGCAGGTGGTGGGAGGTCTCCCCGAGGGGCGCACCCAGGAAGTCCCGGTAGAGCTCCGCGATGGCCGGGTTGTCGTGGGACATCCGCACGGGCTTGCCCTCGTCCTCGGCGAAGATGGCCTTCATGCGCTCGCGCCGCACCTCGTTGGTGGTGAACCGGGGCTGGCCACCACCCCCGATACACCCGCCAGAGCACGACATCACCTCGATGAAGTGGTAGGTCTTCTGGCCAGACTGCACCTGCTCGATGAGGCGGTTGGCGTTGGCCAGCCCATGGGCGACGGCCACCTTCAGGGTCTGGCCCTTCAGGAAGGCCCACTCGGGCACCGCATCGGGAATGGTGATGGCCATCTCCTTCACGCCCTCCATCCCCTCGATGGGCGCCACGTGCAGCTTCTCGAAGGGGAACGGCGTGCCGGTGACCAGGCACCAGGCGGTGCGGAGGGCCGCCTCCATGACACCTCCGGTGTTGGCGAAGATGTCGGCCGCGCCAGAGCTGAGGCCCAGGGGCTGGTCCATGGCCTCGTCGGGCAGGGCCGTGAAGTCCAAACCGGACTGGGTGATCATGCGCCCCAACTCGCGGGTGGTGAGTACCGCATCCACGTCCTGGCAGCCGCTGGCGTTCATCTCGGGCCGCTGGGCCTCGAACTTCTTGGCCGTGCAGGGCATCACCGACACCACGTAGATGTCTTCCGGGCGCCGGCCGATGGACTGGGCGTACCAGGTCTTGGCCAGGGCCCCAAACATCTGTTGGGGCGACTTGGCCGTGGAGAGGTTCGGGAGCAGGTCCGGATGGAAATACTCCGCGAACTTGATCCAGCCGGGGCAGCAGCTGGTGAACTGGGGCAGGGCCACGGGCTTGTGCTCCACCATGGCCGCCTTGAGCCGCATGAGCAGCTCGGTGCCCTCTTCCAGGATCGTCAGGTCCGCCGCGAAGTTGGTGTCGAAGACGCCATGGAAGCCTAGGCGGCGCAAGGCCGCCGCCATGCGGCCCGTGACCAGGGTGCCCGGGGGCAGGCCGAAGCACTCGCCCAGCCCTGCGCGGATGGCGGGGGCCGTCTGCACGACGACATGCTTGGTGGGATCGCCGAGCGCCTCCCAGACCCGCTCGATGTGGTCCCGCTCCGTGATGGCCGCCGTGGGACAGACCGCCACACACTGGCCACACTGCACGCAGGCCACGCGGTCCAGGTTCTGGCCGAAAGCCGGGGCCGCCACGCACTCGAAGCCCCGGTCCTGGGCCCACAGGGCCCCCGTGGCCTGGAGTTCGCCGCAGACGGTGATGCAGCGGCGGCACATGATGCACTTGGCCGAGTCACGCACTAGGGCGGGCGTGCTTTCGTCCACGAGGCGGTGGTGCTTGGCTCCTGTGAAATGGAGATCGCGGATGTCCAGGTCCCGCGCCACCGCCAGGAACTCGCAGTCGTCGGAGCGGCCGCAGGTCTGGCAGTCGCCGTCGTGGTCCGAGAGCAGAAGTTCCATCACCGTGCGCCGGGCGGCCCGCACCTTGGGCGTGCTGGTGCGGATCCGCAGGCCCTCCGAGACCGGCATGGAGCAGGAGGCCTGCAGGGCCTTGGCGCCTTCGACTTCCACCAGGCAGACCCGGCAGCCGCCCACCACGTGGACCCCTTCCAGATAGCAGAGGGACGGGATTCGGATGCCCGCCTGCCGGGCCGCATTGAGTACCGTGGTGCCCTCAGGCACCCTCACGTCACTGTGGTCGATGGTGAGCTTGATCATCGAAGTCCCCTGGTTCGGGAGAAGGAAGGAACGCTTGGTTGGTTGGGGAATGACGAGGCATCGCTCATGGGCACTCAGTCCCCGGATTCCCGGTAGTCGCACCGCAGGCAGCGCCTGGCTTCGCAGACGGCGACCTGTTCGGTCCAGGATTGCTCCACCTCGCTGAAGTTCTCGCGGCGGCGCTCCACGGGCAGCAGTTCCATGTGGGCGCGCGGATGGCACACGGGCTCCACATTGGGATCGAAGGGGACGGCGCAGGCCTTCTCCTTCTGCCAGAAGGCATGCTCGGTGCCCGTGAACTGGGCGTCGATGGCCACGGCCGCGCGCTCGCCTCCGGCCACGGCTCCCACGACGGAGGAGGGTCCCGTCACGGCATCGCCGGCGCTGTAGAGCCAGTCGAGGGAGGTCCGCCCCGTGTAGGGATCGGCCGCGATGAAGCCGTCCCGGTTGAGGTCCACCTTCAGGTCGCCCAGCAGCGCCGTAGGTTCCAGCCGCTGGCCGATGGCAGTGATCACCTGGTCCGCCGGCACCACGAAGGGCGCGTCCGGTCCCGCCTTGGGGCGGCGTCGGCCGCTTCCGTCGAACTCGCCGAGGACCATGGACTGGCAGGACACGCCCGTCACCAGGCCATCCCAGGTGAGGATCTCCAGAGGGGCCGTGAGCACCCGGATCTTCACCCCTTCGTGCTCGCCCTCATCGATCTCCTCGGCGTAGGCGGGCATCTCCTCCCGGGTGCGGCGGTAGAGCACCGTCACGGAATCGGCCCCCAGGCGGATGGCCGTGCGGGCCGTATCGATGGCCGCATTGCCGCCCCCGATGACGACCACCTGCTGGCCCACGGGCACGGACCCGCGGATGTTGTACTCCCGCAGGAAGCGGATGGCGTCGTCGACGCCCGCGGCCTCTTCGCCCGGGATGCCCAGGTGCTGGCCCAGGGGCGCGCCCACGCCCAGGAACACGGCCTCGAAGCCACGGTCGCGCAGGTCCTGGAGGCTGAAGTCCAGGCCCAGCCGCCTGTCGGTCTCGATGTGCACTCCCAGCCGCTCGATCATGCGCACTTCCTGGGAGAGGATCTCCCGCGGCAGGCGGTAGGCGGGGATGGTCTGGACGGGCATGCCGCCGGGGCGCGATTCGGCCTCGAAGACCTGGGGCCGGTAGCCCAGCCTGGCCAGGAAGTACGCGCAGGAGAGGCCCGCGGGACCAGCGCCGATGATGGCCACCTTCCGCTTGGCGTTGGTCTCGCTGAGCCGCACCTCGGGATGCTGCATGGTGGCTTCCTCGTCCACCATGAAGCGCTTGATGCCGCGGATGGAGAGGGCCTCGTCCACCATGCCCCGGCGGCACTTGTCCTCGCAGGTGTGAAAGCAGACCCGGGCGCACACGGCGGCGAAGGGGTTGCGCTCGCGGTGCAGGCGCAGTGCCTCGGCGATGCGGCCCTGGCCCACCAGGGAGATAAAGCCCGGCACGTCCACATTGGCCGGGCAGGCGCTCTGGCACGGCGCCCGCACGAGCTCGGGACACACGCCCGCAGGACAGCGCTTGTCGTGGATGTGGGCCTCATACTCGGCGCGGAAGTGGCGGATGGTGGACAGCACCGGGTTGGGCGCCGTCTGACCCAGGCCGCAGAGGGAGGTCTCGCGGATGATGCGGCCCAGCTCCTCCAGCTTCTCGATGTCGCCCTCTTCGCCCTTGCCCGTGCAGATGCGGTCCACTATCTCCAGCATCCGCCTGCTGCCGATACGGCAGGGCGGGCACTTCCCGCAGGATTCGTCCTGCACGAAGTCGAGGAAGAAGCGCGCCATGTCCACCATGCAGGTGTCTTCGTCCATGACGATGAGGCCGCCCGACCCCATGATGGCGCCCAGATCCTGCAGGGCCTCGTAGTCCACGGGCACGTTCAGGTGCTGCACAGGGATGCAGCCGCCCGAGGGACCACCAAGCTGGGCGGCTTTGAACTTCTTGCCATTGGGGATGCCGCCGCCCAGCTCGTAGATGATGTCGCCCAGCGGCATGCCGATGGGGATCTCCACCAGGCCCGTGTTCCGCACGGCGCCCGCCAGAGCGAAGACCTTCGTGCCCTTCGATTGCTCCGTGCCGAAGCTCGCATACCATGCGGCCCCGCGCAGGATGATGGCGGGGATGTTCGCGTAGGTCTCCACATTGTTCAGCATGCTGGGCTTGCCCCAGAGCCCCGCCTGGGCCGGGAAGGGTGGCCTCGGGCGCGGCTCGCCGCGCTTGCCCTCGATGGAAGTCATGAGGGCGGTCTCCTCGCCGCACACGAAGGCGCCGGAGCCCATGCGGATCTCCAGGTCGAAGGAGAAGCCGCTGCCCAGGATGTTCGCGCCCAGGAAGCCCCGCTGCCGGGCCTGATGGATGGCGATCTCCAGACGAGCCACGGCCAGCGGGTATTCCGCCCGCACGTAGACGTAGCCCTGCCCCGCCCCGATGGCATAACCCGCGATGACCATGGCCTCGATGACGCTGTGGGGATCGCCCTCCAGCAGGCTGCGGTCCATGAAGGCGCCCGGATCGCCCTCATCGGCGTTGCAGAGCACATACTTCACCGTCCCCCGGGAACGGCGGCACAGCTCCCACTTGAGCGCCGTGGGAAAGCCCGCCCCGCCCCGCCCGCGCAATCCCGAGGCCTTGACCTCGGCGATGACCTCGTCGCTGGACATGGTGCGCAGCACTTTCCTCAGGGCTTCGTATCCCTGGTGGGCGATGGCGTCGTCGATGCTCAGGGGATCGATCACTCCGCAGTTCCGGAGGGCGATCTTCACCTGCCGCTGGAAGAAGGGATTGTCGGTCACCCGGGCCATGGCCTCGCCGCTGTCGGCTTTGCGCCAGGTCAGCCGCTCGATGACCTCTCCACGCTCCACCGTGCGCTCGACGATCTTGTCCACGTCCGTCAGGGCGATCTTCTGGTACAAGATGCCCTCGGGCTCGCAGAGCAGCACCGGCCCGCCGGCACAGGGGCCCAGGCAGCCGGTCTCCACGATTCTCACGTCGAGGCCCCGCCTGTCCAACGCGTCCCGGAGGGCCGTGGCCAGGGGCACCGCGCCCGCGGCCACACAGCCGGCGCCGGAACAGAGATGAAGGGCCTGGATTCGCGTCATGGCAGGCTCCCCGCTCACTCGTAGGACTGGAGGATCGAAGCGATCTGGTTGGGCTTGATGCTCTGGTGGACCACGCTGTCCACCATGCAGGCCGGGGCGATGCCGCAGGCGCCCAGGCAGCGCGCCACCTCCAGTGTGAACTGGAGGTTGGGCGTGGTCTGGCCCACCTCGATACCCAGGGTCTGCTTGAGGCCCGCCAGCACCCGGTTGGCACCCCGCACGTAGCAGGCCGTGCCGAGGCACACCCGGATGGTGTGGCGCCCCCGGGGCTCCGTGGAGAAGAAGCTGTAGAAGCTCACCACCCCTGCCACTTCGCTGTAGGGCTTGTTGAGGCCCGCGCAGATCCGCATGAGGGCGGGTTCGGGCAGGTGGCCATAGATGCCCTGGGCGATCTGGAGCACGGGGATGAGGCCGCCGGGCACCGCCTGGTACTGCTGGATGGTCTCGTCCAGGCGCAGCATCAGGTCCGCCTCGCTGGTCGCGCCTCCGCAGGAACATACACCACAGCCGGTCATGCGCCCTCCGATGAAGGGGCGGGAGCGGCCGGCCTTGGGTGCGCGCGACTCAGTCCCGCATCAAGAACCTGAAAACCTGTTCACCTCGAAGCACCCTCACCTCAGGCTCGAAACCTTCCCGGGGCGGGAGCGCGACCCATCCTCGGTCAAAAACAACCCATGAGTCAACAACAACACAATGGACCACCTGGGCGGGTGGTCCATGCCCGGCGTGGAACGGCTTCAGCCCTGGATCCAGACCGGATCGAGCCCCAGCAACAACTGCACGGCCTGCCGGCCGCGCGGCCCCGGATCCACCGTGAAGTCGTTCACCCAGGCGTTCACGTAGCGGCCGATCATCTCGCGGTCCATGCCGCGGCCGAAGGACTGGCTGTAGTCCACGCTCTCCCAGTGGCGCGCGCGGGCCAACTCGACGCTCCTGCGCATGAGCACGGCGAAGCGCTGCTTCACCTGGGCAGGCAGCTCCCTGCGGATGGCGTTGCCGCCCATGGGCAGGGGCAGGTCGTAGACGTGCTTCCACCAGGCGCCCAGGTCGACCACCAGGCGGAGGCCGGCCTCCCGGTACATGAGCTGGCTTTCATGGATGAGCAGGCCTGCCTGGTATCGGCCTTCCACCACGGCGGGCAGGATCTGGTCGAAGGGCAGCAGCTCGACTTCCGGCTCGAAGCCGTGCGCTTCGCACCACTTCCGCATGGACAAGTAGGCCGAGGTACGCCGCCCGGGAATGGCGATGGTGAGACCCTTCAGGGCCGCCGCGCCCATTGGCGTGCAGCTCACCACCAGCGGCCCAGTGCCCTCCTGGATGCTGGACCCCGCCGTCAGCAGGTCGTAGCGGTCCTTCAGCTCGGGGTAGGCGCCAAAGCTGATGGCAGTGACGTCGTAGCAGCCTTCCGTGGCCTCAGCGTTCAGCTGCTCGATGTCCTTGCGGACGAAGGTGATCTCGAAGCCGTCCGGGTCCAGCCACCCCAGGGCCAGGGGGGCCATCATGTAGGCGTCGTCGGAGTCCGGGCTGTGGGCGATGGTGAGCTTCATGGCGGTCCTCACCGTCCAGTTCAGCACAGATCAGGCGAAAACCCACTCAGAAGGGGAGCGTGCCCTGGGTCGGTCCCAACGATCTCCCCTGGGAGCGGGCGGCAAGGTGGGAGGCGACCATCGCGTAGAGGTCATGGATGGAATAGGGCTTGTGGAGGAACCCGGCGGGCTGCTCGCTGAGCCCATCATGGATGGCCTCGCTCTGGGTGTAGCCGCTGCTGAGGATCACAGGCAGGCCCGGCTCCAGCAGGTGGATCTGGCGGAAGGCCTCGAGCCCATCCATGTGGGGCATGGTGATGTCCATCAGGACCAGGTCCAGTCTGGCCTGTAGCTCCCTGAACCTGGCCACGGCCTGGCGGCCATCGCGGGCGACGTGGACCTGGAGTCCCATACTCTCCAGCATGTCGGACACCGAAGACACGACCATCTCCTCGTCGTCCACCAGTAGCACTGTGCCCTGCAGTCGGTTCCGGGGGAGCCGAGGTCTCGGTTCCATGGCCGCCAGGGGCTGGGTCGAGACCCGGAAGTAGATGCTGAACATCGTCCCCTGACCCGGCCAGGTGTCCACCTTCAGTCCCGCCCGATGCCCCCGGAGGATGCCAAGGACCGCCGACAGACCCAGGCCCCGCCCGGTGGACTTGGTGGTGTAGAAGGGGTCGAAGATGCGCGCCTGCACGTCGGGGCTCATCCCACAGCCCGTGTCGCTGACCTGGAGGATCACGAAGGAGCCGGGCTGGAGGTCCTGCCCTCGAAACTCCGTCGACAGGTCCTCAGGTGTGAGCTGCTGCGCGTGGGTGGTGACGCGGATGGTGCCTTCCCGGCCGTCCATGGCCTCCGCGGCATTGGAAAGTAGGTTCAGGATCACCTGCTGGACCTGGGTGGCATCGGCCTCGATGGGCGGCAGCGACCTCTCCAGGTCGAAGCGCAAGGTGATCTTCTTGGGCACGGTGACCTTCACGAGATCGTTCATGCCCTCGAGGATCTGGTTCAGGGAATGAGGCTGGACGATGAAGCGGCCCCGCCCCGAGTAGGCCAGCATCTGGCGGGTGAGGTCCGCGGCGCGCTGCAGGACCTTCTCCATGGCATCCAGGTGCCTGAGGGCCGGGGAGCCCGGTTCCTGGGTGAGCTGGGCGAGGTTGAGGAAGCCCTGGATGGCGGCCAGCAGGTTGTTGAAGTCATGGGCGATGCCGCCGGACAGAATGCCCAGGCTCTCCAGCTTCTGGGCGTGCATCAGCTGGCGCTCCAGGTTCAGGCGCTCGTCTTCCGACTGCTTGCGCTGCGTGATGTCCTCGAAAAGCGTGGCGATCTGGCCGCGAATCGGCGAGAAGGCCTGCACGAGGAACTGCCTCGCCTGGCCAGGAAGCGCCAGCTCGAACGAGGCGATGTCCTCGGTGCCGTCCAATCGCAACAGTTTGGCCAGCTGGCCCAGCAGCGCGGGGCCGAAGACGGTGAAGCTGTTGCTCCCCAGGATGGCCTTCCGGTCCAGGCCGAACATGGCAAGGCAGTTGGGGTTGGCATCCAGGATTGTCAGGGTGGGTTCGGCGCCCTGCTCCATCGGGACCACGCTGTGGAGGGCGAGTCCCTCTTTCATGGAACCGTAGAGCCTGCGGTATCTCTTCTCGCTCTCCTGCAAGGCCCTGGCCGATTCAGCGACCTGCCGCTGCGAGAGGGAACGGAACGTGAAGACCACCAGGAGGGCAAGGGCCATCGATCCCAAGGTGACCACGAGGGTCCTGAGCACCAGCGGCTGGAGCGAGTAGTGGACCCGGAGCTGACCGACGACCTGCCCGGCGTCATGGATGTCGTGCTGATGCGTCGCCTGGAGGGTCCCGGTGGGATGGCCCTGGCGGACGACCATCGCGCCATCGGCAGCGACCAGCTCGACGGATTCGGCGCGGTCCTCAGCCAGCCCCCGGCCGAGGAGTTCCGAGAGCCGGAGTTCCTCGAAACGCCACATCGTGGGATTGGCCGTAATGAGCTGGGACACGTCCCGGGCCCGCAGTTCCGTCCTGGCCTCCACCACGCCGCGCATGTGCTGGTAGGAACCCAGGTAGAAGATCACGGGCACGATGACCGTGATCAGTCCGGAGATGCCCCAGACGACCGCACCCGTGCGTCGTTGAGTCCAGGTGCCCGACACCGGGGTGGGGGTCATGGGGTCACCGATCCGGAGCGGTCGTGGCCGTCACCCAGACGCCTGCCTTCTGGGCCAGGACCCGGCCAGGCTTGGAGTAGACGAACGAGAGGAAGGCCCTTGCCGCCGGGGACATCCTGGGCGTGATCACCACGAAGACGTCCTTGGCCATGGGGTAGGTGCCGCCCGCGAGGGCCGCCGGGGTGGGGCTGATGCCGTTCAGGGTGAGGACCTTCAGGGGAAAGCCATCCTCCAGGACGCTGGCCAGGCCGGAGAGGCCACACCCACCCTGCGTCCTGGAGACAAGGGCCGTGGTCTCCGGATCGGTGATGGCCAGGAGCATCCCGGGTCTGGCCTGCGCCAGGGAGACGGCCTGGTTCATGGCCGGGGAGAGCTCTCGCAAGATCTGGGTATCCACGTCCGCTTCCGGGCGCAGGACCAGCCGCAGGACCTGCCCCCCGGGCCAATGGGTGGTGCGGCCCGCAAATATGTCTTCCAGCTGCCGTGAGCTGAGGTCGGTGACGGGCACTTCCCTCTCCGCCACGATGGCCAGGGGGGTCCTGCCGTAGGCGAAGAGCCGGGCCCCCTGCGAGGCTTCTTCGGCCTTGAGGGGCTTGCCGCTCATGGCGATGTCGAGGGCACCGGCGAGCAGGGCCTTGACGGCTCCGGAGCTGCCGAGGGGCCTGCCGACGACGATCTCCACATGCGGGTTGGAGTGCTGGTAGGCCACGGCGAGCGGCTTCAGCATGCTGAGGGCGCTGCCAGACCCGTTGATGCGGATGGTGGCGGTGGCCTGGCCCCATCCGGGCCAGGCGGCAGAGGCCATGAACATCACTGCCCAGACGCTGGCTTTAACCACCCGGTTGCCCCCTGACGCTGCAGTCGCTCGTCATGGTAGCAACCCGGCCAGGGCCGCCTCTTCCGGCAATCTCTGCCCTGGCACCTGGCCCGGTGGGAGGTGGCCGGCGCGGCAGATCGCGGGAGCCGGGCTCGATCAGCCGATCGCTTCCGGATTCCGCACGGCGAGCTTGGCCTTCACCCGGTCCACGGCCTTGGCCGCGAGGGCGTAGCGGGGGTTCTCCTCGAGCGCCTTGCGGAAGTGCTCGAGGGCCTTGTCGAACTGGCCCTTGGCTTCAAAGACGCGGCCTAGGTTGAAGTGGGGGAAGCAGTAGCTCTCATACCGCTTGGCCTTCAGGGCCATGCGCAGCCAGGGGATCGCGTCATCGGGCTCGTTCTGCTCGACGTAGTAGGCACCAATGTCGTTGTAGGGGTTGCCGAACTCGGGATCCAGGTCGATGGCGCGATGGCAGTCCTCGATGGCGGCGGGGTAGTCCTTCTCGAAGGAGCGGGCCCAGCCGCGGAAGGTGTAGGCCTCCGCCGTGGGGCAAATCTCGATGGACTTGGTGTAGAGCCCGATGGCTTTCTCCACCTCGCCCTTCATGTGGAGCTGGTAGGCCTTGCCCACCCACTCCATGGCCTCCTGCCGCTTGTCCTGCCTGTCCTGTGCATCGCTCATCGGACGTTCCTTGACGGGTCCAGGATAAAACCTTCAGACCTCGGCGACCACCATAACCCTCTATCCTGGAACCATGGCCACCGATCTCCCAGGTTCCTTTTGCCAGAACTGCCTCTCCTGGAACCCAGGGGATCGGGAGACCTGCCTGAAATGTGGCACGCGCCTGCTCATCCTGGCGGGGGACCAGACCTGGGAGGACGAGCCCGAGGACTCCGACGGCGGCGAGGACCTGGAAGAGCACCTGCTGGAGCGCATCACGGGGCTGGAGGAGACCCTGCGACGGGTGGAGACTTACCTGGAGACCGTCTCCGACCAGCTGGGCAAGCTGGAGCGCAGCGAGGTCATGCTGCGCAACGGCCTCATGGCCCTGGTGCAGGAGATGGAGCACAACCGCCAACTGGATGCTCATGCCTTCTCTGAGCGCTGGGAGAACCTCGTCGAGGAGAACCTGCACCTCATCAGCGCCCGGGAGCTGTTCACCCGCTACCGCGCCCGCATCCTGCCCATCGCCCGCCCCAAGTCCATGGCCCAGCTCAAGCGGGCGCTGCTGGAGACCACGGCACTGCTGGAGGCCGCCGACCTGCCGGGCGCCGCCCAGCGCCTGGGCCAGGCCCTCCCCCTAGACCCCAAGAATTACGAGCTGCTCTTCACGGCCGCATCCCTGCACGAGGCCTCCCAGAACTTCGAGGAGGCCGAGGTGCTCGCCCGCAAGGTCGTGGGTCTGAGCCCCCGCCACTTCGAGGCCTGGATGCTGCTGGGCAAGCTCCTCCAGGAGCTGCCGGAGCAGGCGGACCAGGCCATCGAGGCCCTGCACCAGGCCGCCGACCTGCGCCCGGAGGACCCGGAGCCCCGCATGCTGCTCGCGGAGCTCCTGCTCGACCAGGACGACCTGCAGGGCGCCCTGGAAGCCGCCCAGGAAGCCGTGGCCCGGCGCAAGGACGGGGAGACGCTCCTGCTGCTGGGCCAGGTCCACGTGGCCCGCGGCGAGAGCGCCCTGGCCGTGCCCGCCCTCAAGGAGGCCAGTGCCTACCTGCCTGGCGACCTCAACGTACGGGAGGCCCTGGCCGAGGCCTATCTGCTCCAGGATGAGCGCCCCAAGGCCTTCGCCATTCTCCAGGAGCTGCTCCTGCAGAACCCCGGCGACCCCCATCTCCTCCTCATGCTGGACGCCGAGAGCCACCCCCAGCTGCGGGAGGCCCGGGATGGCAAGGCCGGCACCCAGCTCATGCTCGACGAAGTGGAAACCTTGCTGGACGAGAGCCAGACCGAAGGCGCCGAGGTCCTGCTCAAACGGGCCCGCCGCAAGGGCCGGAGCCAGCGCTCCGAGTGGCTCGAACTGCGCCTGGCCTTCCTGAAGGAACCCGAGGGCCATATGAAGGCGGCCCTGAAGTTCGCCTGCTCCGACCGCCATCCCCGGCTCTGCTTCCTGGCCCTGCGGCTGGTGCTTGAACACCTGATGGAGCAGAAACGGGAACCAGAGATCACCAGGGCCCTGGACGCCTTTCTCGCCCGGCATCCCAAGAGCACCGGCGCCTGGGAGGCGGCCCTCATGCGACTGGCCTACCGCCTCATGAACGGGGAGGTCACGGTCCAGGACCTCACCGAAGTCCGCCGGCTCCACACCCACCCGCTGCCCGGCCTGGAGCCCCGCGCCCGCACTCTGCTGGGCCAATACCTGCTGGCCCTCAAGCGCCACCAGGAGGTCCTCGACCTGCTGGATCCCCTCATCGAGAAGGAACCCACCCTCATCAACCACTTCCAGCTCGGGGCCGCCCTGGCGGGCCTGGGGAGCCGGGAAGAGGCCCGGGCACTGCTCAAGGCGGGCCTGGACGCCGAGGCCGGGGACCTCAACGAGAGCCAGGCCAAGGGTGTCAAAACCCAGATCCGCGGCCTTCTCAAGGAGTTGGACGAGGCCGTTCAGGTCTGAGGGGCCTCGTGACCGGGGCCACAAGCTATTAAGTTGACAATTTTGGTCGAGATTCCAAAATGGAAGGTCCCGGGAGCCCGTCGATGAACTCCACCCTGAACGTGGTCACCAGCCAGGAATACAAGTACGGCTTCGTGACGAACATCGAGGCGGACAGCGTCGCGGCCGGCCTCAACGAGGACGTGATCCGCTTCATCTCGGCAAAGAAGGGCGAACCGGAGTGGCTGTTGGAATTCCGCCTCAAGGCCTACCGCCACTGGCTGACCCTGGCCGAGCCGGACTGGGCCAAGGTCAACTACCCCCGGCCCGACTTCCAGAAGATCGTCTACTACAGCGCTCCCAAGCAGAAGACCCCCAAGTACGCCTCCATGGACGAGGTGGACCCGGAGCTGCTGCGCACCTTCGAGAAGCTGGGCGTGCCCATCAACGAGCAGGCCTCCCTGGCCGGCGTGGCCGTGGACGTGGTCTTCGACTCGGTGAGCGTCACCACCACCTACAAGGAGAAGCTGGCCACGGTCGGCATCATCTTCTGCAGCTTCAGCGAGGCCGTCCGGGAACACCCGGACCTCATCAAGAAGTACCTGGGCAGCGTGGTTCCCGCCGCCGACAACTTCTACGCAGCCCTGAACAGCGCTGTGTTCACCGATGGCAGCTTCGTCTTCATCCCCAAGGGCGTCACCTGCCCCATGGACCTGAGCACCTATTTCCGCATCAACAACAAGGAGTCGGGCCAGTTCGAGCGCACCCTCATCGTGGCCGAGGAAGGCGCCAGCGTGAGCTACCTGGAAGGCTGCACCGCGCCCCAGTTCGACACCAACCAGCTGCACGCCGCGGTGGTGGAGCTGGTGGCCCTCGACCACGCCTCCATCAAGTACAGCACCGTGCAAAACTGGTACGCCGGAGACAAGAACGGCGTGGGCGGCATCTTCAACTTCGTGACCAAGCGCGGCCTCTGCAAGGGCAAGGGCTCGCACATCAGCTGGACCCAGGTGGAGACCGGCAGTGCCATCACCTGGAAGTACCCCAGCTGCATCCTGCTGGGCGACGACAGCATCGGTGAGTTCTACAGCGTGGCCCTCACCAACCACAAGCAGCAGGCGGACACCGGCACCAAGATGGTGCACATCGGCCGGAACACCAAGAGCACCATCGTCAGCAAGGGCATCAGCGCCGGCGACAGCTCCAACAGCTACCGCGGCCTGGTGAAGATTCAGCCCAAGGCCGAGGGCGCCCGCAACTTCAGCCAGTGCGACTCCATGCTCATCGGCCACACCTGCAGCGCCAGCACCTTCCCCTACCTCGAGGTGCAGAACCGCAGCGCCAAGGTGGAGCACGAGGCTACCACCAGCAAGATCGGCGAAGAGCAGCTGTTCTACTTCCAGCAGCGGGGCATCCCGACGGAAGAGGCCATCAGCATGATCATCAACGGCTTCTGCAAGGACGTCTTCCGCGAGCTCCCCATGGAATTCGCCGTGGAGGCCACCAAGCTGCTCTCGCTCAAGCTCGAAGGATCTGTGGGATGACGACTGGAGAAACAATGCTTTCGATCAAGAACCTCACCGCATCGATCAACGGCACGCCGGTGCTCAATGGGATCGACCTGGAAATCAGGGCGGGCGAGACCCACGCCATCATGGGGCCCAACGGCTCGGGCAAGTCCACGCTGGGCAAGGTCCTGGCGGGCCATCCGGCCTACGAGGTCACGGGCGGCGAGGTATTGTTCGAGGGCCAGAACCTCTTCGAGATGGAGGCCGATGCCCGCGCCCGGGCCGGCATCTTCATGGGCTTCCAGCACCCCATCGAGGTGCCGGGCGTGAGCAACGCGTCCTTCCTGCGCCTGGCCTACAACAAGAAGGCCGAGGCCGAGGGTCGCGACGAGCTGGATCCCCTGGAGTTCGACGACTTCATCCACGAAAAGATCAAGGTCGTGGCCATGAAGGAGGAGTTCCTGGACCGCAGCCTCAACGAGGGCTTCTCCGGCGGCGAGAAGAAGCGCAACGAGATCCTCCAGATGGCGGTGCTGGAACCGAGGCTCGCCATCCTCGACGAGCTGGACAGCGGCCTCGACATCGACGCCCTGCGCGTGCTTGGCGATGCGGTGAACAAGCTGCAGCGAGCCGACCGCGCCCTGCTGATCATCACCCACTTCCCGCGCATCCTGGAGATCATCCAACCCCAGTTCGTCCACGTGCTGTCGGGCGGGCGCATCCTCAAGAGCGCCGGCAAGGAGCTGGCCCTCGAGCTCGAGGAGCGGGGCTACGACTGGGTGCTGGAAGAGGCCGCCGCCGGGGGGGCGCGATGACCTCGGCCGTGGCCTCCAACCTGTTTGCCGATCTGCTCAGCGGGCCCAGGCCTTCGGAGTGGGACAGCTTGCGGGAGGAGGCGGAAGCCCGGCTGGCGAGGCGCGACCTGCCCACCACCCGTGACGAGGACTGGAAATACACGGACCTGAAGGCCCTGGGCGCGATCACCTTCGGCCCTGCGCCGAGGGCCACGGTGGACGTCAGCGGCCACCTGCTGCCCGAGATGGTGGGCAACCGCCAGGTCTTCGTGAACGGACACCACTCGCCCCACGCCAGCTGTGCCTCGGCGGTGCCGGCGGGTGTTCGGTTCCTGCCCCTGTCCACCGCCAGCGAGGCCTGCCACGCCCTCGGCAGCGTTGGACCGACCCACAACCAGAGCCCCTTCGAGGACCTCAACACCGCCCGATTCGTGGACGGCGCCGTCCTCCTGGTGCCCAAGAACCTGAAGGTGGCCCTGCCCCTGCACCTACTCTTCCTCACGAAGGCCGAGACTCCCATCACCGTCTTCCCGCGCCTCATGGTGGTGCTGGAACGCGGCGCCGAGCTGGAATTGGTGGAAGAGCACCACGGCGAGGGCACCTACCTGACCTGCCCTGTGGTGGAGATCCGTGTGGCCGAGGGCGCCGTCCTCCGCCATGAGCGCGTCCAGCGCGACAGTGACGAGGCCTTCCACCTGGGCACCCTCAAGGCCGAGGTGGCCAAGGGCGGTCAGTACCACTCCCGCACCCTGAGCTTCGGGGCCCGGCTCTCCCGGCAGCAGCCCTGGGTGCGCCTGGCCGAGAGCGCCGAGGCGACCCTGGACGGACTCGCCCTGCTGGATGGCGCCCAGGTGGCGGACACGCACAGCTTCATGCTCCATGCTGAGCCGCACGCCAGGAGCCATCAGCTGCACAAGTGCATCGTGGACGGCCATGCCCGCGCCGTCTTCAACGGCCAGGTGCTGGTGGCGCCCAAGGCGCAGGGCACCGATGCGAAGCAGCAGAGCCGCAACCTCCTCCTCTCCGAGACGGCCCGGGTGGACACCAAGCCCCAGCTGGAGATCTACGCCGACGACGTGAAGTGCAGCCACGGCGCCACCGTGGGCGCGCTGGACCCCGAGGAGCTGTTCTACCTGCAGAGCCGCGGCCTCAATGCCGACGATGCCCGAAACCTCCTCACCTACGGTTTCGCGGCGGACGTGCTCACGCACATCCCCGTGGCTAGCCTGCGGCGGGCCCTGCGTCAGCTCGTCATGGCCCGCACCCAGGCCGCTTCGCTGGGGGATCTGGCATGAGCACGGTCCTCGACCCCCTCGACGTCGCCACCGTCCGCCGGGACTTCGCCCTCCTCTCCCGAGTGCTGCATGGCAAACGCGTGGTCTACCTCGACAGTGCCGTGAGCGGCCAAATGCCACTGCCTGTCATCGAGCGCATGGCCAAGTACGAGCGGGAGGAGCACACCAACGTCCACCGGGGCGTGAGCACGCTGAGCCAGGAGGCCACGGACTTCTACGAGGCCGCCCGGGAGAAGGTGCGCCGGTTCCTCGGCGCCGGCTCGATCAGGGAGATCGTCTGGACCCGCGGCACCACGGAGGCCATCAACCTCGTGGCCCAGACCTACGGCCGGGTGCATGTGAAGGAGGGCGATGAGATCCTGCTCTCCTCCATGGAGCACCACGCCAACATCGTGCCTTGGCAGATGCTGGCCCAGGAGAAGGGCGCCACGATCAAGGTCATCCCCATGACCGATGCGGGCGAGCTGATCCTCGACTCGCTCGATGAGCTCATCACCGACCGCACCCGGATCGTCGGTGTGGTGCACGTCAGCAACGTGCTCGGCACCGTGAACCCGGTGAAGGAGATCATCGCCAGGGCCCACGCCAAGGGCGTGCCCGTGCTGGTGGACGGCGCCCAGGCGGTGCCGCACCTGCTGGTGGACGTGAAGGACTTGGACGCGGATTTCTATGTGTTCAGCGGCCACAAGCTCTCAGGCCCCACGGGCATCGGTGTCCTCTACGGCAAGCTGGCCCACCTGGAGGCCATGCCCCCCTGGCACGGCGGCGGCAACATGATCCGCTCCGTCTCCTGGGAGAAGACCACCTACATGCCGGCCCCCGGCAAGTTCGAGGCGGGCACGCCCCCCATCGCCGCCGCCATCGGCCTGGGCGCGGCCATCGACTACCTCAGCGCCCTGGGCCTCGACCGCATCGCCGCCCACGAACAAGACCTGCTCACCTACGCCACCGAGCAGCTCTCCGCCATCCCCGGCCTGCGCATCCTCGGCACGGCCAAAGACAAGGCCAGCGTCATCTCCTTCGTGGTGGAGGGCGTCCACCCCCACGACATGGGCAGCCTGCTGGACGGCGAGGGCGTTGTCGTCCGCGCCGGCCACCACTGCGCCCAGCCCGTCATGACCCGCTTCAACGTCCCCGCCACCACCCGCGCCTCCTTCGCCTACTTCAACACCCGGGAAGAAGTGGACGTTTTCGTTTCTTCAGTGCTCAAAGCCATCGAGTTGTTCAAATGAGCGACCCCCGCGAGCTATATCAGCAGGTCATCCTGGAGCACAACAAGAAGCCCCGGAACTTCGGGAAGCTGGAGGCCTGCACCCACCACGCTGAGGGCCACAACCCGCTCTGCGGGGACCAGCTGGAGCTGTCACTGATCATCGAAGGCGGCCTGGTCCAGGACATCAAGTTCACGGGGAGCGGCTGCGCCATCGATGTCGCCAGCGCCAGCCTCATGACCGGGGCCGTGAAGGGCAGGCCCGTGGCCGAGGCCGAGGCCATGGCCGAGCAGTTCCGCGGCATGGTGCGCGGCGAGCTGGAGCCCGGCACCCAGACCCCCCTGCTCGGCAAGCTCACCCTCTTCAGCGGCGTCAGGGACCTACCCAGCCGCGTGAAGTGCGCCGTCCTCCCCTGGGCCACCCTCCACGCCGCGCTGAAAGGCGAGGCCGAAGCCTCCACAGAATAGGAACCGCGAATGGTGCGGATTTTCGCAAACAATAGCCTGATCACTGCCCGCGCCACTGCTGACAGCCCGTTTTCATTCCCTTTATTCGCGCCCATTCGCGTCATTCGCGGTTAAGAGTCTTTCATGCCGAAAATCGCCGAGATTGAATACACCCCCAATCCCAACGCCGTGAAGTTCGTGCTGAAGGAATCGGTGGCCGTGGGCTTCCCCAAGTCGTTCCCCAACGCGGAGACGGCCGAGCACGACGAGTTGGCGAAGAACCTCTTCGCCGTGGGGAACGTCACCTCGGTGTTCATGCAGGACAAGTTCCTCACGGTCACCAAGACCGACGACAAGGGCTGGCCCGAGATGCTGCCCCTACTGGCCGCGCCCATCCGCGCCGCTGCCGGAACGGGCGGTGGCGCCGGCGCCCCGGTCGCACCAAGGATGTTCACGAAGATCGAGGACGAGAACGACCCCATGCTGCGCGACATCCGCATGGTGCTGGAGAGCGCCATCCTGCCGGCCCTGGCCGCAGACGGCGGCGGCCTCGAGCTCATCGGCCGCCACGAGAAGCAGGTCATGATTCGCTATGTGGGCGCCTGCGGTTCATGCCCCGCCAGCCTCACCGGCACATTGGTTGCCATCGAGGGCATGCTGCAGAAGGAAGTGGATCCGGAGATCGTGGTGATCTCGGTCTAGCCGCGCTGGAACCGGAACTCGGAGCGCCCTTCGGGCCCCTCGGGCGAATACCGTTGTTCAAGCAGGGACACCGCCTCCCGATCCATGCGCAGGATCGTCGAGGCGCGGGTGCCGTAGGTGGGTGTGCGGATGAAGGCCGGCGAGAGGGCCCGCTCCCATTCCAGCGCCACGCCGGTGCTGGGTAGGCGCTCGTCCGGAAAGGGCTCGGCCTCCTGCAGCAGGGCCAGGAGGGCCGCATCGTCCCCCTCGGCGTCGGCCAGCCCCGCCTTGAGCCGCTCGACCTTCGGCCAAGGTTCATCGAAGTCCCCATTGGAAATGGCGTGGATTCCAGGCGCGAAGGAAACCATCCGATCGTGGCGGCTCTCAAAGCCGTGCAAGTCCCGGCCATCGTAGACCAGCAGGTTGAAGGGGTTGTAGCGACCCGCCTCCGGCCGGAGCACCTCCAGAAAAGCTGCGGCGGTGTGGCCAGCCTCCAGGAACCGCACGGGGAGCAGGCCCCGGGTGGCGCGGCCCGGCCGGGTCTCTGAGGGATCCCGGTGGTTGGTGAGGGCGGCGAAGCGGCCTCCGGAGCCCATGCCCAGCCAGGTACCTCCGGCCTCCAGGTCACGACCCGCCAGGATGCCTCCCCCCTCCCACCAATCCATCGGAGCCGTGGGGCGTGCGTAGAACTCGTCCCGGTTCGCGGCCACCACCAAGGGCTTCTCGCCGGAGGGATCCCACTGGAAGGCAATCAGGCACATGGCTTAATTGTGCCCTGCCTCCAACATCACGAAGCGGGCCACCAGGCCCGCTTCGTGGTCCTCGCCGATGCCTGCAACCTAGAGCGTCAGAACAACCTTCACACTGGGAGTTACGGCGCTGGCATCCACGTAGCCAATGAACTTCGGGTTCTCGGCGACCAGCTTGACGACTTCGGCGGTGGTCGGAAGTGCCTTGGGGGCATGGGCCGCTCCGGAGAACTCCAGCTTCGACCAGTGGGCCTTCATCTGGGCCGGGGCCTTGTTCGCGATGGCCAGATAGAAGGCCTTGCGGAGAGGGGCGTCCTCTGCCAGGTCCAGGGCCTCGGCCTGACCGCCCGTGATGAAGCTCCGGGACTGGCCGAGGAAGATCTGGGCGGCCTGCTCCTTGGTCAACTTCGAGATGGGGTTCTTCGTGGAGACGATGACGACCTGCGCGCTGGCAGGGAGTCCGATGCAGAGTGCGACGAGGGTGGTGACAAGAGCGTTCATGAGGCCCTCCTCAGAACACGAAATCGAGCGCGAGCGTCACGAGGTTGTAGCTCTCCCCGCGCTTGAAGGCCGCCTGCTCGTTGATGAGGGCCCCCGGGGATCCGGTGGCGTTCTTGACCAGGTCGACCTGGGCCTTCACGGCCATGTTCTTCCTGACATCCCAGCGCACGCCTCCGGACGTGCTGGACTGGGCCTGCTGGCTGCCGGCCAGGATGGCGTCGATGATTGGATTGGGGTTCGTGGTGGCCGAGTCCGTCTTCTTGGAGGCAAAGGTCACATAGGGTGTCCAGGCTCCGAACCGGTAGCCACCCGTGATGTAGAAGCCAGTCGCATGAAGCAGCTGGTTCTCGTCTCCAGCGTTTCGGGCCCCTTCCGCCATGACGAACCAGTCGCCAGGGTCGTAGTTGAACCCCACGCTCAGGTAGGTGGTCTTGTCGCTCTTGATCTGGAACTGGTCGGCCAGGACCGGGCTGTAGTAGGGATTGGGGACGAGGATTGAAGGGTCCAGCGGATAGGGAATCACCGGGGCCCGCAGGAGCGCGTAGGGGCCGGTCGCCGAGTCCAGATAGGTATTGTCGACGGTGGACTTCATCTGCAGGTAGAAGGCCCGGAAGGTGGCGGAACCAACGGTGGCCGAAAGGCTCGCCGCGCCAAGGCTCTTGCCCTTGAACTTGGAAGTCCCCGTGGTCGCCGGAAGGTCCGCATCCGTGGAACCGCCGATGACCTGCCCCGAGAAGGCCACGTCACCCGCCGTGGCCTGCCACACCAGGTCGGCGCCATCCACATAGGTGAGCGGGTTGAACTGGTAGACCTCCACCGGGGGGCGCACCCAGGGCATGGCGTAGCCGACCTTCTTGTAGTCCGAGATCAGGTAGGCCGAGAAGGGCATGCGTCCGGCCCGGAAGGACAGGCCCGATGCCGCCTTGAACTTCAGATGGGCCATGTTGAGGTAGGGTTTGTAGGTATTGTCGAAGCGGTGCTCCGAGATGGCCTGGACCACCGCGGAGAAGGACTCGCTGAGCTTCAAGTCCACCTGGATGCCCAGGCGGGAGTCCACGCCGAAGTCCGTGCTCCTGGTGAATCATGGACCATTGGGCTGGGAATAACTGGACGTGAAGTCCGCGTTCTTCTCGCTTGAGGTGGTAGCCGCGAGGGTGCCGAACCCGCTGAACTTGAATGCCGTGTTCGACTGGGCCTGGGCGCTGGTCGCCAAGAGGCAGAACGCGAGTGGTGGTAGTGCCAGGATGGGTCTGGCCATGGAGCCTCCTTGTTGGATGGGAACACCGGATTGCCGGCTACATCGGAGGCAGGGCCCGGTCTCTTTATTTTTCCAACCCTTGAGCCCAGCCTTTTCCCTGGCCCCTAAAGCCATTCCTGGATAACCTAGGCGTTCTGCCGGACTTCGTGTGCCGGGATTCCAGCCCACCGCCAGAGCGCGGGGGCTAACCAAAGAGGTGGACTTCATGTCCAAGTTAGAAGCAATCATCAAGGGCCTAGGCTCCAAGCAGATGGGCCGCATCACCGTGCTGGACTCGGGATACGTCGAGGACGGCAGCGAGGAGGGCCAGGAGTTCATGGCCGCACTGCAGGGTGAGACCCGTGGCCTTCGCGAAGAAGAGGTCGTTCGGGGCGTCGTCGTGGAGATTCGCGGCAAGGACGTCATCGTCGACATCGGCTACAAGGGCTCGGGCACCGTCAACCTCGACGAGTTCAACAACCCCGACGGCACGCAGGGTGTGCAGGTGGGTGAGGTCGTCGAAGTGCTGCTCGAGATGCTGGAGGACGCCAACGGCAACGTTCGCCTCAGCCGCGAGCGCGCCGAGAAGATGAAGATCTGGGACGAGGTCGAGAAGGCCTTCCGTTCCAACATGACAGTGCACGGCACCGTGCTCGAGAAGGTCAAGGGCGGTCTGGCGGTCGATATCGGCATCCGAGCCTTCCTGCCCGGCAGCCAGGTGGACATGAAGCCCGTCCGCAACCTGGATCCATACCTCGGCAAGTCCTTCGACATGAAGGTCATCAAGGTCAACCGCCGCCGCGGCAACATCGTGCTGTCCCGCAAGCTGTTCCTCGAGACCATCAACGCGAGCCTGAAGGAAGAGACCCTCGCGGGCCTCGAAGAGGGCAAGCTGGTCGAGGGCGCCATCAAGAACATCACCGAGTACGGCGCCTTCGTCGACCTCGGCGGTGTGGACGGCCTGCTGCACATCACCGACATGTCCTGGGGCCGGCTCAACCACCCCAGCGAGATGTTCCAGGTGGGCGACAAGGTCGAAGTGGCCGTGCTCAAGTACGACAAGGAGACCGAGCGCGTCAGCCTCGGCTACAAGCAGAAGTTCCCGGATCCCTGGCTCTCCGTCGAGGAGCGCTACCCCATCCAGGCCACCGTCAAGGGCAAGGTCGTCTCGATCACGGACTACGGCGCATTTGTTGAGCTGGAGCCCGGCATCGAAGGTCTGGTCCATGTCTCCGAGATGAGCTGGACCAAGAAGGTCAAGTCCGCCAAGGGCATGGTCAACCTGGGCGACCAGGTGGAAGCCATCATCCTGCAGGTGGACAGCGAGAACCGCCGCATCAGCCTCGGCATGAAGCAGATCACCCCCAACCCCTGGATGGCCATCGCCGAGAAGTACCAGCCCGGCATGATCGTCACGGGCACCGTGCGCAACATCACGGAGTTCGGCGCCTTCATCGAACTTGAAGAGGGCATCGACGGCCTGATCCACGTGTCCGACTTCAGCTGGACCAAGAAGATCAAGCACCCCGGCGAGATCGTGAAGAAGGGCGACGAAGTCACCGCCAAGGTCCTCAACCTGGACCCCCTGGCCCAGCGCATGAGCCTCGGCGTGAAGCAGATGGAGCCCAACGTCTGGGAGATCTTCTTCGAGAACAACAACGTGGGTGCCGTCATCACCGGCAAGATCGCCCGCCTGACCGACTTCGGCGCTTTCGTCGACCTCGGCGACGGCATCGAGGGCCTGGTGCACGTCTCCGAGTTGAGCCGCAAGCGGGTGGAGGACATCCAGAAGGAGTTCGCCGCCGGCCAGGAGCTCACCATGAAGATCGTGAAGCTCGATCCCACCGAGCGCCGCATCGGCCTCTCCGTCAAGCAGCTGGAGCAGGACATGGAGCGGGGCGACATGGATGCCGCCAAGGCCCGCCAGCCTGAGTTCAAGAAGGCGACCCTGGCTGACGCATTCAACAAGCTTGAGCGCGAGTAGCTCTCCATTCCAACCGTAGGCGAGGCCCCCGCAAGGGGGCTTCGCGCTAGCTGGATCCATACCTCGTGACCCGTGGCATGATGAGGGATTCCCACAGGAGTCCCCATGCTACGTGCCCTTGCGCCGTTCCTGAGCCTCGTCCTGCTGGCCCAGCCCACGCCCTACCAAAAGGCGCCGAAGGCCATCCAGGCCGTGCTTGACGCTCCCGGCACGCCCTCGCTGATCCTCAGCCCCAGGGGCGACCGCTTCCTATTGGCGGAGTTCGAGCGCCACCCCTCCATCAAGGACCTGGCCCAGCCCATGGCGCGCCTGGCCGGGCAGCGGTTCAACCCGCGCACCCGCGGCCCCCATGCCCCTCGAAGCCTGAAGACCCTGGCGCTCCAGAAGCTCGCGGGCCCCGCGAAGGCCATCGCCCTGCCCGCGGGCGTGAGCCTCGGCCAGCCGCGCTGGTCCCCGGACGGTTCCCATTTCGCGTTGATCGGTGCGTCGGCCCGGGCCACCGAGCTGTGGCTCGGCGAAGCCACCACCGGAAAGCTGCGCCGGATCCGGGGCCTGAACCTGAACGCGGTGCTGGGAAGCCCCCTGGACTGGATGGCGGACGGCAGCCTGCTCTGCAAGGTCGTGCCTGCGGGCCAAGGGCCGGAGCCCAGCGCCCCCGAGGCACCCCAGGGGCCCCGCATCCAGGAGAACGAAGGCAAGGCCGCGCCAGCCCCCACCTACCAGGACCTACTCCAGAACGCCCAGGACGAGGCCCGCTTCGAGTTCCTCGGGCAGTCCCAGCTTGTGCGGGTCAACCCCGCCACGGGCGCGCTAAAGCCCCTCGGCAAGCCCGGCCTCTACGCCAGTGTGCAGCCCTCACCGGACGGCCGCCTCATCCTGGTGTCCCGGTTGCAGCGGCCCTTCTCCTTCCTGGTGCCCAGCCAGCAGTTCCCCGTGCGGGAGGAGGTCTGGGATCGCTCCGGGGCCCTCGTGCATCTCGCGGCAGACCAGCCCCTAGCCGAGGGCATTCCGCTCGAAGGCGTACGCACCGGGCCCCGCCGACTGCACTGGCGGCCCACGGAGCCCGCCACCCTGGCCTGGACCGAGGCCCTGGATGGCGGCGACCCCAAGCGCAAGGCGGACTTCCGCGACCGACTCCTCGTGCAGGCCGCCCCATTCAAGACCGCGCCCACCGAGCTGCTGCGGCTCAAGGCGCGCCTGATGGGCCTCGAGTGGTCAGAGGGCGGCCACCTCGCCGTGGCGCGCGAGGTCGACCGCGACCGCCGCTGGGTGCGCACCTGGCTGCTGGATCCCGGGAAACCCGGCGAGGCTCGCCTCGCCTTCGACCTCAGCAGCAACGACCGCTACCGCGATCCCGGCAGCTTCCAGTCGAGGCTGCTCCCCAGCGGCCACGCGGCCCTGCGCCAGCTGGACGGGCGCCTGATCCTGGTGGGCATGGGCGCCACGCCCGAGGGCGACCGGCCCTTCCTCGACCGCTTCGACCCCGCGACGCTTAAAAGCGAGCGCCGCTTCAGCTGCGAGGAGGGCCGCTTCGAAGCCCCCATGGCCCTACTGCCGGACGGCCGCTTCATCACCCGCCGCGAGAGCCCCACGGAGGCCCCGAACTACGTGCTGCATGGCGCAGCGCCCAAGGCCCTCACCGCCTTCCAGGATCCCCTGCCCCAGCTGCGGAAGATCCAGAAGAAGCTGGTGAAGTACACCCGTCCCGATGGCGTGGCGCTGAGCTTCACGCTGTACCTGCCGCCGGACTACCAAGCCGGCGAACGGCGCCCCGCGGTGGTCTGGGCCTATCCCATGGAATTCACCGATGCCTCCACCGCAGGCCAGGTCAGCGGCTCCGCGGACCGCTTCACCACCCTTGGTGGCATGTCTCACCTGTTCTTCCTGCTCTCGGGCTACGTGGTGCTCGACAACGCGACCATGCCCGTGGTGGGCGATCCCAAGACCGTGAATGACACCTTCCTCGACCAGGTCGTGGCCAGCGCCAAGGCCGCCATCGAGAAGGCCGACGAGCTGGGCGTCATCGATCCCAGGCGCGTGGGCGTGGGCGGCCACAGCTACGGCGCCTTCATGACGGCGAATCTCCTAGCGCATTCGAACCTGTTCAAGGCGGGCATCGCCCGCAGCGGCGCCTACAACCGCACGCTCACGCCCTTCGGCTTCCAGAGCGAAAAGCGCACACTGTGGGAGGCGCCCGACATGTACCTGAAGGTGTCGCCCTTCATGGCCGCGAACCACTTCAATGCGCCGATCCTGCTCATCCACGGCGAGGCCGACAACAACTCGGGCACCTTCCCCATCCAGAGCGAGCGTCTCTACGCGGCACTGAAGGGCAACGGCCAGACGGCCCGCTACGTCACCCTGCCCCTGGAGTCCCACGGCTACAGCGCCCGGGAGTCCATCGAGCACACCCTGTGGGAGATGCTGCGCTGGTTCGACAGGCACCTGAAGAACTGATCACTCCCTAGCCGCCCCGCTGTCGGCCCACCGCCTCGTATCCGCAGCGCCTTGGACCTGGCCATCCCGCACCAGGATCACCTGGGCGCAGCCCTGCTTTTTCACCTCCTTGAGAGTGTGGCCCAGAGCCTTCAGCGCGGCCTGGGTGGCAGCGGGCAGGTCGGCCTCCACCTGGATGCGGTCCGGCAGCCACTGGTGGTGGAAGCGGGGCGCGTCCACGGCGGAGCGGGCGTTCATGTGGAAGTCCACCACGTTGAGCACCGTGTTCAGCACCGTGCTGGGAATGGTGCGCCCGCCGGGACTGCCACTCACCAGCAGCGCCTTCCCGCCCTGCACGAGGATGACCGGACACATGCTGGAGAGCGGCCGCTTGCCCGGCTGTGCCAGATTCGGCACCGTGCCGATGAGGCCCGTGGCATCGGTCAGGCCCGGCCCGGCATTGAAGTCGCCCAGCTCGTTGTTCAGCAGGAAGCCCGCGCCGGGCACGATGCGCTTGAGGCCGTAGCTGTCCTCCAGCGTGTAGGTGAGGCTCACCGCGTTCCCCTTCCGGTCCAGCACCGAGAGGTGCGTGGTGTCGGGGCGGTCGGTGGGCCAGGTGAAGCGGTCCGGCGCGGAGGTGGACGCGCGGTCCACGCGGATCGTCGCCCGCAAGGACGCAGCGCGTTCCTTCGAGAGCAGGCGGAGCAGGGGCAGGTCCGGATTGAAATGAGGATCGCCCAGGAACTGCGCCCGGTCCGCGAAGGCCCGGCGGAGCGCCTCGGATGCCAGGTGGACGGTTGTCGCCGAGGCGGCCCCCGCGGCCTTCAGGTCGTAGCTCTCAAGCACGTTCAGAGCCTCGATCAGCACCTGGCCGCCGGAGCTGGGCGGAGGTGCGGCCAGCACTTCCACGCCCCGGTAGCTGCCACGCAGGGGCTGGCGCCAGCGCGGCCGGTAGGCGCGCAGATCCGAAGCCCGGAGCAGGCCGCCCCCGGCCTCCATGTCGCGCAGGATGAGGCGGGCGGTGGCGCCGCGGTAGAAGTCCATCCAGCCCTTCGCCAGACGCTCCAGGGTGCGGGCCAGGTCGCGCTGCACCAGCCGGTCCCCGGCCTTCAGCGGCTCGCCGCCGCGGCTGAACTGGGCCAGGGTCGGCGCGTGCTTCCGGAACTCGGGCAGCTGCTTCTCCAGGCTCGCCGCCTGGTTTTCCGTGAGGACGAAGCCCTCACGCGCCAGCCGGATGGCAGGTCGCAGCAGCCGCGCCCAGGGCAGGCGCCCCTCCCGTTTCCAGGCGGCGCGCAGGCCGGCCACGGTGCCCGGCACACCCACGGCGGCCAGGCTTCGGTGATGCCGCTGTTCGTCGTAGGTGGCGTCCTCCTTCAGCCACATCCGAGGGTGGGCTGCGGCAGGCGCGGTCTCGCGGAAATCGAGGAAGGTGGCCTGACCCGAAGTAGGCCGCGACAGCAGGAAGCCTCCGCCGCCGAGATTGCCCGCAGCGGGATGCACCACTGCCAGGGCGAAGGCCGTGGCCACGGCCGCATCCACGGCGGTGCCACCGTCGCGCAACACCTGAGCGCCGGCCTCCGAGGCCAGCCGCTCCTGGCTCACGACCACGCCTCGCACGGTCTGCGCCGGGGCCGCCAGCGTGAGGACCAGGGCCAAGGACAGAGGAAGGCGCATGGAAGCTCCAGAGGAACGGATGCCTAGAGTCTGTCATCCTCGGAGGCATGTCCCGCATGGCTTCTCTCCCTGGATCCACCTCCCAGACGCGCGGCGAGGAACTGGCCAACAGCCTGACCCACGGGCTGGGCGCGGCGCTGTCCATCGCGGGCCTGGTCCTGATGGTGGTCACCGCGGCCATCCACGGCACCGCCCGGGACGTGGTGGGGGCCTCGATCTTCGGCTCCAGCCTGATCCTGCTCTACCTCATGTCCACGCTTTACCACGCCTTCCGCGGTCCGCGGGTGAAGCTGGTCTTCAAGGTCTTCGACCACTCCGCCATCTTCATCCTCATCGCCGGGACCTACACGCCCTTCTGCCTGTCGGCCCTGGGTCGGACGCGACCCGGCTGGGGCTGGACCCTCTTCGGCCTGGTCTGGGGTCTGGCGGTGGTGGGCATCGTGTTCAAGGCCGTGTTCTACGCGCGCCTGGCCAAGCAGATCTTCCGGCCGCCCGCGGTGGACCACCTCCACGCCGTGCCCAGCGACACGGACATGGACCCGGTCTTCGCCAAGCGAATGGGCTGGATCTCTACCGGCATCTACTTGCTGATGGGCTGGCTCATCGTCATCGCCGCCGTGCCCCTGGGGAAGTCCCTGTCGACCCACGGCCTCTACTGGCTCTTCAGCGGCGGCTTCTTCTACAGCGCGGGCGCCGCCATCTACAGCCTGGAGCGGCTGCGCTTCCACCACGCCCTCTGGCACCTCTTCGTGGTGGCCGGCAGCGCCTGCCACGTGTTCGCCGTGCTCTTCCACGTGTTCCCGGGGAAGTAGGCGCGCGATGCTCCCCCTCGCCCTCCTTCCGGGCTTCGCCCAGTGGGGCGCCCACCTGGAGGAGCTGATCGCCCGTCCCGAGGCCCTTTGGGTCCACGGCCCCGTGGGTTCCGGGGTCTCCACGCTGGCCGCGGAGCTGGCCGCGCGGCGGGGTGTGCGGGTGCACGAGGCCGACACTGCGGCGTCGGCGGCGGCCTGGCTGGCGGAGGAACCTTGTGGCGTGGTGGCGGCCCGCTCGGCCCCGGACCACCTGCCTTGCCTGGAGCTGCGCCTGCCGGGACTGGACGAGCATCCGGAGGCCATCCCGGCCCTGCTGGCGGCACTGGCTACGGAGGAGGGCCTCGCAGGCGAGCTGCCCGCCAGCCTGGGCGCCCTGCCCTGCCCGGGGAACCTGCGGGAGCTGCGGAACCGCCTCCTGCGCTGGAAGCTGCTGGGCCAGTCGCCCACTTCCGAACAGGCCGGTCCGCCCCGCTTCGAGGCCGAGGACCTCGCCACCAACCTGCACGCACTGGAGCGCTACCTTCTGCACCAGGCCCTGCGCCGAGCCTACGGCAACCGGGTGGAGGCCGCCCGGCGCCTGGGCGTGAGCCGCCGTCAGCTCTACCTGCTCATCCGCCGCCACGGGGACCCGGTGCGCGGAGAGGAAGGAAGCGGTGACCTGCCCCGTCGGGTCCTGAAGCGCCGCCCGGCACAAAACTCCAGTCCGGACCCCGGGACCCGATAACGGGTTTAGCGGCCGCGCTGGCCGCATGGATGCTCAGCTATGGCGACTCCCCTTCGGGTGCTGGTGGTGGACGACGATCCCGGGATGCGGGATGGCATGGCCATGAGCCTCAAGCGGGCCGGCTTCTTTGCCGAACAGGCCCGCGGCGGCGAAGAGGCCCTCCGCATGGTGCGGCCCGGCGCCTTCGATGCCGTGGTCACCGACCTGCGCATGCCCGGCATGGACGGGTTGCAGTTGACGGCTCGCCTGAAGGCCGTGGATCCGGGCCTGCCGGTGCTGCTCATCACCGCCTTCGGTAGCCTGGAGTCCGCCCGGGAGGCCATGCGCCTCGGCGCCTTCGACTTTCTCTCGAAGCCCTTCAGCCCGGAGGAGCTCACCGCCGCCCTCCACAAGGCACTGAAGTCCGAGGGCCACCTTAAGGCCGAGGAGGCCGCCGAGGCCCCCGTGATCCTCACGCAGGACCCGGTCCTGGGCGAGACCCTGGCCCTGGCGCGCCGCGCCGCCGACAGCCGCGCCACCATCCTCATCCAGGCCGAGAGCGGCACCGGCAAGGAGCTGCTGGCCAAGCTCATCCACGGATCGAGCCCCCGCCGCAATGGCGCCTTCGTGGCCATCAACTGCGCGGCCATCCCCGAGAACCTGCTGGAGTCCGAGCTGTTCGGCTACGAGAAGGGCGCCTTCACCGGCGCCACCAGCATGAAGCAGGGCCGCTTCGAGCAGGCCGATGGCGGCACCCTCGTGCTAGACGAGGTGGGCGAGCTGCCCCTAGGCCTCCAGGGCAAACTGCTGCGCGTCCTGCAGGAGCGCACCGTGGATCGCCTTGGCGGCACCCGGCCCATCGCCGTGGATGTGCGGCTCATCGCCCTCACCAACCGTGACCTCCAGACTGAGGTCAAGGCCGGGCGCTTCCGCGAGGACCTCTACTACCGCCTGAACGTCATCCCGCTCGACCTGCCGCCCCTGCGCGACCGGCCGGGCGACCTGAGCTTGCTGGCCGCCCACTTTGCCGAGCGCTACGCCCGCGAGAACGACCGGCCCGTGCCGGAGCTGGTGCCCAGCTTCTTCGCCGCCTTGGCCCGCCACCCCTGGGCCGGCAACATCCGTGAATTGGAGAACGTCATCCAGCGCTGCGTGGTGCTTAGCCAGGGCCGCCGCCTCAGCCAGCAGGACCTGCGCTGGCTCCTGCCCTCCGCAGCCTTCGAAGGGCTTCCCGAGGATCCACCGGAAAGCCCCCTGATCGAGGCCTGGACGCCCCCTGTGGTGCCCGTTGCCGTCCGCCGCGACGTGGCCGCCCCCGCCGGCGCCGTGGTGGCCGATCCCCTCAAGCCCTTGGTGGGCGTGCCCATGGGCACACCCGTGGTGCTGCCTCTGGGCCTGAGCCTGCCCGAACTCGAGCGGTTCTGGCTACTCTCCACCCTCAGCGCCCTCAAGGGCAACCGCACCCACTGCGCCGAACAGCTCGACATTGCCCTGCGCACCGTGCGGAACAAGATCAACGAGTACAAGGCCGACGGCTACACGATTCCAGCAAGTCAGCGCGGACGCGAGGACGAGTAAGTCTCATCGCCACAAGGAAAAGCCAAAAGCTATTTCAATCACCGATAAACATCGATCAAGCTCCGGCTGTTATTCGCTTTCATCGACGGCAAATTTTCTTTTTTAATGCCAAGGGAAAGCCGGCACGGCGACTCATGCTCCCCATCCTATTGATCCCTATTGAGCTGGGCTAGCGCTAGGGTTTCACCGGTTCGCCCGCCTTCATCCGAAGCCAGGAAGGCACGGTGGTGGCGCCGGTCTCGTGACGGTAGAAGGCGGCGGTGATCTCAGCGCCCAGCAGGAGGATGGCGCAGCTGTAGTAGAGGAAGGTGAGGCCCGCCACGATGCCCAGCAGGGAGCCATACATGATGCCCCAGGTGAGTGTGTGCTTCAGGTAGATGCCGAAGCCCCACTTGGCCAGCCACCAGAGGGCGGTGGAGATGCCCGCGCCCAGGAAGGCATGGCGGAACTTCACGTGCAGTCGGGGGAGGTGCTGCAGCACCAGGGTCATCACCACCAAGCCGATCAGGGGCCCGAGGTAGGGCAGGAAGTCCGTCTGCCGAGCGGGGAAGACCTTGCGGAGGGCGCCGCCCAGTAGCACCGCGAGGAAGAACACCGTGGCCAGCAGGCCGCCCACCAGGAAGATCACCTGGCGCAGCAGGTGGTTCTTGCGGGTCTGACGGTACTTCTTGATGCGCAGACCGAACACGTGGGCCAGGCTGGTGTCCAGCTGGCTGATGCCCCAGTAGCTGCCGAAGAGCAGCACGATCCAGGAAAGCCCCATGCCACCGATCTTCTGGCTGTTGGCCACGGCATCGTAGACGAACTCCTTGGGCAGGAAGGGCACGATCTCCTGAAGGGTCTTCATGGTGGCGGGCCCGTAGGCGCGGCTGCCCAGGATGGCGCCCAGCAGCTTGAACAGCAGCGTGGACAGCGGCACCAGGCTGACGATGAGCCAGAAGCTGAGCCCCGCGGCGTAGCTCAGGCAGTCGTCCTTGTGGTACTTGCCGAGCACCTCGGCGATGAAGTGCCCCACGCGCCCCACGATGGGGACCCGCCGGGCGATCTCCTGCCACAGGTCCGTCAGGAGGCGCCAGACCCGCTGCCAGCCCGCTTCGAGGGTGGCCCAGAGGCCCAGGACCTGCTCGACCACGGCGTCCCCCTAGAAGCGGACCGGATGCCGGGGCAGGAGGTACATGAGCCAGGCCAACGCCAGCCCGATGCCGATGAGCCCCGCCGCATGCTTCAGGATGGATGCCCGCGTCCGCTCCGGCCGGGTGGTCGGATGCAGCAGCCCCAGTACCAGGGAGATGCCCAGACCCATGACGACGAAGTGGATGACGTGGCTCGAGAGAAAACGCATGGAGTCAGGGTAGCAGGAACGAGGGTACGGCCTGCCGCAGGACGGTGGCACCGTGCCCCTGAAGGACGGCCAAGACACTACTGAGTGGCCGGATTCTCTCGGACGGGATTGGGGTGGCCCGCCACTTCCGGCCCCAGGGGCTCGGGCATGCGCGTGAGGGCCAGCTGGATGACCTCGTCCATGTGGCTGACAAGGTGGATGCTCAGCTGCTCGCGGACTTCCGCTGGCACCTCCTCCAGGTGGCGGGCGTTCTCGCTGGGGATCAGCACGGCCTTGCGCCCCTGGCGGTGAGCGGCCAGCAGCTTCTCCTTCAGCCCGCCGATGGGCAGGACGCGGCCCCGCAGGGTCAGCTCGCCCGTCATGGCCATATCCGCCCGGGCGGGGATGCCGGTCAGCACGGAGATGAGGGCCGTGGCCAGGGTGATGCCTGCGCTGGGGCCGTCCTTGGGAATGGCCCCCTCGGGCACATGCACGTGCAGGTCCACGGTGTCCAGGAAGTCGCGCTTCAGGCCCAAGCGCTCAGCCCTGGCGCGGACATAGCTTAGGGCCAGGTTGGCACTCTCCTGCATGACCTCGCCCAGCTTGCCGGTGAGCTTGAGCACGCCCTTGCCTGGCAGCACCGCAGCCTCGATGGTGAGCAGGTCGCCGCCTGTGGGCGTCCAGGCCAGACCGTTCACCAGCCCCGGCGGGGCCGTGTCCTCGGCACGGTGCTCCAGGATCTTCTCGGGTCCCAGCAACTTGGGCACGCGCTCGGCGGTGATGACGGGATCGAAGGCCTCGCCCTTCTCGGGCTGCAGCGTGTGCCGCGCCAGCTTGCGGAGGATGTTGGCGATCTCGCGCTCGAACTGGCGGACGCCGGCCTCGCGGGTGTAGGCCTGCACGAGCTTCTCCAGGGCCGCCTTCTCGAAACGCACGCCCATGTTCTTCATGCCATGGCCTTCGAGGGCCCGGGGCAGCAGGTGGTGCTCCGCGATGGCCAGCTTCTCCTTGGTCGTGTAGCCGGACAGCTCCAGCACCTCCAGGCGGTCCTCCAGGGGCTCCGGAATCTGGTGGCGCACATTGGCCGTGGCCAGGAAGAGCACCTGGCTGAGGTCGAAGCCCAGGTCCAGGTAGTGGTCCTGGAACGCCGCGTTCTGCTCCGGGTCGAGGACTTCGAGCAGCGCCGAACTCGGGTCGCCGCGGAAGTCTGAGGCCATCTTGTCGATCTCGTCCAGGAGCATGAGCGGGTTGCGGACCTTGGCCTTCTTCATCAGCGAGATGATGCGGCCCGGCATGGAGCCGATGTAGGTGCGGCGGTGGCCGCGGATCTCGGCCTCGTCCCGCACGCCGCCCAGGGAGAGCCGCACGAAGGGCCGGTTGAGGGCCCGGGCGATGCTCCGGGCCAGGGAAGTCTTGCCCACGCCCGGCGGGCCCACCAGGCAGAGGATGGGGCCACGGAGCGGGGCGCGGCCTCCGGCCTCGCCCTCCTTCAGGGGCTCGTTGCGCAGCCGGGCCATCACGGCCAGGTGCTCGAGGATGCGCGCCTTGATCTTGTCGAGGCCCGAGTGGTCCTCGTCCAGCACCCGCTCGGCCTCCGTGAGGTCGAGGCGCTCCTCGGCCATGGCCTGCCAGGGCAAGGCCAGCAGCCAGTCCAGGTAGGTGCGGCTAACAGTGGCCTCCGCACTCTGGGGCGGCATGGCCTCCAGGCGCTCCAGCTCTTCCAGGGCCTTGGTCTTGGCCTCGACGGACATGCCCGCGGCTTCGATCTGGTCCTTCAGGCGCGCGCCTTCGTCCTTCTCTTCCTTCTTGCCCAGCTCCTGCTGGATGACCCGCATCTTCTCGTTCAGCACGTACTGCTTGTGGTCCTGATCCAGGCGCTGGCGTGTCTTCTCGTCCAGGGTGCGGTCCACCTCCGAACGGGCTGCGTCGAGCTCCAGCAGCCGCATGAGCGACTCGAGACGCGGGGCGATTTCCAGCTGATCAAGGATCTCCTGCTTCTGCTTCACCTCGGCGGGCACCAGCCCCGCCACCGTGTCGATGGCCTTGCCCAGGGGCAGCTCGCGGATCTGGTCCATACTCAGCAGGCGCGAGGCATCGGAGTTGCGGCCCAGGAAGGACTCCACGGCCTGGTGGAAGGGCTGGAGCGAGCCCCCGCCCATCTGGACGGGCTCCGGCAGCAGGTAGGCCTCGGCCTGGATGACCTCGCCACTGTCGTCGTAGCGGCGCAGGTTCACGCGGGCAATGCCCTTCACCCCCACCTTGTAGTAGTCCTTGGGCAGGGCGATGACCGACTCCACTAGGGCCAGGGTACCAATGGCGTAGAGATCCTCCTGCCCCGGCGTCTCCACCTTGGCATCCTTCTGCGTGAGCATCAGCAGGTGGTCGCCGGCCTTGATGGCCAGCTCCAGCGTGCGCACCGAGGCCGACCGACCCACCACGAAGGGCACCCGCGCCCCCGGGAACAGCACCATGTCCCGGATGGGGATGGCAGGCAGGGTGAGCGTCTTGGGTGTGGCCATGGGGCCTGCTTATCCCGCGGCTGAGATCGGCTGCGAGGGGAGACCCATCACTTCCTCCACCTTCTGCCGGGTGATCCGCAGGGTTTCACGGGTGGTGCGCTTGTCCGAGGGCAGCTCGTACATGGGCTCCAGGAGGATCTGCTCCACTAGGCTGCGTAGGCCGCGGGCGCCCAGCTTGCGGCTGAGGGCCTGCTCGGCGATGGCGTCGATGGCGCCCTCCTCGAAGCTCAGGTCCACGTCATCCATGTCGAAGAGCTTCACGAACTGCTTGGTGATGGCGTTCTTGGGCTGGGTGAGGATGGCCACCAGGGCCTCGCGGTCCAGGGGCGTGAGGCCTGCCACCACGGGGAGGCGGCCCACCAACTCGGGGATGAGGCCGAACTTGATGATGTCCTCGGGCTCCACCAGGCGCAGCAGGTTCTCCTTGTCGTCCTTGGAGGAGGGCGTGGAGCCGAAACCCACGGCCTTGGCGCGGATGCGCTGCTTGATGATGTCGTCGATGCCCACGAAGGCGCCACCGCAGATGAACAGGATGTTGCTGGTGTCCAGCTGGATGAACTCCTGGTGCGGGTGCTTGCGGCCCCCCTGGGGCGGCACGTTGGCCACGGTGCCTTCCACCAGCTTCAGCAAGGCCTGCTGCACACCCTCGCCGGAGACGTCGCGGGTGATGCTGGGGTTCTCGCTCTTGCGGCCCACCTTGTCGATCTCGTCGATGAAGACGATGCCACGCTGGGCCCGCTCCACGTCGTAGTTGGCGGCCTGGAGCAGCTTGGTGAGGATGTTCTCCACGTCCTCGCCCACGTAGCCGGCCTCGGTCAGGGTGGTGGCGTCGGCCATGGCCAGGGGCACATCCAGGAAGCGGGCCAGGGTCTGGGCCAGCAGGGTCTTGCCGGTGCCCGTGGGGCCCAGCAGCAGGATGTTGCTCTTGGACAGCTCCACCTCGGTGGCACCCAGGGCCTTCCGGGGCGTGAGGATGCGCTTGTAGTGGTTGTAGACGGCCACGCTCAGGCGCTTCTTGGCGGCCTCCTGCCCGATGACGTAGTCATCCAGGAAGGCCTTGATCTCCTTGGGCCGACTGAGGCGGGCCTCGTGCTTGCCCAGGGGCTTGCCCTGGCGGCTCATGCGCAGCTGCAGCTGCCCCGCCTCCAGGCACTCGTTGCAGATGAAGGCCTCGGGGCCCGCGAGAAGCTGCTCCACCTCATGGGGCTCTTTGCCGCAGAAGGAGCATTTCTGTTCGCGCTTGTACTTATTCATCTCCCCTCCTGGGGCCCGCTTAGGCTACATCGTGAATGGTCTTCAGTTCCAGGATCTCGAAGCGCCGGACTCCCGCAGGGATCTGGACGCGTACCTCGTTGCCCTCCTCCTGGCCCACCAGCGCCATGCCGATGGGGGAGCTGATGCTGAGATGCTGGGGATGACCATCCAGTTCCTCCGGAAGCACCAGCGTGTATGTGAACTCCTCATCGGAGTCCAGGTCCAGGATGGTGACTTTGGACCCGTAGGCGGCCCGGGACTTGGGCAGGCGGCTGATATCCAGGCTGGCCACCTCGGAGATGCGCTTCTCCAGGGTGACGAGCTTGTTCTGGAACATGTCGCGCTTGGCCAGGGCCTGCTCGTATTCGGCGTTCTCCGACAGGTCGCCCTGACCGGCCGCCCGGGCGATCTCCTGGGGGATCTCCACCAAGAGGGCCTGCTTGATGTCCTTGAGTTCCTTCTCGAGCTTGGCGAGCACGTGCTTGGGCATGGGGACTTCCGGGAAAGAAGGGTCAAAAAAAGGCGGGCCATTCGGCCCGGTCAGACAGGAGAGGTTGAGATCGATTCTACCCACTCCGGGGGGGGAAGCGGAGCCGGAAGCGGGTCGCCCTCCCCGGGACGGGTCTTGAAGCGGCGGTGCATCCAGAACCACCAGCGGGGGTCTTTTCGGATCTGGGCCTCGATGCGGGCCGTCATGAGCTGTGTGGCCACCCATCCATCCCGGGCCGCGTCGCCGGTCACGGGAACCGTGAAGGGGGGCTCGAAGCGCACGGTGATGGTGCCGTCTGGATTGGGCCAGCTGAAGACCGGCAGCACCGGCAGGCCATAGCGGGCGGCGAGACTCCCGGCGGTGCCGAAGGTGGAGGCCCACTGGCCCAGGAACCGCACCCACACGCCCATGGTGAGGGCGTCCTGGTCCAGCAGGAAGCCCACGCCACGGCCGGCCTTGAGCGACCGCAGGGTCTCCCGCATGGCGCCGTCCTTGAGGATCACGCGATTGCCGAAGCGGGTGCGGAAGCCCAGGGAGATGGGTTCCAACAGGGGGTTGTCCAGCTCCCGGCCGATGGCGTCGATGGTCCGGCCGTGGCGGCTCTGGGCCAGGGCGACCGCCTCCCAGTTGCCGTAGTGCCCCGTGAGCTGAATGAAGCCCTTGCCGGAGGCCTGGGCTTCATCGAAATGCTCCAGCCCCTCGACTTTGATCCAGCGGTCCAGCTCCTCGGGCGTGGCCTGTCGCAGCCGGAGCAGGCTGATGAACAGAGAGCCGAAGTGCCGGAAGCAGGCCTTGGCCATGGCCCGGGTCTCGGTCTCCGTCAGACCGAGTTCCGCGAAGCGCAGGTTCTCCCGGACGATGCGCCGGTGCTTGGGGTCCACAAGGTAGAAGAGCTCCCCCGCGGCCTCGCCCAGGGCCTGGACCGTGGACCAGGGCAGGCGTCCCAGGACGCCGTCCAGCAGGCGGAAGACGCCGTACTCCAGGCGGTGCCGGAGCGTGGGGGCGGGAGTGGGGGTCAGGTCGGCCATAAAAAAAGGGGCGCCTCGGTGACGAGGCGCGAGGCTGAAGCTTAACAGCAACCCGATTCAGGATTCATTGCCGAGCCATTTCAGTATTTACGCCTCAACCTGGAAGGGGTTTCGGCCGGTTCAGGCGCCGTCCCGGGCCAGAGGCATGGTCATGCAGCGCGGGCCGCCCCGGGCCCGGCTCAGTTCTCCTGCCTGGATCTGGACCAGATACTTGCCGCCATCCAACAGGTCCAGGGTGGGATCGGTCAGCACCTCCTGTGCCGTCACCACGTGGTAGCCCGCCCGGTCCAGCGCTGCGGCCGTGGCGATGTTGCGGCCGTAGCTGGTGATGACGCCCGGGGCCAAGCAGAAGGCGTTGGCGCCATCAGTCCACTGCTCCCGCTGCTGCATGATGGAATCATCGCCCCCACAGGCGATGGGCTTCAGGTCGATGCCCAGCTTCTTCAGCGATTTCAGGAGGCTCGGCCCCGTGCTCATGCGCAGTTCCTGGTGCCGCAGGTCGATGCTCGTCACGTTCAGCAGCTCCCGGCTGCCCTCCCGGAAGTACGGCGGGAAGACCAGGCACTCGTCCTCGCTGGTGCGGGTAAAGATGGTGTCCAGGTGCATGGCGCTGCGCTTGTGGGGCATGAGCACCATGAGCAGGTGGTCGAAGCTCGTGCCATCCTCCGCGTGGTGCGCCCGCAGACTCTCGGCCAGCAGGTGGATGGCGTCGGCCTGGGTGCGCTCGCTGCAGCCCACCGCCAGCACCTTGTGGCTGAGCACCAGGACGTCCCCGCCCTCCAGGCTCACGGGGGCCTTGATCTCGCCGCGCACCAGGGGGGTCACCTGGTCGAACCACTTGTCGTGGTCCGTGTGGTGCTTCAGGCGCGGGTGGTGCCGGAAGACGTAGCTGAGGATGAGCGGCTCCCGCTCCCGGGCCCAGGTGGCCATGGAGTTCACGCTGTAGCCGTCGCCGATGACCGAGGCGGGGTCCCGCATGAACAGCAGGTTCGGTATGGGGCGCACCCGGTAGTCGAACTCCTCCTCCCAGCGCGTGTGGCTCGGCATGTCGTCCCAGGGCAGGCCGCCGATGACGCTGCGGGCCACGCCCGACGGGCTCATGTCGTTCAGGAGGATGCAGGTGTCGTCCGGCAGCCCCACCAGGGCCCGCAGGTCCTCCAGGAAGGCCCGCTTGACCGGCTCCTCCTGCAGGGCCTCGGTGAAGAGGTCCTGGATGTCCAGCACCTCGTCGGCCACCTTCGCCAGCACCTGCCGGAACTGCCCATGCTCATAGCGGGCCAGGTCGCCGTGGAGGATGTCGTCGAAGAGGAGCTTCTCCATCATCCCGGGCACCATCAGGTCCACCTCGGGGCCGGGGTTGTGCACCACTACCTGCCGGAGCCGCGCTGTTTCAGAGAAGACGGAGAGCTGGATGGGCTGCATGGGGTGCCTCGGAGTGCGAAACCTCGGAGCGTAGCACGGGGCCCCAGAGCCAATGGCGGCGGGCGTTCGGGCATTGACAGTCCGCAAAGGAGCCACCCCTCCGCGAGCGTGATCAAGCGACCCCCAGGTTTTGAATATCCGACTGATTTGGTCAGACATTTTCCTTGAACCCCCTCCGGGCCCGCCGTAGCCTGAATCTTCCGACCGAAACCCCCGGGGCGAGTCCCCATCATGGAGGCACCAATGGCCGCATTCGTCACCCAGCCCGCACCCGACTTCAAAGCGAAGGCGCTCGTCAACGGCGAGTTCAAGGAGATCTCCCTCTCCGACTACAAGGGCAAGAAGGTCGTCCTGTTCTTCTACCCCCTCGACTTCACCTTCGTTTGCCCCACCGAGATCCTGGCCTTTTCGGATGCCATCAAGGAGTTCGAGGCCCGCAACACCCAGGTTATCGGCGTCAGCGTCGATTCCCATTTCAGCCACCTCGCCTGGGCCAACACCCCCCGCAAGGACGGTGGCATCCAGGGCGTGACCTTCCCGCTGGTCTCCGACCTGAACAAGACCATCGCCCAGGACTACAACGTCCTCCTGCCCATTGGCATCACCCTGCGCGGCCTGTTCATCATCAACACCAAGGGTGAACTGAAGCACATCACCGTGAACCACAACGACCTGGGCCGCAGCGTGGAGGAAGTCCTGCGCCTCCTGGACGCCGTGGACTTCAGCGAAGAGCACGGCGAAGTCTGCCCCGCCAACTGGCACAAGGGCGAGAAGGCCATGAAGCCGACCGCCGATGGCCTAAAGGCCTACGTCGCTGCCAAGTAGTTCGGCAGAGAACGCATGAAGCGGGCGCCGAGAGGCGCCCGCGGCGTGTACGCAGAGGCGGAATTGCCCTCGGGGCCATAACCATCCGACAGAAGCTCAGCGAATGGAGGATAGGACGGAACCCGCGCAGCGGATTGCCGCCCGAATGGCGCGGGGCGGAGCCCCGAGTCAGGCCCAATGCCGAGGGACTCAAGGCATACGTGACTGCCAAGTAACACCGGAACCGACACGATGGAAGGGCGCTGCGAGAAGCCCCTTCTGCTTCATTGCTTTTTGGAAGGCCATGACCATCCGACCGAAACGCAGTGAAGGGAGGATAGGGCCGCATCGGCGCAGCCGATGGCGGAGGCAACGCCCTGAGGGCCGGAGGCCCGAGCCAGGCCCACTTCGGTTGGCTTGAAGGGCTACGCCGCTGCCAAATAGTTCGGCAGAGAACGCATGAAGCGGGCGCCTCCGGGCGCCTGCTTCATGCTCACAGAGGCGGAATGGCCTTCAGGGGAACCACCCGGATGGCCGGGCAACGCAGGTTGCCCCTTCGGTTCAGCCGTTCAGGACAGTTGTGGTGGCGACTCGCCGCTTGCCATCTAGAATCGGGACAGTCTCCGCCGCGCCCCCCTGCCCGCCACCCCTCGCCCAAGGCCTCCGACATGGTCCCCATGCTCTGCCGACTGCGCCGGTTCGCCCCGCACCTTGCCTTCGTCCTGGGGACGCTGATCGGCCCGACGCCCACTGCTGCACAGGAGCCGAACCCTGCCCCGAAGATCCTCCGCCTCGAACGCCGGGAGCCCGACTACCGCTTCCGCTTCCACAGTGAATACCGTGTGCCCGGCCAGAAGCCCGTCGCCCTGTCCCTACGGGGCGGCAGCGGCAAAGGACTGGCCCACCTTGGCGTGCTCCAGGGGCTCGACCAGGAGAACCTCCCCGTGGATGCCATCACCGGCACCTCCGCCGGCAGCATCATGGGCAGCCTCTACGCCTCCGGCTTCTCCGCCGATGGCATCGCGCGGATCTTCAAGGACCACGACTTCGGCCGGGCCCTCGATGATCGCCAGCGCGAGCCGGGCTACTCCCTGTCTGAGGATGAGGTGGTGCACGCGACCCCCTTCGGGCTGACTTTCCGGTCCGGGAAGCTCGACCTGCTGCCCGGGGGCACGCGCAGCCGGCGGGTCCGCCTGGAGCTGATGCCGATGCTGGCCCGCGCCTCCTGGCTGGCGGGTGGTGACTTCGACCGGCTCCGGATGCCCCTGCGCGTGGTCACCAGCGACCTGACCGAGGGGAAGGGTCGGGTGTTCGCCCGCGGCTCCCTGGTCGACGTGGTGATGGCCAGCACCTGCCTGCCGGGCATCTTCGAGCCGGTCATGATCCAGGGCCACCAGTACGTGGACGGCGGCCCCTACGAGAACCTGCCCATCCTCACGGCCAGGCAGGCCTTCCCCGACATGCTCCAGATCGGCGTGGCCATCGGCCGGCCCTGGAGCCCCGAGCCAAAGACCAATCTTGCCTCCCTCCTCGACGCCTCGCTGGACCTGGCCATGGCCCAGACCGAGCGCCGCAGCGAGGCCGCCGCGAACCTGGTCATCCGCCCCGACGTCAGTGCCGCGGACGAGTTCGACTTCTACCACCAGGTCGATCGCATGGTGGTGGCGGGCCGTCAGGCCTTCGACCTGAACCGGGAGGTGCTGGAGGAGCTGATCTACGGCCCCGGCGCGCGGTCCGTGGCCGCCCGGGGTGTTGATCTGGAGGCCGAGGGCGTCCCGGGCTCTACGGCCTGGCTGGGCTCCGGCGGCACTCCCGACCGGCCGACCCTGCGGGACCTGTACCGGCTGCTGCGGCGGGCCCACCGCGAGCTGCCCATCGCCGAGGCCGCCCTGCAACTGCCCGCCACGCCGGAGGGCCGGGCCCGCCTGCTGCTGCGCCCCGCCCAGACCATCGCCCGGCTCGACCTGGACCTGCCCCTCGACTGGCCCGCCGAAGCCCGAGCCAAGGTGCGCAGGGCCCTGCAGGACGACTTCAACCTCGCCGAGGGACGCCCCTTCCACGAAGGTGCCTGGAGCCGGGCCCTGGAGGACCTGCTGGTGGAGGCGATCCTGCGGCAGGCCCCCATCCTCGACCTGCGCGGCAGCGGCTTCTCGCCGGACGGCATCCTGCGCCTGCGGGTACGCGAGCCCCGGGTCAGTGCCATCCGCAGCCAGGACCCAACCCTTCAGGAGCCCCTGGCCCGCTTCCTGGCCCCCATCCAGGGCAAGCCGGTGCGGACGGATGTGCTGGAGGAGAGCCTCCAGCGGGCGGCCATCCGCCTGGGCGTGACCCGGCTCAAGCCGGAGCTCCGCGAAGAGGAGGGGGCCCTGGTCCTGGCCATGGATCCGGAGCGGGCCCCGAATATCCTGCTCTCCCCGCACCTGGCCTATGAGAGCAGCTGGGGGCCCCACTTCGCCCTCGACCTCTTCGCGCCGAACTTCCTGGGCTCTGGCTCGCCGCTTGCCCTTCATGCCGCCGTCAACAACCTCCAGAGCCGCTTCCAGGGCCAGCTCATGGGCGTCTTCAGCGCCCTGCCCAGCGTCGCCATCGGCCTCGTCGGCAGCCTGCAGAAGCAGTGGATCCTGACCGACCCGCCGACCTCGCTGACCCGGCTGGAGAAGGACGACGTGGCCCTCCGGACCCAGGTCCGCTTCGGCCGGGAGGACCGCGGCCTGCTGCAGCTGGATGTGGGGCGGCTCCACGGCAGCATGGTGCTGGCCGGCCTCGACCTGCCCGCAGACCACGCCGGGTTCGGGCGGCTGGCGGCGGAGTGGGATTCCGTGGATTCCCACACCCTGCCCATGCGCGGCACGGTAATCCGGGCTTCCTGGATGCAGGCGTTCCGCCCGGACTCCGGCCCCGCCTACCACAGCGGCTACTTCCGGGTGCGCCGCCTCTGGTCCCAGGAAGAAGCCCGGCAGATCCCCGTCGGCCTCGACCTCGACCTGGAAGTGGCCGGCCAGCGGGATGCACCCCTGGAGCGCTGGTTCGTGGTCGGCGGCTCGGACTCCCTGATCGGCACCCACAGCGCCTCCTACCTGACCCCCAACTTCGGCATCCTCCGCGTCGGCCTGCCCTTCACCCTCGCCACCCTCTTCGGGGTCGCCATCCAGGCCGTACCCCGCCTGGACCATGCCTGGCTCGCCCAGGACTACCGCCACCTGAACCAGGGTCTGCGCATGCAGGGCTACGGGGTGGTCCTCCGTGGCGCCCTGAAGAGCCTCTACGTGGAGGTGGCCGGGGGCCGCACCCACGCGCGGGACGTCACCACGGGCGCCGTCCAGGACTACCGGCACATCAGCTTCCTGCTCGGAACGCGCCCCTTCGACCTGTGGAAGGGGCGGTGAGGCCAACCTGGGGTGCCAGGACATGACGCGCATCCTCGTCCTGGGCGGTGGCATCTCCGGCCTGCTGGCAGCCTGGCACCTGCAGGGGCGGGGGCAGGCGGTCGAGGTCTGGGAGGCCACGGAGGCCGTGGGCGGCTGGGCCCGGACCCTGCCCTGGCCGGGCCCGGCGGGCGAGCCGGGCTGGCTGGAGCGGGGGCCCCAGGCGCTACGTGTGGCCCCACACAGGGCCCTGGAGCGGCTGCTCCAAGAACTGAAGGTAGACCTGCGCCCGCTCGGGCCAAAAGGCCCCCGGTGGATCGGGAAGGGCGGGCAGAGGCAGGCCAGCCCGGCCACCTGGAAGGGCCTCGTCCGGGCGCCGGGGCTCAGTTTTTGTGAACGGCTCCGGGTGCTGGCGGAGCCCCTGCTCCCGGCGGGAACGGATCCCGAGGAGACGCTGCAGGCCTACTTTGCCCGCCGCCTCGGGGCCGGCTTCGCCCGGGAGCTGCTGCCGGCCCTGGTGGCTGGGGTCCTGGCGGCCCCACCGGAGCGTCTCGGCCTAGCCGCGCTGCCGCGCCTGCGGGCCCTGGAGGCCCGGGGCGGACTGCTCCTCGGCGCCTTGCGCCTGGGACCCGAGCGCACCCGCGTGCCCGAGGGCGGCACGGGCACCCTCGCCACAGCCATCGGCGCCCGCCTCCAGGTGCGGACGAACCGTGTCCTGGCCCTGGAGCCCCTGCCTGTGGGGCGCTGGCGGGTGGTGGGGGAGGGGGGTTCTGCCGAGGCGGATGCCGTGGTGGTGGCCCTGCCCTCGCGGCAGGCCGCCGCGCTTCTGGCCCCGGTCTCGCCGGAGGCAGCCACCCTCCTGGAGGGAATTCCGCGGCTGGACCTGCGCGTCTGGCACAGCCGCCACGCCCCGGTGCCCGGCTGGGAGCGGGGCTTCGGCCTGCTCATCCATCCTCCGGAGGGGCGCGGCCTGCTGGGGGCCGTGGCCTTCGCCGGGGATGATCCCCGGGGCGTGTCCGGCCTGCTCCAGGTGCGCACCTACCTCGGCGGCGCCTACCGGGTGGCCCCTGAGCTGGATGCGTGGCCTGGCGTCCTCGGCGAGCTGCGCCGCTGGCTGCCGGAGCTGTCCGAGGCCGTCCAGGTGCGGGAGGAGACATGTCCCGGGGCCTTTCCCCTGCTGGAACCCGGCCACGGCGGACGGGTGGACCGGATCCTCCTGGCCCTGCCTCCGGGCCTGCACTGGGTGGGGGCGGAGCGCTTCGGCCCTGGCCTCGCCGAGCTCGCCGAGGGCCTGGAGGCCTGGACAGCCTCCAGCCGCCCCTGAGCGGCAGCGCTGGGCAGAAACACCGCATCGCGGTGGGATCGCCAAATGGTTAACCTGCTGGCACCCCCAGCTCCGATCCCATCCCTTTGCGAGGTCCGGTTTGTCGCAGGCCCAACAATACCAGCCGGTCCCCACCGCCTTCCATCAGCCCCGGGGCTGGATCTGGCGGGCCCTCGGACGGAGCTACCTGGAACTGGCCGGCTGGCGGATCGAAGGGGCCTTCCCCGCCGACCCCAAGTACGTGCTCATCGTGGCGCCGCACACCTCGAACTGGGATTTCCTCGTGGGCGTGGCGGTGGCCTTCGCGGTGGAGCTGCGGGCCTCTTGGCTGGGTAAGCACTCGCTGTTCCGGGCCCCCTTCGCCTCCTTCCTGCGCTGGCTGGGGGGTATCCCCGTGAACCGCAGCGCCAGCCACGGCATGGTCGGCGCCTGCGTGCACGCCTTCGAGTCGGCGCCCACGCTCATGCTCGCCCTTGCGCCCGAGGGCACGCGCAAGGGCGTGAGCCAGTGGAAGAGCGGCTTCTACCGCATCGCCGTGGCGGCGCGGGTCCCCATCCTGCCCGTGGGATTCGACTACCGGGAGCATGTGGTCCGGCTGATGCCGCTGTTCCATCCCAGCGGCGACCTGGACCAGGACCTGCCGCTCATCCAGGCGCTGTTCGAGCAGGTGCATGGCCTGCGGGAGCGGCCCACCACCAGGTAGTGCCCCTTACTTCAGCGTGAAGGCCACCACGGCGCCCTTGGCCTGCCCGGTGTTCACCTCGAAGACCCGGGCGGGATCGGCCTTGGCGGTGTCCAGCAGCCAGGCGAGCACGCGCTTCACCCGTGCATCCGCCAGTTGGGCCAGGTCTGCGGGGTCCACCTGGAGGGTGCCCAGCAGGCGTTGCTCCATCTCGGCCAAGGGCGGCGGCGGGGCCGCCTTGGCATCCTTCGCGTCCTTCGGCGGAGGGAAGGCGGCCTCGTGGGCGGCCCTGATCCAGCGCTCGCGCTCGGCGGCGGGAATCGGCTGTTCGTCACCGGACTTGAGCGTGGCCCCGCGGGTGCGACGCAACAGGGCCTCCAGGGCGGCCTTGCGCAGGGCGGCACCGTCCTGGTCGGCCTCCACGCCGCCCTCGGCGTCCAGGCGCAACTCGGGCCGCTCCTGCAGCGCCTTGGCAATGGCCTGCAGCTTGGGCGTGGCAGCGGCCTCCAGAGCACTAGAGCCCGGCGCGAAGGCCAGGCTGCTGAGGTCCCCAGCATCGCTGCCGAAAAGCTTGCCGATCAGCGTGAAGGGCGAGGTCGCGATCTTGCCCAGCAGTCCGAAGACAGCCTTCCACACGAGCTTGCCGTACTTGATGTCGGGATCATCCAGGCTGCCCTCGATGGGCAGGTCGAAGGCGATGACGCCCTTGCGATCCCGGAGGATGGCCAGGCCCAGCTTCACGGGCAGGCCCGTGGCGTCGGGGCTCGCCACCTTCTCGCCCAGGTAGAACTGGTCGAGCTTCACGGCGTTCTCCGCCTTGAGGTTGCGGTGGTCGATGCGCAGGCGGGCGTCCACGTTCAGCTTGCCCTTCTGCACGGTGTAGCCCAGGTACTTGCCGGTGTAGGGTGTGAAATCCGTGAGGTCGGCGCCCTGGATCTTCAGGGCCACGTCAGTGTCGAGGTCGTTGCGCAGGGGCATGGCGTGGCCCGTGATGGTGATGGGCGCGAGCCCGCCGGCCTTGCCGCGGAAGTCCACCTTGGAGGCGGCGTCGGGGCGGCTGGACAGGCCCAGGTACGAGCCCTCCAGGTCGCTCAGCACCAGGGCGGCGTTGGGCTGCACGGAGCGGTCGATGAAGCTGAGGCGGCCGCCGGTGATGGCCAGTCTGGCGATGCCCAGGTCTGGCGCCGCAGCGGGCGTGGCGGGGAGCACGGCGGCGGCCGGAGAGGCGGGCTTGCCCGCGGGGGGGGCCAGGCGCAGGGCCCGGGCCACGTTGGTGCTGCCGTCCGGCTGCACCACCACGCGACCCTCGGGATCGGTCCAAGCCACCTCCTTGATGGCCACGGTCACTGGCGCGGTGCGGAGATCGGCGCCCGAGAGCCGCAGCTGTTTCCAGCGGATGAAGGGCTCGTTCAGGAGGGCATCGCGCGCCTCCAGGCCCTGCACCGAGGCGCCGCCCAGGAAGGTGAGACCGTCCGACGTCCGCCCTTCGAAGGCGAAGCGTAGGCGGCCGTCCACGCCCAGCTTTCCGGAGGCGATGCGGAGGTCCAGCGAGGAATCGAGGTAGGGATCCCAGGTGCCCAGGTCCAGGCCCTCGGCCCTGAGGCTGAGGTCGCCGCTGGTCTTGAGGGGCGCGAGGCTGCCCTCCAGCTTCAGCGAGCCCGCCGCCAGCTTGAGGTCCAGGGAAGCCTTGCCGGAAGCGGCCGGATCCAGGGACAGGTCCTGCCAGTGCAGGTTCAGGTCCGTGGCCTCCACCTTCAGGGGCCGGGCCAGCGCCAGGTCCTCCCACCCCAGGCGGAAGCCCCGCAGGGCCAGGTCGCGGATGAGCAGCTTGAAGGGCTTGTCGTCATCCTTCTTCACCTTGGGCTTCGTCGGCGCGAAGAGCCGCGCCAGGTTCAGGCCGTTCTCCCGGCCCTTCTGGAGGCGCACCACGCCCTGTTCCCCGCGGATGGCGCCCACCTCCATGGACGACGCCAGCAGGTCCAGCTTGGCGTTTTGGACCTCCAGCAGGGGCAGCTCCACGGCGGGTTCGGCGACGCCGCGTTCCGCCAGCTTCACGTCCTTCAGGGTCAGGCCTAGGTCGGAGAGTTCGACGATGTGCCGCGCGCCCCATTCGACGCGGTAATGGGCCCGCAGGAAGGCCGTGCCGCTGCGGATCTCCGTGGCGACCTGCTCCTGTTCGTAGGGCCGGTACTTGGGCAGGGAGACGTTCTCGATGAGCAGGGTGCCCTTCGAGGCCAGGGGCTGGAGGCTGAATTCGCCCTTCCAGGCTAAGTGTTCCTTGGCCTCGGTCCAGGCCTCGAAGGTGTAGCCGCTGCGGTGGCCCACCTGGGTGCGGATGCCGTCCACCCGAAGGTTCACGGGACCCAGGGCGGTCCTGAAGGGCGTTCCCTGGCTGCGATCTACGAACACGAACTGGCCCGCCCTGAGGTGGAACCTGCCGATGGCGAAGTCCCAGGCTGAGGGCGCCGCCTCGGGCTTCGACTCGGCCTTGGGACCTTCCAGCAGATCCTGGAAGTTGGGCCGGCCCTGCTCATCCAGTTCCACCCGTACCACGAGCCCATCCAGTTCCAGGGCGGCCAGCTCGATGGTCCGGCTGACCAGGCGGTGGAGCCGGTAGTCCAGGTAAAGCTGCTGGAGGGTGATCCAGTCGCTGCCGTCGCGGTTGGGCACCCGCAACCCTTCCAGCCGCGCCGTGAACAGGATGGGGTTGAAATGGACCCGCTGCATGGTGACCGGGCGGTGGAGCTCCTCGGCGGCGAACTGTTCCACCCGGCTTCTCAGGACCCGCGGCACCAGGAAGAACCCCACCAGGAGCCAGAGCCCGTATATGGCCGTAGGAATCAGCAGTGGCCGCCGCCAGCGGCGGAAAAAGGTCGAAAGGGCGGCAGGGATGGACATGGGAAAAGCATAGACGCATTGGTCATCTGTGACCCTGGACACCTCCCCCTTTCAAGAGACGCGGAACGGAGCTATCCTCCCTGGGTCGCGGTAGGGCCAGGACTGCCACCATCGAGCGTGTCGGCCCGCCGCTGGACCGAAAGGCATAGTGTCATGGCGACACGGCGTGTGGTGATCCTGGGGGCCGCGGGGCGCGACTTCCACAACTTCAATACCGTCTACCGGGACAACCCGGACTTCCACGTGGTGGCCTTCACGGCGACCCAGATCCCCGACATCGCGGGCCGCAAGTACCCTGCCGAGTTGGCCGGGAAGCTCTATCCCCATGGCATCCCCATCTTCGACGAGTCCGAACTGGTGGACGTCATCCAGAACCTCAAGCCCGACGTGGCGGTCTTCTCCTATTCCGACGTCCTGCACACCACCGTCATGCACCTGGCGAGCCTCTGCATCGCCCACAACGTGGACTTCGAGCTGCTGGGCGCCGACAAGACCATGATTCAGGCCAAGGTGCCAGTCATCGCCATCACCGCCGTCCGCACGGGCGCCGGCAAGAGCCAGACCACTCGCTACATCAGCAACATCTTGAAAAGCCTGGGCAAGAAGGTCGTGGCCATCCGCCATCCCATGCCCTATGGCGATCTGGCCAAGCAGGCCTGCCAGCGCTTCGCCGCATACTCCGACCTTGACCTGCACGAGTGCACCATCGAGGAGCGCGAGGAGTACGAGCCGCACATCGACAACGGCTTCGTCATCTACTCCGGCGTGGACTACGAGCAGATCATCCGCAACGCCGAGAAGGAAGCGGACGTCATCCTCTGGGACGGCGGCAACAACGACCTGCCCTTCTACAAGTGCGACCTCCACATCGTCGTCGCCGATCCCCTTCGCACGGGCCACGAGATGCTGTACCACCCCGGCGAAGCTAACTTCCGCATGGCCGACATCATCCTCATCAACAAGTGCGATTCCGCCAAGGAAGAGGACATCCAGGCCATCGAGGAGAATGCGAAGAAGGTCAACCCCAAGGCCGTGGTCATCCGCGCTACCAGCCCGGTCACCTGCACCAAGCCCGAGATGGTCAAGGGCAAGAACGTGCTCGTCATCGAGGACGGCCCGACCCTCACCCACGGCTCCATGACCTATGGCGCCGGCGTGGTAGCCGCCAAGAACTGCGGCGCCGGGAAGATCGTGGATCCCCTGCCCTTCGCCGTGGCGTCCATCGCCGCCACCTACAAGAAGTACCCCAACGCCCAGGGCATCCTGCCCGCCATGGGCTACGGCGAGGCCCAGATCAAGGACCTGGAAGCCACCATCGAGGCCACCCCCTGCGACGTCGTGCTCTCCGCCACTCCCATCGACATCACCCGCGTTCTCAAGGTGAACAAGCCCATGCTGCGGGCCACCTACGACCTGGCGGAAATGAAGGTGGGCCAGCTGGAGACGGAGGTCAAGAAGGCGCTGGCGGTGCTGGTGTCGCTCGCGTAGCCGCATGGCTCGGGGCGTTTCGCCCCTTGGCTGCAGAAGGAATGAATCCCTGAATCGCGGAAGGCCCGGCAGATCTGCCGGGCCTTCCGCGATTCAGGAGGCAAAGGCCGTAACCTGATTCGGAACCCGGAGTTGCCATGTCTCATCTGTTCAGGCCCCTTACCCTCCGCGGCCTCACGCTGCCCAACCGCATCGCAGTGTCGCCCATGTGCCAGTATTCGTCCCAGGAGGGTCTGCCGAACGACTGGCACCTGGTCCACCTGGGTGGTCTCGCCCAGGGCGGGGCCGGACTGGTGCTCACTGAGGCCGCGGCGGTGCTGCCCGAGGGCCGCATCAGCCCTGACGACCTTGGCCTCTGGAGCGACGCCCAGGCCGAGGCCCTGGCACCCAGCGTCCGCTTCATCAAGGGTCAAGGTGCGGTGCCCGGCATCCAACTGGCCCATGCGGGTCGGAAAGCCTCGGCCTTCTCACCCTGGAAGGGCAGCGGGAGCGTGCCGGCCAGCGCCGGTGGCTGGACTCCGGTGGCTCCCAGCGCGCTGCCCTTCGACAGCACCTGGACCGTGCCGGTGGAACTGGACGAATCCGGCATCAAGGCTGTGATCCGGGCCTTCGCCTATGCCACCCGCCGGGCCCTGGCCGCCGGGTTCGAAGTGGTGGAGATCCACGCGGCCCATGGCTACCTGCTGCACCAGTTCCTGTCACCCCTCACGAACACCCGCACGGACGGCTATGGCGGCAGCTTCGAGGGGCGCACACGCCTGGTCCGGGAAGTGACCACCGCGGTCCGCGCCCTGTGGCCCGGGAACCTGCCCCTCTTCGTGCGGATCTCCGCCACGGACTGGGTTGAGGGCGGCTGGGATCTGGACCAGTCGGTGGAGCTGGCGAAGATCCTCAAGGGCCTGGGCGTGGACCTGGTGGACTGTTCCTCCGGGGGCCTGTCGCCACACCAGAAAATCGCACTGGGGCCTGGCTACCAGGTGCCTTTCGCCGCACGCATTCGCGCCGAGGCGGGTCTGCCCACGGGCGCCGTGGGCCTCATCACCGAGCCCGGGCAGGCCGAGCAGGTCCTGGCCGAGGGGTCGGCCGAT
>Ga0268298_10000336_pt1 | contig 60882 bp, 55 predicted proteins | sample WWTPWeurt_MetaG_FD_194462 | JGI IMG/M metagenome (GOLD analysis project Ga0268298, IMG submission 194462) | Activated sludge microbial communities from WWTP in Nijmegen, Gelderland, Netherland - WWTP Weurt | ecosystem: Engineered > WWTP > Aerobic digester > Activated sludge | place... | reverse complement strand
CGTTTGTGCGATCGTCGCGAACCGAGCCGGTCGCGCCCGAAATCCGATCGTCCAGCGGTCGCCCGTCAAGAAGTCCAGGGCCTTCTTGAGCGTCGGTGCGGCTGCTGCCCACCGCGCCGGATCGCTGACCGGAACCATCAGCCGCACTTCGCGGGTCCATGAGTCCTGGGATTGCTCGGCACGAGAAATGCGCGTGTCTGCCGCGTGAACATGGGCGGCCAGCACCAGCAGGTCGATGCCGATCTCCGAGGGGAACACTCCGATCTTCTTGAGGCTGGTGAGCGCGCCGCCGATGCCATGGTCCAAGGACTTTTCGCCGGCAACGAGTTGCAGGTAGGTCCTCTGTTCATCGGCGCCAGCCGTCACGTCGAACGCGTCGTCAGGCCCGAAGCGGCCGGCGAGGAGTTGGCGCTTCATTGATTGGCCTCCGCATCGCCCAAGGTCTGCAGGATCGCAAATGCGGACTCGTACACGGCATCAACGAAGCCCTGAATCCGCTCCGGCGTGAGATTGGGGGTTTCCGCCCGGGCGCGGGTCAGCGCATCGCTGACACCTCCCCGGATGAAGTCGCGCAACTGCTGCTCGACGCGATGCGCAGCCTGGGCATCTGCCGGCATGGTCACGGCCTTGGTGCCGATGTCATTGCAGATGCGTGCCTCGATGGCATGGGTGGCGTACAACTCAAAGACCGTCTGCATCTGGTCCGGCGTGAACGTGGTGAGGTCGGTGAGTCCTTCGCCTGCCAGTTCAACGATGGTTTCAATGTAGGCCTCGCGAGCGATCCCCTCATCGACCGTGCCCGCTCCCGGGCAGATGTAGTCCGCCAAGCCCACGAAGATCTCGGTGATGGGCCGCCCCGCCAACGATTCCAGGTCCAGGGCGCGCAGCGCTTCGCGCACGCCGCGCGCTTGCGCATCGGCCAAGAAGCCCAAGAGTCGGGCGCCAGAGCCCCGAGAAGCGCCCATGCGCTGTGCAGCCTGACGCGAGCCGCCCGCGGACGTCGAAACGTACTTTGAGACGGCACGGCCCAGGCTGGCCCGGTCGTTGCCGCCCGAGCCCGCGAATCGCGTGAAACTGGTGCGAGCCCCAGCAAAGCGTTGTGGGTCCGCTGGCCTGGGAATGGGCGGGCGGTCTGGCGGCAATGGCGGTGCAGTGCCATCTGGAGGCGGCTGACCGTCCGGCCCTGCCCCGTTTCCCGGAGGCAAGGCAGGAGCACCGCCGCCATCGGCGTCGCCCAGCCATGACGGGACGAGCGGAGTTCCGCCACCAGGTCCGCCGTAAGCCGTCGAGGTTCCCATCAACGCGCTCCTTTCGTGTCCTTGAGCGCCAGCTCGGCGGCGGCCTTGAGGCCGGGGTTGTTGGTGGCCCTACTCCAGTCCCCGAGCAACTTCGTGAGGCGAGCTGCGCATTCGGCGTCTTTGATGACCCCCTGCCAGCCGCTGACGGCCCAGGGCCCGCACTTGCCGCTTGGCAGTGCCTCGAGAAAGTCCATCAACCGGCCCTGAAGGCCCGGCTGCGACTTCACAAGGACGACGAGGCCATCCGCGCCAGCGGGTCTTGTGTCGAACGTGCCCGTGCCCATGATCTTGCTGCGCACGGCCTCGAACACCTTGTCGGCTTCCGGTTGCACAAGCTGCTTCAACTCGGCTTCGTAGCTTTGGACAGTCATCTTGCCGCCGAACAGTTTTTCGACCACGGCAGCCAGGTGACCCAGCACCGACACCGGTCCGAAGTAGTCCTTCTTGTCCTTCGTGACGAACAGGTAGGGACGCAGATCGAGCCCCGACAGCTTTGGCGAAAGGCGCGCCCAATCGAGCACGGTCTCCGACGACTTCCACTCAGCCAGAACGGCGCTGTCAGTTGCGGGTGTCGGTTCAGCCGCCTTTTGCCCCTTCGACGCGCCGTCCTTGCCTTCAACCGCCGTCAGGCCCTTCTCCAGCGCTTCGATGTCGTCACAGAGGCCTTGCGGGTGGACGGCCGCGACGAATGCGATCTGCTCGAACAGCCTTGGGATGAAGCGCTCCGCGAGCATGAGCTTCGCGAGCACGGGGAGCTTGATGTCATCGCCGAAACCGCGCGCGCTCGCAGTTCGCTCGCGCAGGAGCAGCGTATTGAGGAATCGTTTGATCTGTCGCGGGTTGCCTTTCGCGCCGCTAGCCAGGATGGGGCCGATCTGATCGCTGAGCGCCAGCGCGTTGTTCGCCTTCTCAGCCTGGCTACCCAGTGCGGTCTTGACGGTCGCAGCGTCCAGTCCGCCACTGGTCCACGGTCGTTTCAGCTTCTCCCGTGCGACGGCGATCAACTTCGCGTAGTCCGCGTTGTCTTCGCCAATCGCGGCGCCGGCCAGCAGCAACGTGACGTAGATCCGCGTCTCAGTCTCCCCCAACGCGGGGATCCGGAATGGAACCTGAATGAGCTTTTCGAGGTAGTTGCGCGCGTAGTCGCGCGGCCCGGTGCTGTCGGGCAAGTCGGGAAAGTGCTTGCGCACCGCGTACTCGATCATCGCCTCGTCGGCCGCGACGACGAACGCCGTTCGCGCGGTAAAGACGAACAGCCGGATCGCTTCGAGCGTTTCGATCGCGGTGTCGGGCAGGCAGCGGTCAAGGTCGTCGATCAGGACGACCAGCTGCTTGATGCCTGCGTCTTTCAGGAGCTGATCGAATGCCTTGCGAAAGGCCTCCACCTCCTCGGGCACGTTCTTCGTTTCACCGCCCTTCAGAACGCCCTTGACCCCGTCAATGGCCGTCGCGAGGTTGTCCTTCGTGGCGAGCTTGGCAGGGTCTGCCATCAATGCTTCGAGAGAAGCCACGATGGCGCCCACTTGCTCGGGCGTGGGAATTCCCGTGAAGGCGGTAACGGCCAAGCCACCTGCCCTCTTGGCGACCTTCAACCAGTCGATGCGTCGAAAGACATCCTTGACGGCGCCGGCAGCCTTGGTCAGTGCCGGACGCTTCTCGACCAGACCCGTGACGATCCCCTCGATCAAGGCGATCTTCGCGTCCTCGAAGCCCTGGAAGCGCCACCCATTGAACTTGAGGCACAGGACATCGCTCTTGTCCGCGAAGCCTGCCTCGATCATTTCAAGGACACTGGACTTGCCGGCACCCCAGTCGCCGTGCACGCCGATGGTCACAGGATGGTCGGGCTTGGCACGGAGCAGCTCGATGATCGTGGCGGCAATGGCCTCGTTGTTCAGTAGATCAACCTTGGTTTCGTTGTCAGTCAGGATCATTCGTTCTCCCTTCACCGATGGCAGCGATGTTTTCTTTGGGCCGCAAAAGGGCAGCCGTTGCCGACCCCACGCAGTGACGCAGCCGGTCGTCGTCCAAGTGTTTCAGGTGATCGGCGCTATGCACGCCCGTCGACACGAGCGCCAGGCATTGGCCGCGAGTCAGCCGTACTGGAGTCTTTGTCAGAGGCAGCGCCGCGGAAGGGAGCCCAAACTCAAGCCGCTGCAGAACCTCGTCCAGGCCCTTGAGGAAGTCGGGCTGGTCGGGGAAGAGCGTTGCGAGGATCTGGTGTGCAGAACGAAGATGGAAGCGCGTCGCATCGGCGATCCCGATGATGTTGCCGTACCCGACGGCGCCGCCGAACGGCGTCGTGGAATAGCGCTTCTCCAGCACATCGACAGGGGTACCCTCGATCCAATCATGCAGCAGCGCAGCGCGCTTGCACCGTGCCCAGAATTCGATCTGGTCGCGGCAGTACCGTTGCAGCGCCTGGGTGATGTGATTGCCAAAGCGCTGCGCCGCCTCGCCCGCGCGCACGCTCTCCGACTGCCCCTTCTTCATCACTGGCGTATAGATGGCATCCATCTCATCCAACACCTGCACCATCGCGAGGATGTGACCCGGCGGCGTCTGCGCGACATTCAGGCGCCCCATCAGCTCGACAAGGCGCAAGCTCGACTCGAACGACAGGGATGAGGAGCCGCATGCGCGTCCGAGTAGCGTCAGATGGATCAGATCGCCCTCACGCTTCGCCAGCTTGGCCTGCAAGAGGCGATCCACCAAGGTGGTCACGTCCCGCTCCACCAGGGCAACCCATTGCGGGTTCGCACGCGATGCCGAGTACCCTCCGAACGTGTTGACCAGCAACCCCGGAATCTCGCCGGCACGGACGCCACGCACCTGACTTAACAGGCGCAGGGTCCAGGTCGGCAGATCGCGTTGCTGGAAGGACGACTTCACGTCCTCGGGCACGCCCAGCACGTAGCGCTGGAAGAGTTGCGCCCGCTCCATCGGCGTGTCCGCCAGGATGATCGCCTTGCCGATCTCGTTGAAGCCGAGTCTGCCGGCCCGGCCCGCCATGTTCTTGTACTCGGCCACAGTGAACTGCCGACCGTCCTCACCGACGAATTCGTTCTCCGCCAGCACGACCGTCGATGCCGGCGTGTTGATGCCCGCGGCCAAGGTCGTGGTGGCAACGAGTGCATGGATGCCGCCCGTGGCGCTGCGGTAACCCCTCTCGACCGCTTCGCGCTCCGCCCGCAGCAAGTTGGTGTTGTGGAACGCTGTGCCGCCGGCAAGGCATTCCCGCAAGTCCTGCGATGCGCCGGTCAGGTCTTGGGTAGGCAGCGCAGCCAGGATTGCCGTGGCCGGCGGCAGCCTCAATTCCTTGGCGAGATACTTCGCGCAGCCCTGGGCCGGCCCCCGCATGTTGCGGAACAGCAGCAGCTTCTCGCGCTGTCCGACCAGTTGCTGAGCCAGCGGCACGATCACATCTTGCGAACTGGGCTTGTCGCGACGCTGCACGATGCGGTGCGATGGCAGCAAGGCTTCGCTCTTCGTGGACCCGTCAGCGTCGACGTACTGGAATGTCCCCCGTCGGTCGAGAACGCCCTCGACCAACGGCACAGGCCGCTCGCGCGACAACAGCAGCGGAACATTGAGCCAGCGATCGAAGTTGTTGAGGTTGCCAATCACAGCGGACAGGATCACCAGCTGCGGCTCGATGCCACGCTGGCGGGCCCGCAAGAGCAGCGAGAAGATCAACTCGACCGTGATGCCGCGCTGCGGGTCCGTGATGAACTGGCCTTCGTCCAGCACGACCAAACCGAGCTGGGTCAGAAGCCGAGGCGATCCGAGCGCGAGATTCAGGAAAGTCTCGTAGGTGAAGAAGCCCAGGTCGTAGCGCCCGGCGAGCACGGGCCCAATACCGTCGGTGGCATCCCCGCTGCAACGGACCACCCGCAGGCCGGAAGGCGCATAGCGCTCGGTGAACTCCTCGAACTTCTCGTTGACCAACGCTCGATAGGGCAACAGGAATGCCGCCTTCTTGCCGGACGTGACCGCCTGAATCGCCGCCACCTCGCCGACCATCGTCTTGCCGGAGCTTGTGGGCGCGACGACCAACAGCGAGTTGCCGGCGAGCACGCCGAACTCGTTGACCGCTCTGAGCTGCAGCGCATTGAGGCCCTGTGGAAAGTCCGTTGCCCACGTCTCGACGATCTCCGGCGGAAAGCCGTGGGCCGAGAACTCCGCGAACGATCCTGACATCTGCCGCACCGGCCTTGCGGGAAAGGCCGCCGTGTAGTTGTCGCCGCGCTTGAGCACAGGGAATGTCAGGCCACCGTGCACACTGCCCAGGAACACGGGCGTTTGCGTGACGCTGATGCGCTCAGCTTCCACGCGCGCCAGGCGGATGATCTCCCCCGCGATCTCCGGGAAGCTGACCGACCCACCCGCCGCGCCGGTCATGGCCTCGATGACGGCGTGAGTGAGCAAGCCATGCCCGGTTCCCGGCTGCTCCCACGCCGACTCGTTCGTCGCGCAGGCAGCCAACAGGATGCGCCCTTCCCCGTAGACGCCCGCGAGCGCGAACGCATTGCGCGGGCGTGCGGCCGTCTCCAGCACGCGCGCGGGCGCCTGGCCGCTGAAGCAGCAATCGAGAATGCACAGGACGGCTCGCGCCTTTGTCGCCTTGAAGGCATCCGCCAAGCCCGCCATGGACAACGCCGTGCCGGCGAGGTCTTCTGCATTCGTATCGAACAGCACCAGGTTGCCATCCGGAGAGCCGTGTCCGGCGAACGTGATGACCACCACATCGTCTGCGCTCGCGGAGGCCAAAGTGCCGAGCAGGGCCTTGGACACGTCCGCGTGAGTTGCGGCCTCGTCCACCATCAGGCGGCCAGTGAGGTCTTCGACCGTATCGGTGAACAGCGCCCACAACGCCGTCGCGTCGCGTCGGGCGCCGCTCAGTTCGGGGATGGAGGTGTCGAGATGCCTGTTGATGCCAACGAAGACTGCCTTGATCGTCACGTGCCCCTCACATTCTTGATTCCTGCGCCGTGTCGATCATTCAGGACGACCTTTCAGCGATACAGCTTGGTCGATTCGACCAAGCTCACAACGTTGTCCGAGCGCTCGCTGCTTGGGAACTCCAACAGTGTCTGCAAGAGCCTCGGTTGCACGCGCATCTCTCGGGCGACCGCCGCCTGCGGCACCCCGAAGTGGTCCTTCATCACCTTCAAACTCTCGGCAATGACTTCTGGCTCCTCGCTGGCGATGAGGTGATCTTCCGTTTCCTTGAGCGCCTCTCCGTGCCGGTTGAGCCCGATGTAGCCTGCTCGCGCCTGGTCATCGGTGAAGACACCAAGCTGTCGTGCGCGGAAAATGATCGCGGCCTTGGAGACGCCCCACCGCAACTTGAGTTCGGAAAGCCCAGCCCAGTTCAAGCGCGTTCCTCGAAGTGTCAGGCGGCACTCCGCTGCGAACGTGCTTCGTGGCATCAAAAGTGAGCTGGCAAAACGGTTGGCCTGCGTCTCTGTCAATTTGTCGCCCGTCAAGATGCCGATGTGAAGCGAGAAGTGGCCAAGCTCATGAGCCACGCCGAAACGTTCGCGGCATGTCGACCGGCCATCTCCGTTCAGGGCGATGAGAGGGCGCTTGGTGGCAAACGAGATCGCATCAATTTCCGGGGCGAGGCCGCGTACGCGCATCACGACAGCGCCCGCGTTCTCCGCGATGCGCGTCACATTGCTAAGGGGGCCCAGCCCGAGCCCGAACAGTGACCGGAACACCTCGGCGGCCCGTTCGATGGCCTCAGCGGACTCCGCGTCGGCTTCGCGTACGAGGTACTGTGGCAGTTCGACATGCTCGTCCAGCACACCCACCAGCCGCTTGAGCATCTCGCCGCGAGCACGGGCGACCTGGCGCAGTGCGACCTTGGTCGTCAACTGACGGCGAAAGTGGCACTGCTCGTCAGCGATCGGATTGGGATCGATCAGACGGAAGAACTCCGGCAGCACTTGAAGTTCTTCCGCGAGCGTCGCCTCCAAGTGCGCGGAGGCCGCCTCCGCGCCCGTCTCGATGCGGCTGAGGAACTGCTTTGAGACACCGACCTTCTCTCCTAAGTCGGAGAGCGACAGATCGTGGAAGAGACGGGCGAGGCGCAGGTTGCTTCCGATGAACGCGCTACTCATCGCAGTGCTTCTGCTGCGGCATCGCCTTCGTCGCGTCGCTTCGGTGCGATCTGCGGCTTGCTGACTTGGATGGTCGGCGCCAGGGGCTGCTCCCCTTCCAGCCGAAGCACACGGACCTTGTCGGAGACCCAGCGGCAGGCGACTTCGCCGCTGGGCGTGAACCCCAGGAATTCGACGCGCGGTTCCGCGGTCCCATCGTGCCCGCGGTCGATGACGAAGCAGAATCTCCCCGGCTCGCCCTTACTGGCGAACTCCAAGAAGTCCATCTGGTAGCGGTTGGCGGTGAGTACGGCGTCCTTGGAGGGGTTGGCCGGATCGTCGTTGCTGAACCTGCAGGGCACGCCGCCGATCGTGAAGACGATGTCGTTGTTGCTGTTGGCCAGGCCTATCCAGGTGTGTTTTCCGGCCAGGGCCTCAGCCAGAATGCGCTTCCTTTGCCGGCCGAAGGTCGTGCACCCGCGCGTGTAGCCGCTGTCGGTGGGGCGGGACAGATCGTCCTCGGTGGCGTACAGCTCCTCCAGCAACCAGGAGGAAACCACCTGAAGGCGGTCGGAGGTCAGCTCAGGGTTGAATTCGGCGGGCGGGGGCAAGCTCATTTGTGCATTTCTCCGGGTTCGTCAACCGGAGTTTGGTGCGATTCTTACGTTTCGTCAACCTATCTCGACAGGGGCAGCGGCTGGGCTCGAAGGCAAAATGTCAGAAACTCTGATACGATTCTGATCTGAGGCCGCTATGAGCACGCTCCCGACTTCCATCCTGTCGCACGCCCAGTCCCTTCCCGAGGGAGGCGTGCTGTCCCCCAAGGAATTCCTCCACCTGGGAAGCCGCGCTGCCATCGATCAAGCCCTTTCCCGGCTGACCCGGGAAGGCAAGCTGCTGCGCGTGGCGCGGGGCACTTATGTCACCCCGGTGTCGAGCCGCTTCGGGACGCGCGCTCCCGCCCCCGAAAAGGTGGTGCATGCACTGGCCGCGCAGAGCGGTGAAGTGGTGACACCTCACGGCGCCAACGCCGCCAACGCGCTGGGCCTGACCCAGCAGGTACCCATCCGCGAGGTCTACCTGACCTCGGGTCGCACCCGAAAGCTCAAGCTGGGACGCTCCGAAGTCACGGTCAAGCATGCTCCGCGCTGGATGCTCGCCCTGGGTTCCGGCCAGGCCGGTGCGGCGGTGCGGGCATTGGCATGGATGGGACCCAGCCACGTGCACGAGTCTTTGGCTACCCTGCGGCGCACGCTTCCTCCTTCCGAGTGGCGGACGTTGACCTCAGCACGCGCGGCCCTGCCCTCCTGGATGGCGCGGGCCATCGGCGAAGAAGCGATTCGTGGCTGAACACTACTTCGCCCTAAGCAAGGAAGACCAGGGCGAAGTCCTCGAACAGGCTCGCGAGCAGACGGGCAGGCCCACGCACCTCCTTGAGAAGGATGTGTGGGTCGTCTGGACGCTTGGCGCGCTGTTCGAGTCGGCACTTGCCGCCGATCTCACCTTCAAGGGCGGAACGTCGCTCTCGAAAGCCTACAAGATCATCGACCGGTTCTCCGAAGACCTCGATCTCACCTACGACATCCGCAAGCTGATCGCGGACCTCACCGGCGGCGAGGAATTCCTGCCGGCAAGCCGCAGCCAAGCCGGCAAGTGGACCAAGGCCGTTCGCGACCGGCTGCCCGAGTGGATCGCCAGCGAGGTGCAACCCATTCTTCAGAAGGCGCTGGAGCTTGCGAAGCTGGACGCCAAGCTGGAGATCGCCGGCGCCGAGCACGACAAGCTCTTGCTGCACTACCCGGCGGTCAAACAAGGGACCGGCTACGTGGCCCCCGTTGTCACGCTGGAGTTCGGCGGTCGGGCGACCGGGGAGCCACATGGGGTCGTACCCGTGACGTGCGACATGGACGGTCAGGTCGACGGCGTGACGTTTCCGACCGCCTCCCCCTTGGTGATGAGCGTCGCGCGGACGTTCTGGGAGAAGGCCACCGCCACCCACGTCTACTGTGCGCAGGGACGGATTCGTGGCGAGCGCTACGCGCGGCATTGGCACGATCTGGCGGCGATCATGCGCAGCGCGCACTTCCGGGGAGCAGTCAACGACCGCGCCGTCGCTCGGGCAGTCGCAGACCACAAGTCCCACTTCTTTAGCGAGAAGGATGCCGAGGGCAAGGTCATCGACTACATCGTTGCGGTGGAAGGTGGCTTGCAGATCGTGCCCGACGGTGCGGCGCGAGACGCACTCGCCGCGGATTACGCCAAGATGCTCGAGGATCAGGTCATGGTCGGCCACGCCCTGCCCTTCGATGAACTCATGAAGGTCTGTGCCGAAGTGGCGCAGCAAGCCAATGGGGCTGCCAAACCGCCAGAGGAGCAAGCCAGATGATCGGATCGAGAGCGCGTCACTCCCTCGCACAGTTCCTTGAGCTGCAGGAGCCGGTCGTCTCGATCGTGATGTTCAGCAAGTACGGCGTACAGCATCTCTCGCTCTCGCCGGGACAATTGCTGTACGGTCTGCTGAACATCGTGCGCGACCTCGACGATCGCGCACTGATGCTGGTCTTGGCCGAAATCGTGGCCACGCAAGGTGACCTGCGGTCACGGGTGAACCCGAAGTATCGATTCGATGAACGCCTGCATGACCTGACGCAGTGCCTGCTGCTCGATGGGTATGCCGTTCGGAACGCAAAGCTGGTGCAAATCGATCCGTCGATCGAGGACGCGGCGCCCTTGGAAGACGATTTGGTCGTTGCGCTGCAGAACTCGGGGGCGCCACGGGCGACCGAGATCGTCGCCAAGATCGCCGACTCGGCCCAGGCGTTCCGCGCGACGCCGCCCGACTACAACGCGGCGCTCGTGAATGCACGCGTTGCGCTCGAGACACTCGCGGCGGATGTGGCTGCAGATGTCGCCTCGGCCATGACGCCCGCTCCTGGGTACAACCCTGCCAAGTGGGGCGAGGTGCTGGCCTTCCTGCGCGGCAGCGGGGAGATCACGCTCGAAGAGGAGAAAGGCTTGGCCGGCGTGTTCGGGTTCCTGAGCCCGGGCGCTCACCGTCCTGTTGGGGTTCCCGAAGACCAGATGACGCGGCTGGGCCGCTCCTTTGCCTTGAACATGTGCTGGTTCTTGCTCAAGAACCGGCTCGCGCAGAAGTAGCTCACCGCGCCGAGGCGCCGGCGACCGCGCACCCTTACCCGTCGGTCTGACCCCTCGGGGCGCTTGCGGTAGGCCATTTCGTCCTCAACAGCACTGGTCGCGTCAGCTGTCGGCGGAGCCGCAGGAGCTGCAGGAAATGCGACTGATAGACTGACAAGGTAGCGCGACGTCGAGTCGTTCATCCCACACGGTTTCACTGCAGCGCAGGTTTCCTGTTGGGTAAATCGTTGGGTTTGGTTGCCGACATGAAGCTCAAGAGCCATGTAGATCAACAACTTGGAGCTGATCCCGAGCTTCAGGTGCAAAACATCGAGTAGCTTTTCGGGGGGTCCCAAGGGGTCCCCGAAGTTGAGCTAACCCACTGTCGTGTAAGGATATTTTGTCCCGGGCCGTCCCAGGGCGTCGCAGCGAAGCGCGCGTAACCTGTGGGGTTTATGGTGGGGTTTTTCGGGTTCGCGGCGCTCTTGGCATGCGCACCCGACAAAAAACCCCACAGCCTCACAGGAGCCTCTGGGACATGAACCGACAGCAACGACCCATCACTGACCGCGAGCTCAAGGCCTGGCTTGCCGCCGGCCCGGTGGACCGCGGGGTTGGCGAAGGACTCACCTTCGTCGCGAGCACCACCGCCGCACAGGCCGGCAAGGCTTCGTGGATCCTCCGCTTCCGACTCAACGGACGCTTCAAGGAGAAGGTTCTCGGGCGCTATCCGGAACTGTCGCTGAAGGACGCGCGCGAGCTGGCCCGGCAGGATCGTGCGCAGATCGAACGCGGCGTCGACGTCGCCGCAGCCAAGCAGGCCGAGAAGGCACTGCTGCTGGAAGTGCCCACCGTGCAGCGGTTGGGCAACGTCGAAGGCATCTACGACCGACACGACTACTTCGCTGAGCGGGCCGCTGCACTCGGTGCCTGGGCTGCACTGCTGGCGAAGGTCGAGAAGGGCAAGCAGACGACCGACTCGACGAGATTGCCCCAAGCGGCAGCAAGACGGACCCGACGAACGCATGCGGTCACCAGCTCATGATCCCGTACGACATCGAACGCGCATGCCGGGTCTGCTGTCGAGCGTCCTGCTCCCTCACGCGCCGGCCTCGAGCCACGCAGGATTTCGGCCCGAATCCAGCACGTCGCCGATCCCGCTTGCATCCTAGAGTTGCCGATATGCCTCTCACCGGAGACAGCCTGTGCAACGCAACCCGTCTCAACCAATGCCCCGACGCACCGAGGCCGTGACGCCAGTGTTCCTGCGCATGCCCACCGTCATGAGGATGACCGGCCTCGGACGGTCGACCATCTATCGGCTCATCGCGGAGCGCAAGTTCCCGAGCCCGGTGCGCCTCGGTCCCCGCGCAGTTGCGTGGCGAAGCTCCGACCTCGATGAATGGAGCGAAGCGCGACCCGTCGTCTCGCACTGAAGACACGCCCCGCGTTCACGTTTTGCTTGGCAACGTCAAAGGTCAGGCGCTCATCGCGATCTTCAGGACTGCGCCGATCAACAGCATCGCGCCCAGCACCTTGCCCCAGCGCCAAGTGGTGAACCAGTAGCGATGGTTGATCCACAGCGCGCGGTGCAGCCGCCCGAGCCCGAGCAGCACGGCCAGCGCCGTCACGAACGGGCCGACCAGACCCGCAGGCCCCGGCACCTGCCGGATCAGCAGCACCCACATCAGCGGCCACGCGACCGCATCGATGGCCGCGAGCAAGCGCCGGCCGGGCCAGTCAGGCGCGTCCGGCCGGGGTTCGCGAGCAACCAGCAGCCACATGACTCCTCCGACCCGAATCGCGCGGGCAGGTTCACCCAGCCCGCGCGATCCGGTCAGCCTGGCGATCGGCGCAGCGGCTCGGGCAGCCAGCGCGTGCCGGCCAGCCGCAGCCACGCAGCCCAGGGTAGCGAGCCCGATTCCCAGGATGATTCCCACGCCCGGCAGAATGACATACACCACCAGCAGGTAGAGCAGGTAGAGGACGAATACCCGCTTCGGCGCGGGCGAGCACGGCATCCTCTGACCCGGGTCAAGCCGGGACATGGCGACAGCGCGCATGGGGCCCGCCCAGCGCCATACTGGTCCGCCAAATGGACGGACTGCTCGAGTTGGCGCTGCTCGGTCGCCCGCGCGTGGCCGTGGGGGGCACGCCCGTCGCGGTGCCGACCCGCAAGTCCCTCGCGTTGGTGGCCTTTCTGGCAATCGCCGGCCCTGCTGCGCGTAGCACGTTGGCCGAGCTGCTGTGGAGCGGCCAGCCCGTCGACGCTTCAAGGCGCAACTTGCGCCAGGAACTGCACCGCCTGCAGAAGACGGCGCTGTCGAATTGGATCGTGGTCGACGCGGAGACACTCGCGCTGCGTGAGGGCTTCGTGCTCGACGTTGCGAGCTGGCGCGACGAGCTTGCGGGCGGTGCGATTCGGAGCCCGCCGTCCATGCTGCTGGACGGCTTCGATCTGCCCGGAGCCGAGGCCTTCGCCGATTGGCTGCGCGTCGAGCGTCAGCGCCTGCAGGGGCTGTGGCGGCAGGCGGCACAGCAGACAGCGGCGGCGCACGAGCGCAACGGCGACCTGGGCGCCGCGCTGCAGCAACTGCAGCAGGCGATCGCCGCCGATGCCACCGACGAGCCCGCGCACCGCGACGCGATGCGGCTGCTGCACCTGATGGGCCGTGGCGACGACGCGTTGCAGCTGTTCGCTCGGCTTCGCCAGTGCCTGCGCGACGATCTCGGCGTCGAGCCTGACGCCGGCACGCACGAGATGGTGCGCCGCATTCGGAGCGCTTCGCCCGCCGGCGTGCCCGTCGCCGGGCCGCTCAGCCGCGAACTGCGCTCGCCACTCGTCGGCCGCGAGGCGGCGTGGCAGCAGTTGGCTGCATCGGCGCCAGGCCTGGTGCTGATCGAGGGCGATGCCGGCGTCGGCAAGAGCCGGCTGGCGATCGACTTCGCGGGCGCGCAGGGCCGTGTGCTCGTGGCCAAGGGGCGCGAGGTGTCGCGCGAGACGCCGCTGTTCCCGGTGGCCGAGGCGTTGCTGCGCGCCTACCAGGACGACAGCGGCTGGTTCGACCTGCTCGATCCGGTCTGGCGCAGCGAGGTCGCCCGGCTGCTGCCGGCACTGGGCGACGGCGAGCCCACGCGTATGGAGTTGCCGCTGGCCGAAGCGCGCACGCGGTTCCTCGACGGCCTGGCCGCGGCGCTGCTGACCGCCGCCGGCGCGGGCAGCATCGTGTTCGACGACGTGCAATGGTTCGATGCCAGCAGCGCCGAGCTGATGACCTACCTGGCACAGCGGCCGCACCGTGCCCGCCTGCTGGCCACCGCGCGCGCCGACGAACTGGCCGCCAACCTGCCGGTGCGCGCGGCACTGGAGGCGGTGGCGCGCGACGGCGCGCTGCAGCGCGTGGCGCTGGCGCCGCTCAGCGCAGTCGAGGTGCGCACGCTGGTGTGCGCGATGTCTGGCGGCCGCGACGCCGCGATCTTCTCGCAGCGGCTGCACGCGGCCACGGCCGGCAACCCGCTGTTCATCCTGGAGTCGCTGCGCGACTTGTTCGCCGCCGGGGTGTTGTGGCGCGAGGGCGCCAGCTGGGCCACACCCTTCGACGCCGACACCGAAGACTACCGCGAACTGCCGATCTCCGCGAGCGTGCGCGACGCGGTGCTGCGCCGCATCGACCGCCTCGGCGAACCTGCGCGCCGCATGCTCGAGGTCGCCTGTCTGGCCGGCGATGGCTTCAGGCTCGACTGGCTGATCGCCTGCACCGATGCCGCCGAGGCCGATCTGGTCGATGCCGCCGACGCGGCGCTGCAGGCCGACCTGATCGCTGCCGCCGGCGAGGGCTATCGTTTCGCGCACGACCTGATCCGCAGATCACTCGACGACGCCCTCGGCACAGAACGGCGCAAGCTGCTGCACCGCCGGCTGGCCGAAGCCATGGTGCTCACCGGCGCGCCGGCGGCCGAAGTGGCAACGCATCTGGAGGCCGGGCAGCGCAGCGAGCTGGCGGTGACGCACCGCGTGCGTGCGGCCGAAGCGGCGGCGCGCGTCTACGCGCAGCGCGAGGCGCTGCGCCAGTACGAGCTCGCGCTTGCCGATGGTGCCGGTGATGCGGCAGCCTTCGACATCCACGCTGCGCGCATCGAGCTGATGCGCAATCTCGGCGACGACGCCGGACGCTCCGCGGCACTCGCCGCGATGGCCGAGCTCGTGGACTGTGACGACGCGGCGCGGCAGGTCGAACTGGCGGTCAAGCAGGCGGTCGATCACTTCGAACACGATCGCTTCGACGCGGCCTGGCGCACGGCGTGCAACGCGATCGAGCGCCTTTCCGGCCGCATCGACACGCTCGCCGAGGCGGCGCTGCTGCTGGAGTCGGGGGCGGCGCTGAAGGGGCTGGGCCGCATCGACGAGGCCGAAGCCGCGCTGTCGGCCGCGCTCGTGCGTTATCGCGGCATCTCGGCGCTGAAGACGGCCAACTGCGCATACTGGCTGTGCCAGTGCGCGATCGAACGCGGGGACTTCGCGCGCGCGCAGGCGCTGTGTGATGAATCGATCGCCGCCACCGCGGCCGCCGGACATCGGCGCGGCCACGCGTTGTCGTTGTCCACGCGCGCCGAACTGGCGTTTCGGGCCGGCGACCTTGCCGCCGGGCTGACAGCGCTGCGGCAGGCGCATGCCGAGGCGCGCGAGATCGACAGCCTGCCATTGCAGCGCGCGTTCGCGCAGATGCTCGCCGAACGCCTGGCCGGCGCGGGCGCGCACGACGAGGCCGCGACATGGCGCACCGAGCTGGACCGCTTGCGCAGCGGCTGACGCCAGCGCTGTAACGCCGGTGGCGCGGCGTTGTGACGCCGCGGTAACGCGCACCGACTTACCGTTCGCACATCGGCTCGAGACGCTGCATGGCGGCGAAAGGAGGCTGCGATGTCGAACGGAACCGTCCGCAGGCGCACACCTGCGCGATCGCTGTTCGCATGGCTCGGCTGTGCCACAGCGGCCGCCTGGGCCGATTGCCCCCCCGGATATCAGCCGTCGGTCGGCGGTGGTGGATGCCAGCCGTTCCCGATGACGCCGAGCGCCATGTGCTCGGCGGTGATCGGCAACCAGTTCCCGCCTACCTCGCCGGGCTACAACACCAAGGAATTCCAGCAGAAGAAGCAGGAGGCCATGGCGGCCTGCATCAAGCACTACGAGGAACAGGCCAAGTCGGGCCAGGCGATGCGCGTGGCACCGCAGCCGGCCGACAGCGCCCGAGCCGTGGCGCCGGCGCCGCGCACCGCCGCGGCGCAGCGTGAGACAGCGCCGGCGCGCATGGCCGCACCGCACGAGAGGGTCCGCAATGCGCCGATGCTCGAGAAGGTGCTGCCCGACGGGATGCTGACCTGCGCACTGACGGCCAAGGGTGTCAAGCCGGTCGCCAGCGGCGGTTACCCAACGGTCAAGCGAATGTACGAGTTGACGGCGACCAACACGAGCGGGGCATCGGTTCCTGCCGGGTACCGCATTCTCTGGTCGGTGCAACCGCTCGGCGCCGTGCCGGCACCCGCACAAGGCGCGCATCAGGTCCAGGCTGCGCTGGCGCCGAATGCGCAAGTCAAGCTCGGCACGGTGCTGGCCGCGCACAACGTGCCGCTGCAGCAGTGCAAGGCGGTCGCTCGGCTGTGAAGACCGAAAGGCCGATCGTCGCCGACACCGTGGCCAGCGCGGCGAATCTCGACTGCGACATTGCGCTGCACATCGAACTGCAGCACTGCAAGGGGCGCTGGCAGGCGGTCATCGAACGGGACGGTCGACCGCGCGAAGTGACCTCGCTGCATCAGTTGATCCGCTGGCTGGTCGAGCTGTCGACCGGACCCGAGCGGCCTTCGCGCGGCTTGCGCTGAAGCCGCGCCACGCACTTCGATCACGCAGGAGACCTCCGATGACTGCACCCTCCGATCGATTCGACATTCGAGCTCGTTGTGGCCTCTGGCAGGCGCTGCGACGCATGGTGCTGCTGCTCGCAGGGCCGCTCTTTCTCGTGCCCGCGGTGCACGCCGCGCAGACCGCCAAGGCGGCCATCACGCAGGCCGCACCGGCCGCCGCGAAATGGCAGCCCGACGCCCAGCTGACGCATGTTTCGACGCTGCGCGGCCAGGCCGACGGCCGCGCGCCGAGCTGGCTGTGCACGTATTACTCCCCGAAGGCGAAGAAGAGCGCAATCGTGACCGTGCGCGACGGCGGCATGGTCGAGGTCGATGCCGACGTGCGCAACACCTCTGTCGACGCCATCGGCGGCGACTTCGTCGACAGCGACCAGGCCGTGGCCGCAGCGGCCAAGGCGGGGCTCACGTTCGCCAAGGCCGCCAAGGACCTCGGCTTCGGGCTCGTCGTCGGCGGCCAGGCCACGGGCAAGCCGCAGCTGTACTGGTCGGTGATGGTGTCGGGCGCCAAAGGCATGTCGGGCGTGACGCTCAATGGCAAGGACGCCGCGTTCGTCAAACGCGACGACATCAAGTACTGAGCCCGCGGCGACCGCGATGAACCGCGACACGCTCGCAGCCAGCGGCCCGGCCGACCCGCCGCTGCCGTTCAGCGGTGGGCGCTTCCCGGCGTCGGCGGCCGAGGCGGCGCAGATCGAACGCCGCATCGTGGCGCTGTATCTGGTGGCGCCGCTGGTGGCCTGCGGCATCGCGCTGGCGGGTTTTCACTTCGGGCGCCCAGCCTGGCTCGCCATCGGGCTGGCCGCGCTGGGCGCAGTGGCCGTCGCCGTCGGCCTGCTCGCTGCCGTGGAGCGACGGCTGCTGTTCTTTGCACGCAGCTTCATGCGGCGCGACGCGCGTTTCGTCATCTACGAAGGGGCGGCAGCGGTACCGTTCGGCGCCGCGCTCGCCTGGGTTGGCCTGTGCGTGCTCGCGCTCGTGCTGGCCTCGACACTGGGCCTCACGCCGGGGCACCTGCGCGAGGCCATGCTCGCGCGGCCGAGCCTGGCGCTGCTGCCGCTCGGCGTGTGGTTCACGCTGACCGGCCTCGGCCTGCTGATCGGTTTCGCGGACCGTCGCGGCCCGCCCGCGCGCCGCATGCTGAACGTGCTGAACGACCTGACGACCCGTCTGGCCGGCGTGCTGCTCGGCGCGATCGGTCTCGCGCTGCTGGCCGCGGGCATGGCCGATGCTGTGTCACCCGTCGCGTTCGACGCCGCATTCCGATCGCTCACCGGCAACCCCTGGCCGTGGCGAACGCCCTGAGGGCACTCCCCGAAAGGAACCGCGATGACACACCGCTTTCGCATGCTCGCAGGGGCCATTGCCGTGGCGCTGGCCGGCTGCAACCAGACGATGGGCGCGCTGGCGCAGCCGGCGCAGGCCGAGGCAAGCGCCGGCGCGCTGGCGCTGAAGAAGCTGCCGCGCAAGCCCGGCGAGCGCGTGGCGGTGACGATCTACGAGTTCCGCAGCGAGCTGCCGGGCGTGAGCTCGCGCTCGGCGACCGAGATGTTCAAGACCGCGCTCGTGCAAAGCGGCCAGTTTCGCGTCGTCGAGCGTGCACGCCTGGCCGAAGGCGCGCTGCGCGAGAAGCAGCTGCAGCAAAGCGGCCTGGCCAGCGGCAAGGCGGCGGCGCAACGGCTGCGCGGCGCGCAGTACGTGTTCGAGGCCACGCTGTCGGAGTTCAACCCGGGCGAACGCCAGCGCTCGGGCGGCATCGGCGTCGCCGGCGCGCAGATCGGCGGCGGCAGCACGCGCGACGGCATCGCCATCGACGTGCGCATCGTCGACGCCGGCAACGGCGACATCGTCGATGCGCTGAGCGTGCGCAAGTCGATCCGCAGCGACGAGGCCTCGGTCAGCGGCACCAGCAGCCTGATCGGCACCGTGCTCGCGCAGCGCGGCAAGTCGTCGCCCTACACGCCCGAGGTCCAGGCCCAGCAACGCCGCAGCGCGGGAGCCGACTCGGCGCTGCGCGCCGCGATCGACGAGGCGGTGCTGCAGCTGGCCAGACGGTTCGAACCCTGAACGGAGGATGCGATGACACATGACCGTTCGTTTCCGAGGTCGCCGGGGGATGCGGCGATCGTGATCCGCGCGCTGAGCCGGCAGCTCGCAGTGCATGCCAACCAGGGCGGGCAGAGCGCGAGGCAGGTGCTGCCATGACGCGCGATCGCCTGAGACCTCGCCTCGTCTGCGCAGCGCTGCTGCCGGCCGTGCTATGCGTGCCGCCGCCGGCAACAGCCGTCGGCTTCTCGAGCACGACCAAGAATGTCGACAAGACACATCTGGTCCGGCACATGGCCGATTGCGGGACCTTCAAGCTGAAGCAGGTGACCGACGATACCGCTGCGCGCACGCGCACATACTGGTTCGACGGCATCTGCAGGATCTGGGTCGATCACATGCAGGGCGGCCTGCAGACGAGCAAGACCGACGACCGGTCGCTCTGGGCCGAGGCCCGTGTGACCTGGCATGCGGGTTCGAGCCGGCTGGACGAGCTGGTTCAGCTCGCCGATCCGCAGAAAAAGCATTCGGGCAGCCTGCGCTCCGGCTTCAAGTGCATGGGCGACCCGGTCGCGCACAACGCACAGTGCGTGCGGCTCGAGTTCAAGAACCTCACCGACTGGTCAGGCTTCTCGGTGCCCGCCGACAAGGACCGCCCGCTGCTGAAGCAGGCCACGACCGGCGCGCAGGTGAACCAGCTGGCGGCTACGAAGAAGCTGACGTCGATGTCGGGACAGCCGGCACCACCGCGTGCGCAGCCGAACGACGCGTCCCAGGGCAATCTGGGCAAGCCGCCGCCGGCTGCCGCCGTGGCGACGACGCCAAATGGCGCGGGCGCGACGGACCAGGGCGGACGCCGACTGTCGAGCCCGCCCGCAGCGGATGCCCCGCTGCCCGACCTGGCCAGCGGGGCGCGGGTCGTCGTCGCCGGCAGGCACAGCGCCGCGTCGGGCGGCATGCTCGCTCTGAGCGCTGGTGACGTGCGCGCGGCCGCCAACGGCGTGTGCCAGGTTGCCTTCGAACACGAGATCCGCAACCTCGGCGCCGCGGACAGCCCGCCGTCGCAACGCCGGTGGACGATCGACGGCAACCTCGACGCGCTGGTGGCACCCACGCCGGCGATCGTTGCCGGCGCCACGGTCAGCCGTGTCGACACGATCGGATTGCGAACGGGCGCGAACAAGCTGCGCCTGCGGCTGGACCCGCTGGACCAGCTGAAGGAGGCGAGCGAAGCCAACAACGAGATCACGCTGACGGTCAGCGTCGCCGGCCCCTGCGGTGGCGTGCCGCCGCCTGCGGCGACGGCGGCGGCCACGGACAACCTGCGCTTCAGCCCGGCGCACGACGGCACCGCAGCGCCCGCGCAGGGCCGGTTGCGCATGCCGTCGGCCACGCGCTGAACGGGACCGGACCGGAGGCACACCGATGCAAACACGCCCCCTGATCGCGATGCGCTGCGGCGTCTTGACCGTGTCGATGCTCGCGGCCTGCGCCGCGGCCAGCGCCGCCGGCGAAACGCCGGCGCGCGCCGCGCCGGTGGCCGTCATCGCGTACACGCCAGGCATGACCGTGCGCTCGCTGGCCGGCCGCGCCGACAGCGACCTGGTCGAGCTGGCGCCAGGGCGGCGCACGCGCGTGGGCGACCTGCGTCGCCTCGACGCTGTCGCGCAACGGCTGCGCCGGACCGAGACGCCGCCGCCGCGCGGGCTGCGCGCCGCCCCGGCCCGCGCCGGCGCGACGCCGCTGCGCAGTACCGACGACATCGCCGCCGCATTGCGCCGGCCCGGCACCGACGTGCTGCAGCTGCCTTCGGGCCGCACGCTCACCGCCGAACAGCTGCGCTTCGTGATGCCGCGCGCCGAACGGCAGCTCGGGCGTTCGATCGCAGCAAGCCCCGGCCCCCGGCTCTCGCCGCGCCCGGCGATCCGCATCGACGCGCAGACCGATTGGGGCGCCGTGCTCGCGCGGCCGGACGACACCCTGATCGAGTCGCCCTCTGGCCGGCGCGTCACGGTCGGCGCGCTCAAGCGCGAGCTGGCGGCGCAGACGGGACTGCGCACGCCGGCGCCCGCAGCTGGCAGCCGGCCATGAGCGGCCGGTTCGGGACCGCCGACGCGCTGCGCTGGGGCACGGTGCTGGTGCTGGCCGCGCTGGCGTCGCTGCCGGCACGCGCCGACACGCTCGACAGCTTCATTTCCGATTACGCGAAGATCGAGCACGCCGCGCCGCCCAACACGCTGCCGGTCGCCGCGGCGGATCTGAAGGCATCCAAGGGCCTGTTCAACTGCCTGGCCGACGGCAAGGTCGACCCGGTCGTCTGCGTCGACAAGTTTCACGACACGCCGCTGGGCAAGAAGGCATCGAACGAAGCCGGCATTCCGTCGTCGTTCTGGCAGGGGGTCGATGCCTACATCGCCTACCGGGGGCACGACTACTGGGGCGTGGCCTATCACCTCGGTGCCGCGGCCACCTGCGCCGTCGTGCAGGTGCTGCTCGGTGGCGCCGACGCCTGCGCCATCGTCGCCGAGATCGTCGAGCTGGCCAAGGACGTCTATGCCGGGGGCAAGCAGGTGGCCGAGTTCTTCGCCGATGTCGGCGAGACGGGCTACGGGGCAGCCAAGGGCGCCTACTGCGCGTCGCTCGGCCAGGTCTTCGGCGGCTGCGGCGGCGGCAGCGCGCCCAAGAAGCCGAAGTCGCAGCTCGCGTACGAGAAGTTCTTCGCGCCGCGCCTGAAACCCGACGGGCTGATCGCGATCGAGTCGGAGGACCTGTGGGCGCTCGCCAAGCTGGTCGACGCGATCAGCGTGCAGGCCAAGGCGCAGGGTTACGCCGCCGGTGACATCCAGACCGCGGCCGGCGTGTTCGACAAGGCGCTCGACACGGTGTGGTCGGAGCACATGGCCCAGGTCGTCATGCCCGAGCTGATCAAGGAGCGCCAGCAGTTCAACATCGCGGGCTCGATCCACCTTGCCGCAGCCGATGCGTGGTCGCGCTACAAGGGCGACACGAAGAAGCTGCCATCCTCGTCGGTACCGCTGTACTGCAACCAGCGCTTCTCGACGCTCGGCTACTCGCACGTGACGCGCTGGGTCAATGCCCATGCCGCGCAGGCCGCGGCGCTCAAGCTCGACACGCTCTTCAACTGGTGCAAGAACACGTTCTGGCAGGCCAACCAGTCGGCGTTCGCGCAGGCCTTCCGCGACGCCAAGCTGGTCGGCAGCATCTGCCCTAACCTGGGCTGCCCGTCGCAGCAGGCGCATGCGCTGTGCAAGCCGTTCATGTCCACTGTGGGGCAGAGCTGCGGACTCGTCGCGTCGATCGCCGGCACGCCGGCGATGAACGTGGTGCCGTCGAAAGTCGACCCGCTGCCGAGGTTCAATGCATCGCCGGCCCGCGCCGGGCACGAGCCGCCGAAACTCGACGTGTCGCCGGTGCGTTCCCCTCTCCAGCTGCCGGTAGCGCAGGTGCCGAATGCGCAGCTGCGGCGTGACTTGGCGTCGCTGTCGTGCAGCGAGCGCGACGGCGAGCTGCGCTTCGTCTGCGCGACGTCAATGGGCTTCGAGCGCTGCGAGGCCTTGCGGGCGCGGCGGCTGGTGGCCGCGTGCAGGCCGCTGAGGCGATGAGGCTGCAATGCGGCCGGCGCCGCTGGTGCGCCGGCCCGGCGTCGTGGTGCTCGGGCTGGGTCGCGACGGCGAAATGCTGTCGTGGCAACAGACACCCGATCCACGCTGGGTCCGCCCGACGTTGATTCCGGCATCCAACGCGGGTGTCGTGGACAACATGGCCGGGGTCCCCTCGGCCGTGGCGGGCGGCCGTCCCTACAAGCAGGTCAGCACCGGATACAACCACACCTGCGCGGTCACGATCGACGGCCGGATGCCACAACAATGTGGGGCAGCTCGGCGACGGCACCTGAGTGAACTCGCGTCGCCGACGCCGGCGCAGATCATCGGTCCCTTCGGTCTTCCCGTGAGTGCCGCCACGTTGAGCGCCGGCACCGAGCACGGCTGCGGCGTCAGCGCCGCCGGCCAGGGCATGGGCTGGGAGTGGGCACCAGCGGCCGGCTCGGCCAGGGCGTCTCGGTGTCGAGCACGCGTGCGGTGCTGGCGAAGCGGCCGATGTAGGGCCCGCGGGCAAACAGCGCGCGACGTCTAGGCCGGTTCGCCCGACGGAGGCTTGTCCGCGACCGTGCGACGATGCGCCATGAGCACCACCCACGCCTTCGCCGATCACATCGGCCTGCGCATCGTCGAGTCTCGACCGGGCCACAGCATCTGCACCGTGACGATCGCCGCCCATCACCTCAACCCGCATGGCGTCGTGCACGGCGCGGTACTGTTCGCGCTGGCCGACACCGGCATGGGCGCGGCGGTGTATCCGCAGCTGCGGCCGGACCAGTCGTGCACGACGATCAGCGCGCAGATTGGCTACCTGGCGGCGGCGCGCGCCGGCGAGCTGCGCTGCGAGACGTCGGTGGTGCGACTCGGCCGCACGGTGGCGCACCTGGAGTCGCGCGTGATGTGCGACGGCCAGCCGGTGGCCACCGCGAGCGGGCAGTACGCGATCACGGCGCGCCCGCCGCCGTGAGCGGCTCGCGCCGCAGGCCGGCGTCGTCGCGCAGGCGCGCGGCAGCGGCGCCGCGCATCGGAGCATCATCTCAACGTAGTGGTGCACTTCGCGGTCGGTGAGCGGCCGCGGCAGCCACCGCGACAACCGGGTGAGCCAGGCTCGACGAGCGCGGCGCCGAGGCCGGGCCCGGCGAGGTCGGCGAGGTCATCACGTTACCCGCCGTGCCGGTCTACACGCGCAGGTCGTCGAGCGCGATCGAGGCGTCGGCGGGTGCCCAACGGCCGACCAGGGCCGCTCGCGGATCGGCATCGACATACAGCGCGAAGAATTCGGCATCGCCGGTACGTTGCCGGCGCAGCACGAGCTCGCTGCCGTAGAACACCGGGCCCTTGATCCACAGATCGAGCTGCTGCCGTGGCGCCTCGTTGTCGAGCGCCAGGTGGGCCAGGCATTGCCCGGCGATGCGCGGCGGATGGTGGAACGCACGCCGAAAACCGAACACGCGCGCGTAGCGGTCGCTCCAGTGCAGGCCGTTGTAGTCGCCGGTGAGCGCTCCGAATCGCCAGCCCGAACCCTGGCCCGACGGCCAGCGACCGGCCTCGGCTGCGCCGGCGTCGAGCACCGGGCTCGCGGCGCGCAAGGACGGCTCATCGGGCTGCGTGCTGCCGCGGCCGCGCCAGTAGAACGTGCTCAGGCTCTGCCACACCAACCGATCGCGGCGGTCGTGCAGCGCGCAGTGCAGGTCGACCTCCACGCCCTTGTCGAGACGGCGCAGCGCGTGGGGCTGCACGGTGATCGCATAGGGTTCCGCGGCCGCCAGGCGTTCGTGCTGCAGCAGCCGGTTGCGCACCTGCAGCGCGCTCCAGATCGGCAGCGGAAACCGCCGATCGGTGAGCAGCGCCATCTGCAGCCGGAAGCCCCACACCTGAGGCCAGGCCAGCGGCAGAGCGGTGCCGGCGCGCTGGCCCGTCAGCACCCGATAGGCCTCGAGGTCGGCTGCGGGCGCAACGGCAGGCGCCAGGCGCAGCGTCAGGGCCGGCAGCTCGAGGCGGTGCTTCTTCTTGGGCAGGAACGCGCGCGCCATGAACAGTCGCGCGTCGGGCGGTCGCCGCAGGTGCCGCACCTGCGCGGCAACTGGCCCCGTCGGCGGCCGCTCGGGTCGGTCGCGTGGCGCATGGCGGCTCACGGCATCACCTCGACGTACTCGTACACCTCGCAGTCGGTGAGCTGCCGCCGCAGCGGCACCGGCAGCCGGGCGAACCAGGCCTGCGGGTCGTGGCGGTCGATCTCGCGCCCGACGAAGCGCACGAGGCTGCAGATCGGCTCGACCACGTTGTGCCGGTACCTGAGGTCGTTCTTCACGTAGCCGAGGTACAGGTTCTTCATGCAGTTGCCGCGGCACCAGGCGCAGGCCTCGCAGTCGCGGCACGGCATCGCGTCGGTGTGCTGCAGCGGGCTCGGTTTCAGCCAGTTGCCCTTGACGCTGCCCATCAGCATTTGCGGCACGTACATCATGTCGGGGCACGGATAGATCTGCCCGTCGGGCATCACGTTGAGCAGGTGCGACGACACGCGGCACTGCGTGCGTCCGCCGTACAGCTCCTGCGCGCGGCCCGGCAGCAGCTTGTTGCGCACGATGCCCATCAGCGGGATCAGCGGATACAGCCGATCGGTGCGCGCGAAGAAGCGCTCGATCAGCCGCACCAGCACCTGCTCGCGCCGCGCCACCGAGTCGCCGGCGTACATCTCGTCGGCGACGAACTGCCAGTACAGGTAATCGAACGGCGAGCCGTCGGCCACCAGGGCGTCGAGCTCCTCGAAGGTCGTCGCCGGGTTGCCCCAGGTGACGCGCGCGGTGACGGTGCCGCCGATCAGGCGGTGCACGCGCTCGAGGTTCTTCAGCACCTGGCGGTAGATGCCCTTGCCGCGGTAGCCGTCGGTGATGTGTTCGCCGCCGTCGATCGAGACGAGCACGTTCGACAGCCGCGCCAGCACGCCTGCAGGCACGTCGTCGAGCAGCGTGCCGTTGGTCTGTAGCTGGAAGCGCCAATGCGCGAAGCGCTCCATCACCTGCTGCATCATCGAGCGGTTGAGCGTCGGCTCGCCCCCGTAAAAGGTGACGTAGACCTCCTTGCCCGCAAGGTGCGTCTCGGCGAAGCGCGCCAGCTCGTCGATACCGTAGCGCACCTCGGTCTGCGAGCCCAGCACCTCGCCGACGCCGAGCGAGCAGTAAGTGCACTTGAGGTTGCACTTCAGCGTCGTCAGCAGCTGGAGTTCGACGCGGTGGCCAGCGATGGCGTCGGCGGCGGGATCGCGGGCCGGCGCCTGCGTGGGGTGAAGCGTGATCGGTTCATCCATGGTGGCGATGCGAAAGAGGGGATGAAGAAGCGGTATCACCCGCCTCACGTGGGCACTTGGCGACTGCCGTGCGTGGACGGCGACCGCGGATCGGCAGCGCCGCGCGACGCGCGGCGCCTCAGCGTCGCGCCGGGGGGCCGTGGAAATCGAGTGCGTCCGACGGCCGGCGCGTCGGGCCGGCGTTCGGCGCCGCCGTCGCCCGATCGATTCGGGGGCGGCCGGCGAGGATGGATCGATCAGGTTGTCGCGTGAGCATGCGGTGCAGCGGATCGAGTCGTGGGTCGATGCGGCGCGGCACGCCGCGGCCGCAGCCGCGAGGACCCGCGTGCCTTGCAGAGGAGTACTGTCGTCGCGGCGCGCGGCGATTTCCTTGTTTCGGCTCAAACGACCGACGCAGCCTTGCGATGCCGTGGCGGCACGCCCTCCCAGTGGACAGTTCGCCCTGCGACCCAAGCGGAGGTCAGTTCCGGACGCCCCGGCGATTGCTTGGATTTCGTGCGCCCCGTGGCGCAGTATGGCAACGGGGAAATCATCGTCGGCCCGTGCCGCGCGACCATCCGGAGGCAACATGAAAAGCGTCGTGCAAATCCTCAAGTCGAAGGCTGATCAGTCAGTGCACAGCATCGATCCGATGACCTCGGTGCGGGACGCTGCGTCGCTGATGGAGCGCAAGAACATCGGGGCGCTGTTGGTAGTGGAAGCCGAGCGCGTCGTAGGCATCGTGACGGAGCGCGACATCGCCCGCAAGATGGCGCAGTCCGGCCGGTCGTTCGAGCGAACGGCGGCGCGCGAAATCATGCATGCGCCGGTGCAATGCGTGCACCCGCACCACACCAACCAGGAATGCATGGCACTGATGACAGACCGACGGCTGCGTCACCTTCCGGTCGTCGACGGCGGCAACCTGATCGGCTTGGTCTCGATCGGCGACCTGGTGAAGGACATCATCTCGGAGCAGGAATTCATCATCCATCAATTGGAGCACTACATCGCGGGCGATCTCGGCTGACCAACCCCAAGGTCCGAAGGCGGCGGCGCGACAGTCGTGGCCGCCGCGCCGCCGGTCGGGCGCGCACTCACCGAACGAACTTGATCATGCCCTGCAGGCTTCCGCTCGTGCTGCCGAAGCGCACGTCGCCGATCATCTGGCGCCAGAGAACGCCGCTCGCGCCAACGTAGCGTCCCGTCCCGCTGCTGACGACCCACTGCTCTTCGACGTTGATCGTCGGAAACGCGAAACACGAGGTTCCTGCGACACGCCTCAACGTCACGTCGCCATCGGTGAACGAAAGCACGCCGAACCCGTCCACTGCGCTCGAACTGGACGGGCCGCAGCCCGACGGTACGTGCGCCAGGTTTTGCAGCACGGACAGCCTGTACGTGAACACAAGCGCGGCCTGGGCGTTGCCTGTCCCTGACTCCTGCACCGCGAAGAGTACCGATTTGCCGACGTCGCCAGACAGGCTGAACGTGCCCGCCAAGGTTGCGCTGAAAGCCGTCCAGTCCGGTTTCGTGGCGGCCCGGGATGGCACTGCAGACCAAGCGAGCCATGCAACAAGCACCGCCGCGGCTGTCACCTGCAGCCACGACCGACGATCACCCGCCAAAGACGCGAAAGATGGTTTCCTCATGTCATGCCTCCATTTCCTGCGAGCCGCTGCATCACGTTTGTTCAGCGTTTGCCGCGTAAAGCGAAGGCCGCGGCCACCTGTGGAGTGCGCGCCGCGGCGAATGCGGCGGCGCGCGACCTCGCTTCAATCCTCCAGGTCGAACTTGAGGTCGGTCTCGAACATCGTGCCTCCACCCTCCGCACTCAGGACGAGATGGACCTTGCCGCCGTCGTAGCACGACGGGGCGAAGCTTGCCGGCGCCATCGACATCGCGAACCGCCCTTGCGCATCCGTGGTCTGGCCGCTGCCGGTTGCCGCGATGCAGGCATCGCCGTTGACCGCGACGCTCAGGCCGGGAACGGGATCGAAGCCGCCGCTGGCGTTCTTCGTCACGGCCCGCGGCGTCACGTCGAGGCGATACCACCAGTCGCACGGCGAACCCGGCGGATCGTCGGGATGGTCGAGCACGCACGTCCAGACCGCCAGCCAATCGCCTTCCAGCAGCACCACGGTTGCCGGCTGACCCAGCTCGAGCGCCGCCAACCGCGCCGGCATCAGCGTCGTCACGACGAAGGCGGTGAACTCGCTGGTTGAGCCGAAGTCCGTGGCGGCGAAGGGGATCGTGAACTCGGTCTGCGGGGCCGCTGCGGTGGCGCTGCCAACCACCGTTGTGTCCAGACCGTTCTTGCGTACCAGCAGCACCTCCCTGATGTTGTACGGTCCGATGCCCGGGAAGAAGTCCTTGCTTGCCGGGTCGACGTGCACGTTGAAGCGCACCGTGTCGCCGGCCCTGAACGTGACCTGGTTGGCCGTGACCGTCGCCGAAGGCGACTTGGCGATGTCGTTGCTGATCGTCAGTTCCAATGCCGACACGCCGCTCAAACCCAGCAGGCTCAGCGCGCCTTCGAGGTCCGCCCCGACGCCGGCGCTGGCCTCCAGCGAGACCTTGTAGTCCGACTTGTAGCCGGTGTCGGCGATCTGGCTGATCATCGGCGCAAAGCTGCTGGCGAGCTTGCCGCCGGCGCGCGCGGTGAAAGCCTCGAAGCGGATCCGCCGCAGGAACGGATTGCCGATCTCGGCCTTGACGTAGCCGTAGGCCATCAGCGTGGGCTCGACGCGGATGTCGCCGATGCTGGGCAGGTCGACGGTCGGTGTGTAGGTCAGACCGAAGTCGCCCAGCGAGCGCACGAACTCGCAGTTCGCGCCGTTCGGGCACGCCAGCCCGACCTGCGCCTTCGCCTTGGCCTCGACCTTGCTGCCGATGCCCATCGTCGCGACGGTGATCTTGCCGCCGGCCTCCAGCCCCACGCCCACCGGCACCAGGCCGCCGACGATCAGCGACAGCGCACCGCCCACCGGCACGCGAAAGACGAACAGCTCGAGCTTGCAGTCGATCTTGCCTTCGAAGGCGGCGGTCACGTTCAGCCCGCCTTCGACCCTGACCACCGGTTCGGCCTGCACGACGAAGCGCTCGAGCCCGTTGGCCGGCGTGTACAGCACGTCGAGCGACGGGTTGATCGTGATGCTGAACAGCGGCGGCGCCGAGAGCGCGATCGGCAGTGGGGTGCCGGCGAAGGTCATCGACGTGTCGCACGAGGTGAACGGCGGCAGCGCACGAGTGCCGGTGGCCGCCAGTGCACGTTCGCGCAGCGTGGCCGCGTCGAACGCGCCAGGCCTGGGCGTGAAGGTGAAGGTGTTGCCGATGCGGGTGATGTCGTACTTCGCCGCCAGCTCGGCCGGGAACTCCACCGGCGCGCGCGACAGGTCGAAGGTCTCGCTCAGGTTCAGATTCGGAAACAGCACGCGAGCCGACACCAGCTTCAGCGTGACGGTATGCGTGCCGCCAGAGCTGTCGACGGCGACCACTTCACCGGCCACCGACTTCGACTCGGTATTGATCAGCAACTGGCCTACCGCCGGTGCGACCATGCCGCTGAGCACGACGCGATAGGTGTTGGCAAAGCTCGGTGCGGCGTTTGGGTCGGTCTCCACCGGGTCGCCGACGATCTGGGCGTCGGTGAGCAGCATGGCACCCGCGGGCGGTGTCACCACCGCCACGAGCAGCGGGGTCGAGCGCACGCCCTTGGCCTCGGCGGTGATCTGTGCCGAGCCGGTGCCAGCGGCGGCCGTGATCTGGCCCTTGCCGTCCACCGCGACCGCGGCGGCATTGGACGAGCTCCAGGTCAACTCGACGTCGACGACACGCCCTTGCGCATCGGTAGCCACGGCGCTCAGCTGCCGGTTGGCCCCCGCCGCCGTGAGCAGCGCGCCGGTCTCGCGGATCTCGACCTTGGCCACCGCCGGATCGGGCTCGGCAGTCGAGCTGCCGCCGCCGCCGCAGGCAGCGAGCAATCCCGTCAATGACAACGCCAACAGTGCCTTGATGCCCCTCATGATTCCCGTCTCCTGTGCCTGACCCGTCGCTCGATCGGCTCCGGCTGCGTTGCACTGCACGCTACCTGGGCGGCGTTTGCGCAGCGTTTGTCGTCGCCGAACCGGCCGGACTGCGCGACGCGAAGGCACGCTGCGCGCGCGGACAGGAGTGAACACCGCGCCGGGGGAAGCGCCTTGCGTCGGCGACAGCCGCGTCGACGTGCTCGCCGCGCGCGCCGCCGGCCAGCGCGCGGCCATCCGCACCATGTCAGCGGGCAGGAGCAGCCGGCACGAGCTGCGAGTCGCCCGCCGCCCGGCCGGCGCGCCGGATCGTGACCATCAGCGCCGCGCCGAGCACCGGTGCGGCGAGCGCCCATTCCATGCCGGGCTTGACGATCATGAGCACGAGCACGCCGAAATCCAGGCCGATCATCGCGTCGTGCGCGTATGCCGGCGCGCTCGCGCTGCGCTGCGCGTCGACCGCGGGCGGGACCGGCCCTTCGCTCGCACGGTCAACCGCCATGCCCAGCGTCCTTTGGTGCGGCAAGACGAAGCGTGCGACCAGGATCAGGTTGGCGAACCAGCTAGCGACCGCCAGCAGGAACCACGGCGTCGCCCACATCCCATGGCGGCCCAGCCACGCGCCGCTGGCGAGCAGCAGCAGCGCCAGCGCCGGGTTGATACGCGACATGCGCCGCAGCACGTCGAGTGCGCCACGCAGCGTCGCGAGATCGTTTGCCGCGCCGACGGCGCGCTCGGCCAGACGCGAGGCGACCGCGCCACCCATCAGCAGAGCGGCGCTCGCGACATGAAGGAATACAACGAAGTTCGACATGAGGTTCTCCTCGGCTTGTTGGACGCGTGTGCCCCGACGCGGCGCTCCCGCGGTGACCGGATCGGCTGGGTGCGTCAGGCGGGGCGGTCGATCGTCGGTGTGCACATCGTCGGCGGCGTGCGTATCAGGAACACTTCGCCGCGCGGGCGACCTCGTTTCATTTGTTCGGTCCTCGGCTGTCGGCCCTCAGGTGTCCGGCCGACGTCCCGCTTGCGCGGATCACGATTCCCTGCCCTGTGTTTGGGCATGGTCAAGAACAACGCGATTGGCGGCGATCAGACTTCTTGGTTCCCTACCCGCGACTTCGATCAGGGGGACCGGCATGACGCCGCCGTCGCTGCTGGTGGTCGACGACGAGGCCGAGCTGCTGAGCCTGCTCAGCGAGTACTTCGGCCGGCAGGGTCTGCGCGTGCGGACCGCGAACGATGCGGCCACGGCGCGCGCGATCGTCGCGGCCGAGGTACCGCAGGTGGCGGTCATCGACGTCCACATGCCGGGGGAGGACGGCCTGTCGCTGGCGCGCTGGCTGCGAGTGGAGCATCCGGGTCTGGGCATCGTCATGCTGAGCACGGCCTCCGAGGCCGTGGACCGCATCGTCGGCCTCGAGGTCGGCGCAGACGACTACCTGGCCAAGCCGTTCGAGCTGCGCGAGCTGCTGGCGCGCGTGAAGAGCCTGCTGCGCCGAATGCAGCACGGTCAGGCGGTCGCTCCGGCGCCGGTGGCGCCCCGGACCGGCGCCGTCCCCGCGTCGACCCAGGTGGCGTTCGGCACCTGCAGGCTCGACCTCGACAAGCGCCGGCTTTTCGACGCCGAGGGCCGCGAAGTCGTGCTGACGGCGTCAGAGCTCGACCTGATGCTGCTGTTCGCGCGCAACCCGGGCCGACCGCTGAACCGCGACCAGATCATGGAGCGCGCACACAACCGCAGCTGGGACGTGTTCGACCGCTCGATCGATCTGCGCATCATGCGCCTGCGCCGCAAGGTCGAGCGCAACCCCGAGAAGCCCGAGGTGATCAAGACCGTGCGCGGCGTCGGCTACATGTTCGTGCCGGAAGGCGGCGCATGATCGCCCCGCAGCCGGTGCACCCGCGTTCGGTGCGACGGCTGCGCCGGCGCTATGCCTGGTTGATGCTGGCGCTGGGGGCGCCGGCGCTGGCGGCTGCGGTCTATGCGCTGACGCTGCAGTACGAGATCCTCGAGGGGGCCGCGCAACGCCAGCTCGCGATGCGCACCGAGCGCGGCGTCACGCAGCTCGACGCCGTGCTCGGCCGCATGCGCGAGGACCTGCTGCGCCTTGGCGTCGCCGCGCGCGCGCCGGGGTTCATTGGACGCGACGTTCAAGTGGACAAACGCTCGCTCGCGCCGGATGCGAGCGGAACGTACTCGCTCGATGCGCTGCCCTCGCTGCTGCGCGACGTGGCGCCGCAGGTCATTCTCGCCGGCCGGTGGTGGAGCGATGCCACGCGCCGCGCCGCCAGCGTCGAGCGCGCCGCCCTCTTCGCCGAGCAGGCGCGACTGACGATGCTGCGCGGCGGCCGGTTCAGCCGCGTCACCCATGTCGACGTCGAGGCGGGCGAAGTCTGGATCTATCCTTGGGTCGCGTCGTCGCAGTGGCTGTCCGAGCTGTCGGCGCCAGCGGTGGAGCAGGCGTTGCAGGACGTCGCCCGCAAGGCGGGCCTTCTGGACGAAAGCGCCTTTCAGGATGAAGTGCGCTGGCGCGCCCAGGCGGGTGCCGACCGGCCGCGCCGCATCACGCTGGCCGTGCCGGTGCCGGCGGCGCCGGGGCGGCGTCTGCTGGTAGCCGACGCGTCGCTGGCGGCACTCGATGCCGTCGAGTTCGATGCCGCCAGCGGGCGCTTCTGGGTGGTCGACGGCGACGGCCGGGTGCTGGTGGACCATGTCGCGCAGGCTCCAGCGTCCAACGCCGTGACCGCTGCCGAGGCGCCGCCGCGATTCGAGCGCGAACGCGTGGCAACGGCGTTGGTGGCGCCGCTCGCGCAGCCAATCGGGGCGGCGCTCGTCGCCGCCCGCCCATCGGCGGTCGCACCGTGGGTCGCGTTGCACGCCATCGACAGAGCCGAACTGCGCCGGGACCTGCTGATGGGCATGTGGCCCCACATCGCCGCCGGCGTTTCGCTGCTGGCGCTGTTCCTCGCCATCGCTGCCTGGATCTGGCGCCAGTTCGGGCAGCCGTCGCTGCGGCTGGTGGATTACCTGCACCGGCAGGCGGCCGACGCGAACGCGCCGCAGCCCGAAGTGCCGGCCGACTGGGCGCCGTGGCTGCATCTGACGCGCGACACCTTCGCCGCCTGGCGCGAGGCCGCAGCGCGCGAGCAGAGAACCGAGGCGCTCAAGTCGGCCATCGTCGACCATGCGCTCGCCGCCGTCGTGACGACCGACTCGCAGGGCGTGATCCTGGAGTTCAACCCGGCCGCGCAGCGCATGTTCGCACGCACCCGCGAGGAGATGCTCGGGCGTCCCGCCGGCGGAACGATCGTGCCCGACAGCGTGCGCGACGCCTATCTCGAGGACCTGCGACGCTTGCGCCGCGGCGAAGAGCCGCACCTGATCGGACGCCGCGTCGAGATGACCGCCAGACGATCCGACGGCAGCGAGTTCCCGGTCGACGTGCTGCTGTGGCAGACCCAATGCGGCGAGGAGACATGCGTGACCGCGTCGCTGGTCGACGTCAGCGAGCGCCGCGCCGCCAACGAGGAGATCGCGCGTCAGCGCGAGGCGCTGCGCCAGGCCGAGAAGCTCGCCGCGATGGGCAGCCTGCTGGCCGGAGTGGCGCATGAGCTGAACAACCCGCTGGCCATCGTGATGGGCCGCGCCAGCCTGCTGGAGGACAAGTGCGGCGATCCGGCCCTGCGCGCCGACGCCACTCGCATTCGCGAAGCCGCGGAGCGCTGCGGCCGCATCGTGCGCAGCTTCCTGGCGATGGCGCGCAGCCGCCCGGCGGTGCGCACGGCGGTGCGGCTGAACGACCTGGCCCTCGGTGCCGTCGACCTGCTGCAGTACGGACTGCGCACCGGCGGAATCGAACTCGAGCAGCAGCTGCAGCCCGATCTGCCGCCGCTGCTCGCCGACGCCGACAAGCTTGGGCAGGTGCTGCTGAACCTGATCGTCAACGCCCAGCAGGCGCTGATGTCGGTCGACCCGCCGCGGCGCATCCGCATCGAATCGGGCTGCGACGCCGAGCGCATCTGGCTGCGCGTAGCCGACAACGGTTTGGGTGTGCCGGAAGCCGAGCGCGAGCGCATCTTCGCGGCGTTCGTCACCACCAAGGCCGAAGGCGTCGGCACGGGGGTCGGGCTGGCGGTGGCGCGTTCGGTGGCGATCGAGCATGGCGGGTCGCTGCGGCTGGAAGCCGAATCGCCGTTCGGTCGCGGCGCGTGCTTCCGGCTCGAGCTGCCGCTGCACGCCGCCGTCGCGCCGCCGGTCGAGCCGGCGCCGGCGGTCGAGACGCTGGCGGCCACCGGCGGCGCGGGCCGCGTGCTCGTGGTCGACGACGAGCCCGAGCTGGCGGCGATGATGCGCGACGCGCTCGAGGCCTCAGGCTTCGAAGTGGCCATCGCCGAGTCGGGCGCGGTGGCCCTGGCGTTGCTCGACGAGGGGCGCTTCGACGCCGTCGTCTCCGACCTTCGGATGCCCGACCTCGACGGACGCGCGCTGTGGCGCGCGATCCGCGAACGTGACCACGAACTGGCCGGGCGTTTCGTCTTCGTCACCGGCGATACCTTGTCGCCGCTGGCGAGCGAATTCCGCCGCGAGAGCGGCGCCGACGGGCTGGACAAGCCCTTCAGCGCCGCCGACCTTGTGCAGCGCGTGCGGCGCTGCACCGCGGCGCTCCAGGCTCCCGCGCGGTAGCGCAACGCCCGCGACGCCGGTCGTTCCGGACGCGCGGCACGCGCCTTGGCACGCGGAACAAATGAAACGACGACGGCGCTCGCAGCGAAACGCGATTGATACCGGCGCGGCCGAGGATGCACGCACCGCAGATCGACAACCCCTTGTGGCTCGCTGCTCGATCCGGCAAACCCAGGAGACCCATCATGTTCACGAAGATTCGATCGTTCCTCGAAACCGGCTGCGCCGCCGTCGCGCTCGCGTTCGCCGCATCGTCCGTCATCGCCGACCCGCTGCATGCGGGCTTCGAACGCATGCTGGCCGTCGAACCGGCATCCGCCGGCGCGCCCGCCGTCCCGATCGGCCCGGCCGATCCGCTCATCGCCGCCCTGGTCGTCCCGGTTCGCGAGGGCACGACGTCCATCCGCATGAGCCGACCGAGCGACCCGGTCCTCGAGAGCTTCGCACGGATGCTGGCCCACGAACCGAACTGGGCCCCGCCCGCGCTGCCGCAAGGTGCCGGCGCCGACCCGCTGATCGCGGCGGTGGTGTGGCCGCTGCTGCGCTCGAAGCACTACACGGTTGCCGGCGCCGCGTCGCCGGAGCGTCGCTGAACGATGGAGGCTTGCATGCAAACGAACACCAACCCTGTGGGGCCGAGCCGTTGGACGAAGCGCGCCTGGCTGCTGCCCTTGATCCTTGCCATCGCCGCTTGCGGAGGCGGAGGCTCGTCCGACCCGACGCAGGGGCTGACGGCAGAGCCCCAACAGGCGGCGTCGGTACCCGAGGAACTGCGCGGCCAGTGGGAGACCGTGCTGACCTATGTGCCCCCCTTCTATTCCGGCCCTTTCGGCGATACGCCGCAAGGTGACGGTTCGCTCGGCATCGCCTTCTACTTCTGGCCCGACGGGCGCTACGAGCATCACTGGAACCTCGCGCAGGCGTACTTCGGCGGCAACTGCTTCCGGACCGCCCGCTGGCAGGAAACCGGCACGCTGAGCGGTGCGGGCCCGGAACCCACGTTCAACCCCGGCAAGGCCATCTTCTCGAAGATGGACTCGTGCGGCAACAACCAGTACCTGGACCCTGCTCCGGTCGCTCCCGCCAGCCACAGCCTGACGCTCGACCGGGATGCCACGGGTTGGCCGTTGCTGCGGATGGGCTTCCCGACCGGCGAACTGGTGCTGGAGAAGTGCAGGCGCTGTCAGTGACAGCGAGGCGCGCGCTGGGGTTCTCACCGGTGCGTGCCAGCGAAGGCAGCCGCGATGGCTTTGGCATCGTCTCGACATGAACACGGCCGCCAGCAGCGTGCGCTTCTTCGACGCGCAATTCCGGCGCCAGGCCGAGGCGTGCGAGTTCGAGCTGAACCCGTTCGAAACCGAGGCACTGCCGCATCTGCACGGCGGCGTGCTCGACGCCGGCTGCGGCCTGGGCAACTTGGCGCTGGCCGCCGCCGAGCGTGGCTGCCGCGTGCTGGCGCTGGACGCGAGCGCCTGCGCGATCGACCGTCTGCGCGCTGCAGCGGCCGCGCGATCACTGGCACTGCGCGCCGAGGTGGCCGACCTGCGCGATCACGTGCCGCCGCCGCACGCCTCCGACGCGGTGGTCTCGATCGGCCTGCTGTCCTACTTCGACTGTGCGATCGCGCAGCGCCAGCTCGTGCAGCTGCGCGACGCGGTGCGCCCGGGCGGCATCGCGGCGGTCAACGTGCTGATCGAGGGCACCACCTGGCGCGCGGCCTTCGGCGACGACCCCTACTGCCTGTTCGCCCCCGACGCGCTTTGCGGCGAATTCGACGGCTGGGAACTGCTGGTCGAGCGGGTACAAAGCTTCGACGCACCGGGGGGCACGGTGAAGCGGTTCTCCACCGTGATCGCACGGCGGCCGGCCGGCGGCTGATGCCTCCTGCGTGCGGCCGGCCGCGCCTGCCGCCGAAGCCGCCAACCCATCGGCGCTGCTACAGCGGGTGCGTGGTGGCGATCTGGTTGTTCTGCTCGTTGCTCTCCGGCAGCACGTTGGCGGGGTCCACCGTGGCCTGAACCTGGACGCTGTTCTGCCCCGCGGCGCCCTCGACGTAAAGCGTGAACTCGCGCGTTGCGCCGGCGGCCAGCGTGTTGATCGGGCAGGTCTGGCTGGTCGCGCCGAAGCTGCAGTTCTGGGCGTGGTGCTCCGGCAGAGTCGACGTCAGGCAGAAACAGCCGGCGACTCCAGTGGACAGGTAGGCGTTGAGACCGCAGGCGCTGCTCCTGGCGACCTGGAGCTGCGTGTTCCGGGTGGTGGTTCCCGACCCCCGATTGCTGACACGATAGACCAGCTCCACCGTGCGCCGGTCGCCGCAGTTGAACACCCTCGAGCGCGCGAGCTCCACCTGCAGGTCGACGCTGGGGCTGACGGTGGTGACGAGGCTGGAGGTGTTGTTGCGCTCGTTGCGCTCCGAAGTGCCCAAGGGTCGAACCTCTGCCGCCGTCCTGCCGCCGGTTGGAGTCAGTGAGGGCAGGCCGATCCGAAGCTCCGCGGTGGCCTGCGAGAGCAGCCTGTCGCCGCCTTCGAGCAGGTTGTTTGTCCTGCTCCAAATCTGCACACGCCGGGAGCCGCCTGCCGGCACGGTCGACGTCCGGCAGGTGAACTTGCCCTGCGCATCGGGCGGGCTGCATCCGCCGTCGAACTGGCTGTTGGCAAAGCGGCTGAAGCTGAGCTGCCCCACCGGGATGCTCACCTTGAGCACGGCGTCGCCCGAGGCGCGGTTGCCGATGTTGCGCAGCGTCAGCTCGAACATCAGGTCGGCCCCTGGGCTGGCAGTGGTGCTCGACCCCGCCCACGAGGGTGCCAGATCGGGCAGCGTCTGGACGACGGTCGACACCGTTGCGGTGTTGTTGGCCGTGCGGCCCTGCTCGCGCGCCAGGTCGTTGGGGTTGACCATGGCCTTGACCGTGAGCGTCTGGCTGTCGCCGCTGATCGTGCCCGGCGCCGTGGCCGACAACGACAGCGAACGCGACTGGTTGCTGGCCAGGACGCCGCTCGAGCAGCTGAAGGTGCGCAACGTGCCGGCGGTGCTCGAGCTGCAGGTGAACCCCGATCCACTGGCGGTCGGCGTGGTGAGGCTGGTGGGCAGCTCGAGGCGAACCTGCACCGGCGACGACTGCGCGGTGCCGATGTTGCGCGCCGTCACGGCGTAGGTCACCGGCGCACCGGTGGGCACCGGGTTGGCGGTTCCCTGCGTGATCGTGACCGCGAGGTCCGACTGGGCACGGGCAAGCCCGGGCGCCAGCATCGCCGCCGCGGCGAATGCCGCCGCCAGCGCGGCCCGCCGGCTCGCCCGCCCGCTGATTGCCGGGAAACCGCGTCGATCTGTGTGCCTGCAAGCAGCCATCATGGCCGTCTCCTTTCTTGCGCCGTTGCTCTCGAATGGGGCCGCCCCCGCGCACGGCGCGCGCGCGTTCACGGTCGACTCTCCGGCTTCTTCGGTTCGAATGCGCTCGTCGCTTCGCCAGGCTCGCCTGCCGTGCGTTCGGCCGGCGCTGCTGACCCGGCCTCGCTCGCCGCGCGGAAGAACTCGCCGAGCTGTTGCGCTTCGTGGAACAGCCGCGGCTCGTCCTGGTCCAGGCCGCGCACGGCGGCGCGGAACTGGCTCAGGTGTTGCCAGACCCGCACGAGAAACAACCGAGGTTCGTTCATGGTCCGCCTCTGCAATCCGTTGGCCTTGCCCCCGGCACGGCGCCGCCATCGCGGCGCGCGAGCTTCACGGCCCGAGCCCCAACCCCTTTGGCACCGGAAGTACAGGGTCTTCCCCTCATCGATGCAGTCCCCATGCATGGCGTGCCGGGTAATCGGGCCTCCCCCGAGGCTGCGCCGGCACGAGGCCCTGTCCACGCCCCGCACTACCTCAAGCGCCCCAACGTGTCGCCGATCGCCAGACGGGCCGTCGCCGGGTCTGCTGCAGCCGGCAGCGTCAGATCGCCGCTTTGCGGCCTGAAGTGCCTCAAGGTCTTCTTCCGGAGCGTTTCGGTCAACGCGTCGGTACTGGCCAGCGGTTCGACCACGTCCTTCCACAGCGACAACAGTCGCTTCAGCGTCTCGGCGCGGAACTCGTGGCTGTCGGTGTCCAGCGTGCCCGTCAGGCGCGGAGTCACGAGCACGATCGCGGCATCGCGGTTCTGGGTCTTGGAGCGCTCGTTGAACAGCAGGTTGCCGATCGGAATGTCGCCGAGCACAGGCACCTTCGAGGTCCACCCCACGTTCACCGCCTCGTACAACCCGGAGAGGATCAGCGTCTTGCCGAATTCGACCTCGGCCGTCGCGCCGACGGTCTGCTTGAACGTGGTGACCGACTGCGCGAACGTGCCGCTGGACGTGGGCACGAAGAACGAGCGCACGGTGTCGACGCGGAATTTCGTGCGTTCGGCCGTGATCTCGAGCGGCGTGAGCTTGACCGACGTGCCCACGTCGATCGTCTGCAGCGCGCCCGCGTTGATGCCGCTGACGCTGACGCTCAGGTTGCGCCCGATGAAGAACTCCGACTGCTGGCCGAGCGAGGCCACGAGCGACGGGCGCACGACGACATCGTAGAAGTCGTCGTGCGTGTTGAAGAGGTTCAGGCTGTAGGTGATCTGCGGCACACCGAGCGCCGACGTGATCACGCGGCTGAAGGTGTCGGCCGCTCCCGTGGCGTGGTTGCGTGTGGTCCTGTTGTCGCCGCTGAACTGCAGCTTCAGCCCGTCGAGCAGGTTGATGCCGACGGTGTCGGTGGTTGCCGTCTGGCTCAGCAGCAGCGTGACCTCGACCATCACCTGCTGCAGGTTCGACGCCGTCGACGGTGTGTCGCCGGCCGGTGGCTGCGCGACGCCCGCCGGTGGCTGCGCGTCACTGGAGGCCGGCTGCGCGTCGCCTGAGGCGGGCTGCGCCTGGGTCAGCTGGGCGCCACCACGCTGCGCCGGCCCTTCGGCCGCCGCGGTGCGCAGCAGCAGCGCGAGGCGCGACTGGTCGGCCACGAGTCCACCCGATTTGGGCGACAGCGATCGCGCCTTTCGGGTCAGCTGGGTCACCTGCCCCTCGTCGCCGCTGGCGGCCGCGACATACGCGACCGACCGCAGCGCCGCCGGGTCTTCGGGTGCCAGCGCCATGGCCCTCTCGGCGGCCAGGCGCGCGACGCCCAGATCACCGGCATAGTAGGCCGCCGCGGCCAGGCCCGCGAATGCCTGCGGCTGATCGGGCCGGTCGAGGATCGCCCACGAGAACTCCTCGGCCGCTGCCGAGTAGTCCTGCTGCTGGAACTTGGCGAGGCCGGCATAGTAGTGCGACCAGAAGTAGCCCGGCGCGAACTTCACTGCGGCGTCGTAGCCCACCTGCGCCAGCTCGGCCGACTGCGGCGAAGGGTCGGCGAGTTGATAGGTCAGCCCGTTGAGCAGATGCAGGTAGCCGTTGCGCGGTTCGGCTCTCAGCGCCGAGGCGAGCAGCTTGCGCGCCGCGTCGGGCTTGCCGTCGTGCAGCGCGGCGGCAATCGCGTTGCGCCCGCCCGGCCCGCTCGCGGGCGGCGCGAGGCCCGCCGGCCCCGGCGTGGCGCAGCCTGCGAGGGCGATCAGCACGGCCAGGCTGGCCATCGGGGCCGCCGCGGTCGCGGTCATCTGGCGCGGGGCCCGGATCACCGATCGCGGCAATGAACGAAGTGCGAGGTGCATGCGTGTCTCCGGTGTTTGACGAGTTCGAGGATCGGCAGTCGCCCGGCCGTCGATCGGCTATGGCTGGCGAATCCGGATCTGGCACTGGGTGTAGGCCTGCCCCGACGCCGCTCCACGTTGACCGACCCAGAACTTCAGCGTGTGCGCCACCGGTGACGTGCGGCTGGCGCAAGGCGTGGGCGGATTCACCGAGGTGTTGCCACCGTTCGCACGGAACGGAATCGAGTGGAACGTGCCAGTCGCTGGTGCGTTGAAACTGCCCAAGCCGCTCGCGCTGCTGTAGGTCACGTCGTTCGAGCCGGCGGCCACACACATCCGGTCCTGTGCCTCGATGCTGACAAGCTGACCTGCTGCCGCCGGCGGCTGCGCGAGCCGGAGCTCGCACTGGAACAGGTCGTTCACGTTGATGGTGTCGCCGGTCTGCGCGTTGCGGCACACGCAACCCTGCGCGAATCCGTTCGCTGTCGCCGGCGGGTTGATCACCAGCGTCAGCGTGTCGGCCCTGTTTGGATTGGGTGTGGCGATCGTCAGCGTCGACGTGCGCGTGGCTCGTGTGTTGCGGATGTTGGCCACGTCCCCGGTGAACCGAATGACTCGCGTGGCCAGTGCCCCCGCGGCCCTGTTATCGCCGCTGACCAGCCTCATGTGCGCCGGCGAGCTCACGGTGTAGCCGAACTCCTGCTGGATATCGATCTCGGGGCTATCCGCCGGGCTGACGCTGGTCCTGAATTCCAGCGTGCAGTTGCTCGTGTCACCGTTGGCGCCCGGCGGCAGCGTGATCGTCATGCGCGTATCATTGAGATCCCGCACCACGGTACCGCCGCTCCTGGTCAGGCAATCGGCGGGGCTCTGTGTCAGAGCCCGTCGAAAGAATGCCGCCCCCTGTGCCGGACGCTCATCCGCAAATGTCCACACGGGCGTGCGGAACGGCACCACGCGCATCTGCAGACGCGACTCGTCGCCCAGCGGCATGCGAAACCACAGCGAGCGCTGACGAGTCGCCCCGGCTTCGTCGGGCGAGTCCACCTCCACTTCCACCGAACCCTTGGCGATCCTGCAGCCGCGGCCCAGGTTCTCGACGCCGCTGTGCGGCTTCACGATCCGCGCCGTGACGAGGTTGTCGTTGGGGCCGCCGTCGACCGTCCAGCGGACCGACGGATTGACGTCGATGCCGTCGCCCCAGACTTCGAAGCGCAGGTTGTTGCCGGCCTGGACCGACAGGTCCTTGCCGTCGCTTGGTGTGTCCACCTTGTTGCACGTGCCCACCGTCGTGACGAACTCGACGGCCGCCACGCTGGTTCCGGGCAGCCACGCGGCCGCGGCCGCCAGTGCTGCGAGGACTGCGGCGATGCGCCGCGTCGATGACGCGCGATTCGCTGGTTCGGCAAGGCAAGGATGACTCATGTTCGCTCTCCTCTGAGGTGATCGACGGGGCTTGTTGTCGCTGTGTGCCGCTGTGGCTTGCATCGCACCTCCACGCTATCGGCGGGGCGTTTGCTCAGCGTTTGTCGGCGCACGCTGGCGGGCTGCGCGCCACCGGCAAACGCTGAGCAAACGCCCGCGCTCTATGGTTGACCGCCTGGGTCATTCGGTCGTGTGAGACCGATGCGAGGAAGTGCCATGACCGCGATGACCCGGCGATTTGCCGAGTCCGTGTCTGGAGTGTCTTGAATGAAAGGAAGAACTCATGAACCGCAATTCGCGTTTGCTCTCAATCGCCTTCCTGCTGCTGGGCGCGAGCCTGCATCCCGCAGCACAGGCCCAGACGCCGGTGACCAAGCTGCCGCAGGGGCTGACGGTCAAATGGCTCAATACCCTCACCATCAGCCCTTCAAGCGCAGTCGCAGGCACCAAGTTCACCGGTACGGTGAAGTTGGCACGCCCCGCGGCCAGCGACATGCAAGTAAGCCTCGGCCTGGACGGCGCCCAGGCGACCGAGGGCATTGGCTTCGTTCTCAACGGTGTCGTCATGCCACCGTTCGTGAAGGTGCTGGCCGGCCAGGACAGGGCCGCTTTCACCGTCACCACCTCCGGTTCAGTCGCCAAGATCCGATCCAAGACGTTCACTGCCAGGGCGTACTACGGCTCGGAGAGCCTGGCCGCCAGCTTCACGGTCAACTGGCTCGCCACTCGCTAGCCAGTGCGGTGGTCGCAGGGGCGCTCGGCGAACCTTTCACGAGAAGGAGAGACCTCGATGACGGACCCACGGCATCCTGGAGCCGAAGCCGACGGTGCCCGGGCCGCCAAACCGCCGCCACCGGCGCCTGGGTCCGCTGGCTTCCAAGCCGCCCACAACCCCGTGAGGAGCAAGAGATGAACAAGAAACCGAGACGGACGGCGTGGCTGCATGCTGCCTGCGTGCTCGCTGCGCTGTCGATCGCGCCGCCCATCGCGTCCGCACAATCGCCGCCGGCCAACCCGCTCGGCGGCCTGACGGTTCGCGTCACGCGTGCCGGCGCTCCGGTGGCCAACGCCACGGTCTGCATCGGGATCACCAACGCTCCCAACATCTTTAACCAGGGCACGACCGACAACCAGGGCAACGTGCGCTTCGCCTCCGTGCCTCGCGAACCGTTCGTGGCAACGGCGAACCAGTCGGGCCGTGGAACGCGGAATTCGTTTTCACCGGCATCGCCGAGTGTGTCCGTGCTGCGGATCAACCTGGCACTCCCCGCCTCCGGCGGACCGTCGTGCCCGTCGACTGGACCCGACTCCGCACTGACCCGCCCTCGAATCCGCGATCTTCCCGTCACGACTTCCGTGTCGCCGCTGCCGGCGATCCCCATCGCGCAGACGGAGTTTTGTTTCGGCGCCATCGGCGCCGAATGCGGCCAGCCACAGGCCGATATTCCCGGCGCCGCGCTGTGCAGGGCCGGCGTCTGCTTCATCAACGGCGGCAGCTGGGACCATGACCAGTGCTGCTTCGGCCACCGCAGCGGCATGACCTGCGACTTCGACCCTTTGCACCAGGCCGAGGCCGCGCGCGATCAGACCTGCGTCGCCGCGTGGAACAAGGCCGTGCGCCTGACGACCAAGGGGCTGTCCTGGCGCCGCACCGTGGACTTCATCCGCGGCAACAGCACCGGCGTCGTCGAGTTCGCCCTCTTCTGCGCGCCCGCGAACTCCCTGGTGCCGCCAGAGGACGGCAACAAGTGCTGCTCGGGTCAGACGCGCGCGCTCAACGCCACCGAAGCGGCCGCCGCGCTCGCCGCCCGGGAGACGCTTCGTGCCTGCCAGTAGACGCTTCCGCTCGCCACTCGCGGTCCCAGGGCCATGGCTGTGGCCATGCCCTGCCGCCGCGTCACTTTGAAGGAGAGATCTCGATGAAGAACGTACCGCATTCATTTCCTGCCGCCCTTTTCGTCGCCACGGCGCTGTGGGCGGTGCCGGTGCCGCTCCTCGCTGCCGCCGGTGACACCTCCGGCAGCAGCTCGACTTGCACCGTCACGGTCTACACGACCAACGAGGACGGCAGCACCGACAACTCGGTGCGACCGTTCCAGGCGTCGTGCCGAAGCGGCCAGAGCAACGGCGACTTCGAGTACTACAACCCCTACACCGACACCTACGAGACGCGCAGCGGCCTGCCACGGCTCGAACCCCTCGTGATCAAGAAGAAGTCCTCGAGCACTTCGCGCACCGGAACCAGCACGTCGCAGGGCGGCAGCCGGAGCACGACGGGCTCGTCCTCCTCGCAATCCAGCGCCGGCAGCTCGGGCGCACCCTGCACGTCGTCGGGCACGTCCTCGAAGGCCATCAAGAAAACCCGCAGCACCGCCTCCGGGCGGCCGTGCACGTCGACTCCCCGATAGGTATGCAGGCCCGGCCCGAGCCCGTGTCGACGCGAAGCGCAGGCACGCTCTAGCGGCGATCGCACCTCAACGCACGGCGCCGGCTGCGTCGACGAGGTCGCCGCCGCGCAGCAGGCAATCCACGGTCGCCTCGAGCGTCGGAGGGTCGCGTTGTGCGGCGTCCAGTTCGTCGTTCGGCAGCGCCAGCGCGGCCTGCCAGCGCAGCGCGCTGTCGCGCAGGCCGGCTTCCGAACCCGGATGCGCCGCTACCATCTGCCACAGCCGCGCTGCGCGTTCGCGCCCGCCGGCGAGCATGCAGCATTCGCCGAGGAACAACGCCTGGTGCAGCAGCTGATTCGTCCAGCCGCGCTCCGACGCCTCGCGCGCTGCAGCCGCCAGCCGCTCGCCCGCCGCAACGAAATCGCCGCGCCGCGCTGCGACGCGCGCCAGGTTGGCCTCGGCAAGGATGGCCACCACCGGGATCTCTCCACTGCGCGCGTGTTCGAGCGCCTGGCGCAGGCGCGCCTCGGCCGGATCCAGATCGCCCAGTTCGAATTGCACGGCACCGAGCCCGAACGCGAGATACGGCGTCATCGTGCCGAGCCGGTGGTGCTCGCACAGACGCAGCCCGCGCTCCATGAACGGGCGCGCCTCGGCCCACTGGTTACGTTCCATGTGCACGCCGGCGATGTTGTTGAGGCAGCGCACGACGGCCATGTGATGCCCGAGCTCGCGCTCGATGTCGATGGCCTGCGCGTAGCAGCTCAGCGCGTCGTCGTAGCGCCCGTCCTTCTTGGCCACGATGCCCAGGTTGGTCAGCGCCGTGCCGATCTCGACCGCTACGCTGTCCTCGCGCGCAATCGCCAGCGCGTGCTCGAACGGCTGCCTCGCCTGCGTCCACTGCCCCATCGCGCACAGCGCGCTGCCGGCATTGGACAGGCATGCGACCAACGCGCGGCGGTCGCCGCTGCGCAGCGCCAGATCGGCACCGGTGCGTGCCACCGACAGCGCGCCGTCGAAGTCGGCCTGTCGGTAGAGCAACCGCGACAGCGCGGCGCGCAGTCGCGCACCCAACGCGTCGCCCCCGCGCTCGGCCGCGACGACGCCGAGCGCCGCGCGGAAGTGCGCCACGCCACGGGCCGGCTCGCCACGCGACTCGAAGTACACGCGCCATGCCTCCACGCTGCGCGCGACCAGCCCGCCCGCCGCGCAGCCGATGGCGTGCGTCCACGCCGCCGCACAGTTGGCGAAGTCGTGCTCCACGCCGTCGGCCACGGGTGAATGGTCGGCACCCGCGCGCCGCACCAGAGTCTCCAGTTGCTCCGCGAAGTACGCCGCATGCCGATCGCGGCACGCTCGCCCGCGCGCGCCGTCGGCCGCCAGCCGCGCCGCCGCCTCGGCCGCGATCAGCGGGTGCATGCCGAAGCGGCCGTTCTCGTCGACCGCGAGCAGGCTCTTGTCGACCAGCGACGACAGCAACGGCAGCGGCGCAGCCGCCACGGCAGCCGCCGCGGCCCGCGTGAAGCCGCCGCGGCACACCGCCAGCGCCGCCATCGCGTCGCGCTCGGCCGGCGCCAGCAGTTGCCAGGTCCGCTCGAGCACCGCATGCAGGCTGCGATGCTCGGGCCGCGCCGGCGCGCCGGGCGACGCCGGATCGCGCTCGAGCAGGTCGAGCGAATCGCGCAGCTCGCGTGCAATCTCCTCCGGCGGCAGCAGCCGCACCCAGGCTGCGGCCAGTTCGATGGCCAGCGGCATGCCGCCGGTGGCCTCGACGATCTCGATCACCGCCGGCAGGTGCCGCGCGAGCTCGAAACCGCGTTGAGCCGCCGCCGCCCGCGCCTCGAACAGACGCACCGCATCGAACGCACTCGCCGCCTCGAGGTCGCGGCTGTCCTCGTCGGGCACTGCAAGGCCGGTCAGCGTGAAGGGCCGTTCGGCGGCGAGGTGCAACCGCGACCTGGACGTCACGAGCAGCACGAGCGACGGCGCCGCGGCCAGCAACTGCTCGACCCAGGCCGGCAGCTCGGCCAGGTGTTCGGCGTTGTCGAGCACGCAGCACAGGCGGCCCGATCCCACGTGGCGGCCGATCTGCTCGAGCGGATCGTGCGCATCGGCAAGCGTCACGCCGAGCCGTTGCGCCAGCCGCGCGCTCAGCGCCGCGACCTCGCTCAGGTCCTGCAGCTCGATCCAGACCCCGGTGCCGGGCTCGGTCGCGATGCGCCTCAGCGCCTGCGCCGCGAGTCGACTCTTGCCGATGCCACCCGGGCCGATGATCGTCACCAGCCGGCACTCGGCCGTCGCGAGCAGGGCATTGAGTTCGGCCAGCTCGCTGCGCCGGCCGACGAAGAGCGCGGCCTCCGGCGGTGCCCGACGATCAGCGTTCGACGTGTCGGCCGCAACGGCGGTCGGCGCGAACAGATCGCGCAGCCGGCGCGAGGGCTCGACGCCGAGTTCGGCGGCCAACCGATGCGCGTAGTCGCGGTACCGGCGCTCGGCCGCGGCGCGCTGCCCGAGCGCCATCTCGGCTTGCAGCAAAGCGCTCAACGCCGACTCGTCGAGCGGATCCACCTCGAGCAGCCGCTGCGCGATGTCGGCACGCTGCGGCGCGGTCGTCGATGCGCCCAGCGCAGCGTGCGCAGCCTGTTGCCATCGGGAATCGAATCGCGCTCGCTCGGCTGCCAGCCACTCGCCGAGCGCGGCATTGGCCGGATCGTCGATGCCGTCGAGCAGCGCACCACGACGCCATGCGCTGGCCACGAGCGCATCTCGTTCCGACCAGGCCTGCTCGAAGGCCAGCAGATCGGTGCTCACGCGCCAGCGCAACGCGTGCTCCGACGCGTCGATGCCGTCAACCCCCGGCAGCGCGCGCGCCTTGAAGATCACGTGCCGCAGGTTGCGGCGCGCGTCGGCGTTGGCATGCTCGGGCCACAGCAGTGACGCCAGTTCGTCGCGCGTCATCCACTGGCCCGAGCGCACGGCCAGCACGGCGAGCAGCTGAAAGCGCCGCTCGGGCGCGAATGCCGGCGCCGCGGCCGCGCGCAACTCGGGTGGGCCGAGCACGAACATGCGCGGCTCGCTGCCCGGCTGCTGTGCCCGAAGCTCAGCGCTCATCACGTCCGGACCGCAGAGCGCCGGGTCGTCGGCGCGCGACGCGCGCGGCAAACACCCCACCACACATCCATCGTCCCCCGCCAGACGGCACGATGCGCCGTGACCGCGTGAACCGTGAGCCCGATCTCGGACGCATCCACCCCCTGCGACGCACCCGGAGCGTTGCACGCCGGTCCCGGGGGCAAGCCCGCTCTGTAGCCTGCGCATCGCGAACCATCCTTGAACCGGGTCAAGTCCAAACCGCCTACCCTTCACTCGCGGGGTCGCGTCATCGGCAAGGAAACACCCAGCGATCGACCCCGGCGCGCTTGCCGGACACGATGTGCGCCATCGCGAAGCGGAAGCTCCAGAACGACTGGAGACAGCGCGTCCACGCACCACGACCGTCTTGCCGATCGCATCCGGCTGCGCATCGCCGATTTTACGCGCAGCGCGGCGGCCCTCGCGATCACGAGCCGCTGCCCTCGTCACGGCGATCTTGGACAGGCGCGACAGCGGTCGGGACATCTCGAGGTGTATTGACAGCGGACGCGACCGATTCGCCGCTCGTCGCGAACGAGCTCGATCAGGCTCAGCCGCTCGGGACGCGATCCGTCGACCCGGCCCTACGCAATCGGCTCATCGAAGTGCAGAATGACCGCGTGCTGTGAACCGCAACCAGACGGCATGTCGGTCTTCTCCATTTGCACGTCGTTCGTCGCCGAAGGACAGCTCCGCGAGACGCTGTCGGCGCTGGCGAGCGCAGAAAGCGAGTTCACGCTGGACAAGGGCGTTCTCTTCCGGATGTTCGTTCAATGCACTATCCAGCCCCACGTCATCTGGACCGTGACGGAGTGGACGTCGGAGAAGCATCACAACGATGCGGCCCAGTCGATCATGAAGACACGGCGCGACGATCGCATCGCATCGATCCAGTTCGGCCCCGAACCGTACTTCGAGATCTTCTGCAACGAGGAGAGCGGCCTTCGCGTAGGCGAGTACTCGGACCTGTGGCGCCACATCGTCGTCGCGCACGGCCTCGTCGGGACCAAGGCGAGACGGGAGTACTCGAGACTTCGCAGCGATCGCGTGGCGAGACTCGCCGACAAGATCCCCTGGCTGAGGGTCTACCACAATCGATACAACGTGGACGAGTTCGTCGCCCTGCTCGGATTTCGCGACGAGCTGGCGTTTGGCGCGGTTCGCGACATCGAGGGCTTTCGCCTGGAGGAGTATCTGTTCACCGGACTTCGCAAGCCGCTCGGGATGTCGTATCTGGCGAACTACAACCAGTTCGTGTGCGGTCCCCTGTCGCTTGGTGCGCGCCATCCGGGGGGCGAGTCGCCTCATCAACCCAGCGGCGGGAGCGCAGCAGGAGGAGGCTGACGAGCAGATACCAGCCGCCGGTCACCGGACCGAAGTCGGGGAGCCCCGCGCCGGCCGGCGGCGTGGGAAAGCTGTAGAGGTTCAACGCGAGCAGGCCGGAAGCACTGACCAGTCCGAGCGCGCCGACGATGCGCCCGAGACGCGGATGGCCGAGGGCGTTGATCGCGAAGAACAGAGTCCCGAGGCCGAGGTACACGTCCCAGGCCATGTCGAGGCCGAGCCAGACGGCAACCGCTTCGCGAGGCGGCTCGTCGGCGGTCTTGATGCCGACTGCGAACTGCACCAGCAGCATCGCGGTGAGCAGCGCGGCCGCCAGCGCGTTGAAGATCGCCCCCAAGTCGGCGGTGAGGCGCGGCCGGAAGAGGTTGAGGAACTCACGCAGGCCGATGCTGGCGATCGTGAGAAGCGGTCCCATCGCGGCCGCGAGGACAACGGCGGCCAGGGTCGGAAGGCGACCGACGATCAGCGCGGGGTACACAGCGCATGTCGCCAGGCCGGCCATAGCGCCGACCACGACGGTCCGAGCGGGAGAGTTGGCTCCGGTCATCGATTTGCAGCTCCGGCGGTCGGCAACGAAGCAACGGACGGCCGGCACTCGGCAGGTCGCGGCGCTCAGGCGCTACGTGCAGCGCTGGTCACGCTCAACGGCGGCGTGCGCGCGGCCATCATCAGGCGGTTCCAGGCATTGATCTCGGCCACGGCAAGCGTCAGGTTGGCGAGCTGCTGCGTCGAGAACTGGGCCTCCGCCTGCGCATACGCCGTATCCGGCACTTCGCCGTCGGGCAGGCGCGTCAGGGTCTCGGCCCACTCCAGCGCAGCGCGCTCCGCGGCGCTGAAGACCGGCGCCTCGCGCCAGGCGGCCAGCAGGTGCAGGCGCTGCTCGTCCTGCCCCAGCCGGCGCGCCGCAGTGACGTGCATGTCGATGCAGAAGGCGCAGCCGTTGATCTGCGAGACGCGAATCTTCACCAGCTCCAGCAGCGCGTGGTCGAGGCCGCAGCCGTGCACGAACGCACCGAGCCTTGTCATTGCGGCGAAGCCTTCGGGGCTGGCCGCGCGCAGGTCGAAGCGTGCTGTCATCGGCATCTCCTGGTTCGCCGTCAGGTGGTCAGCGGCGCTCGCGCGACACCGAGCTGCCGCAGCAGGCCGTCCAGGTCGTAATAGAAGCGCTCACCGGCCATCAAGCCGTCGCGAAACGGCACGAAGACGACGAAGCGGAAGCTGACGGTACGCCCGGTCGGCGCGACACCGAGGAACGGCCCGGCGTGCACGCCGGTGAAGCGCGTCTCGGCGACGAAGGTGCCGTCATCGGTCCACATGCGCCGGTCGTCCGCGCCCGGCGTGACGACGATGCGCAGGCCGTCCCACCACATGCGGTAGTACTCGCGCGCGCCGGCGTGGCCACGCCAGGTGCGCTGCATCGCCACGTCCTCGAAGACGCAGTCGGGGTGGATCGTGGCCAGCGTGTCGTCCATCCGGTGCGCGTTCTCGGCCTCGACGTGGCGCCGGATCAGCGCCTGTCGTGCCTCGCGGGTGTGCGGGTCCATGGTGTCTTCGAACATATGGATGGAGCGCATCTTGCATCTCGAATTGGCATTTCCGGAAGCTCCAATCAGCGCAGAATGATTGGACCAATCTGCTTCGGTAACCCATGCGCCGCGCCGCCGACATCGAGTTCGCATTGGGGCCCCGCCCGGCGGGCGTGCCGCGGCACGGGTGGCTGTACGCTGAGATCCGCGCCGCCGTGCATGCCGGCCGCCTCGCCGCTGGCGCACGCCTGCCCCCCAGCCGCGACTTCGCGCGCCAGCTCGGTGTCTCGCGTGGCACGGTGCTCGCCGCGCTGGCGCAATTGGCCGCCGAAGGTTACCTGGCCGGCGCCGTGGGCAGGGGCACCTTCGTCTGCGCGCAGTTGCCTGTGCCGCGCGAGCGTGCAGCGGGCGCAGCCAGGGCCGCGACGGTGGCGGGCCGGCTCTCGCAGCGCGGCGCCCTGCTGGCGGCGAGCCCGTTCCCGCTCAGCGGCCAGGCGCAGCCGGCGCGGCCGTTCCGGCCGAACCAACCCGACCTCGACGCGTTCCCGTTCGCGCTGTGGAACCGCATCGCCGCACGTCGCTCGCGCCTGTCGCAGCGCGCGATGCTGGCCGACGGCGAGGCACGCGGCTATCGACCGCTGCGCCAGGCCATCGCGGAACATCTGCGCTACACGATGCGCATCGACTGCAGCGACGATCAGGTCATCATCGTGGGCGGCGTGCAGCAGGTGCTCGATTTGTGCGCCCGCCTGCTGCTCGATCCGGGCGACGACGTCTGGATGGAGGACCCCGGCTACCCCGGCGCGCTGCGCGTGCTGCGGGCCGCCGGTGCGCGCGTGGTCGGCGTACCGGTCGACCGCAAGGGCGTCGACGTCGAGGCCGGCATCCGGCTGGCACCCAGCGCGCGGCTGGCCTATGTCACCCCCGGTCGGCAGTCGCCGCTCGGCGTCCCGCTCGCGCTCGGCCGGCGCATGGCCCTGCTGCACTGGGCGCGGCGCGCGCACGCCTGCGTGATCGAGGACGACTACGACAGCGAATACCGCTACACGGGTGTCCCGCTGGCGGCACTGAAGAGCCTCGATACCCAGGACTGCGTGATCTACGCCGGATCGTTCAGCAAGCTGCTGTTCCCTTCGCTGCGGCTGGCCTATGCGGTCGTGCCGCGCTGGCTGGCCGATCCCTTCGCGGCGGCGCTGTCGCTCACCGCGCGCCACGTGTCGCTGCTGCCGCAGGCGGTGCTGCACGAATTCATCGTCGAGGGCCACTACGGCCGCCACATCCGGCGCATGCGGCTCGCCTACGGCGAGCGCGCCGCTGCGCTGGAGGATGCGGTGACGCGGCGCCTGGGCGGGCTGCTCGCGGTGCTGCCGATCACGACCGGGCTCGATACCGCGGCCTTTCTCCCGGAGGCGTGCGACGATGTCTGGATCGCGCGTCAAGCGGTCGCGGCCGGCGTCGAAACGCGGCCGCTCTCGGCCCACCGCATCGCGGCCCCCGCACCGAGCGGCCTGGTGCTCGGGTTCGCCGCGTTCGACCGCGCGCAGATCGAGGCCGGTATGGGCACGCTGGCACAGGTGCTGGAAGCTGCGCTGAGCGACAAGCGGACGCGCGGGCGAACCCTCGAGGCGCATCGCCTGTAGCCAGCCGAGTGGCCCCTGCGAGGCATGAACCGCGTGCGCGGTCGTACTGCGACATGACACCACAGCGCCGTCGCCCTGGCGCGGCGGCCCACGCGGCCGTCACGACGCCAGCGCGTGGGCATGCGAAGGCGCTGCAACTCGATGACGCGCGTCGCACGCAGCAGGATGGAGTTCGGGATCGCGACTCCCATCGCCCGCGCAACCTTCAGATTGATAACCAGCTCGTACGTCCTCGGCGTCTCGACCGGCAGATCGTCGGGGCGCACACCGTTCAGGATTCGCGCGACATACTGCGCGGCGCGCCGCTCGGCCCAGCCGGCAGGGGGGCCGTACGACATCAATCCTCCGGCTTCGACAGGTGCGCTGCCGGCATGCATCATCGGCACCTGTGCAGTCGACAAATGCGCCGCCAGCTCGGCGCCGACCCGACGCGTCTCCAGCGTCGTCGGAACGAGCAGCGCCGCGATCTTGTTGCGCTGCACCTCGCCGAATGCGCCCGGAAGGTCCGCGCGCGTAACGTAGGGAAACCTGCGCACCTCGACGCCGAGCCGCTTGCTGGCCGCCGTGATGTCGTCGACTTCGATCTGGCAAGCCCTCGCCATCTCCTCGTCGTAGATGACCCCGACCCGGCTTGCGAGCGGAAACAGCTCGCGCATCAGTTCGACGCGCTTCGCGGTCAGCTCATGGCTGACGACGGTGACACCAGTGATCGCTCCACCGGGTCGCGCCAGCGACTTCACGAAGTTCAGCGCTACGGGGTCGTTGACGCCGGAGAACACGATCGGAATGGCGGACCGGGTGTCCTTCGCCGCCTGCACCGACCAGGCCAGCGGGGCGTAGATCACTTCGACCTTCGAACGCACCAGGTCTTCGGCCAGGCGGCTGAGCTTGCGATAGTCGTCTTCGGCGTACCGGGCTTCGATCAGCAGATTGCGGCCGCGCTCGAATCCGGAGTCGCGCAACCCCTGCTCGAAGGCCGCGAGTTGCCGTTCGAAGGCTGCGGCGGTACCGTATTCGAGCAATCCGACGACCCGCGGGCGGGCGGAGGCCGGCTGTGCAAAGCCAAGCCGTGCGGCGATCAATGCGCCGGCAGTGACCAGAACGAACCTGCGTGACGCCTTGGCCGCGGCCGAGTGCACGGCGCTGGCTCGAATGCCCCGGGCCGTTTCGGCGCAACGCGGGTTGTTCAGCAGCAAGGGCATCGGCGATTCCTCGGAAAGTCGCGCGCGCATGCGCGAAGAGCCCATTCAAGTGACGCCGGCCAGGCGCCGTGCCGACGTGGCCGCTTGCGACAACCGATCGAGCAGCTCGTGCATCGCAACGTTGATGTCGCCAAAGCGATGCGGGTGACCGAGCATCGCTAACGGCTGCTGGACGTATCGGCTGGCCACCATGCTCTCGGCGCCGCACGCGGCGATGATCTGCCTTGCTCCACTTGGGGTCATCTCCAGGTGGAACTGCAAGCCGACGAGTCGCTCGTCATAGACGAACGCCTGGTTGGCACAGCCCGCGCTGCGGGCCACGTGCAGGGCGCCCGTAGGGATGTCGAAGGTTTCTCCATGCCAGTGGAAGGCCAGTATTCGCTCGGGAAACGCCCCGAACAACGTGGTCGAGCGAGCCGCGGGCGTCGTCTCGACGGGAAGCCAGCCGATTTCCCTTTCCGGATTGGCTCGCACCTGGGCGCCGAGCACACAGGCAACGAGCTGCGCGCCCAGGCACACACCGAGAACGTGCCCGCCCGCTGCCGCGACGCGTTCGACGAACCGCTTCTCGTCGGCGAGCCACGGGTATCTGGCCTCGTCGTGGACGCTCATCGGCCCGCCGAGCACCACCAGCAGCCGCACCTGCTCGGCCGGCGGCAGGGTCGCGCCTCGAAAGAAGTGCGTCACTGCGAGTGCGTGCGAACGCGAGTGCGCCCAGCCCTGGATGCTCCCCAGCCCTTCGAATGGCACGTGCTGGAGGCAATGGATCTTCATGCGGTCTCCTCGTCACCGGAAGTCAACGACCACAACGCCACGTTCACCTCCTGTCGGCGCGGAACAGATAGCGGTTCAGGCTGAAGAACCAGCTGCCCGACGCGGCCTGCGCCGACATGTCGCGCTCCCAGGCGCGCGCGTCCTCGGCGGCAGCGCCGCCGCAGCGCGCGACGAAGTCGGCGATCAGGCCGACCATGCGGTGGCTGTAGCTGTCTTCGCGGTGCGTCGCGTTCAGCAGCGGCAGCACCTGCACGTCGCGCAACGCGAAGCCGGCCTGGTCGAGCCGGCGTGCCAGCGAGCGCGGCAGGTGCACGTTGGCCGCGTGGGCCTCCCACGCGGCCAGCACGCGCTCGCAGCGCGGCGCATCGGGCGCGGCCCAGACGATCGAGTCCCAGTCGGTGTCGACGATCACCGCGCGGCCACCGGGGCGTAGCACGCGCTGCATCTCGGCCAGCGCCGCGTCGACGTCGGCGACGTACTCCAGCACCTGCGTGCTGATGGCCACGTCGAACGCCGCATCGTCCGCCGGCAGCCTCGTCGCATCGCCCTCGGCGAAGCGCAGCTGCGGCCGGCCGGCGCACTGGCTGCGCGCGGCGGCGAGCAGCGGGGCGCTGATGTCGACGCCGCAGACCAAGCCGCCGGGCCCGACCGTGTCGGCGATCAGCGCCGCCAGCAGGCCGGGCCCGGCGCCGACGTCGAGCACGCGTTCGCCAGGCTGCAGCGCCAGCGCCCGCACGAAGGCCTCGCGCTGCGCGGCGACGTCGGGTGTCTCGTAGATCGCCAGCAGCCGGCGCGTCGCAGCCTCGTCGTAACGCAGCACGTCGGTCACGCCCCGCCCCGCTGCATCCCTCGCTCGCCCAGCACCAGGTCGAACACCGACGAGTCGACGTGGATCAGCTCGCGCAAGGTTTCGTGGATCACCACCGAGACGCGGTCGCCGTGGCGCGCGATGCGCGCGAGCAGCCGCTCGAAGGCGACGACCTGGCGCAGCGGCAGCGCGTCGATGCGCAGCGTTAGCGTCGCCGGCGTGCAGCGCAATAGCCGCTCCAGCCGCGGCGCGACGCGGCGGAAGAAGCGCGCGTCGAGCTCGCCGCCGCGCGCCAGCGCCAGCTCGATGCGCCCTTGCATCTGCGCCAGCCGCACCGCGCCGCTGGCCAGCTCGCGCGCCAGCGCGCGGCGCAGGCGGCGCGCACGCTTCTCGATCGCCGCCACGGCGGCCGCGGCGTCGGCGAAACGCCGCTGCACGTAGGCGTGCATCGACAGCCCCGTGATCCAGTCGGACACCACCAGCGGCCAGCGGCGCGGCGCCAGCGTCAGCGTCGACGCGAAGGCCGCCCAGCGCCGCGGCCCGCCGGGCGCGATGCCCTTGACCAGCAAGCGCGTCACGATGCGCAGTCGTTCGCCCAGCGTGTGCTCGCCGCGATACACCGGCGCGCGCAGCCAGGCGAGCTTGGTGCGGATGCGCTCGGCGATGCCGCGGTCGGTGAGCAGCTCGCGGTACAGCTGCCGGTAGCCGGCGACGAGCGCGGCCGGGCTCATCAGGCGCGGACTGAAGTTGGTGCCGAGCCGCGTGTTGTCGCCGTCGTCGGCGCCGTCGAGCAGGCGGCCTTCGCGTTGCAGCCGCTCGTACAGCGGCGTGCGCGGCAGCGCGGTCAGCAGGCCGATCATCGCCGCCTGGATACCCGACGCCATCACGAAGCGGCGCTGGCGCTCGAAGGTCTCGGCCGTGTCGGCGTCGAAGCCGACGATGAAGCCGCCCAGCACGTCGATGCCGTGCGCATAGATGCGGCGCAGCGCGGCCAGCAGGTCGGTGCGCGTGTTCTGCATCTTGCCGCTGGCGCGCAGCGTCGCCTCGTCGGGCGTCTCGATGCCGACGAAGACCCAGCCGAAATGTGCCGCGCGCATCAGCTGCAGCAGCTCGTCGTCGCCGGCGAGGTTGATCGACGCCTCGGTGCCGAAGCCGAAGCGCCAGCGATGGCGGCACTGGTAGTCGGCCAGGAAGCGCAGCAGCGCCTTGGCATGGGCGCGGTGGCCGATCAGGTTGTCGTCGACGAAGAACACCTGCCGCACGCGCTGCGCGCGCAGCGCGTCGAGCTCGCGGCCGATCTGCTCCAGGCTCTTCACGCGCGGGCGGCGGCCGAACATCACGATCACGTCGCAGAAGTCGCAGCGGTACGGGCAGCCGCGCGAGAACTGCAGGCTCGCGGTGTTGTAGCGCTCGAGGCGCAGCAGCTCGAAGCGCGGCGTCGGCGAGTCGGCGAGATCGACGCTGCCGGTCTCGCGGTACAGCGGTCGCGGCGCGCCGGCTTCGACGTCGCGACAGAACGCCGGCCAGGTGTATTCGGCCTCGCCGGCGACCACGGTGTCGGCGAGCATGGCGTACTTGTGCGGGCACAGCGAGGCGTAGCTGCCGCCGGCCACGACGTGGTGGCCGCGGCCGCGGTAGTAGGCGAGCAGCTCGCGCTGCCGGGCGAACTGCACCGCCATGCCGCCGATGCCGACGATGTCGGCCGCCGGTGCCAGCGGCAGCGGCTCGACGTTCTCGTCGACGATCTGCACCTGCCAGTGCGGCGGCGTCAGCGCCGCCAGCGTCGCCAGCCCGAGCGGCGGGTTGAGCGCCCGCTTGCCGGGCACGATCTCGGCCAGCGCGAAGCGAAAGCTCCAGAAGCTCTCGGCGCAACGCGGGTTGATCAGCAGCAGGCGCATCGGGTCCGGGAGCCGGGGACCTTCGGGCCACCGGACCAGCGGATCCTAGGCATCGCGCGCGCCCGGAATTTGTGCCGGGTCATGTGTTGATCGAAAGATCGTTGATGTGCGCCAACGCACAGACGGGGAATTTCTGCTAGACGTGTACCAACGTTGCGCCGAATCTGAGCGCGTGGGTGTGCGCATGCAGCACAAACCCCCGCAGGCCCCGTACTCAACCGTGCGCGTGCCCGCGCCAGTTGCGCCACCCAGCGTGCGACCCGATCTCCCACAAGGTCAGCGCGACGACAGCCACGCCTGCGAGGGTCGTGCTGGCCGCAGGCCCGCGCAACTCGGCGAATCCGAGCACCCAGGGCGACACCACGAGCCACCCACCGAGCGCCACCAGCGGCCATTCGTCCACTGCCGACAGCAGATCCAGATCGAAAGCCGCGAGCAGCGCAACCGCCATCCCGACTGCGGCAGTGATCCACGACGCCGCCGTATGAGACTCGGTCAATCCCAGCGCCCAGGGCGACAACGCAGTCCACGCACCGATCAGCACGCTCACATAGTCTTGCCAACGCCACTTGCCCATGTCGCTGTCCCACAGTAGCAGAAAGTCTTCGATCCGCGGCGCGGGCGTATGTTCTCGCGATGTGCGGCCGGCCGGGCGGCAACCGCCAGCGGCCGAATTCGCGCCGATCTCGATGACCGGCAACGCTGTCCTCGCCGCCGGCAGCCGAACGCGCGATCCGGAAACCCAGCCGGTTCGCCGCTGGCCTTGTGCGCGCGCCGTGCGTGGAGTAGTGTTTCTTGCGGCAGTACCGCCGCAGCGTAAGGAGCTGCCATGGACCTGCTCGTCGAACGCGTGGATGTTTGGGCCGCAACCGTGCCCGACAAACCGGGTGGGCTGGCCGCGACGTTGGATGCTCTGCAGCAAGCGGGTGCGAACCTGCAATTCGTCGTTGCCCGGCGCGCGCCCGAAAACCCGGGGCACGGCGTGATCTTCGTGACTCCGCTGCAGAACGACCGCGAGATTCGCGCCGCGTCGCAAGTCGGCTTCAACGTCGCGCAGAGCCAGCACGCCATTCGCATATTCGGGCGCGACCGTCCAGGCATCGCTGCCGAGCTGACCACCCGGTTGGCCGAGGGCGGCATCAACCTGCGCGGTTTCTCCGCCTCGGTGATCGGCGGCCAGTTCGTGGCCTACGTGGCGCTTGACTCGCAAGCCGATGCCGACAAGGCGCTGCAGTTGCTGGGCGAGGTCTGACGACGTCGTATCGCGTCAGCCCCGTGGATCGGCGCGGTCTGCCGCAACAGTGGACACGTGTGCTCGCACCGCGGCCGCGGTTTCGAGCTGAAGGATCTGACCCAGCTGCTCTACGGCGCCCGCCAAGGCCATCGACCGGATGGCCGCCTTCACGGGCGGCAGGTTCGGCGGCGCCATGCTCAGAAAGCGCACGCCCATCGCCACCAGCAGCGCGGCCGCGACCGGCTCGCCGGCCATGTCGCCGCAGACGCTGACTGGCTTGTTCAGCCGCTGGCACTCCTTCACCGCAAATCGCAGCGCGCGCAGCACCGCGGGGTGCGAGCTGTCGTGACGCGACGCCACGCGCGCGTTGTTGCGGTCGACCGCCAGCAGGTACTGGGTCAGGTCGTTGGTGCCGAGCGAGAAGAAGTCGCAGCGCTTCGCCAGTGCCTCGATCTGGTACAGGGCCGCCGGCACTTCGAGCATCACGCCCAGCTCGGGCCGGGCCACTTCGCGGCTCTCTTGCCTCATCTCGACCATCGCCCGCTCGAGGATCTCCCGCGCGTGATCGACCTCGTCCACCGACGACACCGTCGGGAGCAGCAGCCGCAGGTTGCCGAGGTCGACGCTCGCGCGCAGCATCGCCCGCATCTGGGTCGACAAGAGCGCCGGGTGATCGAGCGTCATCCGGATGCCGCGCCAACCCGGCGCGGGGTTGTCTTCCTTCACCGGGAAGTAGGGCAAGCTCTTGACGCTGCCGACATCCAGCGTTCGCATCGTCACCGGCGCGGGCGCGATAGATTGCAGCACCTGCCGATACGCCACCACCTGCTCGTCTTCGCTGGGGAACGACTCGCACATCATGGACGCGAACTCGCTGCGGTACAGGCCCACGCCCGTCGCGCCGCTGGCCTGCGCGCCGGCGGTGTCCGAGGCCAGCCCCACGTTGGCCTGCAGCGTGATGAGGGTTCCGTCCAGCGTCACCGCCGGCTCGTCGCGCAGCGCGTCGAGTCTGGCGCTGCGCGCCTGCTCGATTTGCTGCAGCCTGCGCACTGCCGCCAGCGCGTGAGTGTCCGGCTTGACCACGACGCGGCCCTCGGTGCCATCGATCAGAGTCTCCCGCCCCGACAACGCGCCAGGGTCGCATCCATCACGCCCATCACGGCGGGGATGCGCAAGGCCCGCGCCAGCAGCGCGGCATGCGAGTGCGGCGATCCGCGCGTGCACACGATACCCGCAAGCAATTCGGGTGGAACGTCCGCGATGCGTGCGACGCTGACTTCTTCTCCGATCAACACCGTGCACTCGGGGTACGTCGTCGCTGCTGTCGCCGACGACTGCAGGCGAAGCAGCACCCGCCGGGCCAGGCCGCGCACGTCCTCGCCGCGGGCGCGGAGGTAGGGATCCTCCATCGCATCGAAGGCCTGCGTGTGCTCGGCTACCGCGGCGCGCAGCGCCCCCGGTGCCCACGCCCCGGCCCGGATCCGGTCGATGCCGCCCGCGAAGAGTGTTTCGTCATCGAGCAGTGCGGCATACATGCGGAACATCGCGTGCGCTTCGGAGGGAATCGTTCGTGCGAGCCTCGCACCGCTGTCGCGCACTTCGGCGCGCACCTCCTGCACCGCGCGCCGGAAACGGTCTTCTTCGAGGGTCGGGTCTTCGCAGGAGCGGTCGGACACGGCATCGAGGTTGGCGGTGGGCAACGGCGCGACACCTACCCCGACGCAAGCTCCAGGCGACGCTGCAATCCCGGGCAGAACAAGACCCGCTCGCGCGCCTGCCGCGGTGGGCGGCTGCGGCTCCTGCGCGGACAACACCAACGGCCCCAGCGTGGCCGCCGCCCGGGCGAGCAGCGCCGACTCCCCGTCGGTGACCGCCCGCTGGCTGACGTGCCGAACGCTGAGCACACCGATCGCGCGGCCCCCGCTGGCGATCCGCACCCCGAGGAACGAGCGATAGACGGTTTCGCCGAACGCCTCGATCCGCCGGAACCGCGGATCGCTCTGCGCGGCGTCGACACGCAGCGCGCGGCCCGAGGCGAACACGGTCCCGACCAACCCTCGCCGGGCGCGAAGTGCACCGAGCCGACGACGCTGGGCTCCAGACCGTCGGTGGCGCGCAGGACGCAATGGCCGGATGTCGCGTCGGCCAGATGAACCGAGCACACGTCGACGCCGAGCGACCGTTTCAGGTCGTGCACGAGATCGGCAAGTACGTCGTTCACGGAACGATCGATACGATACCGCCGCGGGCGGTCGGGTTCGAACGATTTGGGATCGGTGGACGAGTGATCATTGGCGTGAAGGCCGCCGATGCTCGCTTCCCCGGGACTTTTCGATCCTCCTCGTCCCCGGCCGTCTGATGGTCTCGGGCGGTGCCATACAGCGCTTGGTTGCAGCGGGAAGACCCTTAGCACGCCTAAATCAAGGTTAGGTGCCCGAACACGTGGCAGTCTTTGGGGGCAAGTTTGGGGGCAACTTCGATCTGATTCGGTGCCCGTCGCGGGAACTTCGATTCCTGTCGGGCGTAATGAGATCGCCCCTCATGAAACGCAATTGAACGAGCAGCTGCCGCCGCAACCAGCCTCGCTTTCGCGGTCCCGTTTCGACGGCAGTGCGAGCAAGCTGACGACGAGGATGCCGTCAATTGCGCTCATCGGCAAACCCGATGCTCCAGTGCGTCCCGTCGCAGAACGGCTTGTTCTTGGACCCCCCGCAGCGGCACAACGTGTAGCGCGGGGCCGGGCTGCTGCGGCCCGACTGCGCATCCTTCAACGCGACGTCGCCGAGGACGGCATTGGGCCCGTTCTTCGTGACGGTCAGCACCGGTGACGCAGCGAGCTCGGGCACAGCAGGACCGTCGACCGTGCAGCTCAGCGCGCCCGACGGGCAGCGGCGGACCGTCTCGACGATCGCTGTTGGCGGCGCACCGCCGGCGTCGATCCAGGGTTCGCTGCCGTACTTGAACACCGCCGCCAGGCCGTCGGTGCAGTGGCCGGCATGCGCGCACAACGTGCGGTCGTCGTAGATCGTGATGCCGGGTGCGCGGTACGCAACGCGCTGGGGCGAAGCAGCCGTCGCGTCAGCCACCGGGCCGGCGCTGGAGAAGCCGTTCTTCTGATGCGTGCCGTCGCAGAACGGCTTGTTCGCCGAGCCGCCGCAGCGGCACAGCGCGAGCGTCGGCTGCGTCGGCAGTTCGTGTCCAGTCGAGGTACGCAGTTGCACGAGATCGCGCACGAGGTACGGTCCGTTCAGCTTGCATTCGATGGCGGGGCGGGTGCTCATCGTGCGTCTCCTTGCGGTTTTGCGCGAGGCTACGCGGGCAGCCCATGGCTGCCAAGCCCCAAGCCGCTTCGCCCTGCGGCGGTCAACGCCCCCGAAGGCCCGCCCACGAACATCGATCGCAGCAGCACTTCAGCCGTCGCGAGATGTCGAAGTGCGGCTCGCGCCTGAACGACCAGTGCGCTCGGAGAATCGCTGCGGCGTTGCGCTACAGTTGGCGTGCTGCATGCGCATCCGTGAACGCCTCACCTGCCCCAGCGCTGCGCGGTTGACGTGTGGGGGTTGGTGTGGGGTTTTCGGCGGTCGAGGACGATGAACTTGCTGGCGCGACAGGCACTTGGCGCTCTACCCGAAGTTCAGGTGCAGAACCTCGAATGAAGCCCGCTGACTACCCCGGCAACCTGTTCGTCGTCGCCGCGCCCAGCGGCGCCGGCAAGTCCAGCCTCGTGAAGGCGCTGCTCGAGCTCGATTCGCACCTCGCGGT
>Ga0268298_10000335_pt1 | contig 61013 bp, 70 predicted proteins | sample WWTPWeurt_MetaG_FD_194462 | JGI IMG/M metagenome (GOLD analysis project Ga0268298, IMG submission 194462) | Activated sludge microbial communities from WWTP in Nijmegen, Gelderland, Netherland - WWTP Weurt | ecosystem: Engineered > WWTP > Aerobic digester > Activated sludge | place... | reverse complement strand
CGGAATTATGTAACAGCCCCTAAGAACCGTCAACTCCCCCCTCAACACCAACACCCTCAACCCAACACCGCAACAGCAAAGAGCCGCGCATTATACGGATCAATCCACCCCGGTCAAGCCCAGCTGGAATAATTCTTCCCCGGGGCTCAGCTAACCTCGCGACCAGAGCATAAGAGTCAGGACAGGATTCCTTTATCGGGAGACGGAAACTGCGCCCGGGCGGACTTCACGAGCCTGATCCGGATGCCAGCCAAGAACGGCCAGCAGGACAAAAAAACCGAGGACGTATGCCACCATGACGTGCCATCCATGGCGCAACCACGCTGCCGCCGACTTTGCTTCCGGATACATACTGGCCAGCGCGACCCCTGCCGACGACCCGAACCACAGCATCGAGCCACCGAACCCGACGGCATAGGCGAGGAATCCCCAGTCGTAGCCTCCCTGTTTTAGCGCGAGGGCGGTCAGAGGAATGTTATCGAACACGGCGGAGACGAATCCCAAGGTGAGCGCAGTCTGCCAGGAAGCCAGGGGGAGTTCCTCTACCGGCATCATCGAGGCGCAGGTCACCAAAGAAAGCAGGAAGACCGAGCCCCTGACGGTATCCGGCAGCACCTCCCAGTCGTGGCGGCGCACCGGAATGGTAAGCAGGATGGCCAGCCACACCGCAACACCGATGAATGGGAAGCTGTCGGCACTTTCAGGAAACCTGACGTTGATGATGAGGTTGGCGACGACAGCGAAGACCAGCATGGTGGCGACAATGGCGATACGCCCCCAGTCGACGTGAGTGTGGCCATGGGCGTGCTTGATGATAGGGGAATAGGCGTGCTGCTGCTTGGCCCCGAAGTAACCAATGATGAGCAGGGCGACGCCTGCGGCCACATAGGCATCGAACACGGCGGCCGGACTCACGCCATCGATCCACATCATGGTGGTGGTCGTGTCCCCCACCACGGAGCCGGAACCGCCGGCATTGGAAGCGGCGACTATCGCCGCCAGGTAACCGATATGCACCTTGGCCTTGAAGAGCTGATGGGCCATGGCGCCACCGATGAGGGCCGCTGCGATGTTATCCAGGAAGCTGGAAATGACGAAGACCATGACCAGAAGGAGAAATCCCCCTTTCCAGTCATCGGGCAGAAATCTGGGTAGGATCACCGGCACGTGACTCTTCTCGAAATGGCGGGCGAGCAGCGCAAATCCGGTGAGCAGGCAGAAGAGATTGGCCAGCGTCACCCACTCATGGCCCAGGTGACCCAGGAAACCGGCCACGCCGATGCCGGTCTTGAAGCCGGTGAAGAGGATCTTGTAAAGAGCGATGGTCGCCAGACCGGTCAGTGCGACGGTGAGGGTGGCACCATGGAAGAGTGCGACCCCGAGCAGAGTCAGGCCGAAGAGGAGGAAATCCACGGGGATGCCGCCGACGGTGGGCAAATCGCTGGCAAAGGCGGTGGCCGGCAGCAAGGCAAGCACGGGGAGAATTCGGCGCATACGAGGCTTTCTGGGGTAAGGAGATACTATTCGTCGTCTGCCATGTCCTTGCGGGGCACGGTAGCTGGGTCGGCAATGATGCCGCGGTAGATTTCGATCCGGTCACCGGGCTTCAGGGCGGCATCCAGCTTCACCAGACGACCGAAGACGCCGACTTTCTGGGCGGCCAGGTCGATGTGCGGAAACTGCTTGAGGATGCCGGAGCGCTCGATGGCCTCCTTGACGGTCGATGCGTCGGGCACCTCGATGTTGAGCCAGATCTGGTTGCCCGGTTCGGAATAGGCGACGCCGATTTGCATGTGGATTCTCCCGTCGTTCGGATCAGACCGCGACCGCTTGCGCCCCGCCGTCATCTTCCGCAGCCCGGGCAGCCAGGCGATTCTCCATGACCCGCTTGCCGGCCAGAAGGAAGCCCAGAACCGCAAAGCCCCCTGGTGGCAGGATCATGAGCAGCGCCCCGCCGTAGCCGGGTAGCTTCATTTCCAGGAAGGCGAAGGATGGCCCCAGAAGGTTGGAAGCCTGAGCGAAAAGGGTGCCGGCGCCGAGGAATTCGCGGATGAGGCCGATCACCGTGAGGGCGCCGGTGAAGCCGAGGCCCATGGCCAAGCCATCCACGGCCGAGGCGACGACGCCGTTCTTGACGGCGTAGGCCTCGGCCCGGCCCAGAATGGCACAATTGACCACGATTAGCGCGATGAACAGGCCAAGCACCTTGTAGAGATCATGGAGCCAGGCATTCATGGCCATATCCACCACCGTCACCAGGGTGGCGATAAGTACGACAAAGACTGGAATGCGCACCTGGGAGCTCACCGTCTTGCGGATCATGGATACCAGCACGTTGGAAACCACCAGCACCGCCGTGGTCGCCAGCCCCATACCCAGGCCATTGGTGCCGCTAGTGGTCACCGCCATGGTCGGGCACATGGCCAGCAGTTGGGCGAAAACCACATTCTGGCCCCACAGGCCTTCCTTCATGATGCTGCCGACGTTGTCGCTCATGGTGGGCTCCTATCCGGTGATTTCCGTCTTATGGGCGGCGAAGAATTCCAGCCCCCCCTTGACCGCCTTGACCACACCCCGGGGGGTGATGGTGGCCCCGGCGAACTGGTCGAAGACGCCGTTGTCCTTCTTGACTGCCCACTTCTCGGGGGCGGGGTCGCCCAGGGATTTGCCGTCGAAGCCTTTGATCCAGGCGTCCTTCTTGGCCTCGATTTTGTCGCCCAGGCCTGGCGTCTCGGCATGCTTGAGGACACGTACCCCCAGGGTGCGGCCTTCCGTATCCACCGCCATGAGGATCTGGATTTCGCCGGCGTAGCCCCGACCCGCCACCTTGAACAGGGCAGCCTTGACGTCCTTGCCCTGGCGGGCGCGGTAGATGGTCACCGCTTGGCCGTCACGGTCGACGCTCACGGTGTCCTTGAGGAAGTCGTTGTCGGCCATGCCCGCAGGCAGCACCTCGGAAAGGGAGTCGCGCAGATCTTTGGCTTCGGCGGCGGCGATGGCGGCACCGGTGGCACCTGAGGCCCAGGCCAGGGCACCGCTGGCGAGGAGGGCGAAGACGCCGAGCAGGGCCGGCTGGTAGCCGATCTTTTCGCGGATGGCTTCGAGGTCCAACATTTCAGGCTCCCTTCGTTTGCGGCACATCCAGGGCCTTGCCCTTGCGGTCGCGACCGAGGATGCGCGGTTTGGCGAAACGATCGATCACCGGTGTCAGGGCGTTCATGAGCAGGATGGCGAAGGCCATGCCCTCCGGATAGCCGCCAAAGGTACGTATGACCCAAGTGAGGAGCCCGATGCCCAGCCCGAAGACGATCTGGCCGGCGCCGGTGTTGGGCGAGGTGACGTAGTCGGTGGCGATGAAGAAGGCCCCTAGCACCGCCGCCCCGGAAAGCAGGTGGGTCTCGACGGAGAGGTAGTGGGCTGGATCGACGGCGTGGCCGATGGCGGACGGGATGGCCAAGCCAGCCAGCACCGCCGCCGGAGCATGCCAGGTGATGATGCGGCAGAGCAGCAGGTAGACGCCGCCGGCCAGGACGAGAAGCGAGGCCGATTCGCCGAAACTGCCGGAGCGGGCACCGATCCACGATAGTGCCGGCGCGTGCTCGCCCCCGAGGGAGTGGATGAGGTCGATGCCCCGGGACATCTCGGTCTTGGTGAAGCCCAGCAGCGATGCGCTGGCGATGGCGTCCGGCTGGGGCAAGCTGCCCAGGAAGATGCGCAGGCCGTCGACGAAATCCGGCGCCGCCAGATGAGTCATCGGCAGGGGTGTCACCCACTGGGTCAGGGGCACGGGAAAGGAGACCAGCAAGGCCACCCGCGCCACCATCGCGGGGTTGAAGACGTTCTGGCCGATGCCGCCGAAGACCTGCTTGCCGATCACGATGGCGATGAAGCCACCCACTACGGCCACCCACCAGGGCGCCCAAGGCGGCAGGGTCATGGCCAGCAGCCAGCCGGTGAGGAGGGCCGAGCCGTCGTGCAGGGTGGCCTTGATGCGGCCGCTACCCATGCACTTCAGGGAGAGGGCTTCGAAACCCAGGCAGGCGAGGATGGTCAGCAGCCAGAGGAAGAAGGCGGGCCAGCCGAAGAGCCAGAAACCGTAGAGGGTGGCCGGCACCAGGGCAAGCTGCACCCGGAACATGGTGCGGGTGACGGAATTGCCCCCGTGGGCGTGGGGCGAGGCGACGGGCTGGGCAGTGAACGGGGCGGTATTCATGCGGAAGCTCCCTGGGTCTCGGCAGTGGCGGCAGTTGCCTTGGCAGCGGCCTCCCGTTCCGCCTTGCGCCTGGCGGCGGCCTCGGCCTTTTCGCGGGCCTCCCGCTCAAGGCGCTCCTGGCGTTGCTGGGCCAGCTTCTTGGTCGCCTCCGTGCGCAGCTTGGCGCGGTCCTGGGCGGCTAGTTCGCCCTTGGCATGGACGAAGTACTGCACCAGGGGAATGCGTGAGGGGCAGACGTAGGCACAGCAGCCGCAGGCGATGCAGTCCTTGAGGCCGAGATCGATGGCTTCGTCGAAGGCTTCGCTACGGATGCGGGCGCTCATTTCCAGAGGCAGGAGCCCCATGGGGCAGGCCTTGACGCAGCTGCCACAGCGGATACAGGGATTGGGCTCCTGTTCGGCCACCTCGCCGGCGTCCAGGGCCAGGATACCGCTGGTTCCCTTGACGACGGGGACCCGCCAGTGGGGAATCTGCATGCCCATCATGGGGCCGCCCATGACCCGGCGGGCAAGGCCAAGACCCTCGCCCTTCAGGCCGCCGGCGTAGGCGATGACCTCCTCGGCCAAGGTGCCGACGCGCACCTCGATGTTCCCCGGGGCGCTGGCGCAGGCGCCGTTGACCGTCACAAGACGGGAAATGAGGGGCTTGCCTTCACGTACCGCAACGCGCACGGCGAGGGCGGTGCCGACGTTATGGACGACGACGCCGATGTCAGCCGGGCGGCCGTCGGCGGGGACTTCGATGCCAGTGAGCACCTGGATGAGCTGCTTTTCCGACCCCATGGGGTAGCGGGCGGGCACCGGCCGCACCTGGACCTGGGGGAAATCGGCAGTGGCTGCCGCCATGGTGGCGATGGCCTCGGGCTTGTTGTCCTCGATGCCGACCAAGGCGATCTGGGCGCCGGTGGCGTGGAGCATGATGCGGATGCCGTCGACGATGCCGGCCGCGGCGTCGCGCATCAGGCGATCGTCACAGGACAGGTAGGGTTCGCACTCGCCGCCGTTGATCACCAGGGTGGTGACCTGGGCGCGGGAGGCGCCGATGAGCTTCACCGCGGAAGGGAAGGCCGCGCCTCCCAGGCCGACGACCCCCGCCGCCGCCACCCGCTTGCCGATCTCCGCCGGTTCGAGGGCGAAGGGATCGTTGCAGCCCCGCAGTTCGCACCATTCATCCGCACCGTCGGATTCCAGGATGATGGCCGGCAGGGTGAGGCCGGAGGGATGAGGGGCGGTGACTTCCGTCACGGCGACGATGGTTCCCGAGGTGGGCGCATGGATCGGTGCGGACACCATGCCCTGGGCCTCGGCGATGATTTCGCCCTTCTTCACCTTCTGGCCCACCAGGACCACCGGTCGCGCGGGGCCGCCCAGATGCTGCTGCAGGGGCAGGTACAGCTTCGTCGGCACCGGCATGATGCGCACCGGCGCATCGGCGGCGGGCCGCTTGTGGTCGTCCGGATGCACTCCCCAGCCGTCACTGAGAAAGTGCTTGAAGAGGTTCATGAATCCCATGATTTTCCGTCCTCAGGCGGCGAGGGGTTTGGGCATCACCCAGTGCTGCAGGGTGACGGGCACCGGGCGCATGACCAGGGCCTCGGTGGGGCACTTCTCGACGCAGCTCGAACAACCGGTGCAGGCCTCGCGAAAGACGTTGTGGATCTGCTTGGCGGCCCCGAGGATGGCGTCGGTGGGGCAGACCTTGCTGCAGCGGCAGCAGCCGATGCAGAGCTCCTCGGCGACGACGGCGATCTTCGGGCCGTCGTCGGCCATGGCCGAGAGATCGACAGTGATGCCCAGCTTGGCGGCAATGGCGGCGGCCAGGGCCTTGCCCCCCGGTGGGCAGCAGGTAGGCGCCGCGGAACCATCGGCAATTGCGGTCGCGGCGCCCGAGCAACCGGGGAAGCCGCATTGCCCGCAGTTGGAGCCGGGCATCATGGCGGTCAGTTCGTCCACTAAGGGATTACCCTCGACAGCGAGGAACTTGTTGGCGACACCGAGGACCATGCCCAAGGCGGCGCCGAGGACAGTGAGGCTGAGGATGGCGGCGATCATCATTTTCTCCCTACACGTTGAGGCCCGAGAAACCCATAAAGGCCAGGGCCAGGAGGCTGATGGTGACAAAAGCGATGGGAGCGCCGTCGAAGGCGGCGGGCACGCGGGACAGGGCGACCCGCTCGCGCAGGCCGGCGAAGATGAGGAGCACGAGGGTGAAGCCGAGGGCTGAACCGAAGCCGTAGAGCAGGCTCTTGAACAGGCTGAACTTCTGTTCGACGTTGAGCAGCGCCACGCCGAGCACGGCACAGTTGGTGGTGATAAGGGGCAGATAGATCCCCAGGGACTGATAGAGCCCGGGGCTGGCCTTCTTGATGAACATCTCGGTGAATTGCACCACCGCGGCGATCACCAGGATAAAGGTGAGGATGCGCAGATACCCCAGGCCCAGGGGCGCCAGCAGCCAGTTTTCCAGCATCCAGGAGGCGCCCGCCGCCAGGGTGATGACGAAGGTAGTGGCCAATCCCATGCCGAAGGCGCTGTCCACACTCTTGGACACACCCATGGTCGGACACAGGCCCAGGAACTTGATCAGTACCACATTGTTGACCAGGGCGGTCGAGAGAAGCAGGAGGACAAATTCGCTCATGTTCGGTCCGTAAGACGTTTCAACACGAATAAGGCACATCCCGTGCCAATTCGGCGCCTCGGCCGGAAAGCGCCTTTTCGTGCGCATCTTGGCGGGGCGGCACCGTTTCGGTGCGGCCCCGCCACGACAATTTGTCGCATATGCGACAGCCAACCCTATCCACTTTAGGCGTAATCCCCCGGCCCACTGTCGAACCAGACGCATCGATGCATTGCGGCATGGATTCTGCTTGTCCCGATGCACCAGCGACCCAGGAGACCGTTCCATGCCACAGGCCAAACCCGTATCCGCCTCTGCACCGCAAATGGCCGACCTGCCCGCTGACGCCTACGTCAAGGCCGTCGCCCAGTCCGACTTGGCCATTTCGATCACCGACGCCAAGGCCAACATCCTCTTCGCCAATGCCGCCTTTTCCCGGGTCACCGGCTACAGCCGGGAGGAGATCGTCGGCTGCAACGAATCGATGCTCTCCGCGCGCACGACGCCTTCGGATCTCTACCGGTCGATGTGGAACGCCCTGGCTGAACAGAAACCCTGGTCCGGACGGCTCCTCAACCGTCGCAAGGGGGGCGAGATTTACCTGGCGGAACTGACCATCACCCCCTTGGTCGATGGACACGGGAAGACGACCCACTTCCTCGGCATGCACCGGGACGTGACCGAACTCAATCGCCTCGAACGCCTGGTCAGCAATCAGAAGAAGCTGATCGAGACGGTGGTGGACTCGGCTCCCATCGCCTTCGCCCTCCTCGACCCGGGCGGTCGCGTGATTCTTGACAACCAGGAATACAAGAAGCTGGTCACCGACCTGCGGGTCAAGGAACCCGCCCACGTCCTCCTCGATAGCCTCTGCCCTCTGTGGCGACAGCAATTGGACAAGGGCGCCGAGAGCTGTTCCTTCCACAACCGGGAGGCCCGCATCGACTGCCCCGGGGGCCGCGCCCGCTGGCTGGCGGTGACGGCGTCGCCGCTCGAAATCCAGAGCGACGTTGCCGACAGCTATTTCGCTGCCGGCGGCCCGGCGGGATTGCTCTTGGTGATTTCAGATGTCACCAGTCTGCGGGCAGAGCAGGAAAAAGCGCGCACCGCAGCCCTGCAGGCGGTCCTCGCCGAAGAGGAGCGCCGGGCGTCGATCCGCGAAGGGCTCTCGGCAGCCCTCTTCCGCCTCGAGGAACCCATGAACGTCATGGCCTCCGCGGTGGCCGTCCTCCAGCGCCGCGACCCGGCGTCGGCGCGAGTGCTTCAGGATGCCCTCGGCGCCAGCCGGGAGCATATGGAATCGCTGCGTCAGGTCATCCCGCACAGCCCGCCGGAAATGCAGGTCGGGGTCAATCTCAACGAAGTGCTGCGCGACGTGCTCGACATCAGCACGCCCCGCTTTCTCAACGCCGGCGTGGTGGTCGATTGGCACCCCGCCGCGGTCCTACCCAACGTCATCGGCCGCCCCTTGCAGCTGCGCATGCTGTTCAAGGTTCTGATCGAAAACGCCATCGAGGCGATGAATGTGAAAGGCTGGAATTGCCGCGAGCTGAGCGTCTCCAGCCAAGTCACCGGCGACTGCGTGCGGGTGGTGGTTTCCGACACCGGGCCGGGGATCCCGCCCGAGTGGCGCCTCCGGGCCTTCGAACCCTTCTTCACCGCCAAGAGCGGCAGCGGCCGCCATATCGGCACCGGCTTGTCCCGCGCACAGCAGGTGGTGGCGGACCACGGCGGCATCATCGACCTGGAAGACAGTCCCAGCGGCGGCTGTGCGGCGGTCGTCGAGTTCCGCGTCGACGGCGACCCGATCTAATCCATCCCCAGACCAGCATGGACGACACCCTCCACTTCCACGCCTCCGCAGCGGACTGCCCTCCCACGGGAGGTTACTGCCGAACCCACGAGCTCAACCTCCAGCTCCTGGCGGCGCTCTACGCGGTAAGCCGAGCGCTGTCCCGCAGTCTGGACTTCAACGAGACCTTGCGGGAAGTCCTCCGGGTCCTCCACGACGAAGCCGGTCTGACTCGCGGCCTGATCGGCGTGGTCGACCCGGAAAGCGGGAAACTGAATATCCGCACGATCTACAGCCCCGACCAGCCGATCGTCGACGACAGCCAGTACGGACCGGGCGAGGGCATCATCGGCCTGATCCTGGAAAAGCCGCGGACCATCAAGCTGGTGCGGGTGGCCGACGAACCCCGTTTCCTCAATCGCCAACCGGTCTATAGCGCGGAACTGCCCTTCATCGCTGCACCGATCAAGGTCGGTGGCAGCCTGCAAGGCGTCCTCGCCGTCCAGCCCGAAGCCGAAGAGGACGGCCTGATCGAAGAGCGGGCGCAATTCGTCGAAATGGTCGCCAACCTGATCGGCCAGAATCTGCGAATATCCCTGGAAGTCGAGCAGGAGAAATCCAGCCTGGTCGAGGAACGCGACCTGCTTCGCCGGGCGGTGCGCCACCAGTTCGGCTTTGACAGCATGGTGGGACGCTCCGCCGTCATGCGCCGCGTGTTCGAACAAGCCCGCCTGGTGGCCAAATGGAACACCACCGTCCTCATCCGTGGCGAGACCGGCACCGGCAAGGAATTGATCGCCAACGCCATCCACTACAACTCGCCCCGGGCCCGCAATGCGCTGGTCAAGCTCAACTGTGCGGCACTGCCGGAAAACCTCCTCGAATCAGAGCTCTTCGGCCACGAGCGGGGAGCCTTCACCGGCGCCGTCGAGGCCCGCAAGGGCCGCTTCGAGCAAGCCCACGGCGGCACCCTTTTTCTCGACGAAATCGGCGAGGTTTCCTCCGCCTTTCAGGCCAAGCTCCTGCGGGTGCTCCAGGAGGGCGAATTCGAGCGGGTCGGGGGCAGCCGCACGGTCAAGGTGGACGTGCGCATCATCGCCGCCACCCACCGCGACCTGGAGACCGCCGTGGACATGGGGGACTTCCGCGAAGATCTCTTCTACCGCCTCAACGTCATGCCTCTTTTCCTGCCTCCGCTGCGCGAACGCATCGAGGACATTCCCGATATCGCTCGGCATCTGCTGAGCAAGATCGGCAACGACCAGAAGCGCAAGCTGGCCCTCAGCGACCTGGCCCAGCGCCGCCTGGCGGCCCACGACTGGCCCGGCAACGTACGCGAGCTGGAAAACTGCCTGGAGCGGGCCGCCGTGCTTTCCGAAGATGGCCGCATCGATGTCGATCTGATCCGTTTCGCCACCCCCCGCGAGCGGTCGGCCCCCCGACCGACCCGGGGGCCCGCTCCCGCGGTGACCGAAGCGCCGTACGCCGCCGACCCCGGCGACCCCGACCTCTCGGAGCGGGACCGCGTCATTGCCGCCCTGGAGCAGGCCGGCTGGGTGCAGGCCAAAGCCGCCCGAATTCTGGGGATGACGCCGCGCCAGATCGCCTACCGCATCCAGACCCTGAACATCGAAGTGAAGCAGTTTTGACCAATTGTCGGATATGCGACACAGCACAGACACTCCAACGCCTTGAATCGACAGGGTATCCGGCTGGCACCCAAATTGCGCTGTCGTCGATACCCCTCAAGGAGAATCGCCATGCCAAAACCGAAAAAACATGTTCTCGTCTGCGTCCAGGGCCGCCCCCAGGGACATCCTCGCGGCTCGTGCCAGGACAAGGGCTGCGGCCAAGTCTGGCAGGCCTTTTCCGACGAATTCACCACCCGCAATCTGTGGGCCTCGGGTTTCCAGCTCACCAATACCGGCTGCCTGGGGCCGTGCGACATCGGTCCCAGCGTGATCGTCTATCCCGAAGGCGTGATGTACGTGGGCATCAAGCCCACGGACGTCGCCACCCTTATCGATGAGCACCTTCTCCTGGACCGGCCGGTGGAGCGCCTGAAGGCCCCCGGCGACATCTGGAGCTGACATGAGATCCAGCGCGCCCCGATCCCCCTTCCGCCAGGAGGCCTGACATGGTCACAGTCCAATACGAAATCGGAGACCTGGTTTTTGCCGCCGAGGACATCCTCAACGACGGCGGCATGCCCGGCGTCGATGAACAAGAAGGCCTCATCGCTCCCGCCGGCTCCCGCGGTGTCGTGGTGCATTTCGGCCACTCGGAAATCGATCCCAGCAAAGAAATCTACCTGGTGCGCTTCGAGACCGGTCCCGAGGGCAGCCTCGGACTCCCGGTAGGCGTCCTGCCCGACGAGCTGACCCAGGAAGAGCCATTGCCCTAGCCCATCGCCATGGCCAGAATCGGCATCTTTTTCGGCACCGATACCGGCCGCACGCGGCTGGTGGCCAAGCAGATCGCCCGCAAATTGGGCGATGCCGCCGCTCCGCCGGTGAACATCGGTCGCACCACCCTCGCCGATTTCCTCGCCTACGACGCGCTCATTCTCGGCAGCCCAACCCTGGGCGACGGCATGTTGCCCGGCGAATCCTGCGGGCTTTCCCAGCCCAGTTGGGAGGAATTCCTGCCCCTGCTCGAAGGTTTCGACCTCTCCGGCAAGACCATTGCCCTCTTCGGGCTCGGCGACCAGAAGAAATATCCCCATGAATTCGTGGACGCCATCGGCGTCCTGCACGATGCGCTGGCCGCCCGCGGCGCGCGCCTGGTGGGCCGCTGGCCCTCCGCGGGCTACGAGTTCGAGGCCTCAAAGGCCCTGGACGGTGACCACTTCCTGGGCCTGCCGATCGACCAGCATCACCAAGCGGCCTTGACCGAAGGGCGCCTAGACGCCTGGCTCGCCGCCATTACCCCGGAGCTCCTGCCATGAACGCCAATCCCTGGGCATCCCCCAAGGACCGGGCCATCCGCCGCGTCCTGGTTTCCTTCGACGAGCGCCTGGCCGGCGCCTGCGATGTGGTTCCCGACAGTGGCGACCCGGCCATGGTCACCCTGCGCCATGCCGAACTCGAGCGCCTGCGTGCCCATGTCTTCCTCCACGGCCAGAAGCCCGGCACCTATGGCGTCTTTTTCGAGTACCCCCATCCCGTGCCCGGCATCCTGGAGAGCGAGGAGAATCTGTCGCTCCAGCGCCTCCTCTCCAGCCTTGCCTTGCATTTCGACGCCTGAGTGGTATATCTGCCGCCCATGCGACTTCGCCACTGCCTCGCCGCTCTCTGCATCCTGGCCGCAGGCATACTCCATGCCGAGGATATCCAGGTCGCCGTCGCCGCCAACTTCGCGGCCCCCATGCAGGTCATTGCCCGGAATTTCGAGGCCGAAACCGGGCATCGGCTGCACCTCGCCTTCGGCGCCACCGGCAAGTTCTACGCCCAGATCGCCAACGGCGCCCCCTTCGACGTGCTGCTCGCCGCCGACGACGAGACTCCGGCCCGTCTGGTGCGCGAGGGCCTCGCCCGCAGCGGCAGCCAGACGCCCTACGCGGTCGGGCGCCTGATCCTCTGGTCCCCGCGGCCGGACCGGGTCGATGGTAGCGGCGACATCCTGCGCCGGGGCGATTTCGCCCGTCTGGCCCTCGCCAATCCCAAGACCGCCCCCTATGGCGCGGCGGCCATCGAAGCCATGACCTCCCTAGGACTGCTGCCCGCCCTGCAGGGCAAATTCGTCCTGGGCGAGAACATCGCCCAGGCCTATCAATTCGTCGCCAGCGGCAACGCGGACCTGGGCTTCATCGCCCTCTCCCAGGTCTGGGCGAACGGCCAACTGACCCAGGGCTCGGGCTGGATCGTCCCCGCCGACCTGCACCAGCCGATCCGCCAAGACGCCGTCGTACTCACCCGGACGGCAGTCCCCGCCGCCGCCAGCGCCTTGCTCGCCTACCTGAAGGGCGACAGGGCTCGGGCAGTCATCAAGACTTACGGATACCAGTGAAAATCGCCATCGCCACCAAGGATTTCACCGCCGTCAGCGGCCACGCCGGCCAAGCCCGCCAATGGCTGCTCTACGACTTGACGGAACACCGTTCCGATCGCCTGTTGCCGGCCCCGCGACGTGTCGAACTCGCCAAGGACGAAGTCCTGCACCATTTCGAGGACGACCGGCGCCATCCCCTGGACGGCGTGGACATCGTGGTCGCCGCGAGCGCCGGCGACGGCTTTATCCGCCACATGAAAATGCGGGGGACCGAAGTCTTGCTGACCGGCGAAGAAGATCCGGCCATTGCCATCACCCGTATCCTGGCCGGCGAAGCCCTGCCCGACCCCCGCTTCGACATCACGACCACCCTCTGCAAGCTCCGGGACCTGTTCTCGCGGCATTAGCGGCTCAGCCACCGTCCTCCTGGCGATCCAGGTCTTGGTCCGATTGGGAGGCCGGGTCTTCCAGAGGTTCGAGGTGGGTCGTCACGTGGGACCCGGGAACCGCCTGCCGAATGGACTCCTCGATCCGCTCGAGCCAGTCGTGGCCCCGCTGTACCGTCCATTGCCCCGGAACGAGCACATGGACGCTGACGAATGCCCGACTCCCGGCCTGGCGGGTACGCAGGGCGTGGAATTCCAGACCCTGGCGACGGTAATCTTCGAGGACGGCGGCGATCTCGACGCGCCGTTCTTCGGGCAGCGCCGCATCCATCAGCCCGTCTGCAGAGCGCTGGAGGAGCCGCCACCCTGTCCCCAGAATATTGACCGCAACCGCCACGGCAATGAGGGGATCGAGCCATTGCCACCCGCTCGCCCCCGCCAGTCCGACCCCGACGATGACGCCGACCGAGGTCCAGACATCGGTCATGAGGTGGTGGGCGTCGGCCTCCAGAGTGATGGAATGGTGCTGCCTACCGACGGTCATCAGCACCCTGGCCGTCAGATAATTGATGACCGAAGCCACGGCGGAGAAGCCCAAGCCCAATCCCAGCGCTTCCAGGGGACGCGGATGGATCAGGCGATCCACCGCCGAATAGGAAATCGCCACGGCCGCCACGACGATCAGGAAACCCTCGAAGGCGCTGGAGAAGTACTCCGCCTTGCCATGGCCGAAGGCGTGATTGTCGTCTGCGGGCTGTTCGGCCAGGGTCAGCATTGCCAGAGCCATCAGGGCTCCCGCCAGATTGACCAGGGATTCGGCGGCGTCCGAGAGCAGTCCCACCGATCCGGTCAGCCACCAGGCGACGCCCTTCAGGGCAATGGTCGCCAACGCGGCAACGATGGACAGCAGGGCATAGCGCTTCAGCGACGGCCGTGCCATCTCACCGCTCCCCGCTTTCCCCGACACCGGGCAGTCGAACCTCCACCGTCAAGCCTCCCCCGGCCTCGGCCGGATTGTTGCGGAACGCCAGCTGGCCACCGTGCAACTCCACGATTCGACCGACGATGGACAATCCCAGACCGCTGCCCTCGCCACTGCGCTGCGTCCCGGGACTGCGCCAAAAACGCTGGCCGAGCCTTGCGAGTTCGCTTGCGGGGACGCCAGGCCCGTTGTCGCGCACCGTGAGCACCACCGCTCTACCCGCACAGCCAATCGCGACGTCAACGGAACCTCCTTCAGCGCTGTAACGCGCGGCATTATCCACCAGATTGCGCAACAGCATTGCCAGCCACACCGGGTTTCCGCGTATCGGTACAGTTTCGACGGCATCGAGTTCGATCGCCACCTCGCGATCGAGGGCCGCGGGCGCCAGATCCGCGACAACTTCGCGTGCCACCGCGACGAAATCCGCCGTCGTGAAGTCCTCCGGCCGCACGTTTTCGACCCGGGCGAGGACCAGCATCTGCTCCACCGCATGAGCCATCCGGTCGCACCCGGCGATCAATTGATCGAGGGCATGGAGGCGGCTCGCGTCGTCCCCCGCGGCCCGGGCCACCTGAGCCTGGGCGCGCAGGCCGGCCAAAGGCGTCCGCAGCTCATGGGCCGCGTCGGCGGTAAAGCGCCGCTCCTTCTCGAAAGTGCTCGCCACACGCTCGAAAAGCGCATTGAGACGCTCGACCAGCGGCAACACCTCGGCAGGCAGACCCGCGTCGGGAAGCGCCGTGAGCTTGTCGGGCGATCGGGCCTCCACCGCACCGGCGAGGGCATCCAGTGGACGCATTCCCTGGCGCACGGCGAACCAGATCAATAAGGCCAGCAGAGGAAGCGCCACCAGCAAGGGGCGGAGCAGCCCTGCGGCCATTGCCCGGGTGATTTCATCGCGCGCCGACATGCGCTCCCCGACCTGGACCAGGACCTGGCGCCGCGCATTCCAGGCGGAATACACCCGCCAGCGCTCCCCTGCCGTCAGGCTGTCGGACAAACCCTCCTCCACCGGACTGAGCGGCACCGATGGAGCGTTCGCCGAGTGCAGGGTCAAGCGCCGGTCCGCCCACACCTGAAAAGCGACCCGGCGCCCGTAGCGATGCAACCCGGGTGCGTGGCTTTCCTCGAACATCTCTCCGGAATCGTCGTCGTGCTCAAGCTGCAGGTTCGTTTGAGCCACAAGCAGCGAGGCCGCCTGAACCAGGTGGGCATCGAAGAGTTCCGTGGCTTCCTTGCGGGCCTCGACCCAGGTCAGGGCCACGGCTCCCAGCCAGAGCAGCCCGACCAGCAGACTGGCGCGCAGGGCGACGCGGACCTTGAGCGAGGAGCGCCGTGCCATGGCTCAGAGCCTGTGAATTTTTCGGGCACACCCGAGCGGCGTGCTCAGGGGGGCACGATCAAGGCGCAAAGCACAGCCATAGCTCGGGCTATGGCGAGCCTTGGCAACGCCGAGCGGGCGCGGCTGGACATGACGAGCGTGGGCGAACGGAATTTTCACAGGCTCTCAGTCTTTGCGCACCAGGTAGCCCACGCCACGGATGGTGCGGATCAGGTCCTTGCCCAGCTTGCGGCGCAGGTGGTGGATATAGACCTCGACGGTATTGCTGCCGGTTTCGTCGTTCCAGCTGTAGAGCCGCTCTTCCAGCTGGCTGCGCGAAAGAACCCGGCCGGCATTGAGCAGAAGCGCGTGCAGCAAGGCGAACTCCTTTGCGGCCAGTTCGACGGATTGGCCGTCGACCGACACCGCATGGGAGGCCGGATCGAGACGGACTCCCGAGGCCTCGAGGACCGGGGTCGGCTGCCCCTCCGAACGCCGGATGAGCGCCCGCAGGCGGGCAGCGAGTTCGCCCATGTCGAAGGGTTTGAGGCAATAGTCGTCGGCACCGCTGTCGAGGCCGGCAATGCGATCCTCGACCGCATCCCGGGCAGTCAGGACGAGCACGGGCAGGCGACATCCCCGGGAACGCAACCCGCGCAGGACCGTCAAGCCGTCCCTGCGCGGCAGTCCCAGATCGAGGACGACGGCCTCGTAACGGGCTGCCAATTCGCCAGCCAGTGCCGCTTCCGCGGCGACCCCGTCGGTCACCCAATCCACGGCGAATCCCGACTGGGTCATGCCGGCCTGCAGGGCATCCCCCAGGAGCGGGTCATCCTCGACGATCAGCAGACGCATCTTCGCCCGGCCTCAATCGCGGTCGGCATGGTGGCGGGACTCGACCCGCGGGGTGCCACGATCGCCTTGAGCATCGGAGCTTCCCAGCATCCGGTCGGCGCCCCAGTAGCCCAGGACCGCCACCACGAGCAGAACGCCCACCCGGCCGCGCCGCTTGGCAATCCCCTGCTCTTGTGTCCCGACCTTCCTGCCAGTGATCATGGCCTTGGCCAGATTTTCGCGATGCAGCACGCTGCTCACCACCACTCCCAGAATATGGACCGCCACCACGGCCAGCATGGCGCCGGAAACTGCTTCATGCAGATCTTCGAGCCATTCTCCACCGATTTCCTGGTAGGTGGCAAACCCGCTCACCACCGTCGCCAGCCCAAGACCGAGGAGGAGGAAGATCGCCAATGCCCCGGCGGGGTTGTGCCCGACATGGTGCTGCGGATTTCCGCTGACAAGGGATTTGAGATACTCCACCAGCCGGCCGGGCGAGAAGAGGAAGGAGGAGAATCGGGCATACCGGGTGCCGATCAGTCCCCAGACCAGGCGAAACCCGATCAAGGCGGCCAGGGTGTAGCCGAACATGACATGGACGTCCCGGAAACGCTCGGATTCCGAGCTCAGGTAGGCGCCGACGAAGGAGAGCGCCATCAGCCAATGAAATGCCCGCGTCGGCAGATCCCAGACGGGGACGGTTCGAATGTCGGCCTTTTCGCGGCACGGGGAGGCGGGAATGGCAGAAGCGCCAGGCAGGGTCGTGTTCATCAGAGTGCTCCTCAGGGATTGCGGGGAATGCGGATTTCGTTTTCGCGGTAGCTGCCCTCTGCAGCCTGGGTGTGGCAGGCACCGCAATTGGCGGGCGTCTTGACCGCCGGCGACCGCCAAAGCGCAGCGGTCAGACCGTCATGACCGTCCCGATGCTCGCGCCGGAATCCCGGAGTTTCCGTAATTCGCGGCGCGGTCCGGGACGCGTCCGGACGATCGGAGCGGGCGGCGTTGGACGCGAGATAGGTGCCGATTTGCCGCGCTTTGGCGGGATCCAGGCTGGCATCGCTCCCGAAATGCTTGTCCAGGCCGGTCATCAGGACATTCCAGGACCGCGCCGGGAGCATCTGCGGCGGGTAAGGCACATGGCAGCTTCCGCATTCGTCGCGGTAGTCCTTGTTGAGGACATAGCGCCGCCCCTCCTCAGCGAAGGCGGCGTCGGAAGCGAGTATCGGCAAGATCGTCAGCAACAGGTAGGTAATCGATTTCATGGTAGGTCTCCTCAGGGTTTAACCGCGATCAGGTAGGCCAGGACATCGCTCTTCTCCTGGGTACTGCAAGACCGTCCGAGCACATCGTTGCAATTGCGCTTGAACCACTTCTCCACCTTGTCCGCCCGGGTGAACCGCTGACCGTTGGCAGCCGGCGCCAAGGGATCGATGGGTTTTGCAGTCACTGCGTGCTTGCCCACCGCTGCGGGATTTTCGGTATGGCAGGTGGAGCAACTCCAGTCCTTGACCCCGACCCGCTGGAAGAACTGTCTGCCGCGCTGCGGAGATCCTTCGAAATTGGGATCGCTCTGCCGGACTTCAGCCTGGTAGCGACTCTGGAAGTCCGTGGCGGTTTCGGCCGAAGCGACGGGAGCCAGCGGCAGACCCGCCGCCAGAATCAAGAGAAAGAGGTTGTTCATGGCGTCCTCCGTGTGATCGATGACGGACGCTAGGCTAAGACCCTGAACTTAACGTGGCATTAAGTCCTTGCGAGAAAAGGCAGTCAGAGAAGTCACCCCTGGGAAGAGGGTCAGTTGCTCCCAATAACGCCTTCTGGCGTCGGCTGACCCGGCAACCGCCTTAAGATTCCGGCGGTGACCCTGGAAACCGCGGCCATGGTCGACGACAATGCCCCCCTCAGCCCTTCTTTGGGACAATCTGATCGGCATTCCTGCCCTACCGGAGTCCATGACTTCCAGATTGCTTCCCCAACACTTCCCGGGATCCGATCAACCATGGACATCGCAGCGCAAAGCCCTCTGGTCGCCGAGGCCGAAGATCCTTGCGCCCCAGCGGGCGATTTCGGCAACGGGTCCGTGTCTACGGAAGCACCCTAAGAGTCGTCACAAAACAACACCGACATGTATAGCGTAAAAATCTTCAACAGCATCCGCGATGTTCCCTCTGAACCCTGGAACGCTTTGGTCGCGGGACATTCCAGTACCTACTCCCATGAATTCTGGGAAGTTCTTGAAGACTCTGGACTCAATGATTTTCGCTACAACCATGCGCTGATCTACGACCAAAATTCCGTGCCTGTGGCCTTGGCGAGTTTCTATACCATCACAACGGATATTGCGATTTTCTCGACAGGATGGCTTAAAAAGGCCCTGAACGCGATAAGAAGCATCTTTCCCGGATTTTTGAAATTCAAAATGATCGAATGCGGAACGCCGATCACAATGAATAAACCAATCGTCGTCAAAGCGGGCTGTAACGAGGAAGAAATATTGGCATTTCTCGATACCACCCTATCCGATATTGCAAAGAAACAACGGGCCTTTGTCGTAGTCATCCGGGATTTTGAACCGCGAAATGCCTATCTTGAGCCCCATATAAGAAACCTGAACTACCATGTCGTGGCAAGCCTGCCCAACACCTTTATGGATATTACCTGGCAGACGCCGGACCAATATCTTTCGTCCCTGAAAAGCCATTATCGAAGAAAGATACTTATTCATCAAAAGTCAAACGAAGACCGCGGTATCCGCTACGAGCTCCGCGACGACTTTGGCGAACTCGCCGACAGCCTCTGCGATCAATGGCTAGTCGTCCATGAGAGTGCGAAGGAGTTCCAGCGCGAAAGACTAACGCCGGAGTTCTACCGGGAGTTCTCTGCGAAACTCGGATCCAAATCCAAGGCATTGCTCTTTTATCGCGACGACGAATTGGTAGGCCATGTCCTCCTGTTCGTGGACGGTGAAATACTCCGCTGGCTCTACGTTGGGCGAAAGGAGTCCGTCAAAGACAATCTCTATTTTTATATGTGCCACAAGATCGTCGAGACCGCGATCCTGTTGAGGGTGAAGCGCCTGGAACTTGGCCTGACGACTTACGAGCCAAAATTGAACCTGGGAGCCCAGACTCTGCCGGTCAATATTGCCATCAAAACAGCCCGCATTCCAAATATATTCACCGGTTATGTCTATTCGTTACTCAATCACACACCGGAAATAAGAAGTCGAAATATATTCAAGCATAGCGAAGGCGAGAAGGCCTCCTAGCGATAAGCCATCTCGAAAGACTGCCGCAGATATGTACAAGATCAGGGTATTTGATAGCCTAAGCAGGGTTCCGCTGACGGAATGGAATTCTCTTGCAAAGGCCCGCTGCTATACCTATACCCCAGAATACCTCGAGATGATCGAATCGTTGGATACCCACGACAATCACCGTCGATACGGAATGTTATTTGATGAAAACGAGCAACTCGTTGGATTGACGCATTTCAGTATAACAAGAACGGATATCGCGATCTTTGCGTCGGGCTGGTTAAGATCGGCGCTCAAGGGAATCCGACAACTATTCCCGAATTTCCTGAAAATCAGAATGCTGGAATGCGCCTTACCGATTTCTCTGACCAGCGATTCTGCCAACCGCGATGCAATTTGCCATCGAAAGGCAACCGAAACCCTCGCGAAGACCCTGGTTGAATTCGCGCGGGACAACGGAATTTTTTTGGTCATCATCGGGGCATTCGAGCCGCAGGACCGTCCCAGCGAGCCATGCCTGATCGATCTTGGTTATCAGTTCGTAGCCTGCCTGCCCGTAGCGACCCTGGACATTGCCTGGGACACCCCGACTGATTACCTTTCTTCCATGAAAAGCTATTTTCGCAGCAAACTGCAAAGGCACGCGCGGATAAACGAGGCTAATGGAATACGCTGTGAGCTACGCGGTCAATTTGACCATCTGGCCGAGGTGCTTTGGCAACAGTGGCACGTCGTTCACGAACATGCCACCGAATATAGCGGGGAGACATTGACGCCAGCCTTTTATCGAGATTTCTCAATAAAGTTTGGCAACCGATCGAAAGTACTGCTCGTCTACTCCAACGATAGTCTGGTGGGTCATGCCCTGCTGCTTCTGGACGGAGACACTCTCCGCTGGAGAAATTTCGGGCGCACGAAGGCGGAGAACGACAGCCTCTATATCTATGTTTGCCAGAAGGTCGTGGAAACTGCAATACACTTGGGAGTCAACCGGCTGGACATGGGAGTCACCACGTACGAGGTCAAGAGAGACTTTGGCGCATCCATTATCCCCCGCAGGATTGCCATCTGGGTTTCATGGAATATATTCAACCGATATTCGGCCTGGGTCTACTCTCTGCTGAATCATATTCCGGACATTCAAACCAAAAATATCTTCAAGAAAAGCAATCAACCTCCACGGGCTCATCATGAAGGCCCAATGGCGTCATAACGGCACGCCAACTTTATTCTCCCGGAGGCGTCGAACGGTCTCATCCACCGCAGCGCTCTGTCCCGGCTCGTTGAAAAACAGCCCTCGCACCAGAATGGTCTGCGCCATCAGTTTGAGAAAAGCCTCGACCAGCTCCCGATGAGGCTTCCCAGGCTCCCGCCAGTAGTGGTCGAGCGGCCCTTGATTCGTCATGCCGACGATATTGTAGATGGCATCCCCCAGGATCATGACCGGGCAACCGAGCTGCAATGCGCGTATCCCGGCAGTGCTATTCACCGTAATCACCCCCTGCGCTCCGTTGATCATCTCGTCCAGATTTCCGCCGTCGAAAAAATCGATACGATCGGACAGGCCCGCTTCCGACGCCCATTGAAATATCCGCCTTTCCCAATTCTTCATTCCGGTATCCAAGGGATGAGTCTTGAAGACCAACCTGGTCTGGGCACGCGCGTTTTCCGCGAAGGACTTCATCACAAGCCGTATCGGCTCCTCCAGGTCTGCAAAAGGCGAATAGGAAACAATCGAGTAATCGTGCTCCAATTGCAGGGGGAAGAGGAAATAGGGTGCGCCGCTTTCCTTCAACGAAGTCAGGTGATTCGCTGCGCGGTTCTTTTTCGCCTTCGACAGAAAAAGTCTTTTAGTCCCATGGAGATAGTGCAGCACCAGATGTTCTCTGTTGTCGGTGCGGCGATAATGGGGGTACAAGAAGGAAAACAAGGAGTTTGCAAGTTCAAAGAACAGATAAATGGCTTCGATGGCAAACAAATTATTTCTATAGCGCACCGCAGTATCGATATCCGGGGAATTTTCGGCTAGCGCCATGATTTTTTCCGGGTCCCGGGGGAAGCGTGAGCTTCCATTCATACCGTCTTGCTCTAGGGTTATCCAATCCGGACGCAAATAACCCAGATCGGTCACGACCACTCTGACGCCACGGGTATGCGCCATCGCTATGGCGACTTTGTGATAACTCCGTTGTTCGCCACATAGAAAAATATCGGTCACCCGCCGGGAATCCAGGAATTCCGCAAGGAAGCCTGGCCAATCGGAAAGCCTGCCACGGTAACCGATCGCATTCGGCCCGTGCCAGAAGAGCTGGTCTCCGGCGCAGAAGTTGATCCTTGTGACCTGATAACCCAATCTGGCGAGTCCGTCGCCAACACGCTTGTAAAACGAGGTGGGTTCGCCCTGCAAAAAAAGGAAATGTCGCCGTTCCATCATACCTTCGCGATTTTTCCGCTCAGTTTTATTCATAATCAATAGCTTGGGAACGCCAAGCAAAGGCGCTGCACGCGCCACCCGGGGTTGAGTTTATGGCCCGCGATACAGGTTTTCCGAGAGACTTCAAATCTTCGTTCCGGCGAGCCGACACCCTGCATTTTCCGCCGCTACGGGTCGGGCATCGAATCGATTCATGGCGACCGGTTCGTCGCTCGATTGACGCCTGGAGCGAAGAGCCGTGGCGGTGGTCCGGGGCCGAAGCACAACCCGCAGGGAATGCCGGGCATTGAATCGCAACCCGCTTACCGCGCAGCCAATCCTCGAACGCCGCTCACGGGGTCACCTCGGGCTCCTCACCGCTACGCCAATCGAACCTTCCTCGCGATAGCGAAACCTGCTCGTCGGTTCTTTGTGTTGAGTCTTTATCGGACCCTGCCCAGGGGGGCCCGCCAAATCTTCAGGATGCCACCCAGGATCGGAAGTCCTGCGCATTTTTGGGAGTATCCAGGGCTGATCGATACTGGTCAATCGTCGTATTGACGAGCGCTTGTCGTTTGATTTATCTCCGACGGTCCGCTCGAGAGTGCTATCGGCCTGGGAGGGTTTATTCGCGCACCCAGCTTGCCGACGCAATGGCATGAGCAGATGGGTTCACCGGGCTGCGCGGTAGCCCTCGCTGCGGTCGGGTTGCCGAGCAGAAACGGCGCCAGCGTCCCCCACCTCGCCAAGGTTAAGCTAGGAATTGCGAGCCTTTCCGTGATGAAAATTTCGCGTTTTATTGATTTTTCGCAAACCACACTATGAGGAAAGGCATACTTTCCTCTTGTCTGTCGTTTCAGCGAGGCAATGCCCATGGACCTCTCCGCGCAAAGCCATCTGGCCGCAAAGGCCAGCGATCATACCGGCCTACCGGTCGACTTCAGCGACTGGTCGGTGCTGTGGGCAAACGAAGCGCTACACCGACTGCTCGGCTACGCCGAGACCGAACTGATCGACCAGCCTTGCCGGAACCTCTTTCCCGATCGGGCCAGCTGCGAACGCTTCTGGCAGGAGGTTCTGCATCAGATCGGCACCCGCAACTACTTCAAGGGCCAGGTCATTCAGCGCCGCAAGGATGGGGCTCCGGCGTATTGCGAGGTCAGCGTCCAGCCTGTCGAAGGCGTTTCGCGCGCCTATTTGGCATCATTCGACATCGCGGCGCCAAGCCGCGAGCGGCGTCGCAATATTGCGGACCAGCTCCAAGTTCTGGCCGCGATCAGCGATGGCGTCATCGTCTTCTCGGGACAGGGCCAGATTCTTTTCAGCAACCCGAGCTTCGACGCCATGTTCGGTTACGAAGCCGGTGTACTGATCGGTCGGGACATTGCCATGCTCAATGGAGACGATACGGCCGACGCGGAGACGAGCGCCCAGGAGGTGCGGCGCGCCCTACGGGAGGAAGGCACCTGGCAAGGCGACAGCATCAGTCGGCGCAAGGATGGAACCCGTTTCTGGACGAATTCGACCATCTCCAGCCATACGCTCCCGGAACAGGAGCCGATGTGGATCGCCGTGGTGCGCGACACCACCCAGCGCCGGGCTCTGGAAGACGAACTCAAGCACAGCAAGGAACAGCTCGAACTGGCGATGCGGGGATCTTCCTCGGGCATGTGGTCAGTAGATATGCTCGGCGGGGACATGGTCTGCGACGCCCGGGTATTCGAGATCTTCGGCCTCGACCCGCAACGGGGCGCCATGACGCGGGAACGCTGGGTCGGCGCGATCCACCCGGACGACCTGGAGTATGCCGTTGCGGTCTTCCGGCAGCACCTCAAGGGCGAGACCCCGATCTTCCAGATCGAGCACCGGATACGGCATACGGATGGCCACTGGGTCTGGGTTCTGGCCAGCGGCAAGGTCATGGAGCGCACCGAAAACGGCTGGGCCACCCGGATCATCGGCACCTGCCAGGATGTCAGTGCCCAGAAGCGACTCACCCAGGAAACCGAAAATCTCATGATTCGCCTGGAATCCTTCCTCAAATCCGCCGGCATGTCGCAACCGGCCGGGCAGCGCCCGCCGCCCAGGTCGCGGGCCGCCGACCAGTTGACCCGACGGGAGAAGGCGGTCCTCGTCCTGATCGCCGAGGGCCTCACCTCGACCCAGATTGCCCAACGCATGCATCTATCCCCGGGGACCATCGGCTCGCACCGGCGCAACCTGATGGCGAAGCTGGACCTGCACAGCTCGGCGGAAGTCACCCGCTTCGCTCTGGAGCATGGGCTGCTCAGCGACTAGGGAGAGTCGTCCTTGCTCTCCAGGCGTCGGAGCAGGCCAAAATGCCCTCAGCAGGAGAGAAAATTACCCCATCCATGCGATGCCCTCGTTCTAGCCGCTTGCCTATAATCGGCAGTCCTGACCCCGCAGCCATGGATTCGAAGTGCAACAAGAAAAATCTGACGAGGCGGCCTGCAAGCTTGAATCGCATCTGGTTGAATCCTCAACCCAGTCCGACCTAAGGGCGAGATTCGCCGCGACCTTTCTGGCGACCCTGGATTACTTCACGAAGCCGGCGGGCAAATTACGCTGGCCCGAACCCGAAGAACTCAGGGTGCTTTCGGCGCTGTACGAACCCGGCTCATTCAATATTTCAGGAATTCGCAGTCGCTGTACCGCGTGCTCTCATCTCTCGCCCTGCATCGTCGCCCGCGCCTTGGAGCTTTGCGACCACCTTGGCGGGAGCAGGCCGGAATCCCCACAGGCCTGAAGTCTACCGCTGCAAGCTTGGCGACGCCCAAGCAATCCCTTGTGTGGACCTCCCACACTTCGGCGGCCAGGCGGGCACCACGTCCACGGACGCGGTGCGCCGCCCAACATCAGAGCACCGACTCGAACAATTCCAGTTGCGGCGGACCACGGTAGAAATCCCGCGGGGTCTGCCCGGCCTGCATGTGGGCTCTGCGAAAGGCTTCGGAATGCGTCCAGTCGGAAAAGGCCTGCTCCGACTCCCAGGTCGAATGGGAGACGAACAAGGTGTATTGGTCGTTGCTCTCGCCCCGCAGCAGATGGAACGAGACGAAACCCGGCACCGCGTCCAGGTAGCTGTTGCGGCTACGCCAGTGGGCGACGAAATCCTCCTCGCGCCCGAGCGCAATGCGAAAGCGGTTCATGGCAAGAAACATTGTGACTCCTCGTAGGGATTGCACGCTTGTTGCTTCAGCCGGTCGGTTTCCCTTACCGACGATACCCAGCAAAAATGAACGCAATCGATGATGACGACAAAGTCGACTTCGGCCCAATGCCGCCTGAAGTCAGCACCCTGATCCAGCAAGGCGTTGCAGCCTATTTCGACGACCGCAACCTGGCCGAACGCCTTTTCCTCGAGGCCGTTTCGCTGGCGCCCGACGTCCTTGCCGCCCGTCGCTGTCTGGTCAAACACTACAACCGCTGTCGCGAATTCGACAAGGCGCTCGCCGCCGCCCGGGGCTGGGTCGCGGCGGCCGCTCGCAGCGCCGGCCTGCCCGATGACTGGATTCTGTGGAAATCCGCCCCCGGACCGGCGCTGGCCGCCCTCAAGGGTCTGGCCTTCGTGCACCTGCGTTGCGGGGAGCCCGTCCAAGCGGAGGCCATGATCCGGCGGGTCATCGCCCTGGATCCGCACGATGCCGTTGGTGGATCGGTGGTCGCCGCGCTGCTCGAGGAAACGCGGCTGACCGCCTGAGGCTCCTGACCGGGCTTCATCCATGCACCGGCGCTTGATCGAGGGCCCGGAACATAGAACAGCGGCGGAATACGTCTTCGGTCGGCGGCAGCCCCTTCTGACTGCAGTACTTGGCTACCAGTTTGGCCAGGCCCTTGATGTCCCGCCCCGAGGCGTCGGGGAAGATGTCCGGCAAACGTTCCATCAAGGCCTGCTCCACAACCAGGCCGAACTGTTCGGCCATGACGCCCCAGATTTTCCTGCGATCCTCGCGTTGCGGTGCGTGGAAGCGGATGAGGGCGATGCAGCGGGAAACGATGGCTTCGTCGATGTCGTCCACCCGATTGGTGGTGAGGAACAACAGGCCGTTGAAGTATTCCAGCACGCGCAGGAAGACGCCGACTACGGCATTCATGGTGATGTTGTCGTCGCGCTTCTTGATGTACACGTCGGCTTCGTCGATCAGCATCACCGCCCCCCAGCGCTGGGCGCGGGTCAGAACGTCCTTCAAGGCGGTTTCCATGGCCGCCACGTTGAGCCCCAGTTGACCTGAATGCACGCGGTAGAGCGGGCGCTTGATGATTTCCGAATACACCTCGGCGGTCAGCGTCTTGCCCACTCCCGGGGGCCCTGCGCAGAGGACCGTCGTGCCGCCCGACTTGCCGGCGACGATGTCGTCCATCAGGACGTCCATTTCGGCGGTGAGGATGTCGATGAGGTCGGTCTGCTCGGGGGGCAGCACCAATTTATCCTTCAGTTCCGGCTGGTAGGCGTAGGGCTCGATGTCGTCCACGTGCACCCAGACGTAGTGGTGCAGATCGAGGTGGAACATGAGGATGAGGAAATGCACCGGCAGTTCGGTAAACAACCCCTTCTTGATGCCGGCCTGGGTGTCCTCGACTTCGGCCTCCTCCTTGCCCGACAGCCGCGAATTCCTCTGTACGCGGCGGACGAACTTGGCCAGGATGTCGCCGGTCGCATCCATCGCCAGCACCCGGTCGCCGAGGATGCTTTCGTCGTTCACCAGCCGTGCCGGACTGCCGGTGGAGGAGAGAATGATCTGGTCCTTGCGCGAAAAATCCGTGTCGCGATGGGTCGCCGTCGGATTTTCGGCGAACCAGCCGGTACCGCTGCCGGAAAACTGCGCCCCGTACTGTGCCCGCCACTCGAAATAGCGCGCCGCCCCCTCTTCGTAGGCGGCGATCAGGGCAGGAGTCTCCTTGACGTATCCCTTGGCGGCAAGGATCTCTGCCACCGTACGACCGGCGATGTCGGGCCCTGAGATGCGCAGCGTCGCCGTCGCCATCTTGGCCCGCGAATTGGCCTTCAGCTCCAGAAATATCTTGCCGCTTTCCTCTTCCGACGGCGGTGTGAAGTCCAGCCGGCTGACCACCCAGGCCAGCGGCTTGCCCGTGACTGCCGCCGAGAAGACCCAGCCGCGTTCGGCGTCTTCGGCCAGGTAACGGGCGATGGCCGGCACCGCCATCTCCAGTTCTTCGGCCTCGAAGCGGTGGCCGCCGGTGGCCAGCGCGGTGCGTAGCGTGGCAATCTGCGCCGCTTGTGCTCTCAGCTCAAGGTCGCCTTCGCCGTAGAGCGCTTGCAACATATCCAGCTCGACCGGCTCGAACCGGTTGAAGGGCACCTCGACGCGATTGCCGAAGCGCAACTGGTCGCGGTATTCCTCCAGGCGCGGAAAGGCCCGCATCATCGGCTCGATGTGCCGGCGGTCGACGGCAAGTTTCATGGGCTGCCTCTTCGAGAGTTCGGATGGCAGACGACTAGCCAGATTCGTGCCTTTGCGGCCGACGGAAAAACCGGCCAGGAATCAGGAGGTTCCCGGCAGCGAGTGGAACGTTTCTCGCTACCTGGCGGGAAAGACCGGCCAAATCCGCATCGCGCTGTCAGAAAGCCGACAAGCGTATGGCCAGTGGACAACCAAGCGCAATTTCACGGAGCACGCCATGACTGCCCTCGACTTTCTCGTCGCCGTCGCCACCAAGAGCGGCCAGCAGATCGACCTCCACTTCGGCCACGCCGACGCCTTCGCCATCTACCATGTCAGCGGCGGCAGCGTCGCCTTCCACGAAAACCGGGCCGTTGAACACTACTGCCAGGGGGGCTACGGAGACGATGACAAACGCGAAGCCATCCTTCGCGCCCTGGCCGACTGCCGCGCGGTCTTCCTTGCCCGCGTCGGCGACGGCCCGGCGAGACGCCTGCGCGAAGCGGGGATAGAACCGGTCACGGCGTTCCCCTACGGCGAGCCTGTGGAGTCGATTGCCAATTGGCTGTCGTCCCAATGACAGATTGCGCCAGGCGCTTGGCAAGGATCGTCCGCTCAAGGCCAACCGCCAGTGAAATCGATGACCTGCCCGGTGACGAAGGAGGCGCGTCCGGACGCCAGGAAGGCGATGAGTTCGCCGACCTCCTCAGGCTTGCCCAGACGCCCCAGAGGCACCTTGGCGGCAATCGCGGCGGGAGTCTGGGCCTGCAGCGCGACCGCGCCCTCGTTTTCCTTTTCGAATAGCCGCGCCTTCTCCCTATCGACGAAGCTGCGGTCATGACAGAAAAGCATACCGAAATCGCGCAGCAGGATGGGCACGCTGCCCGGGCCGGCATACTGGCAGGCATGGGTGATCAGGACGCTCATACCGATTCCTCCCCAACAATTCCAACGACATTCATCCGCACAGCGTCAGCAGAGCCGTCCAACGCAGGAAATTTGCCGGATCGGTATGCGCCAGCCAAGCCCAGACGATCGCCAGGGCCAGAGCCAGGGCTGAAACCAGCCGATGGCTCACGCCCTCGCCCCCAGAAGGGCGGGCCGCGGGATCTCGGCGTCGCGGATGGGGTAATGCAGCGCCGCGGACAGGAAACCCAAGCCGATGCACAGCCGCCACACGAGATCGTAGGAATGGGTAAGGTCGAAGACGACCCCACCCAACCAGACGCCGAGGAAGGACCCCAGCTGGTGACCCAGGAAGACAAAACCGAAAAGCGTGGTGATGTAACGCACGCCGAAAATCTGCCCAAGGATGCCATTGGTGAGCGGTACGGTACCCAGCCAGATCAAGCCCATGACGGCGCAGAAAGCGTACAAAGTCGCCGGGCCGAGGGGAAGAAAGTAGAAGGCTGCAATGGCCAGCGAGCGACCGACGTAGATCCAGAAGAGTAGGAACTTGCGGCGGAAGCGATTGCCCAGCAGTCCGCAGGCATAGGTCCCGGCCACATTGGCCAGGGCGATGACCGCCAGACCGATCACCGCCACCGACGGTCCCAAGCCCTGGTCCCGCAGGTAGGAAGGCAGGTGATTGGCGATAAAGGCCAGATGGAACCCGCAGGCGAAGAAGCCCAGGACCAGCAACCAAAATCCCTGATGGGAAAACGCCTCCCGCAAGGCCTCGCCCAGGCTTTGCTGCCGTCCCCCGGTCGCCGTCGGTGCATCGTCGAGGAAGAACGCCGCCGGCAGCAACACGAGGCAGGCGACTGAAAGCGCCACCAAGGCGCCGCTCCATGTCAGGCCGTCGATGAACGCCTGGGAGACCGGGACCAGGAAAAACTGGCCCAATCCCCCCACCGCACCGGCCAACCCAAGCGCCCAGCCCCGCCGTTCCGGCGCAACCAGGCGGCTCAAGGCGCCGTAGATGACGCCAAAGGCCGTGCAGGCGAGGGCGAGACCGATCGCGAAGCCTGCGCTGAGGGTGAACACCAGGGGCGAATCGCCGTAGGCCATGCCGGCCAGGCCGCCGGCATAGGCCAGGAGTCCCGCGACGACGACGCGCCGCGAACCGAAGCGGTCGGCCACCATGCCGACCAGGGGCTGCGCGATGCCCCAGACCAGATTCTGCAGGGCGATGGCGAAGCTGAAGGTTTCCCGCGACCAACCGTGCTCGCCGATCATCGGCACCATGAAGATGCCGAAGGCGTGGCGTACGCCCAGGGAAAGCCCCATGACCACGCCTCCGGCCAGAACGTAAGCCAGCGGCGCCCGCCACCCTGATCCAGCCGATTCATTGTGCGCAATCATGACCAGTTCCTCCGTCGTTTTCGCTCGCCGGGAAGGGATACACCAGCGCCCGCGGCGGAAGCGCTCCATCGCGCAGCCAGCGCAAGGCGTCGGCCCACAGCGTGGCTTCAAAGCGGTCGTGGAAATAGGCGAAGTGGCCGATTGCGCCGGCACCGACGGCGCCGGGGCGGATCTCGATCCGGGTGCGCTTGGCGCCGCAGTAGTAGCCGAGCAGCCGGTCGAGGGCGGCCGGCGTGCCGAACGGGTCGTCGCTGAGCCCGATGGCCAGGATTTCCCCGGTCATGGCCGGAAAATGCCGCAGGGGATCGTCCCCGCGCCGCAGGAGATGGGCATACGAGTCCTCCAGGCGCGCCGTACGGAACGCCCACTCGTAGGCGACACCCGCCGGGATATCCTCATGCCAGCCGAGGCGGCGCGCCGGGAAATAGCCGAGGATGGCGGTGACCAGCGGCATCAGGACGTGCCAGCGCAGCCACATCCACCGCCGGCGGTCGGCCGCATAGTCGGGCCAGTAGGCATACTGGGCACCCACCGTCAGGCAGCGGCGCACGTGCTTGCCATGGGCAGCCAGACCGACCAGGAGCCCGCCTATGCTGTGGGCGACCACGTCGAGCGGCAAGTCGGGAAAGGCCTGGCGAGCCCATCGCAGGGCGGCGTCGCAGTCGTAGGCACCCCAGGCGTACTTGTCGATGCCGCGGGTCGCTCGCGGATGGCGCTGACGGGAAGCGCCGATGCTCCGGTAATCGTAGGTCAGCACGGCGTAACCCTGGCGGGCGAGATAGCGGGCAAAGCGATGGTAATAGCCGGCCTTGACCGCCGTCGCCGGATTGACCACCAGCGTCCCGATCTGCTCGACCGCGGTCGGCAACCAGAGGTGGCCCACAAGTTCCACGCCATCGTTCGCGGTGAGGCAAACCGTAGCCACGGCGGCCTGGTCGAGGTGCAGGCGATCCATCTTTTCCTCCGCGAATATTCATGAGTTGAACAAATGCATGCTCATGATTAGAGTGCTTACAACAGGGCAATTCAAACGAAATTTCAGAACGCTTAACATGAGAAAAACGAATGCATCATGAACCCCGTCAAAGCGACCCGCCTACCTTCCCTGGATCTCTTCAAGGGTTTCGCCGCGGTGGGCCGCCATCTCAGCATCACCCTGGCCGCCGAGGAGCTCCATCTCACGCAGTCTGCGGTCAGCCGCCAGATCCTCGCCCTGGAGGACGCCCTGGAATGCAAGCTCTTCGTCCGCAGCCATCGGGCGCTGGCCTTCACGCCGGAGGGCGAGCGCCTGTTCCACAAGGTGTCCCCAGCGCTCAGGCGCTTGCAGGAAGCCTGCGAGACGCTGCGGCCCCTGGAGCGCCCCGTCACGGTCACCGCCAGCATCGGCGTCGCCAGCCTGTGGTTGCTACCCCGTCTGGGAAACTTCCAGTCCCGCAACCCGGACATCGATCTGCGGGTGATGGCGCTCAATCGGGTTGCCGACCTGCGGCGCGAGGGAATAGACCTGGGAATCCGTTACTGCCAGCCTGAGGATGCGCCCCCCGGTGCCCGGCTGCTCTTCGAAGAATCCGTCGGCGTAGTGGCGAACCCGGCGCTGAATCTGGAGCGCATCGCTTCGGCCGGAGATTTCAGCCAACTCGTCCTGCTGGACTACGAAGACCCTCAGCGACCCTGGATGCAATGGAAGACCTGGCTCGCCGACCAGGCTTGGGACAGTGCCCGCCCCCGCAGCGTGGTCCGTTTCAACCAGTACGATCAGGTCATCCTCGCAGCCATGAGCGGCCAGGGCGTGGCCTTGGGCAGGCTGCCCATGATCAGCGACCAGCTTGAAAAACGCCTGTTGAAAATCGTTGCGACACCGGAATTGCCCCGCAGCACGCGCTACGCCTACTGGCTGATCGAGGAAACGGCGACCTCGCGCCCGGCGGTGCGGATCGTGGCGGAATGGATACTCGCGGCGGCGCAAGGCCGGTGATCGCGCCGGTGGGCAGGGCGCTCGCCGTGCGCAGCGGCCGCAATCCGCCGCCCGGGGCCGAGCCACCGGTCGATGACGGAATGGTCCGGGCCTTGCGCGAGAGATCCGTGTCCCGGTACGCCGCCATGGGGATCTCGGCAAACCCCCCGGTGCCCGAACCCGAAAACTGCGCGCCGTACCGAGCACGCCACTCGAAATCACGGGCCGCACCCCCTTCGTAGGAGGCAAGGCAGAGAGTCCGCACTTGAGTATCAGAATTAGCCAGACTAGACTAATACCTCCTTCATAGGAGAATCCCATGCCATCCGTCAACATGCTGCAAGCCAAGTCTTCCCTCTCCCGCCTGGTGGAAGCCATCGAACAGGGCGAGGAGCGCGAGATCGTCATCGCCCGCAACGGCCGTCCGGCAGCCAAGCTGGTGCCGATAGAAGCGGTGCCTGCCGGGCAGCGTATCGGCGTCGCCCGGGGAAAGTTCGCGGTGCCCGACAACATCGACGCCAGCAATGCGGAAGTCGCCGAACTGTTTCTGGGTAGGGGAAAAGCGTGAACCTGTTGCTGGATACCCATGTCGCCCTCTGGGCCATTACGGATCATCCGAAACTGTCGGCGCCCGCCAGAGATTTGATTCAGTCGCCCCGGACCACGGTCTGGGTGAGTGTTGCGAGCGTCTGGGAGATCGCCATCAAGCACGCCCTGGGGCGCAGCGACATGCCCGTGTCGGGCCAGGATGCGGTGCGCTATTTCCGCGAATCCGGCTACCGGCTGCTGCCCATCGAGGCCGACCATGCGGTCGCCGTCGAGGAGCTGCCCCCACACCACCAGGATCCCTTCGACCGCCTGCTGGTCGCCCAGGCTCTGGTCGAACCGATGCGGCTGATGACTCACGACCCCATAGTGGCGGGCTACAGCGATACCGTCATCCAAATTTAGGCGATGCGGCCAGAGAGTGCGGCCGGGACGCGATAATCACTCGGCTTCAGCCGGTTCGAAGCGGCCGAACGGCACCTCGACGCAATTGCCGAAGCGCAGTTGGTCGCGGAACTCTTCAAGGTGCGGAAAGGCCTGCATCATCGGCTCGATGTGGCGACGGTCGCTGGCCAGCTTCATGGGCTGCCTCCCCGAAGGTGCGAATGGCAGAGCACTAGCCAGATTCGTGCCGCTTCGGCATGGCGAAAAAGCGACGCAGAATCAGTGGCTTCCCGCCCAGGTCTGGAACGCTTCTCGCTACCCCGGGGTGAACATCGACCCATTGCCCGCCGCGCTGTCGCGAAACCGACAAACCCGCGCACCGCGGCCCATTCACCCAACGCCAGGGAGAACGCCATGACCGCGCCCGACTTTCTCGTCGCCGTCGCCACCAAGAACGGCCAGCAGATCGACCTGCACTTCGGCCACGTCGACGCCTTCGCCATCTACGCCTTATGCGGCAAGAACATCACGTTTCTGGAAAACCGGGCGGTCGAACACTACTGCCAGGGCGGCCACGGCGATGAAGACAAGCGCGAAGCCATCCTCCGCGCCCTGGCCGACTGCCGCGCCGCCTTCCTCGCCCGTGTCGGCGACGGGCCAGCCAAACGGCTGCGGGACGGCGGGATCGAACCGGTGACCGACTACCCCTACGGGGCGCCGGTGGCGTCAATTGCGGAGTGGTTAGTTATCAAGTAGGAAGAGGGACGCTAGACGGGCCCAATAGCTCGTTTCGACCCACTCCGGCCATTCAGCTTTCTCTGGTCAGTGTCCGCAGCACCGAATTGGCGGACAGCAACGTAGAAGTGAGCGGACTGCGCGGCTTTTCGCGCAGGTCCGCTCGACTGCCGGGTTGGGGGCATGGGCTTCACGGAGACCCGAAGCGTTAAGGTTGCTGCTAGTCACGGCTAATGCCCTCCCCTACGCCGTCTGGAATTTTGTAACCATCAAGACCTCCTTTGTCGGTCAAATCGGTCGTGACTCGGGTTGCCTCCGTGTCCCTCGCCAGCGACCAAACCATAAGTGCTCCGACAATGGGTACAAACCAAACCAGCAACCCTTGAAACAACTTCTGTCGGCGGTCGTAACGCTGACTGCGGACGAGAATAAATGTTGCCGCGGAGTTCAGACCAACGAGCAGAACAGTCAGCAGTATCAGCACGGCAGACATGAATGCCCCCAACGTAAAGAGGACGTCAAGTTTGCTGGGTTTCTCAGACTCGTGACGGATAACTTGTCGGCCTTCATTGGTGCAGTCCATTGTTTTTCAATTGGATTTGGGGGTGCTGTCAGTCTGCGTCCGGTACTAAAATTCCGTAAAACCTTCACGCACTAAACTGTGCCAATGGCATTATACGGCGGCTTTCGGGCGAGTCGATCACCGGCCGCTTCTGGCCGACTTTTTCCGCTCATGCGGCGATCACTGGTTTCCAGGACTCAACCCCTGCCAGCAAATAACAACTTGGATTGATTGCGTGCCCTGCGTTCGAGCCTTGTTCGCAGCAGAACATTCCGATTTACAGATTCTGCAATACGGAACACAATGAGGCATGATCCACTCGTTTAACTGTCTCGATACTGAGGCGTTATTCCATAGTCAGGCGGTGCCACGGTTCAGGAACATCGAGCGGGTGGCGCGGCGCAAGCTGCTTCAATTGCATGCGGCTACTGAGTTGGCCAGCTTGCGGGTTCCCCCGGGGAATCAACTGGAAGCACTCAAGGGAGACCGCAAAGGTCAGCACAGTATCCGCGTGAACGATCAGTGGCGGGTGTGCTACATCTGGAAAGCGGATGGGGCGCACCAGGTTGAAATTGTGGACTACCACTAGGAGGCGAAGATGGCCGAACTACTTGACGAAATCCACCCCGGCGAAATTCTGCTGGAGGACTTTATGAAGCCGATGGGTATCACGGCCCGTCAGCTCGCCAGTGACATCGACGTGCCACCAAGTCGGATCAGCGAACTGGTGAATGGGCACCGTCCGATTACCGCCGATACGGCGCTGCGCCTTGGCCTGTTTTTCCAAATGGAGCCGCGCTTTTGGTTGAATCTGCAAACCGAATACGATATGCGCATCGCTGCACGCACGTTGCAGGAGAAAATTGCGCCGCGCATTCGAGTGTTTCACGGGGCCGCCGCTTGAGCCGGAGAGGCGAATTGGGTGTGCAAAAGAGAGGGGCTTGGCGATAGCAAGGCCGGAGCGGGCCGCCTACCCACCCGGCACGACCTCACTCAAATTCCCGAGCCAGTTCGGACGTGCCTTCGAACAGCCCTTGCCCACGAATCATCGCCTTGAAGGCCTTCATCACCGGCCGGGAGATAGCGGTTTCGGCCAGGACGCGGCGCTCGTAGATGGCCATCTTGAGGGCTTCGTCGGCGCCCTGGCGGGCGGTGGCGATGAGGGTGTGCTCGGCGTCGCCGAAGCGCTGGCCGGGGCGGTGGCGCAGGGCGTCGTAGAGGGCGGCCATGACGCGCTTTTCGACTTCGCCCATTTTGCATTTGCCGTCGAGGATCTTGAGCATGACGGCGGTGGCGCAATCGACGTCGCTCGGAGTCAGCGGGTGCGCCGCCACCCAGGCCGGCACGTGGGCGAGGCTCATGCCGGCGCCGTCATCGCCGTTTCCAGCGCCGGATAGCCGCCGTCGACGCTGAACACGCGGGAGTAGCGGAAGTCGACGAACATCTGCGCGTAGGTCTTGCTGGCGTTGCCGTGGTAGCAGTAGATGACGATCGGCGCGTCCTTGGGAATGCGCTTCGTCCAGGCCAGCAGCCGGTCTTCGCTGAGCTGGGCGGCGCCGTCGATGTGGCCGGCCTGATACGACTTGATGTCGCGCACGTCGAAGAGCGTGGCCTGGGGTTCGCTGCGCAGCAGCTCTGCCGCAGCCGAGCCCGGAATGCACTCGTAAGCCCTGGATTCCCCCATGATTCAGGCCTCCACCGTCAGTTTTTCGCTCAACAGCGGCACCACCTGGGCCAGCCAGGCGTCGATGCGCTCGTCGGTGAGCATGCCCTGGGTGCGCTGGTCGATGACCAGACCCACGAAGCGGCCGTCGACGACGGCGGCCGACTGCTCGAAGGTGTAGCCATCGGTGGGCCAGTCGCCGACGATCTCGGCCCCCCAGCCCTTGAACTTCTCGACGAGGGCGAAGAGCGAGCTGCAGAAACGGTCGGCGTAACGTTCCTGGGCGCCGAGGCCGAAGAAGGCGATGCGCTTGCCCGAAAAGTCCGGGTTGGGCGGCATCTGGTCGAAGAATTCAGCCCAATTGGGCTCGAAGCAGCCGGAAGCGCCGTGGCCCGGAATCTCGCCGATGCCATAGCTCGGCGTACCGAGGATGAGGGCGTCGTACTGCAGCATATCGGCTGGAGTGATGCGGTTGACGTTGATGGGCTTGGCGCACAGTTCGTCGCCCAGTTTTTTCTGCATTTTCTTGGCCACCAGGCGGGTGGTTCCGGTTTCGGTGCCGAAAAAGAATCCAATCTTGTTCATACTGCCTCCGGGGAAAGGAAAAAAGGGGTGGCACGCCCATTGCAAATACCGATGGAAGAGCCACGCCGGCGTCGACTTTGCGACACGGCCTCATGACCAACCTGCCGGAGCGCGCCATGCAATACTCCACCCACGACTGCCACGGCCTGCCCGTCGCCGTCGGCGACGAGGTGAAAATCCTCGACATCGATCCCGACCCCGATCTCGACGACGACCAACGGGAGATGTTCCTGGCCATGATCGGCGCTTGTTGCGCCGTGGAGCGCATCGACGCCGACGGCACCGGCTGGGTCGCGGTGTGGTGGAACGGCGACGAAGGCACCCAGCTGACACTGGTCGGCCTGGGGCCGCTCCAGATGGAACGCCGGGGCGGCTGAGCGCGGGCGGCGGGTCGGCTTCATTCGTCGACCGTCGCCTCTTCGCCCTGGGCGTTGTAGTTCTTCAGGCGTTTTTCGGCGGCGACGCCGAGTATCTTCAGCAGCCAGGGCGGCGGCGAATTGACCATGGCCTGCTGGAACTGGGCGAGGATTTCCAGCGCCGGCCCGCCGTCGGGCACCTTGATCGGGTAGACGTCGGCCCGGATCACCTTGGCCGCCGCCGGCCCGCCGATGGAGACCACGTAGCACACATGGCAGTCGCCGATCAGTTGGGCCCGCCAGAGGTTCTTGTCCGGCGCGAATTCGGCGTCCATGGTGTCGCGGATATCCACCAGCCGCGTTGCCGTGGGCGACACCTGATACACCAGAAAGCGCAGGCAGGAGCCGAAGTGGCCGGAAAGGGTATCGCCCTGGTCGGAAGCGATGGCGACGCGCACCGAACCCGGCATGTCGCCGTCTTCATAGGCCTCGATCCTGGGCATGGAATCGTCGCCCTGGGTTTCGCCCCACAGGATGCGCACCGCCAGCTTCATGGCCTCCAGACCGATGCCGATATCCTCGCCGTCCTCCTCGCCGTCGGCGCTGGCGAAGCCGGTCTTGAGCATGGTCACCGTCACCTGCCGCAGCTTGTCCTCGTCGATTTCGTGGCCCAGGCAGCGTTGCAGCAGCCCGAGCAGGCGCGGCAGGGTGGCGTTGGGCATGGCCCGGGCGGCCAGGGCCACGCGCAGGGCCGCCTCGCGGGTAATGGGCGGCTTGTCGGCTTCTTCCATGATTTTCTCCGGGGGGTTGGGGTGTTATGGTGTCTTGGTGCGTACACGCGCCTTTTCCCATCCCCTTGCAGAGATGGTGCCAGCCCGTGCGGTGCCGCTAAGGGCCTGATTCCACGCCGGCACGACCCTTGCTGACTGCAACCTGACCCCCGCCGGAAACCGCCTGAATGTCGGATACCTCACAAAACCCCGCCGACCGCCTGCGCGCCTACCACGCCCGCACCAAGCACCGCTTCGATGCCTATGCCGAAGGCCCCGGCCAACTCGACTGGGACGCCCAGCCCGACGCCTTTCGCCGCTACCCCGGCGCACCGCTGACCTCCTTGCCCCTGGCCGCCGACCGTTTCGAACGCCCCTTCGGCCACCTCGCCGCTCCCCCCGCCACCGCCATCGAACCCGATCTCGCCAGCCTCGGCGCCCTGCTGGAACTGAGCTTCGGCGTCTCCGCCTGGAAATCCTGGGGCCCCAGCCGCTGGGCCCTGCGCTGCAACCCTTCTTCCGGCAACCTGCACCCGGTGGAGGCCTACGTCCTCGCAGCCGGCCTCCCCGACCTCGCCGCCGGCCTGCACCACTACGACCCCAAGGATCACCTGCTGGAAGGCCGCGCCCTGCGTCCAAGCACCGGCCAACGCTGGCTCGCCGTGGGTCTCTCCAGCGCCATGTGGCGCGAAGCGTGGAAGTACGGCGAGCGGGCCTTCCGCTACTGCCAGCTCGACATCGGCCACGCCGTCGGCGCCCTGGCCTACGCGGCCGCCCTCCTCGGCTGGCGGATCGAGCCCCTGGCCCTGGCCAGTGACGACCAGGCCCACCTGCTCGGCCTCGACCGGGCAGAAGATTTCCCGCCGGGCCGCTTTGCCTTCACCGAGGCCGAAGAACCGGAAATCCTTGTCGCCCTCCATGCCCCCGGCCTGGCCGCTCCGCCCGCCGACCTCGCCGACTGGCCGGAGGGCGCCACCTGGCACGGCCAACCCAGCACCATCGACTCGGCCCCCGGCTACCGCTGGCCTGTCATTGCCCAGGCCGCCGCGGCCAGCCGCCGGGAAGAATTGCCCGCAGCGCCTGCGGCACAGTCCATGGCGCCCCTGCCCCCGTTGCCGGCGCACCCCACGCCGGCCGGCGCCGCCCAACTGATTCGCCAGCGCCGCAGCGCCCAGCGCTTCGACCCCAAACACACCCTGGACAAGGGCGCTTTCTATCGCCTGCTGGACGCCACCCTGCCCCGCCCCGGCGCTCCCTTCACCGGCCAGGAGGCCGCCCCCGCCATCGCCCTGCTGCTCTTCGTCCTGCGCGTGGATGGCCTGCCCCCCGGCCTCTACCTGCTGCCCCGCACGCCGGAGGCGGCGGCCGAACTGCCGGCCATCCTGGGTGCCGCCGACGGCCGTTTCGCCAGCCGCTGCGCGGTGGCCAACGTGGACCCGGACTGCCCGGCCCACCTCGATCTCACGCTCCTCGCCGCCCTCGGCCTGCAGGAGGTGCAGCGTCTGGCCCGCGCCCTTTCCTGCCACCAGGACATTGCTGCCACCAGCGCCTTCTCCCTCGGCATGCTCGCCGACTTCGCGAGCCTCGCCGACCATGGCGCCTATGCCTACCGCACCCTGCTGCGGGAAGCCGGCCTCATCGGCCAGGCGCTCTACCTGGAAGCCGAAGCCGCCGGCGTGCGCGGCACCGGCATCGGCTGTTTCTTCGACGACCCGGTGCATCAGGCCTTTGGCCTTGCCGGCAACACCTGGCAGAGCGTCTACCACTTCACGGTCGGCACCCCCATCGTCGACGACCGCATCGAATCCAGCCCGCCCTACCCCCAACGCCTAAGCGATCGCCCATGACCCCGACCCTCGCCGAATTTCTTGCCGCCCACGGCTTCCCCGCCGACCAACTCTCGGACCCCCAGGCCGACGGCCGCTTCACCCCCCTCATGCGCGCCTGCAAGGAAGGCCGCCGCGACATCGTCGACGAACTCCTTACCCTGGGCGTGGACATCACCGTGCGCAACGCCGACGGCTGCAACGCCCTCTGGCTGGCCTGCTACAACGGCGACCACGGCATCATCCGGCGCCTGCTGGACGCCGGTATCGACCTCGACCTGCAAAACGGCAACGGCGCCACCTGCCTGATGTACGTGGCCTCCAACAGCAAACCCGATCTGGTGAAACTGCTGTTGGACAACGGCGCCAACGCCACGCTGAAGAATTTCGACGATTTCACCGCCCGGGACCTGGCGGCGTCGGTGGAATGTCTGCGCTTGCTGCGGCGGGCAGGATGAGCCAAGTCAAGGATTAACCCATGCCCTGCCGGATCGGCCGTGCTACATTGAAAGCGTGACCAGCCAACGGTTCACCTCGAACCTTCAGCTCCCATCCTGGGCGAAGGGCGCTTCCGTTGATTTGCAGACCGTCGGGAATTCACCCGACACTTCCGGAGGCCTCCATCATGACCGACATCCCCCAAGGGATCGCTTGCCAGCGTCCCGATTCTTCCGTTTCCGAGGCGCAACAGGCCCAGGCCATGCATCTCGGTATCGCCTTCGACGGACACCAGTTCGTCTATCACGACTTCAAATACGACCGGCTGCCCGACGCCGTCGCCTACGCGGAACTGGAAGTGGCGCGCGGCGATGGCCAGGCCCCCGTCACCAACCCGGAGGCGTGGCGCGACCGCCCGTTCCCCAGTGCCGTAGACCTGGCCGTCATGGAGCCGCTTGGCATCCGCTTCGAGGGATGGAGCTATCGCTACGGCGACTATCGCTACGAGCGTCTGGCCGATGCGGTGAACTGCGCCCGCGGTTGATTCTCCGGTCGGCGGTTTCCCCCGTAAGCGTGCGCTGCGGGGGAGATTGCATCCCCAAGCCCTTGAACCGATGCAGATCGAATCCATCCTTCTGACCACCGTCCGGGTGCAGACGCTCCTGGGCGGCTGGCACCGGACCAACGCCAGCGGCTTCCTCTTCGAACGGGGGTCGCGTCTCTTTCTGGTCACCTGCCGGCACGTGGTCATCGACCCGCCCAGCGAGCACCATCCCGACAGCTTGGCCATCGAACTCCACATGGGCGCCGGGCACCTGTCCCGGACGACGCGACTGATCGTCCCTCTGTTCGAAAACGGTCTGAGCCGCTGGCGCACCTGTGCCGACGCCGCTGGCGACGTAGACGTGGCGGCCGTCGAGATTGCTCCCCATCTGCTGCCTCAGGGTGTGGTCTATCGCGCCTTTTCGCCGGAGAATCTGCCGCCCCGTCTGGAATCCATAGAAGTCGGGCAGTCGATCCTGGTGGTCGGCTATCCTCTGGGGTTTCAAGACAACCTGCACCAACTGCCCGTCGTCCGCCAGGCGACCATCGCCTCGTCCTTCGGGCTGCGCTTTCAGGGGCAGGGCTACTTCCTGACCGATGCCCGCACTCACCGCGGTACCAGCGGCGCCCCGGTGGTGCTGCGCCGCACCGACGAGGGCGGCGCCACGGCCGGGCTGCCCTGGTGGCTCCTCGGCGTGCATTCCGCCCGGCTCGACGTGGGCACTCGGGATCTGGTCCTAGACGAAGCCTTGGGACTGAATTGCGCCTGGTATTCGGATGTGCTCATGACCCTGACAGAGGATCGTCCGGCCTGAGGCGCAAAGGCCGGCGATGGGCCGGCGCAAATACTGCACCCTTTTGCCGGCATCGGCCTATAGTGAAGCGGTACCGCCGCTTGGCGGAGCCCTCCAGGAGGTCATCATGGGCAAGATTCGGAAAGGCAACAAAGAGACCAAGAAGCAGGCGCTCTTGACGCCCAAGGAAAAGAAGGTAGCAAAGCAGGTCAAGAAGCACGCCGGCGACAAGGTCCCCTTCGTAGTCCATTGATTCCTTCGCGGGTCGGGCCGCTTTATTGCGCCCCGGGGCGGACCATCGCCACGGGCCTGACCCAGCGATCGAAGTCCTCGGCCGTCAGATAGCCCAGAGCCAGCGCCGCCTGGCGCAGGGTCGTCCCTTCCCGGTGGGCCTGCTTGGCGATCTCCGCGGCGCGGTCGTAGCCGATGTGAGGGGTCAGCGCCGTCACCAGCATCAGCGACCGTTCCACCAGTTCAGCCATGCGCTCCCGCTGGGGAACGATGCCGCGCACGCAGTGGGTCTCGAAACTGGCCATGGCATCGGTCAGCAGGCGCACGCTCTGAAGAAAGTTATGGGCGATCAGCGGTTTGCAGACATTGAGTTCGAAATTGCCGGTGGCGCCGCCAAAGCCGACCGCCACGTCGTTGGCCATGACCTGGACGCAGACCATGACCAGCGCTTCGCACTGGGTCGGATTCACCTTGCCCGGCATGATGGAGCTGCCGGGCTCGTTTTCCGGCAGGCTGATTTCGCCCAATCCGGAGCGGGGGCCCGAGGCCAGCCAGCGCAGGTCGTTGGCGATCTTCATGAGCGCCACGGCCAGGGTCTTGAGGGCGCCATGGGCCGCGACCAGGCCGTCGTGGGCGGCCAGGGCGGCGAACTTGTTGGCGGCACTGACGAAGGGCTGGGCAGAACTTTGGGCCAGGGCCGCCGCTACCCGCGGGCCGAATTCCGGATGGGCGTTGAGCCCCGTGCCGACGGCGGTTCCGCCGATGGCCAGGGGATAGAGGGAGGCCAGCGACGCTTCGATCCCGTCCCGGGCGTGGTCGAGCTGGGCGACGTAGCCGGAGAATTCCTGGCCCAGGGTGAGGGGCGTCGCGTCCTGCAGATGGGTGCGGCCGATTTTCACGAACTCGTCGAAGGCAACGGCCTGCCCGCCCAGGGTCGACCGCAGGCGAGCCAGGGAAGGCAGCAGGTGGCGGGCGATGCCGTGGGCGGCGGCGACGTGCAGAGCGGTGGGGAAGACGTCGTTGGACGATTGCCCGAGATTGACTTCGTCATTGGGGTGGACCCGGCGCTGTTCGCCCCGCTCGCCGTGGAGGAGTTCCGAGGCCCGGTTGGCGAGGACCTCGTTCATGTTCATGTTGCTCTGCGTTCCCGACCCGGTCTGCCAGACCGCCAAGGGGAATTCGGCGTCGTGCCGGCCGGCCAGGATTTCCCCGGCGGCTTCGGCGATGGCCGCTGCCTTGGTCGCGTCGATGAGGCCGAGGTCCCGATTGACCCAGGTACAGGATTGCTTGACCAGCGCCAGCGCGACGATCAGTTCCTTCGGCATGCGTTCGCCGGAGATGGCGAAATGCGCCAGGGCCCGCTGGGTTTGCGCCCCCCACAACCGTTCCGCCGGTACCTCAACGGCTCCGAAGGAATCCCGCTCGATCCGCATTTTGCCCATGGCATTCTCCTCTGCCCCGCGACCGGTATCGGCCCGGCCACCGGCCGGACGGGGCTTCCGGCGCAGCACACTTTCATCATAGGCCTTCCTCTGCGGGCTGGCGGCATCCTTCTCCCACGCCGCCCGCCGCCCGCGCGAGAACGTCCCCGGAGAGCGCCGGCGACGCGATGACCGTAGCGGGCTGCGCTGCTCATCGCCACGACCGGCCATCGCCGCGTTCGGCACCGACTCGTCATCGTCTGCAGATTAGGCCCAGACGGCGGCCGGGCATGGCCCTTTCCCCGGTGGTGCCGGTCGAAGCGGAGATTGGATCCCCGCCCGTCGGCCTGACCCTTGCGTCAGATCAACCCCAGGCCCGGGATATCCATTAAGCTGAAGAGTCGCTACTCAATCCGAAAGGAAAGGTCCAGATGCAGAAGGTGGCTGGCGGCAAGCTTCGCTCTAGCCTGTTGGGACTGCTCCTCGTGAGCGGAGCGGCGACGGTCCAGCATATTTTCTGGGACGTCCTGCAACCCCTCGTCTGGTTCCTGTTCTATCCCGCCGCCTTTTTTGCCGCGGCGCTGGGCGGCTTGGAAGCGGGTCTCGCCGCGACCGCCCTGGCGACCTTCTTGGGCTGGTACGCCTTTCTTCCGCCGCGTTTCACATTTTCCATCGTTCCCGTGGGAGCGACCGTCTCGGTTGCCGCCTACGCCGCCACGGGAGTCGCTTTTTCCATCGTGCTCCATCGACTGCGCAGGCGTTCGGAAGCGCGCGCGGCCGAGGAGGCGGTTCTCGAAAGCGAAAAGCGCTTGCGGCTCGTCTGGACGCTTCCAATGACGGGGTCTGGGACTGGGATCTGACCACCGGCCTCGCCTACCTCTCGCCCCGTTATTACGAGATCGTCGGCTATCGGGAAGGGGAGATCGTCCCCAATCTGGAATTCTTCCAATCCCTGGTCCATCCCGATGATTGGGAGACCGTCATCGGCACCATGCACAGGCATCTGGCCGGACTTGCCCCCGAGAGCGTGATCGAATATCGCATCCGTACGAAAACAGGGCAGACGCTCTGGCTCCGCGGCAAAGGGAAGGTCGTCGAGCGGGATACCACCGGCAAACCGCTGCGCATGGTCGGAATCATTTCCGACATCACCGCCGAAAAGCAGACGGCCCTCGAACTTCTGGCCAGCGAGGCGCGCTTGCGGGCCAACATCGAATGTACCCCCAATGTGGCGATACAGTGGTTCGACCGGGAAGCCCGGGTCCGCTACTGGAATCCCGCTTCCGCCACCCTCTACGGCTGGTCGGCGAGCGAGGCGCTGGGGCGGAGCCTCGACGAATTGATCCTTGCCCCGGACCGGGCAGGTGATTTTCGCGCAATCCTGGCCGAGATCGAGGCCAAGGGTCGGCCCTTCGGACCCCACGAGATCGAGACCCGGCATCGCAATGGGGAAACCCGCTGGGTGCTCTCCACCGTCTTTTCATTCCCGGCGGACGACGGGCAGGACGCCTTCGCCTGCATGGACGTGGATATCACGGCCCGAAAAGCCGCCGAGGCGGAACTTGAGAACTATCGCCATCACCTGGAGGACCTGGTCAACGAACGCACCCTGGCGCTGGAGAAGGCGCGGGATGCGGCGGAAGCGGCCAGTCGTGCCAAAGGTACCTTTCTCGCCAACATGAGCCACGAAATCCGTACCCCGCTCAATGCGATTCTGGGGATGGCCAGACTCGTTCGCCGCGAGGGCCTCACGGATACGCAGACCCAACGGATGGACCAACTCGAGACCGCGAGCAATCACCTCCTGGAAATCATCAATTCCATCCTCGATCTGTCCAAGATCGAGGCGGGGAAGTTGGTGCTCGAGCAGGAAACGGTTCGGCTCAACGCCCTGGCGGACAATGTGGCGGACATGCTGCGCCCGCGCGCGCAGCGCCAGGGCATCGCCCTCGCCGTCGAATGCGAGTCTCCGGAGTATGGCCTGATGGGCGATGCGACGAAGCTGCAGCAGGGCATCCTCAATTACGTCGCCAATGCGATCAAATTCACCCCAAGTGGTACGGTGACCTTGCGGATCCGCGTGGTCGAAGACGACGAGTTCAGCGCCCTGGTCCGCGTCGAAGTGATCGACACGGGAATCGGCATCGCCCCCGATGCCTTGGCTCGCCTCTTCTCGGCCTTCGAGCAGGCCGACAACTCGCTGACGCGCAAATACGGCGGCACGGGTCTCGGCTTGGCCATCACCCAATCCATTGCGCGCCAGATGGGGGGCGAAGCCGGCGCCGAAAGCACCCTCGGCCAGGGCAGCACCTTCTGGTTCACCGCCCGATTGACCAAGGCGGACTACCGCGACGCGCCGCGGGAAGCCGAAGCGCTGGCACCGGAGGAGGAACTGCGTCGGCGCTTTTCCGGCCGCCGGATTCTTCTCGTCGAAGACGAACCGATCAACGCGGAAATCGCGAAAACCTTCCTCGAGGAGGCGGACCTCAGGGTCGAGACCGCGGGCAACGGCGCCGAGGCCCTCGCCCGAATTCAGTCCGGCGATTTCGACGCGGTGCTCATGGACATGCAGATGCCGGTGATGGACGGTCTTGAGTCGACCCGCCGGATTCGGGCACTACCCGGATTCGATGCAATTCCGATCATCGCCATGACCGCCAACGCCTTTGCGGAAGATCGGGAGCGCTGTCTGGCCGTCGGCATGAATGACTTTGTCGCCAAGCCCGTCGCACTGGAGGCGCTGTTCGCAACCCTGCTCAAATGCCTGTCGCAGCCTGCGCGAAAGTCGGAAGTACCCTCCCCGGTCTGGTCGCCGGAGTACAGCGTCGGCGTGGCAAGTCTCGACCGCCAGCACCGCAGGCTGCTGGGACTCTGCCAGGCGGCTGCGGCGATCACCGCGCAAGGGGAAGATTTCCGCAGCGCAATCCTGCCTATCCTGGAACAAATGCGCCATTATGCCCAGGAGCATTTCCGCACCGAGGAGGCACTGCTCGCGGAACGGGGCTACCCGGGCTTGGATGCCCAGAAGCTAGAGCATCAGGCCTACTCCGATGCCCTGGCAGAGTTCATCTTTTCGGCATCGCTCAAGATTCTCGATCCCGATTCAGTCGGCCAGTTCCTCACCGACTGGTGGCTGGAGCACATCTTGATATCCGATATGGCCTACAAGAAGTACTTGGGCGCGGACGAACCCCCTGAGCCCGGAACATCCTGCGGCGCCTAGACGCCGCAGCCGCCCGGAAATCCGACGCCCCCAACGGGCGCCATCACGCCGGAGCGGTCGTCAGATACTTCAGATACTCGCCATAACCGTGGAATACGGCCTTGTCGTCCACGAGGCCGGCATCGACGAACATTTGATGGACCTTGGGCAATTCGGAGAAGGCGACGCCAGGGAAATAGTGGTGGTAGATGTGCAGGGAGAAATTGAGGTTGGGCAGCACCAGTTTTTCCCACCATTTGAGTTTGATCAGCGGCGTGGTCTCGGTGACGAAACCGTTCTCGTTGTTGTACTCGTGCTCGCAGACGGCCCCCCAGCGGACGATGGCCTGCATGATGGTGAGCAGGGGGAGGAGCCAGTAGAGCAGCGCGAGGGGCCAGGTTCCGGTCGCAATCAAGACGGCAATGATGGCCAGGAGATAGACCGGGCGTACCCATTTCGGATTGATTCCGCGCCTCTGGAACTTGACCTGCCCGCCTTCGACGCGTTTTCCGCGCATGGTGGCGATCAGATTCAGGGCGAACAAGTCCTTCAGGAACAGCTTGAGGAGTTGGCCCCTGGACTTCGGGAAGGTCCAGTCGGGACCGGTCTTGCGCAGGTGATCCGGATCGTTCTTGCCGAAATAGTCCCGGTGGTGGGCCAGATGCACCTGTGCATAGCCCTCGACGGTGAGGATGACGAGCGGGTAGGCGCAGAAGAGATTGACGAGGAGGTCGCCGAATTTGTGTCGGTACCCTCCCAGATGCGTTTGATCGTGGACCAGCAGCCCGAGGATATTCATCCGGGTTGCGATGATCAGGATGGCAAGCAGGCTGGCCCACCACGCATCGATCCATTCGGCAAGAATGATCGAACCGAAGATGACGACCCAGGCCATGACCAGGGTGAAGGTGAAAGCGGCCGGCCTGGCGCCGTTGAGTTCTTGTACGCGCTTGACCAGATCGGTCGGCAGCGCATCTTTTTCGATGCGAATCGGGATGGGTAACACCGCCGGCTACTCCAGAACGTGATGTGCGAATTAGCAAATACGTCAACGGGCCGCCCCGTAGATTTGATTTGCATAGGGATTTTCCCGGAAGACCGTGCTTCCGGGTCGACCGAGCTGCCGGCTCGGCCAGGCCCAACTATATCGAATAAACCACGTGCAAGGAGCGCGAACAAGCAGCCGACTTCCGGATGCCCCGGAGCTCGCGGCGAACCCGGGATCAAGGGGCCGCCAGACCCGGATGAGCGCGGGGATCCCCCGCTCGATTAAACTCCTGGACAGGCTGTCGCGTTTGCAACAATGGGCGCTACGTCCGAACTCGCCTGCGAACACAATTCACTGATTTTTATGGATAAGGTCCTCTGGCACAGCGATTGCTGAACTGCTCCCGTAACGATTTCGAGGAGCGAGCATCGTGGAACTTCCAGTCATCAGCAGTAGCGCCCCGGTGGCCGAAGGCGGCGGTTGTGCATCGAGCGGCTGCGGTACCGCGCCAGACGCCCTTTCCCATCTGCCGGACCACATCCGCGCCAAGGTGCAGGACCATCCCTGCTATTCGGAAGAGGCGCACCACTACTTCGCCCGCATGCACGTGGCCGTGGCGCCGGCCTGCAACATCCAGTGCAATTACTGCAACCGCAAGTACGACTGTTCCAACGAATCCCGTCCCGGCGTCGTCTCCGAACTGCTGACGCCCGATCAGGCGATCAAGAAGGTGCTTGCCGTGGCGGCCGAAATCCCGCAGATGACGGTGCTCGGCATCGCCGGACCCGGAGACCCGTTGGCCAACCCGGACCGCACCTTCGAGACCTTCCGCCAGCTTTCCGAGAAGGCGCCGGACATCAAGCTCTGCGTGTCGACCAACGGCCTCTCGCTGCCCGAGCACGTGGACGAGATCGCCAAGCACAACATCGACCACGTGACGATCACCATCAACTGCGTCGATCCCGAGATCGGCGCCAAGATCTACCCGTGGATCTACTGGAAGAACAAGCGTCTGCGCGGCGTCGAGGCAGCGAAAATCCTCATCGAGCAGCAGCAGAAGGGCCTCGAGATGCTGACTTCCCGCGGCATCCTGGTGAAGGTCAATTCGGTCATGATCCCCGGAGTCAATGACGAGCACCTCAAGGAAGTCTCCCGGGTGGTCAAGGCCAAGGGCGCCTTCCTGCACAACGTCATGCCGCTCATTGCCGAGGCCGAGCACGGCACCTACTACGGCATCATGGAGCAGCGCGGCCCCACCGACGCCGAACTGCAGTCCCTGCAGGACGAGTGCGCCGGCGACATGTCGATGATGCGCCACTGCCGCCAGTGCCGTGCCGACGCCGTCGGCCTCCTGGGCGAAGATCGCGGCGACGAATTCACCATGGACAAGATCGACGTCATGGACGTCGATTACGAAGCCGCCATGGTCCGCCGCAAGGAAGTCCACGACTCGATCATCGAGAAGCTGGACGCCAAGCGCGGCATCGTCAAGCCCAAGGCCGAAGGCATTCCGGAAGGCTCCCGCCCGGTGCTGATGGCGGTGGCCGGCAAGAACGGCGTCGTCGCCGAGCACTTCGGCCACGCCAAGGAATTCCTCATCTACGAAGCTTCCCCCGCGGGGGTGCGCTTCATCAGCCACCGCAAGACCGAGCTCTATTGCGGCGGCGGGGATACCTGCGGCGAAGGCGACGAGGAACCGGATTCCCTCCTCGACCGCAACATCAAGGTCCTCGAAGGCTGCGAGGTCGTCCTCTGCTCCAAGATCGGCTACGAGCCCTGGGGCAAGCTGGAGGCCGCCGGCATCGCGCCCAACGGCGAGCACGCCATGGAACCGATCGAGGATGCCGTGATGGCGGTGTACAAGGAAATCGCGGCCACCGGCAGGCTACTGCCGCAAGCCGATTCTGCCCTGAAGGTGGCGTAAATGGCTCTCCAGATCACTCAATCCTGCGTCAATTGCTGGGCCTGTGTCGATGTCTGCCCCAACGACGCGATCTACGACGACCGCCCACACTTCATGATCGACGACATGAAGTGCACCGAGTGCCTCGGCGACCATGCCGAGCCCCAGTGCGCGGCCATCTGCCCGATCGAGATGGCCATCGCCGACGAATTGGGGGCCTTCCTGAATCCTCCGGGATCGCTCACCGGAATTCCCATTGAAAAGCTGAAGGAGTTCGGGTTGTGGCGGGAGGCGGCCTAGTGTGGCGGTAGTCACCTTCTACGAAAAACCGGGCTGCAAGGGGAATCTTCGCCAGAAGACCCTTCTTGCCGCCGCCGGCCACAGCGTTCAGGCCAAGAGCCTGAAGGCAGAGCCGTGGACAGCCGCGACGCTGCTCGCTTTCCTCGGCGCCCTGCCGATCTCCGAGTGGTTCAATCGCAGCGCCCCGGCGGTCAAGGCGGGCGAAATCGTACCGGAGGCCCTCGACTTCGAGAACGCCCTGTGCCTGCTCCTGGAAAACCCGCTCCTCATCCGCCGCCCCCTGATGCAGGTCGGCGAAACGCGCATGGTGGGCTTCGATGCGACCGCCGTCGACGCCTGGATCGGGCTCCGGGGCGTGGCGCTGCCGGAAGGCGATATCGAAGCCTGCGTGCACGGCCCGACGGGTCACGGCTCCTGCGGGAGCGCCGCCCATGAGGAAGTCGATCATGATGCCAGCGGGACTCACTGAAAGCGCCGTCGAACTGGCCCCTGGCGTCCATTGGGTCGGCGCCCTCGACCCGCATCTGCGCAATTTCGACATCATCCTCAAGACCGCCAACGGTACCAGCTACAACGCCTACGTCGTCCGCGGCGAGAACGGTGTCGCCATCATCGACACGGTCAAGGAAAACTTCTCCGAAACCTTTTTCCGGCGTCTGGAATCGGTGGCGGACTACGGGGAAATCACCACCATCGTCCTCAACCACCTGGAACCGGACCACAGCGGAGCCTTGCCGGAACTGCTGAAGCGCGCCCCCCAGGCCAAGGTCTATCTGTCCAGCCGGGCGCAGATGATGCTGAAGGCGCTGCTGAAACCCTCGGGCGAATCGGCTCCCGCATACATCCCGGTCACCACCGACGACACCGTGGACCTGGGTGGCCGGACCCTGCGCTTCCTGCACACGCCCTACCTGCACTGGCCCGACACCCAGTGCACCTACCTGGAGGAGGAGTCCTTCCTGTTCACCGGCGACATCTTCGGCTGCCACTTCTGCGATCCGAGGCTGTTCAACGACTCGGTGGGCGACTTCCGCTTTTCCTTCGAGTACTACTACGCCCACATCATGCGGCCCTTCCGGGAGAACGTGCTGGATGCGGTGGCCTTGATCGAGCCGCTGGACCTCAAGCTCATTGCCCCCGCCCACGGTCCCATTTTGCGCCACATGCCGCGGGATTATGTTCACCGCTACCGGGAACTGGCCACACCGCGATTGTTCAACGAGGCCCGCAGCGAGAAGACCCTGGTCGTCTTCTACATCTCGGCCTACGGCAATACCCGCCGCATGGCGGAAGCCCTGGCGACCGGCGCCGAGAGCATCCCCGGCGTGCGGGTCTCCCTTTACGATCTGGAAGGGGGCGAATCGGGCATCTTCACCGACCTCATCGAAGAAGCCGACGGCCTGGCCTTCGGCAGCCCCACGATCAACGCGGACGCGGTCAAGCCGATCTGGGACGTGCTGTCGTCGCTGACTTCCGTCAATGTCAAAGGCAAGCTGGGCGCCGCCTTCGGTTCCTACGGCTGGAGCGGCGAGGCGGTACGCCTCATCGAGGATCGCCTGCGGGGTCTGAAAATGCGTGTCCCCGTCGAGGGCTTGCGCGTCAAGCTGGTCCCCGATGCCACCGAACTCGATCACTGCCGCACCCTGGGCGAGACCCTCGCCCGCCACCTGACCGGCCAGATGGAAAGCCGCGAAATCACCATGGCCGCCTTGGCCTGAACAGGGAGAAACTGCTATGCCCAAAGCCAGAGTCACCTTCGAAGACATCGGCGTATCCGTCACCGTGCCCGCCGGCACCCGCCTCATCGAGGTTTCGGAAAAAGTCGGCGCCGGGATCACCTATGGCTGCCGGGAAGGCGAGTGCTGCACCTGCCTCACCAAGATCGTCTCCGGCGCTGAAAATCTCGCTCCCCCAAGCATCCTGGAAGATCAGGTGCTCAAGGACAACATGGCCCCGCGCAATCATCGGCTCGCCTGCCAAGCCCAGATTCTGAGCGGCGACATCGTGGTCAAGCCAGCCTGAACCGTACAAGACTTAAAGCACCCCACCCATCCATACAGAGAAATTCGACAACCCGACTCAATTGGAGAACGCCAAATGGCCCTCATCACTTTCAGCAGCCCCATGCACAAGGACAAGACGGTCTATGCCGTTGCCGGCAGCCACACCCAGACCATCCTGTCCCTTGCCAAGGAGCATCACATCCCCATCGATTTCGGTTGCCAGGAGGGCAACTGCGGTACATGCCTGGTCAAGGTCTCTTCGGTGGACGGCAAGCGCCGGCCCATGGGGGGACCCCTCAACGTCCGGGAAGTCGCCGCCCTGACGGAAATGGGGAAAATCACCAAGGCCGAAATCGAACAGATGTACGTCGACGACATCCCGCCGACCCAATGGCGCCTCGCCTGCCAGATGGTCGTCCGCGACGAGGACATCCTGGTCGAATACCCCAGCAAGTAAGCCATGAACGGCTCGGATCGTACCGCCCTTCGTGCCCTGGCCGTCGCCGAACTCCTGGCGACGCCCTGTGCTGCCGATGTGCAGGCCGATCCGAATCGTCCCCTGCTGGCCAGCATGCTGACCGGCAAATGGCGTGACGAGGGCTGCCTGCCGGCCGACCTGGGACTGGGCAGCGCTGAGTTCGGACGCATGTTGACCGAATACTTCCCCGGTGCACAACCTTCCGTTTCCCGTGCCGGACTGGATCGGGTGCCGGAATGGAGCGATCTGCAGAAGCTCCTGCTCGACCACCGGGCCGAAGAGCGGCATTCCGAACGCTGGATCGCCGACATCGTCGCCACTGCCTGTGCCGGTGCCGACCACCTCTGGCAGGATCTCGGACTGGCCAGCCGGGACGAACTCACCCGCCTGATGTGGGTGAATTTTCCCGCCCTCGCTCGGGCCAATTCGGGAGACATGAAGTGGAAGAAATTCCTCTATCGTCAGTTCTGCGCCCGCGAGGAGATCTACGTCTGCCCGGCCCCCTCCTGCGGCGTATGCAAGGACTACGCGAAATGCTTTGGGCCCGAAACCTGAACGCGGGAGCAAAGCCGGGACGTATCGCCACACCCCGCGAACGTTCCGCCATGGCCGACCAGGCCACCGCCGCATTCCTCGGGCTCGCCATCGGCGATGCGCTTGGCGCGACCGTCGAGTTCATGACTCCCCGGGAAATCCGTCAGGAGTTCGGCGTCCACTGCGAAATCGTCGGCGGCGGCTGGCTACGCCTCAAGCCGGGTCAGGTTACCGACGACACCACAATGTCCCTGGCCCTCGGCGAAGCGATCCTGGCGGAGGGGCGGGTGGACGCGAGAGCCGCCGCAGAGGCCTTCGATGCCTGGATGCGGGCCAAACCCGTGGATATCGGCAATACCGTCCGCCGCAACCTGATCACCTACCGTAAGACCGGCAACCCGGAGGCGCCCGCCTCGGAGCACGACGCGGGCAATGGCGCTGCCATGCGAATCCTGCCAGTTGCCCTCGCCACCCTTGGCCAGGGAAGAGAGGTCCTTGCCACGGCCTGCCGCGCTCAGGGCCACGTCACGCATCACAACATCCTCTCCGATGCGGCCTGCATCGCCCTGGCCGGCATGGTGCAGGACTTCGTGCGGGGCAAGTCCGTCGAAGACGTCGAACGCGCGAATGCGGCGCCTCTGGTGGCTGTGCACCCAGTCTTCGATTACACCGTGAAGCCACGCGACAACCCCAGCGGGTTCGTGGTCGAGACCATTCAGGCGGTGCTCCAAGCGCTTTTCGCCACGGAAACCTTCGAGGACTGCGTCGTGGACGTCGTCAATCGGGGCGGCGATGCCGACACCACCGGCGCCATCGCCGGCATGCTGGCCGGCGCCCGCTACGGACTGGATGCGATTCCGGTCCGCTGGCTGCGACGGCTCGACCGGGGAGTCGCCGAATCCTGCCGACTCCAGGCGGAAGCATTGCTTACGCTCTCCGCAAAGGGGCCAGCGCCGGAACGCATCAGAGGGGACTGAGTCAGCGACAGCCAGACCACGCATCGCCCCACGCCCATGCACGCACCCGCGATCCGCACCACAGCGGTGCCGGATCGCTTCATACCGTTTCAAAAGAATTACGACTATTCAATGCGTTGCGCACCCGCAAAGGGCGGCTTGTTTCTTGCTACTGACAATACACAGCGTCCGCGGGGAATTTCATGCTCGCAATCGTGTGCACTCAGGAAGAAGATCTGAAAGAAGGCGCGCGCCGGCAATTCGATGGCGTCGAACGTGTTTTCTACGGGGGCTACTGGATCAAGACCTATCCAGTGCCTGCCGACAACCTCCTGGCCAAGAAGAACCTCATCGAAGCCCTGGCCCGAAGGCTTTTCAACCATACCGAGCATGGCCTCAATGTCCCTGGCGCCCGCCTCAAGGAAGCGCGAACCGCTTACGAAGCCGAATCCGATCGGGCGCAGAAGCGCGTTCTCGGCGGCATGCTCGCGGGCGCCCTCTTCAATCGCGCCACGGACATCTTCCGTCGCCTGGTCGAACTCCAGGCGGAAGGCGTCGAAGTTCAGGAAGACTTTCCGCTGGTCCAGGAGTGTGGGCGCTGCCTGCTGGAAGCCATGGAACTCGGACGTCTGGTACTGCACCGCAGCGGTGAAGAAGGACTCGACGAACTCTGGGGAGAGCCCTTCCGCGCCTTTTCGGTTCCGCTGGAGACCTTTTACGAGTCCCGTTACATCAAGATCGCTCAGTGCATGCGCGATATCGACGCCATCGCCAAGACCATGATCGACCAGTTCTCGCGCATTCCCTGTTTTTCGGCGATCGAGAAGCCGATCCTGGCTTTCGCCTCCGCCGCCCGCATCAAGGCGGAAACGCTGCGCACCGATACGAATATCTTCGCCGTCTGGCCGCGCTTCGTCGTCGCCGGCGAAAGACTCGCGGCGTTCTCACCGACCACGCCCTTGCTCCTCGAACCCGGCGTTTCCACCCGTGTCGATTACAACCTGGCGGATGGAGAGGAACTTATCCGGCGCGGCCGCGACCTTATCTTTCACATTGCCCGCGCTCGCGTCTCTATGCCCAAGAGCACCCGGGATTTCGTCGCTCACTGCGAACATTATTTCAAGAACGGGCGGCTGCCTGAGCTGCCCACACCCCCACCCGCCTGAATCTCTGTCCAGGAGAATCAATCATGACCAACATCACCGGCGAATGCGAGCCTCAGCTGTCCACACCGCTGAATCAGTGGCTTGATTGTGTGTCCTTCGCGCTTATGGCGACGGAGCGCGTCGTTGCCCTGGCGCTATCCCTCACGCACAACAATCTGGCAGCGGCAGCCGCTGCCGCAAAGGAAACTCAGAACGTTCCCGACGTCGTGCAACAGTTCAGCGTGCAATGCCGGATCGCAGCCTCCATGGCCGAAATGGCCGCCTGCCAAGCACAGATGCTGCAAGAGCTGGCCGACGATCTGAACCGCGAACTCGCCTACTTCATCAGCGAAACGACCGCGGCAACCCGCCGCGCGCTGAAATAGACGCAGAGCACTTCAAGGCGAGCCAGCAGGAACCAGGAACCCCGCCTGCCCCTGGTCCTGCCCGTCCTTTCGCGCCCAAGCAGTGAGGCGTCACCGCAAATCCGGGGGCAGGCAATCCGAGAATTGCCGTCCAGGGAAAAGCACGCACGGAGCGCTACCGGGTGCGCCCTATCCGAGCTAGGCGGCCACCCGCCGTCGTTTTTCCTCCACCAACAACGCGTGCAGCATTTCCGAGGCGAGTCCATGCAGGACCAGCCGATAGCCTGCCGACCAGGTGGCGGGAATCACCATGGGGTGCTTGTTGTTGACCAGAATCAGGCCATCCGGCCGGTTGAGCACCTTGGCAGCGTAGACACCGATGGTCTCGTCGAGTTGCAGCGAATGCACCGAACGCCAGAAGTCGTTGTCGCTCAGAAAGAGTTGGTAGATCGGGGTGAAGATGTCAATGCAGGTCTGCAGGTCGATGACGTTGAGCCAGCCAGCATTCTGGGGCGCAATGGGAAAATGGCCGCCAGCGGAAATCATCGAAAAATCCAGCTCTTCCTTCGGCCGGATTTCCGCTATCCCCTGCCCGCGCAGCTTCAGATTGAGGCGGGTCACGAAGTTGAAGAGGTTGAGGTCGTGCTTGATGAACAGGTCGTCGACCAGATCGGGCAGGTCCACCGGCCGCAGGGGATTCATTTCCACGTCGCCGCCTTCGATGTTGGCGTTGAGAAAGCCGAGGTTTTCCGAACCTATCCAGAAGTGGCGCAGGATCAGCCAGTTGGCCTCCGGGGTGGCGAATATCGACAGCGCCCAGGCCAGAAATCGGTGCAATAGCCGCGATGAGGTCAGCCAGTTGGGAATGAAGGTTTTCAGCACCTGCAAGAGAACGATGGCCAGCCTGGCCAGCGGCCGCACGAACGGCAGCAGGAACTGGCGCGACACCGTATTGGAGTCGCGCAACCAGGCCTGTTTGACGGCGGGGGTCAGGGGTACCGAGCCGTCCAGCCATAGCGTCTGCCAGGGGTTGGGATCGGCCGGGTTGTGGGGGGCTTCCAGCGCAGGGTAAGGGCGCGGCAATTCGGTCTTGTCCATGGTCCGTCTTCCCTATTTGGCGAACTTCCACTGCTGCAGATAGAGTGCCGCGACGACCTCCGCGACTCTGACGATCTCCTGGGTGGCGCCCTCATCCACCCGCGCCACCAGTTTCACCGCTTCCAGCCAGCGCAGCATGTGGGCCTGATCGTTCGCGCCGTGATACTCGATGAATTTGAGCGCCGCAGAGTTCACCCCGAGATGCTCCCTGAGGCGGGGCAGAAGGGTAGGCACGATGCGCTGTCCGGTTCCTTCGATGATGTAAATGCCGCCCAGCAGTCCGACCGGGTCGGGCCGGGAAGCGTAGGCATGCATGAAAGCGTTGAGCGCCTCGCCGCCGGGGTTGCGCCTCAGGTTTTCGGCCGGGAAGATTCCCCCCGCATTGCGGTAGTCCTCATACAACACCTGCCAATCCAGCTGTTCCTCGCCTGCGTGAGTCTCGACCAGATTGGCGAGTTCGCGGAACGGCAAGCTCATGCTCGACGCTGCACGGCGCATCCACAGACTGCCTTCGCGCACCTGGGGAATCCAGCATTCCATCCAGGCCCGGTAATCGGCCCGGGTGATCGTGCCCTCCATGATGGCCCGTACCAGATCGGTACGGAATACCTGCGACCGATAATCGTGCCAGACCGCCATGAGTCCTTTGAGCATGTCGGCAACCCCGCCGACTTGACCATCGGGCGCAATGGGAGCGGGAGGCAGGATCTCCGGCGCGGGCGGGTGCTGCCGCGCGAGTTCCGCCGGGCAGTCCTTCGCGTGCACCGCTTCGAGCAGAAAATAGGCGACCGAGAATCGTCCCGATTCCGGTACGAAACCGAAGACCTGGTCGCCTGCCTTGAGCTGATCCGCCTTGGTCTTGAGGAACTCGTCCAGAATGATGAAGATGGATGCCGAGCCCGTATTGCCCTTGGTGGCGAGATTGGAAAACCATCTTTCTTCGGCGATCGCGATGCCGGCTTCTTCCATCAGCCTGGCCATCATGGGCCGGAAGCGTTCCGAAGAATAGTGGCAGAGGAACCAGGTGACCTTCCGGGGATCGAGGTGACCAGCCCGGATCAGGTCCGCATATTCGTGGAGCCCCAGGTCGAACAGGTTGGGCAGGATGCGGATGCTCTGGCGCAGGTCGAAAGCACCCGCCTTCTCAGCCTGGGCCAAGGTCGGGTAGTCCAGATAACCCGGAAGGGTATTGCCGACGGACTGTCCGACCTGCATGCAGGTCGGCATATCGCCCGAAAACGATTTCTGGTGTATCCACTTGAGCTTGAGGGAGACCCCCGTCGCCTTTGGCCGGTCGGCCAGCATGACCCCGCCGGCGCCATCCGACAGCATCCAGCGCAGGAAATGGGCATCGAAATCGACGTCCGAATCCCGCTGCTGAAAGCGCGAAGCCTTGAACAACCGGGACGGAAACTCGCTCGCCAAGGCCACCCCGCGCTGTGCTGCCCGCGATTCCACCGCCTGTGCCGCTGCGTTGAGTGCCCCAATGGAAGCTGCACAGATGCCGGATACCGACAAAGTTTCCAAGGGTGGCAGGTGCAATTCGCCCTGAATCAGGTTGGCCAGTCCAGGCGCGGCGCAATCGCCCCCGGTCGTCGCCGCCGCGAGGAAGTCCAGCTCCTCATCCGGGGAAAGCAGCGCCCCAACGACGCTCGCCCCCATGGAAGCCACCGAATGCAAGGAATTGCCCTCCATGTCGATGGCGTAATGCCGCAGACGGATCCCGTTTTCGGCCAGAATACGTTGCTTGATCCGCGCAGACATCTTGTTGATCGAACCGATGTACCGGTCCATGCCGTCGTTATCCACCGGATCGCCCGGCAGGAAGACAGCTGATCGCGTTAGGTAAGTACGGCTGAATGGCGTCATGAGTATCCTTGTCAATCGAACGGGCGCGCCGTTCCGAACCAGCGGTCGAGATGGCCGAAAAAGAAACCGAAATTTCCGTGGTAGTGGGTATGGTGGCTCTGGTGATGCCTGATGAAGCCCAGCAGCGAACCCTCCCCGGCCCAGGGGAACAGATCGGTATTGGAGTGCGACAGGGTGTTGATGGCGATCGACCACACCGGGAGGAAAAGCAAGGCCTGCCACGAAAAATTGTGCGCCAGCATCGCCAAGGGCATCACGCTGCCCAGCAGGAGCGCCTCCGTGGCACTCATGCTGTAAGAAGCGAAGGGCGTGGCAGCCACGGATTTGTGGTGAATGGCATGAGCCCGCCGCAACTTCTGATGCAGGAGCCGGTGCATGGCGTAGAAATGCAAATCGTTCCAAAGCACCATCAGCAGGCAATCGAAGACTGTTTCGCTGAGGTTGGCATCGAATCCGATCGATGCAATTCCTGCCTCGATCATGGCCCAAGGGACCAGGATTCCGGCGCCGAACAATAGAACGGAACGCAGCGAGCGCAAGATCTCATCGAGAATCTGCCCGTTCGCCAAGGGACGAACGCAGATCGGACGACGGACCACCCGGGCGATCAGCCAAGCCAGGCCCGCAAACGCGCCGTAAATCATCAGAAAATAGGCCGTCGCCCACAGCAACAAATACCCGGGATGAGCCGCAAGCGTCGAAAAGCCTTCTTTCATCCGATCATGGTGCCCTTAATCGAATGGGATATCAATGCTCCTAGGGCGGCTCAGACCGCGGATCAGACCGCTCCGCGGCCGGCCTGGAGAGAGTTATATCACCGCCACGACGCCACGAGCTTAGCCTTCGCCAGACGGGCTGAAGGCAAGCCTGGGCTGCAGATGGTAACCACCGAGCTTTTCGAATCGTGACCCCGCAGCACTCGGAAATGGATCGCACGAAACGGGCAACTTGGGAGAGCGCGGGGAAGGCCCCCGCTCTCCTCCAATTCGATCGTCAGCCCCTGGCCCTGAGGCACCCCGCCAATGCCGCGTCCATGGTCGCGAGGTGATTGGCGAACCACTGGGACATACCTTCCGCATAGGCCCTGGCCATGGTCAGACGGCCGCTCTTGATCCGGACGGCCAAGTGGGCGAGTTCTCCCAGCACCCGCTGATGCTCGCTTTCATGCTCGCCGATGGCCGGGAAGCGGCAAGCCCGCATGAGCCTGCCATCGTGCTCGAAGTGCAGGCGGGTGTGCTCCCGCAACTGGGCGAACAGGGCGGGAAAGTCCGCGTCGGATGCCACTCCGAGCGCATCGGCGAGGGCCACGAATTCCCGGTGGGTGGCGTCCATTTCCTCGTTGCCGAGGTCAAATCGCGCATCCCACGGCATCAGATCGCCCCGTGTACCTCGCGCTTGGCGTTGTTGGTCGTCTTCAAGGCCTCGTCGACCGCCATGGCCGGATACTTGTACTTGAAACCCTGGAAGGCGTTGAACACGGTGACCACCTTGTCGCCGGCTCCCTGGCCCTTGAAGTCGCCCTTCTCCAGAGCGGCAAGATCGATCAGCTCGTTCCAGCAGAGACCCTCGGTCAAGGGGATGAAGGCCACCGTGGCACCGTTGATCACCGACACGAAGGGCTTGGGAATATTGACGGTGAACATGACGGCCACCGTGCCCGGGTTGAGGTCGCCGCCGAATTTCTCCATGAATGCGGGCCAGTGCTGGAGTTCTTCCAGGGACCCGGAAATCAGCTTGAGTTCGTCTCCCTTGGCCAAGACGGCGGCCTGCTTGAAGAGGGCATGAGGAGGCTTGCGCCGCCCCTGGTCGTCGGCGACCTCGCCCTCGACCAGGACCAGTTCACCGCGATAGGCTTCCCAACCCTCGGCGCTGGCGGCTTCCCGGAAATTGGAGTTGAAGAAGTAAGGTTCGTAACGATCGAGCAGCATGGATATTCTCCCTGGTTTTGAATCGGTTCAGGCGGGCACTGCAGCGCCGATGAATTCGTAAAGGTCGGCTTGGACGATTTCTAGTCCGATGCGCTGGCAGAAGCGACGCTCCTTGGCGGTGGGTTCGGCGATGAAGACCCAGCCCGCGGGCTGGGCGGCGCTGTAGATCATGTCGGCCATGACCATGCGCTCGGTATCTCGATTGAGGCGCATGCCGAGGAGCAGGTACTGCTTGCCCTTTCTGAGCTCCTTGATCTCCGGTGGAATCGAGAAGCCTCCCATGAGTTCGGTGATGAAGTCGACGTAATCGGCGTCCGAGGCGATATAGACGGGCTCGGGCCGTGGCGTGCCCATGGGCTTGAAGAGGACAGGCAGCGAGGTATTGAGGGCTTGCGTCGCCTGGTAGGCGGCGCCATCCCAGAAATAAAGCTTGTAGCGATACGCCGTGCCGCCGATGCGGGCGATGCCGACGATCAGGTTGTGGGGCAGGTCGGCGTAGGAGTCCTGGAGTTGGGTGTCGCGATTGATGTCGATCACATACTGGGGACAGATCCCCTTGAGCCAGTCATGGACGGCGCCCCGGGTCCACGCGGTTTCGCCATAGGTACGGGTGAGGAATCTGGTGACCGTGGTGCGGCCCCGCTTGAGTTCGACATTCATCGCCGCTCTGGGGAATTCGTACATGAGCTTGGGCGCCATGGGCTTGCCGTCGTTCATGGCGTAGATCAGGGAGTCGCTGTCGGCGGGAATGGCGGCGCCGGTGGCGACGTTCTTGACGTCGGCCAGGACGCCGGGCCCGAGATAGGGAACGATGCTGCCGTCCTGCAGGCCGGCCAGCAATTTTGCGCGCAATTCTGGGGTCATGACTGTGCTCTTGAGTAAGGGGCACAGCCTCTACAGCAAATTCCACGCCCAAAGAAAAACCACGCAGCGGCGCGGGTTTTCGCGAGCGCCTGCAGCAAATTGTCGGGTTTGTTACAGGGTGGACAGGGTGACTTCGACAACGCCACCGATGACCAGGAACTCGTCTTCGCCTTGCAGAATTCCCGGGAGCAACCCGCAGTGGAAGAAGATCTTGGTGAGCGGAATTTCCGCCGCCAGGATGTAGTCGCCAAACTCGCAGGCCCGCTCGCGACTGCAGGTGAAGGAACTGAGGTTGTTGAGGAGGATGACGTGACGATTGCCGGTCACCTGCTCCAGGATTTCGTGGTCGGCCACCCGATTGACGCCCCGATAGAGCGTGACATGGCGCGCCGTAGGATGGCGCCGGGCCAGTTCAATCTGACAAAAGGTATAGAGCAGGTCGAGTTGGGCTTCCAGGGCATTGGTCCCGTAGAGTCCGCGGGCGCGCATCTCCTGGTAGCGGCCATAGGCGTCGCCATTGGGATCGGACAGGGATTCGCGATGGTAGCGGGGGGTCAGTCCGAAACGGGATTCCACCCATCCTTTCAAAACGGCGCCCTCGCGGCTGTCGGCATCGAAACTCCAGCCGCGGATGGCCTTGATGTAATTGGCCTTGGCGCGCTTCCTGGAACCTTGGGTCAGACCCATCTCCTCAAGCCACTCGAGTTGGAAGCGAACGGTCATGTAATCGCGAAAGACGTGGGATCGCTCCGTCGCATCGGCGGACTCCAGCCGGCGGAAGAGATCCCGGTGTAGTTCGGCGACCCCGTCGATGAGCAGGGACGTGGGATGGCGCTGAAAAGTCAGGCTACCCAGAACGACGGCGGGCAAGTTGCAGCGGTTGATGGGCAGGCGAGCGGTTCGAGGGAGAGAAGCGCCGTCAAATGCCCCGGTCCGGGGCCCGTGGCTGCCCCGCAACGAGCGAGATTGGAGACTGGCGTCTCCTGAGTCTGGACTTGTCTCGCTTGCGCTCGACGCGTTGTGAGTTGCCCCGGTCCGG
>Ga0268298_10000334_pt1 | contig 61077 bp, 51 predicted proteins | sample WWTPWeurt_MetaG_FD_194462 | JGI IMG/M metagenome (GOLD analysis project Ga0268298, IMG submission 194462) | Activated sludge microbial communities from WWTP in Nijmegen, Gelderland, Netherland - WWTP Weurt | ecosystem: Engineered > WWTP > Aerobic digester > Activated sludge | place... | reverse complement strand
TTATCGGCACCTTCGGCATCGACATCGGGGCCTTCACCCCCTTCCTGTACGCCTTCGGCCGGGAGCGGGAAATGATTTTGGACCTTTTTGAGCAACTCTGCGGAGCTCGGATCACCTACAACTACGTCCGGATCGGCGGGGTCTCCAACGACGTGCCGGAGGGCTGGATTGAAAAAGCCAAGAAATTCGTCCAGCACATGAAAAGCTGTTTGAAGGAATACGACAACTTGTTGAGCTACAACCCGATTTTTATGGACCGGACCAAGGGCATCGGTGTTCTCTCCAAGGAAAAGGCCATTTCCTACGGCATCACCGGCCCCAACCTGCGGGCGAGCGGCGTGCCCCTGGACCTGCGCAAACAGGCGCCCTATGGCCTGTATTCCAAATTTCAATTTGACATTCCCGTTCGCCCCAACGGCGACTGCTGGGATCGCTACATGGTCCGCCGGGATGAAATCGAACAATCCTGCCGGATTTTGGATCAGGCCCTCGATAGCTTCCCGGCGGCGGGTGAAATTTTGGGCAAAGTCCCCCGGGCAAACCTGCGGCCCCCCGCGGGCGAAGCCTACGCCCAGTTGGAAGGCGCCCGCGGTTGGTTGGGCATCTACCTGGTCTCGGACGGGGGCCTGAGCCCCTACCGGTTGCACGTGCGGGCGCCCTCTTTCATCAACCTCGCGGCCCTGCAGGAAATTTTGGTCGGCTGGAAAGTGGCCGACGTGGTGGCGATTTTGGGCTCCATCGACATCGTGTTGGGCGAGGTGGACCGCTAATGGCCAAAGGTCCCTGGGCGGTCACGGGACCCTGGGTCCCGAGCCAGACGCCGGCGGCGTTGCGGAAGCGTTACGTCCTGTCCTTCGTCGTCCTGGGGATGTTGCTCTTGCCCCTCGTGGGGCTCATCGCCTACCTGGGCGATCGACCGTGGCGGTTGATCGAAGACGTTTTCGCCCTCTCCAACAAAGCGGCCGCCCTGGCCGGCTTCCAAATCCCCGCCTGGCACCTGGACGTCGTCGCCACGGTTCTGCCCTTCGTTTTCGTCATCGCCCTCATGCAAGTGGCCCCGATTTTTCTCGTTTGGTGGGAAATGAAAATCGCGGCGCACATTCAAATCCGCATGGGCCCCATGTGGGTGGGGCGGTTTCACGGCGCCCTGCAGACCATCGCCGACGGCATCAAACTGCTTTTGAAGGAAGACATCGTGCCCAAGGACGCCGACCGGAAGCTCCACTTTTTGGCGCCCATCGTCGTCGTGGCCCCGGCCTATGTTTGTTTCGCGCCCATTCCCTTCGGGCGGCCGGAATTCGCGCCCATCAATTTGGATGTGGGGTTGCTCTTTATTTTGGGGGTATCGGGGTTGTCCGTCATCGGGCTTTTGATGGCCGGTTGGGGGTCCAACAGCAAATTCTCGGCCCTGGGCGGCCTGCGCGCGGCGGCGCAAATGGTGTCTTACGAAATTCCCCGGGTGATCGCGCTGGTACCGGTGGTCATGTGGGCGGGCACGTTGTCCCTGGGGGGCATCATGGACGCCCAGGCGGGGATGTGGCACGGCTTTTTGCCCCGCTGGTTCCTGTTTTACCCGGTGGTCGGCCAAATCGCTTTCATCATTTATCTCATCAGTTCCATCGCCGAGACCAACCGCACCCCCTTTGACTTGGCCGAGGCCGAGTCGGAACTGACCTCGGGCTTCCACACGGAATACTCCGGCATGAAGTGGGCGATGTTCTTTATGGCCGAATACGCCTACATGTTCCTCGCCTGCGCCCTGGGCGCGGTGGTGTTCCTCGGCGGCGGGGCTCCGATCCATCCTTCCTTGAGTTTCATTCCGTCCTACGCCTGGTTTTTCTTGAAGGTTTTTGCCCTGGTGTTCGTGTTCATCTGGGTGCGGTGGACCTACCCACGCATGCGGGTGGACCGCCTGATGGAGTTTTGCTGGAAATTCCTGCTCCCCTGGGCCTTGGTCAACGTGGCCCTGGCGGGGTTTGTGTTCCTCATGCGCTCATGAGCTACTTTAAAACCGTCGCCGTCAATTCCTGGGGTTTGATCAAAGGGCTGGGCATCACCTTGAAATACCTCTTCACGCCCGCCATCACCGTTCAGTACCCCTACGAAAAGCTGACCCTGTCGGACCGCTACCGCGGCGCCCTGGCCTTCCACCCGGACATCTGTATTTCCTGTGAGATGTGCGTTCGGGCCTGTCCGTCGAATTGCATTTCCCTCGAGGCCAAACGCAACGAGGAAACCAAGAAAAAAGACCTCGCCTGGTACAAAATCGACTTCGGCAAGTGCAACTATTGCCGGCTCTGCGAGGAAATTTGCCCGACAAAACCGAAATCCGTCCACCACACGAAGGAATACGAATTGACGTTCAACGACCGGTCGGATTTCATGCAGGAATGGAAGACCGCCGTTTCTCAACCCCAGGCTTCGGAGCCCGGGCAAATCTGGAGCAAACATTTGACACTGGGCCAGAAGCTCGGCCCCAACCCGGCCACCAACGCGTCGGCGACGCCGTCCACCCCGGCGGGAATGTTCCATGATTGAAAAAACCGTTTTCGGTCTTTTGGCTTTCCTCGTCATCGTTCCGGCGGCGCTGGCCGTGACCTTGAAAAATGTTTTTCATTGCGCGCTCTTCCTCGTGCTTTCCTTGACGGGGGTGGCGGGTCTCTTCGCCATGCTCGGCGCCGACTTTTTGTTCGTCACCCAATTGTTGGTTTACGCGGGGGGGATCACCGTTTTGCTCTTGTTCGTGGTTTTGCTTTCCGGCAGTCCCAAGGATTGGGTGGCCCGGCAGGTCAACGCCCAATGGATTATCGGGCTTTTGTTGTCCGGCATGTTCGTGGGACTCTTGGCGGCCGTTTTCAAACAAATGCCCGTTGCCGAAACCCTGCCCCCCGCGGCGCCGACCACGGCCGCCCTGGGGTTGGTGTTGATCCGCGATTGGGTCCTGCCCTTTGAAGCGGTGTCCTTGGTTTTGTTGGCCGCCCTGGTGGGTGCGGTGCATTTCTCAAAGGGGCGGTCCCGGTGAGCGGCCTGTTCGGTTATCTGGTCGTGGGCGCGGTGCTGTTGGCTTTGGGTGTCTACGGCGCCCTGGCCCGGCGGAACCTGTTGGGGGTGCTCATCGGCATTGAGTTGATTTTCAACGCGGCCAACATCAACTTCGTCGCCTTGAACCGGTATTTGCACCCGGGCCAACCGCTCGGTCAGGCGGCGGCCATTTTTGTGATCGCCCTGGCGGCGGCCGAGGCGGTGGTGGGCTTGGCCCTGGTGCTCACCATCTATCGCAATTTCCGGACCGTCCTGTCCGAAGATCTGAATTTGTTAAAGGGTTAAAATGCTCGAACACGCTTACCTCATTCCTCTTTTGCCCCTGGCGGCCTCGCTCCTGATCCTCTTTTTCGGGAAGCGGCTGCCCTTGGAAGGGGCGTTTTTGGGCATCCTGGCGGCGGGTTGGGGGCTGGTGCAATCCCTGGGTATTTTGATTTCCATTTACGCTCACCCGCACCTCTTGAATAATCTCGGCGCCTCGGGGCCCTTTTTTGAAAAGAGCTGGGATTGGTTCAGCGTCGGGTTCACCCGCTTGGAAGTCGGCGTCTTGATCGACGGCATGTCGGCCATGATGCTCGTCGTCGTGACCCTGGTGTCTTTCCTGGTGCAGGTGTACTCGGTGGGCTACCAACACGGGAAAGAACGGTTCGGCCGGTTCTTCGCCTACATCTCCTTCTTCACCGCGGCCATGTTGATCTTGGTTGTCTCCAACAACCTCTTCCAATTTTTCATGGGCTGGGAATTGATGGGACTCTGTTCCTATCTCTTGATCGGTTTTGAGTTTGAGCGTCCGGCCGCGGCCCAAGCGGGCCGCAAAGCTTTCATCACCACGCGCATCGGCGATCTCGGGTTTTACCTGGGTCTGCTTCTCCTCTTCACCACCACCGGGAGCCTTAATTTTAACATCATCGGCAGCGAGCACATCGGCACCCTGACCCCCGTGGCCACGGTCATCGCCCTGCTGTTGCTCTGTGGAACCATTGGAAAGTCGGCCCAGTTGCCCTTGCACGTCTGGTTGCCGGACGCCATGGAGGGCCCCACCCCGGTGTCCGCCTTGATCCACGCGGCGACGATGGTGGCGGCGGGCGTTTTCCTTTTGGCCCGGTTCCATTTCGTGTTCGCCCTGTCGGAGGTGGCTCTCACCGTCACCGCCTGGGTGGGGGGCATCACCGCCCTCGGGGCGGCGCTCAGCGCCTTGACCGCCACCGACATTAAAAAAGTGTTGGCCTACTCGACCATCAGCCAATTGGGGTTCATGGTGTTGGGGATGGGGGTGGGCAACCCCACCGCGGGCCTGTTCCATCTGACCACCCACGCCTACTTCAAAGCGTTGTTGTTCCTCGGGGCGGGTTCCGTGATTCACGCCGTGCACACCAACGAGATGCCGCTCATGGGGGGTTTGGCCAAAAAAATGGTTTTTACGGCCATCACCATGGGGGTCGCCTGGCTGGCCATCATCGGGTTCCCCTTCACTTCGGGATTCTACAGCAAGGAAGCCATTTTGGGCGCCGTCTACGAAAAGCACCAGTACACCCTGTTCGGCATCGCCGCCTTTTCGGCGTTTTTGACCACGTTTTATATGACCCGCATGATGATTTTGACGTTTTACGGAACGCCCCGCGACGCCCACCGGTTCGGTCACGCCCACGAAAGCGGTCCGACCATGACGATCCCCCTGATGGTGTTGGCCGTCCCCTCGGCCATTTTGGGACTGCTTTTCCACTCGCACGCGCTCTCTTTTGACAAATGGGTCCAACTGACGGGAAAAGTCGCCGAACACGCGGCCCCCGTCGCGGAAGCGGCCGCCGCCCACGGGGGGCATTTCGTTGTTTTGGGGGCTTCCTTGACCGCGGTGACATTGGGGCTGGTTTTGGCGATCGCCATGTATGTGTTCAAAACTCCGGATCCCGCGCGGCTGGCCGCGGCCTTGCCCGGGGTCCACCGACTCTTGACCGATCGCCTGTTCGACCCTTTTTACCTTAAAGTGTCCGAGGCCCTGTGCTTCCTGCCCGCGCGCTTTTTGGCGGCCTTCGATTACATCGTGATCGATCAAGGGATCGTGGACGGCGTGGGACGTTTGGGGAATCTTCTTTCGCGGATCCACCGCTGGTGGGACGATGTCGTGGTGGACGGCGTGTTCGTGAACGGGTTCGGCTGGGCGGCGCAGAAACTCGGCGCCGGGGTGCGGGCGCTCCAAACGGGCGCCGCGCAGACGTATTTGTTGGCGACGGCGGTGGGCGTGTTCGCCCTGGTGCTGTGGGCCGTCGGCGTGTTCGGATAATTCGGGCGAGGAGCAACGTATGCTGAGTCTCATTACATTTTTGCCGATGGTGGGGGCCGTGGCCTTGATGCTGCTGCCCAAGGACAACAAAGCGCTCCTACGCGGCGCGGCGACGTTGACGGCCGCGCTGGCCTTCGGGGCCTCCCTGGTCGCCTGGAAATCCTTTGACGCGGCATCGCCCGCGTTTCAACTGGTGGAACGGGCGTCCTGGATCCCGACCCTCGGGGTGCAGTACTTCCTCGGCGTTGACGGCCTGTCGATGCCGATGGTGTTGTTGACGACCTTCCTTTCGCTGGTGTCGATCATCGCCTCTTACGGCATCGAAAACCGGCTGAAGGAATATTTTTTCTGGTTCCTGGTTCTTGAAGCGGGCATGCTGGGCGTGTTCGTGTCCCTCGATATGTTCCTGTTTTACGTGTTCTGGGAAATCACCCTGGTGCCCATGTACTTCCTGATCGGGATTTGGGGCGGCCCCAAAAAAGAATACGCCGCGGTGAAGTTCTTCCTCTACACCCTGTCGGGCAGCGTTTTCATGCTTCTGGCCATTTTGGCTCTTTACTTTTCAAGCGCACCGCGCACGTTCGACATGCTGGCCTTGGCCAACCAATCGTCCAATTTCGTCGGAGCGCGGTTCATCTTCGTGTTCCTGGCGCTCTTCGTCGGTTTCGCGGTCAAAGTGCCGGCGTTCCCGTTCCACACCTGGTTGCCTTTGGCCCACGTGGAGGCCCCCACGGCGGTGTCCGTGATTCTGGCGGGCGTTTTGCTTAAGATGGGCACCTACGGCATTTTGCGGGTGTGTTACCCCATCCTGCCCGAGGCGACGCGCTGGTTTATGCCGATCCTGATCATCATCGCCTTCATCAATATCGTCTACGGCGCTTTCTGCGCGTTGAGTCAAAAAGACATCAAGCGCATGGTCGCCTACTCCTCCGTCAATCACATGGGGTACTGTCTGTTGGGCATGGCGGCGGTGACGGGCACCAACGCCGCGGCCGGCCTTTCGGGCGCGGTGTTTCAAATGGTGACCCACGGGATTATCACCGGGAGTCTCTTTCTTTTGGTGGGCGTGATCTACGACCAGGCCCACACCCGCAACATCGACGACTTCGGCGGCCTCGGCGCCCGGCTGCCCGTTTTCGCCGGGATCATGACCGTGCAGGCCATGGCGTCCCTGGGACTGCCCGGTCTCGCGGGATTCGTGGGGGAATTCCTGTGCTTCCTGGGCGGGTTCGGCCAGGTCGCGAGCCGAATTTGGGTCGGCTTGTCGGTGATCGGCATTTTGGTGACGGCCGCGTTCTTTCTTAAACTCATCAAGGACGTTTTCCTTGGCCCCTTCAACCCGCGCTGGGAAGGGAAACTTTCCGAGATGAACGCGCGGGAACTTGTGACGGTGGTGCCGCTCGTCATTTTGACGATCGCGCTGGGCGTTTACCCCGCGTTGCTTTTGAACATGATGGACCCGACCATCGCCGAACTGGTGCGACGGGTGGTGGGGGGATAACCTTGACCTGTTCGCTCGGCGGTCTTTGCGCTCTTTCAGCGGAGTTGCTCCTGACCGGAGCGGCCCTCGTCCTTTTAATGTGGGACGCTGTGCGACCCGCCGCGCGTCGGGGACCGTTGGCGTTTTCGGTTTTGGCTTTGGCCGCCGCGGCCTGGGTCGCCGCCCGGACGCCGGACACCGTCGCTTACGGGGTGTTCGTTGTCGACGGAACCGCCCGGTTCCTGAAGATCGTGTTGCTGGGCGCGGTCGTGTTGGTCACCGCGCTCTCGGCCTCCTTCAAAGGTTTCGCGGACCGGGAAGAACGCTTCGCCTGGGGCACCTATTTGGGATTGCTGTTGATCTCCACCGTCGGCCTCCTGTTCCTCGCGTCGGCCTCGGACTTCCTGATGGCGCTCATCGCCCTTGAAATCGTGAGCGTAAGCTCCTTCGTGCTTGTGGGGTTCACGCGCAAAGACCGCCGCTCCAGCGAAGCGGCCATCAAGTACTTCCTCATGGGGGCTTTTGCCTCGGGGCTCATGGTGTATGGAATTTCTTTGTTTTACGGTTTGACGGGGGGGACATCGGCCGCGGCATTAAACGCGGACACCGCCGGTCGGGTGGCCGCCCTGCCGTTGACCGCGGCGCTCCTTTTCGTTCTGGTGGGATTCGGTTTTAAATTGGCTCTGGCCCCTTTTCATATGTGGGTGCCGGACGTCTACGAGGGCGCGCCCACCCCGGTCACCGCGTTCCTGTCCGTCGCCCCCAAGGCCGCGGCCTTTGGTTTGTTGATGCGCCTTTTCTCCCACGCGGCGGACTTGCGGATCTTGCCGTTGATGGCGCTGCTGGCCGCGATCACCATGACGGTGGGCAACCTGGGCGCCCTGCGGCAGGACAACGTCAAACGCTTGTTGGGGTACTCTTCCATCGCCCAGATGGGCTACGTGGCGATCGCTTTTGTGGCGGCGAGTGCTCTGGGGTCCCGGGCGATCCTTTTGTATTTGGCGGCGTACGTGTTAATGAACCTCGGCGCTTTCGCCGTGGTCATCGCCGTGGCGGACGACGCCGGCCGCGAGGACGTCGGGTCTTTCGACGGTTTGGCCGCCCGGTCGCTGCCCTTGGCCCTGACAACGACCTTTTTCCTTTTGTCGCTGACGGGCCTTCCGCCGTTTTTGGGGTTCATCGGGAAGTTCTCGATATTCGCCGCCGCCGTCCAAGCCAAGGGGTTGATGTGGCTCGCCGTTGTGGGCGTGGTGAACAGCGTGGTGTCCTTCGCGTACTACTTTTCCATCGTGCGGGCCATGTTTTTCCGGGAACCGCAACAGGCCGGGGCGCCTTTTCTGTCCCGTCCGTTAACGGCTGTCCTGGGGGTGACGTTGGCCGCCACGGTGTTGCTGGGCCTGTACCCCGCCCCCCTCTTGGCTTGGGTTCAAAGGATCGTCCCCTAATGAGCCATCCGGCGCTCCGCGTGCTCGAACCGATCCTGCGCGCGGGGGAGGCGAGGGATTTGGCCGTTTTTCTGGCCGAGGTGGAAGCCGCTTTGGCCGGCGTGGCCGGATTGAAAAATGGCTTTTTGTCTCGTTTGAGCGAGTACGTCATGACGGGCTCCGGCAAGCGGGTGCGGCCGGGGCTTGTTTTTTTGGCGGCCCAGTTCGGCCGGTTCGACCGGGGAGCCCTCCTGGACGCGGCCCTGGCCATGGAAATGATTCACATCGCGACCTTGGTGCACGACGACCTTGTGGACGAAGCGGTCATCCGGCGCCAGCGGCCGACGGTGGGCGTCAAGTTCGGCGAGGGCGCGGCGGTCCTGCTCGGCGACCACGTCTACGCCGAGGCGTTTCGGCGCTTGAGCCGGCTGAATCGGCCGGATCTCCTGTCGTTGTTGGCCGACACGACCATGGCGATGTGCGAGGGGGAAATCGCCCAATACGAAGCCCGTTACAAATTCGATTTGGACGAAGCCACTTATTTGACCTTTTTGAAGCGGAAAACCGCCTCGCTCATGGCGGCCGCGTGCCGAACCGGGGGCCTTTTGTCGGGTTTGCCCGACGAGCAAACCCGCGCCCTCGAAACCTTCGGCGACAAACTCGGGATCGCCTTCCAAATTGTCGACGACATCTTGGACGTGGAAGGCGATGAGGCCGTGGTGGGCAAGACCCTGCACACCGACATCACCCACGGCAAAATGACCCTGCCCCTCATTGATTACGCCGCGGGCTTGACCGACGCCAAGGCACGCGAGGCCTTTCATGACACCTTGCGATCCCCCCACGGGCGCGTGGACGCGCTGATCGCGGATTTGCGCCGCTCCGGCGTGCTCGAACGTTCCAAGCAAAAGGTGCGCGCGCTGTTGGCGGAGGCGGAGGCGGCCCTGGCCGTCCTGCCGGACCGTCCGGCGCGGGCGCTGCTTTTGGATGTCGCTCGTCGGTTGTCGGACCGGAAATTGTAACGCGGGAGGTTCTATGTTCGGCATGGGTTGGCAGGAATTGCTTTTGGTGTTGTTGATCGCCGTTTTGTTTTTTGGTCCGAACAAACTGCCCGAACTGGGCAAAAGTCTGGGCAAAGCCATCGGCGCCTTCAAAAAGGGTTTGAAGGAAGGCGACGACGACGCCCGGAAATCCGACCCCCACACCCCTCAGTAGCGACCGCGTTTTCCCAGTGAATCGCCTTCCGAGCGACACCCCCAACGACCGGGCACGGCCTTTAGGGGATCACCTGCTCGAACTGCGGCGGCGTCTGTGGCTGTCGATCGCCGCGTTCGCCCTGCTGGCGATCCCCGGTTGGACCCTGAGCGAGCGCTTGATCCATCAAATTTCCCGCGTGACCGGCCCGCTCGTGTTTCTCGGGCCGACGGAAGCCTTCGCGGCGCGTCTGAAACTTTCAGCGGTGCTCGCCCTGGCCCTGGGCGCGCCGATTTTTATTTACCACGCCTGGCGCTTCGTCGGGGTGGCCCTCACGGTGAGCGAGCGACGGGTTCTGTTGGGCGCGCTGCCGTTTTCCTATTTGCTCCTGCTCCTCGGGGCCTCTTTCGGATGGTTCTTGATCGTTCCCACCGGCCTGCGCTTCCTGCTGGGCTTCGCCTCGGCGGACCTGCGTCCCACGTTGTCCGTTCACGCCTGCGTGTCGTTCGCCTTGTGGACTTCCCTGGGATTGGGCCTGTTGTTTCAATTGCCGGTCGTTGTGGGGGCGCTGGCGCGGTGGGGGTGGGTGCGCGCGGCGACCTTGGCGCGCTACCGCCGGCACGCGGTCTTGGGGATCCTCGTCGTGGCGGCGGTGTTGACGCCCGGACCCGACGTGTTTTCTCAATTGCTCCTGGCCGTCCCCACCTACGTTTTGTTCGAGGTTTCCGTCACGCTCGCGCGGTTTTTGGAACCTTGACACCGGCGGGGCGTTGTTGTAGAGTCGGCTTTCTCATTAAATCCATTCGAAGGGAGTTTCAACATGTCCGCCATTGATCCCGATTTCCAGAAGAACCGCACCGTCGTCAAGAAAGATGAAAAATACGGCTACCAGGTTTGGGGCCCCTTCGAGCCTCCGACGAAGCAAGGCATTCACGGCACCTGGGTCGCCGTTGATTTCGACCTGTGCGTCGCCGACGGGGCCTGTCTCGACGCCTGCCCCGAGAACGTGTTCGCCTGGGTCGACACGCCGGGCCATCCCGCCTCGGCCAAGAAGGCCGCCCCGGCGAAGGAAGACGCCTGCATTTTCTGCATGGCCTGCGAGAGCGTCTGCCCCGTGGTGGCCATCAAGATCACCCCGAAATAACCGTTGATTTCGAGGGGGAAATGAAGTAAAATCCCCCGCGTTGCGCAAAAGGGCCCTCGCGGGCCCTTTCACACACCCTCGGATGGTCGACGGGGTCCCGGCAACGGGCCGTCGGCGAGGCGAAGAGGGTGGAGGCCGCTGAAGTTCGGCGGGAAAAACCGCTCACAATCGCCCGCAAGGGCGCTTCAGGTTTTGTCCCCCAGAGCGGCTGCCTTCGGGCGGCCGCTTTGCTTTTTGCGGACACAAAAGTTCAGGAGGAACAATGGCAACCGTATCCATGAAGGCGCTGCTCGAAGCCGGGGTCCACTTCGGACATCAAACCCGGCGTTGGAACCCCAAGATGGCGAAATACATCTTCGGGGCCCGCAACAACATCCACATCATCGATTTGCAAAAGACCGTCAAGGAGTTGAAGAAGGCCCTGACCTACGTCCGTGATTTGGCCGCGTCCGGGAAAGTCTTGCTCTTCGTCGGAACAAAAAAACAGGCCCGCGAAGCCATCGCGCAGGAAGCGGCGCGCTGCGGCATGCCCTACATCCGCGACCGTTGGTTGGGTGGAACCCTCACCAACTTCGAAACCGTCCGCCGGTCGGCGAAGCGGCTTCAAGAGCAGGAACGGATGCGCGCCAGCGGCGTGTTGAGCTCCTTGAGCAAGAAAGAGGCCATGCTGCGCGAAAAAGAAATCAAACGGCTCGGGAAATCCCTCGACGGCATCAAGGACATGGAGCGGTTGCCGGACGCGGTGTTCATCGTTGATCCGGTCCAGGAAATCACCGCCGTGACGGAGTCCCGCCGCATGGAAATTCCCGTCGTTTCCATTTGCGACACCAACTGCGACCCCGATCTCATCGACTACCCCATGCCGGGCAACGACGACGCCATTCGCAGCGTCCGGTTGTTTTGCAAACTGGTGGCCGACAGCGTCATCGAAGGGGTGGAGTCGGCGAAGGGCAAAAATCCCGCCGGTGTTTCCGAAGAAGCGGTCGAGCAGGAAATTCCCCTGACCGACGCCGCGCCCGCGCCGGCCGAACCGGCCGAAGCGCCGGCCCAGTAGGAGGCTTTTCCATGGCGGACATTTCCAGCGAGATGGTGGCGAAGCTCCGGGCGACGACCGGGGCGGGACTGATGGATTGCAAACGCGCGTTGACCCAGACCGCGGGCGACGTGGACAAGGCGATCCAGATTCTGCGCGAGCAGGGCGCGGCTTCGGCCGCGAAGCGCGTCGGTCGTGTGGCCGCGGACGGCCTGGTCTCCTCTTACATCGATCCGACCGGGAAGACCGCGGTGTTGATGGAATTGAACTGCGAAACGGATTTCGTGGCGCGGACCGACGACTTCCAAAAACTGTTGAGCGAACTTTCGCAGGAGGCCGCGAAGGCGGCCCCCGCCTGGCGTTCGCCCGATGACGCCCCGGCGGCCCGCGTTCGCGACCTCGCCGCCAAGCTGGGGGAAAACGTCCAGTTGCGGGCCGGTCGCTTCGCGCGGTTCGACCGCCAGTCCCCGGGCATTTTCGCCGTTTACATCCATCCCTCCGGTCATTTCGGGAAAGTCGGCGTGCTGTTGGAGCTCGGGGTCGCCGGCGACGGCGCCGCCGCCCTCGCCACCGAAGAGGCCAAAGCCCTCGCGCGCGACCTGGCGATGCAAGTGGCCGCCGCCACGCCGCGCTGGGTGCGCAAAGAAGACGTGCCCTTGGACACCTTGGAGAACGAAAAGAAAATCGCGGTCGAACAAGCCAAACGGGAAAACAAGCCCGAAAAAATTTGGGACAAGATCGCCCAAGGGAAAACGCAACAGTTTTACCAGCAATTCTGCCTCATGGAGCAGGTGTTCGTGAAGCCCGTTGAGGGCAGCGCGAAACCGCCCCTCGTTGGGCAGGTGGTGGAGTCTGTCTCCAAAAAGCTGGGGTTCACTTTGGTCCCCCGCCGTTTCGTTCGGTTGAAGGTCGGCGAGGAGGATTAACCCGTGTCAGCGCCCAAAGCCGTGCGGCGGGTGGTGCTGAAACTCTCGGGCGAGGCGCTCCTCGGGCGCTCCGCCAACGGGATCGACGTCGACGCCCTTTTCTCGATTGCCCAAAGCCTGAAGTCGGCCCAGAAGGCCCGGCACCAGGTAGCGGTGGTCGTCGGGGGGGGCAATATCTGGCGCGGCGGCCGCGGTCGGGGCCGGGAATTGGACCGCGTCATCTCGGACCAAATGGGCATGCTGGCGACCCTTGTCAACGCCCTGGCCCTGCAGGACGCCCTGGAAAAACTCGGCGTGCCGACCCGGGTGATGTCGGCCATGGAAGTCGCCAAGGTGGCCGAGCCTTATATCCGTCGGCGGGCCATTCGCCATCTCGAAAAAGGCCGGCTGGTGATCTTCGCCGCCGGGACCGGCAATCCCTTCTTTTCGACCGACACCGCCGCCGCGTTGCGCGCCTCGGAAATCGAGGCCGACATCGTCCTCAAGGCCACCCAGGTGGATGGTGTTTACGACGCCGACCCGCATACCCACCCCAAGGCCAAACGTTACAAAACCCTTTCTTTGAACCAGGCCCTGCGGGACCGATTGGGCGTGATGGACGCCGCGGCCCTCGCGTTGTGCCTGGAGAACAAAATCCCCATCCGCGTTTTCAACCTGCGGGACGTCGGTTCCATCCGCCGTGCCATCGCGGGCGAAGCCGTCGGCACGCTGGTGACCCCCTAGGAGACACCCATGTCCAACATCCCCGCCCCGGTCCAACCGCTTTTCGCGACGGCCGAAGCCGCCATGAAGAAATCCATCGAGAAGCTCCGCCAGGAATTCGCGGGGCTGCGCACGGGGCGGGCGACGGGCAATTTGCTCGACCACATCAAAGTCGAATATTACGGGTCCCACGTCCCCATGAAACAGGTGGCCGCCGTGAGCGTCCCCGATGGGCGCACCATCGAAGTCAAACCCTGGGACATCGGGTCCCTCGCGGCCATTGAAAAGGCCCTGCGCATCTCCGATCTGGGATTGACCCCCAACAACGACGGGAAAATGATCCGGCTTGTCGTGCCCACGTTGACCGAGGAACGCCGCAAGGACATGGTCAAGACGGTTCGGAAAATCGCCGAGGATTTCCGCGTCGCCGTCCGCAACGACCGCCGGGTCGCCATGGAAGGCCTCAAGAAAGGGGAAAAAGACAAGGTTCTTTCGGAGGACCAACGGAAAACCGCCGAAGGCGCCCTGCAAGGCCTCACCGACGCCCACATCAAACAGGTGGACGAAGCCCTCGCCGCCAAAGAGAAAGACATCCTCACCGTCTGACCGTCCCCGTCGCCATGCCCTCCCTTTTGAATCGACGTCCGCCCGTGGTGTCACAACGCCGGGTGGACGTTTCCGTTTTGGACCCCGCCCGCGTGCCCGCGCACGTCGCCGTCATCATGGACGGCAACGGGCGGTGGGCTCAGCGGCGCGGGAAACCGCGTCTTTGGGGCCATCGGGCGGGGGCGGAGAGCGTGCGGGCGGTGGTGCGGGCCGCTGGCGACGCGGGCGTGAAAGTCCTCACGCTGTACGCGTTTTCGACTGAAAATTGGTCCCGCTCGGCGGGGGAGGTCAACGGGTTGATGGCCCTGTTGGTCGGCACGTTGCGGCGGGAAATCCGCCGCCTCGATGAGAACAACGTGCGGTTGCGCGCCATCGGGCGGCTGGACGGATTGCCCGCCGCCGTTCGGGCGGGCCTCAAAAAGGCCGTCGCCGTCCTGGAGGACAACACGGGTTTGGTGTTAACGTTGGCCCTCAATTACGGCGGCCGGCAGGAAATCGTCGACGCCGCCCAACGGGTCACGGCCGCGGGGGAGGCCATCACCGAGGAAAGCCTGGCCCGACGTCTTTACACGGCCGGGTTGCCCGATCCGGATTTGATGATCCGCACGTCCGGGGAGTACCGTTTGTCCAATTTCCTGTTGTGGCAGTCGGCCTACACCGAGCTGTACGTGACGCCCGTGTTGTGGCCCGATTTTCGGGAGGGCGAATTTTACGAAGCGTTGTTGGATTACCAAAAGCGCGAGCGCCGATTCGGCGGGGTTCAGTGATGGTGCTGCCGCGCGTTTTGACGGCGGTGGTGTTGGCTCCTTTGTTCCTGTGGCTCCTGTTTTTGGGCCAACTGCCCTTCGCCGCCTTCGTCTGGTTCCTGGCGGCCTTGGCGCTTTGGGAGTTCCACCGCATGGGGGAGCTCGGGGGGCACGCCACGCAGGGGGTGTGGGGCATCCTGGGGGGGCTCGTCGTGGTGACCGCCTTGACGTTCCCCGGCGTGCGTCCGGAGGCGCCCTGGCGCGCCCAGGCCCCGGCCTTCGCCACGATGGCCGTGACTTTTCTGTGGATGGCGCGGGAATTGGCGCGCCGCGACAAGGGCGTCTCCGTCCTTCGGCTCGCCATGTCGGCGGCGGGGCTTCTCTTTGTGGCGCTGCCTCTCGGTTTTTTGACGCTGTTGCGCGAACTTCGGGGCGATTCAGCCGAATTCTTTCATGTGGGGCGGGACGCCGCGGTGCTGCTCGTGGCTCTTATCTGGGCCCAGGACACGGCGGCCTGGGCCGTTGGCATGGCCTTCGGCCGCCACCGGCTGGCGCCGGCGGTGAGCCCTAAAAAATCCTGGGAGGGCGCGGCGGGCGGGCTGGTGGCCGCCGTGGCGGTTTCGCTCTTTTTGCGGGAAGCCTGGTTGCGGCCCTTGTTCGGCCGGGGGGAAGTGATCCTCTTGGCCGTGGTCCTGGGGGTCTTGGCCCAGGTGTCGGATTTGGCGGAGTCCCTTCTCAAGCGGTGTCTCGGGGTCAAGGATTCTTCGGCCCTGCTGCCCGGCCACGGCGGGGTTTTGGATCGGTTTGATTCGTTCCTTTTCACCGCACCGTTTTTTTACTACTACATGATCTCCCTGGGCAAAGGGGCATGACCAAACGATTGACCATTTTGGGGTCCACCGGCTCCATCGGCGTCAACGCGCTGGATGTGGTTCAACGTTTGAACCGCGCGACCCCGGGGGCCTTCCGGGTGCGCGGGCTGTCGGCCCACGGCAACGTCGATCGACTGAAGGATCAGGTCCGCGCGTTCCGGCCCGAAGAGGTGGTCCTGGGCCACGCCGCGTCGGCGGCTCATTTTGCGGACTGGGCGCGGGCCCGGAAAATCTCTTTGCGGGTGAGGTCCGGCGTCGAAGGGCTTGAAGCCCTGGCCGCCCGCCCCGGGACCGACCTGGTCTTGTCGGCTGTTGTGGGCGCGGTGGGGTTGACCCCCCTGTTGGCCGCCCTGCGGAGTGGAACCGATGTGGCCCTGGCCAACAAGGAAGCGCTCATCGTGGCGGGGGACCTTTTGATGGCCACCGCCCGCCGCGCGGGCGCGCGGATCCTGCCCGTGGACAGCGAGCATTCGGCGATGTTTCAATGTCTGGGCGGACGTACGGGCCCCAGCGCGGGCGTTCGCCGGTTGATTCTGACGGCGTCGGGCGGGGCGTTTTATCGTCGAAACGGATCCCTCCGCAACGTGACGGTGGATGAGGCCCTGGCCCACCCGACCTGGAAAATGGGAAAAAAAATCACGGTGGACTCGGCCACCTTGACCAACAAAGGGTTGGAAGCCATCGAGGCGCATCATTTGTTCGGCGTGCCCCTGGACCGGATCCACATCGTGATCCACCCGCAATCCATCGTGCACTCGCTGGTGGAATTTGACGATGGGTCTTTGTTGGCGCAACTGTCGCATCCCGACATGCGGTTGCCGATTCAATACGCCCTGACCTTCCCGGAGCGTCGGCCCACCCCGGTGCGGCCGCTGGCTTTGGAGGAAATCCGGCGCTTGGATTTCGCGGAACCCGAATTTCGCCGGTTCCCGTGCCTGACGTTGGCTTTGGAATCGGGCCGGCGGGGCGGATTGCGACCGGCGGTTTTTAACGCCGCCAACGAAACCGCGGTCAAGGCTTTTCTGGAGGGGCGTGTGCGCTTCACGGCCATTCCCCGGGTGATCGATCGGACGCTTCGGGCCTGGGACAAAACCCCGGTCCAAGACGGACGGACCTTGGCATCGATCCTCGCGGCCGACGCCTGGGGACGGGACGCCGCCCGCCGGATGATGGAAAAGGAGAAACCATGATTTCATTTATGATCGGTGCGTTGGGGGTGGTGTTCGCCTTCGGATTGGTGATTTTCGTTCACGAATTCGGCCACTTCATCGTGGCGAAAAAAACCGGCGTCAAGGTCGACCGGTTTGCCTTCGGCCTCGGCCCGGAAATGTTCGGCTTTCAGTGGGGGGAAACCCGTTATTGCGTGGCCTGGATCCCGCTCGGCGGTGAAGTGCGCATGGCCGGCGAAATGGAGCCCGGCGCCGAACCCAAGGCGGACCGGGACCCCCGCGAATTTTTCGCCAAGCCCTGGTACAAACGCGTCCCCATCGTTTTGGCGGGGCCGGCCATGAACTACGTCCTGGCGTTCGGCCTGTTCGCCCTGGTTTTCTTCGCCTACGGCAACCCGCGGTTGTCCACCGACCCTATGATCGGGGAATTGGCGGACGGTTTTCCCGCGCGGACGGCGGGCCTCGAACCGGGGGACCGCGTTGTCGCCGTCGACGGCGCCGGGGTGTCCACCTGGGCGAGCCTGGCGGAAAAAATCCACGCGAGCCCGGGAAAATCCCTCGCTTTGACCGTTGACCGCTCCGCCGGCGACGCGCGCCAGACCCTGACCATCGCGGTCATCCCGCGGCGCGATCCCGTGTCGGGCCGCGGGATGATCGGCGTCACTCCCACGACGGTTTTCGACCCGGTGGGGGCGGTCGAATCCCTCCGGTTGGGAGGTCAGCAGACGGTCTATTGGAGCCTGCACACCCTGGACTACTTGAAGGAGCGATTGTTGCGACGGGAAAAACCCGAACTCTCGGGCCCCGTGGGCATCGCGAGCGTGATCTCCAAATCGGCGCGCAGCGGTCTTCAAGACTACATCTTCCTGATCGCGATGATTTCCCTGGGGATCGGCCTCTTCAACCTCTTCCCGATTCCCATGCTCGACGGCGGCCATCTGATGTTTTTTCTCTACGAGGGGATTTTCCGCCGGCCCGCCGGCCGGCGGGTGGTGGTCGCGGCCAACATGGTCGGTCTGTCCGTCCTCCTCGGTATTCTGGTGTTCGCCACCTATTCCGACATTCAGCGCCTGCGCTCCGCCCGGAGCGAACCGACCCCCGTCGCGACGGGGGAGGCGAAATAATGCGCCAATCCCGAACGCTGTTGCCGACCCTGAAGGAGTTGCCCGCGGACGCGGACACGGCCTCCGCGCGGCTCATGTTGCGGTCGGGCATGATCCGCAAAGTGGCCGCGGGCCTCTTCGAATGGCTGCCCGTGGGGTTGCGCGCCCTGCGGAAGGTGGAGCGCATCGTGCGCGAGGAAATGAACCGCGCGGGGGGGCAGGAGGTCTGGTTGCCCGTGGTCCAGCCCAAGGATCTGTGGTCCGAATCCGGCCGGTGGCAGGTGTACGGCAGGGAAATGCTGCGATTCAAGGACCGCAAGGACACCGAATTCTGCCTCGCCCCGACGGCCGAAGAGGTGATCACCGATCTGGTGCGGCGGGAAATCCGCTCCTACCGGGAGTTGCCGTTGTTGTTGTATCAATTCGGCACCAAATTCCGGGATGAAATTCGCCCCCGGTTCGGGGTCATGCGCGCCCGCGAGTTTTACATGAAGGACGCCTACTCGTTTCACGCCGACGAAACCAGCGCCGAAGCGGTTTACAAAGACGTGTTCGAGGCCTACAAACGCGTTTTCACCCGTTGCGGGTTGAAATTCCGACCCGTGGAAGCCGACACCGGCGCCATCGGCGGCAATTTCTCCCACGAGTTTATGGTCTTGGCCGCCACCGGCGAGGAAACCATCGCTTCCTGCGAGGCCTGCGGGTACGCGGCGAACATCGAACGGGCGGAAGCCCGGCCCCCGGCCCCGGCGTCGGGGGAAACGCCCGCCCCGATCGAAGAAGTCGCCACTCCCGCCCTGGGCGCCGTGGCCGACCTGTCGGCTTTCCTCAAAGTCCCCGCGGACCGTTTCATCAAAACGGTGTTTTACGTGGCCGACGGGAAACCGGTGGTGGCCCTGGTGCGGGGGGATCTTGATTTGAACGAGCCCAAGCTCCAGCGCGCCCTCGGGGCCAAATTGATGTTCAAGGCGGGGGAGGACGTTTACCGTCAAACCGCCGGCTGCGCGCCGGGTTTCGCGGGGCCGGTGGGCCTGGTGGCGACCACGGTCGCTGATCCGAGCGTGATGGGGCTGGTGAACGCCGTGACCGGCGCCAACAAAACCGACACGCACCTAAAAAACGTTAACCCGGACCGGGATTTCACCCCGGGTCGGGTGGCGGACATCCGCAACGTCCGGGAAAATGACCCTTGCCCAAAATGCAATCACCCGTTAAGCTTCCATAAGGGCATCGAGGTCGGCCACACGTTCAAACTGGGGACCAAATACTCCCAGGCCATGGACGCCGGGTTTTTAACGGAAAAAGGGGCCAAGACGCCGTTCATCATGGGTTGTTACGGCATCGGCGTGAGTCGGGTCGTGGCCGCGGCCATCGAGCAGTCGAACGACGAAAACGGCATCGTTTGGCCGGAGGCCCTGGCGCCCTACGACGCGGCGGTCCTGCCGCTCAACACACAGGAACCCCGGGTGATGGCGGTGGCCGAAGCGATCGAAAAAGCCTTGGAGGCCGAGGGGTGGGACGTCCTTCTGGACGACCGGGACCAACGGGCCGGGGTCAAATTTAAAGACGCGGACCTCCTGGGGCTTCCCTTCCGGGTGACGGTGGGGGAGAAAAAACTGGCCCTCGGGATGGTCGAGATCAAGCGGCGCGGGGCGGCTTCCGCCGAGGATGTGCCGATCGACCAAGCCGTGGCGCGGTTGCGGGAGATGCGAAAAGGCGGTGCGACGGGCCGCTGAGTCACAACGACATCACGAGGGGCGCGGCGAATGCCATTTGACGACACATTGTTCATCAAACGAAACGTCGACATCCTGTCCTTCTTCACGGAGGGCCAGATCCGCGCCATCACCCAGGACGCCGACCGGCAAGTGTTCAACAAAGGCCAAACCGTCGTGTTCCGCGGGGAAATCAACAGCAATTTCAATATTTTAAAGAGCGGTCGGGCCGAGGTGTCCGTGAAAAGCGGCGGGGACACCGTGATCCTGTCGACCCTGGGCCCGGGGGATTTCTTCGGGGAAATGTCGCTGTTGGAGTCCACCCCCGCCAACGCCACCATCCGCGCCGTGGAGGACGACACCGTCGTCCTCATGATCCCGCTGGACACCTTCCGCGCGTTTCTCCGTCAACACCCTTCCCTGGAGCTCGCGCTGCGCGAAAAAATGGCCGAGCGACGCCGTCAGAACGCCGCGGCCACCGCCCGTGCCAAACCCGGCGCCTCGCCGGCCGGCCAACCATGAAACGAATCGACCGCACCGACTTGGCGGTGGGGGTCTTGCTGACCGGAATCGCTGTGTTGTGCGCCCATTGGACCCCGGCTTTCACGGAAATCCCGGAATTGAAACTCTACGACTTGCGCCACAATTTGTTGCCCACGCCGGCCCCCGCCGAGAACATTCGTCTGGTGAAAATAGACGACGTGTCCATCCAGGCCGAGGGGCGCTGGCCGTGGCCCCGGAACAAGATCGCCGAGTTGGTTCGCCGCATCGAAGACGGGAAACCCCGGGTGATCGGGTTGGGAATCATCTTCACCGACCCGGATGAAAACCAGGGTTTGGCCGCCGTGCAGGAGTTGCGGCGGGACTTCGAAAAACTGGTGGATCGCCAGAAAAAAGCCTTTGACGCGTTGTTGTCCCGCGCGGAAAAAGATGTGCGCTACAAAAAATTGGTGCCGCGCCGATGGTTGGACCGGATGGCGGAGTTCGACGGCAGCCTGATGGCGGTGGAGGAAATGCTCGACGCCGACGCCCAACTGGCGGAAACCCTTCAGGACGCGCGGAATCTCGTTCAGCCCTTTTCTTTTGACGCCCTCAACCAAACGCTTCTGGACGAATCGCCGGACATCGCGGCCCGAATGAACGAACACGCCCTGTTGCAATCGCAAGTGACCGGGGACAAAAAAGACGCGGCCTTGACCGGGCACCGACCCAAAATCCCCCTGGCGGAATTCATTCGCGGGCCCCGGACGCTGGGTCATGTGCAAATCCTTCCCGACGCAGACGGGACCCTCCGCGCCGAGGCCGTGGTGATGCGTTACAACGGGCAATATTATCCCTCAATGGCGCTGGAAATGGCGCGTTCGGCTCTGCGCCTCAAGGACGCCGAGGTCCGCGTGGACCTTGGGAAATCCCTCCTCTTGGGAAAAACGGTTTTCCCTTTGGACGAGCGGAGTCGGCTGTTGGTCCGCTACCCGCCCACTTTTGAAGACGACAAGCACGCGGTGTCGGCCGTGGACGTCCTGCGCGATTCCGCGGGTTTTTCGAGACGGATATTCAAGGACAAAATCGTCCTGGTCGGTTTGACGGACCCCCTGCTGGCCCCGCGGTTCGCCACACCGGCCAGCCCGCTCTACCCGGTCACGGGCGTCATCCTCGCCGCGGTTCGCAGCTTGTTGGAGGGCACCCCCCTGCGGCGCCCCCCCTGGACTTCCGGGGTGGAAATGGGGGTCCTGGTTTTCATCGGGGTTTTCGTCATCTTCGGGCTTCCGCAGTTTCGGGCGCTCGGCGGGGCGGTCGCCACCTTGGTCCTCGTGCTGGCGATCGCCGGCGGCGGGGTTTACCTCTTTCTGAGTCGGGGGTGGTGGATCAAGATCTTCCTTCCCCTGGCCCTGCTGATCTTCACCTACGCCTTGCTTACGTTAAAGCGGTTCTTCTTCACCGAAAAACGCAAGGATCTGGTGGAAGCCCAGAGCGCGGAAACGAACCGCATGTTGGGGCTTTCGTTCCAGGGGCAAGGACTCCTGGACCTCGCTTTTGAAAAGTTTCAAAAATGCCCGGTGGACCCGGAGATGCAGGGCGTTCTTTACAACCTGGGATTGGATTTCGAACGCAAGCGGCAATTCACCAAGGCCCTCGTGGTGTACGAGCACATCGCCAAGGCGAACCCGAATTTCAAGGACGTGAAGAACAAAATCAAAACCGCGAAACAGGCGGGCGAAGGGCTCCTGGCCGCCGCGTCCCTCAAATCCAAACCCGGCGGCACCGTGGTGTTGGGGGCCGGGGACGTTAAGCCGACCCTGGGTCGCTACGAAATTCAAAAGGAACTCGGCCGCGGGGCCATGGGCATCGTTTACCTGGGAAAAGACCCCAAAATCAACCGGCCGGTGGCCATCAAAACACTGCGCTTCGAAGACGACCTGGACGCTGAAACGGGCAAGATGTTTCGGGAACGGTTTTTCCGCGAGGCCGAGTCCGCCGGCACGCTCAATCATCCCAACATTGTGCGGATTTACGACGCGGGGGAAGACGGCGAAATCTCCTACATCGCCATGGAACTCTTGGAGGGGGAGGATTTTAAAAAATGCGTGGAGAAAGCGAACCTCCTTTCCCTGCCCCGGGTCCACGAAGACGTGGCCCTCATCGCCGACGCGCTCGACTACGCCCACGCCAACGGGGTCGTCCACCGCGACATCAAACCCGCCAACGTCATGCGGTTGAACGACGGGACCTTGCGGGTGACGGATTTCGGCATCGCGCGGTTGAGCGGCTCCTCCAAAACGGCCACCGGCACGGTGCTGGGCACGCCCAGTTACATGTCGCCCGAACAACTGTCGGGGAAAAAAGTGGACGGGCGGTCGGACCTCTTTTCATTGGGGGTCATGCTCTACGAAATGTTGGTGGGCGAAAAACCGTTCGAGGGGGAAAATATCGCGACGTTGTTGTTTAAAATCGCCAGCGAAGAGCCGCCCGACGCCCGTTTAAAGCGGCCGGACCGCGTGACCCCGGCCCTCTGGGCGGTGTTGACGCGCGCCATGGCCAAAGACCCGGATCTGCGGTATCAACGCGGGGCGGACATGGCGAGCGACTTGCGGGCAGCGCTGAAAACTCCGGACGCGCCGCCCCCGAACAGCCGAACGCCCCAAAATCCGGCGAACGAGAGCGGACGCTCGGCCCTGGAACGCACCCTCTCGGAGAGAAACCCCGGCTCTGTCCCGGAGGCCCATCAATGACCTTGGCCCTGCACGGCGTCACCGACGTTGGCCGCGTCCGGCGCAACAATCAGGACGCCTACGGGATCGACGCCGCCCACGGGCTGATTGTGGTGGCCGACGGCATGGGCGGGCACGCGGCGGGCGAGGTGGCCAGCCGACTGGCGGTGGACACCGTGGTGGCGGAGGTGACGCGCGGCTTGGACAGCGGGAAGATCCCCTGGGAAGGGGAGGCGCCCCTTCATTTGACCGAATGGCAGCGGCTTTTGATATCCTCCATCCGAATCGCGAATCAAATGATTTTTAGTTCCGCCCAAGAAAACCCCGACCAAAAGGGCATGGGCACGACCATCGTGGCCGCTTTGTTCCACGGTGGGCGCGTGACGGTGGCCAACGTCGGGGACAGTCGGTTGTACCTCTGGCGGGGGGAACGCTTGTCGCAATGGACGCGGGATCATTCGTTCGTGGCGGAGCAGGTGGAGCGCGGCCTCCTGACCCCCGCCGAGGCCGCGACGGCCGCGAACCAAAACATTTTGACCCGTGCCCTCGGCACCGGCGCGGAGGTCGACGTGGACACGCAGGAACGGAAGGTGGATGGGGCGGATGTGTTCCTTTTGTGCACGGACGGTTTGACCCGCATGGTGCCGGACGCGGACATCGCGGCCACGCTGCGGGACACGGCGGACGCGGCCGGGATGTGCGAACGGCTGGTGAAAGCCGCGGTGGAGCGGGGCGGTCGGGACAACGTGACGGTGGCCGCCGCGCGGGTCACCGGGTCGCAGTGGTGGGAGCGGTGGAAAAATTGTTGGAGTCAGCGACGGACGAGGCGACAACCATGACCAAACTTGTTCTCAAATACAACGGAGCCGTGGTGAAGGAATTGACGGTGGAAAAAGACGCGGTGGCGATCGGCCGACACCCCGACAGCGACTTGGTCATCGACAACCCGGCGGTTTCGGGCCGCCACTGCCGCGTGGTGAAGGAAAACGGGGCTTTTTTTATCGAAGACCTCGACAGCACCAACGGGACTTTCCTGCGCGGATTGGAAATCACCAAGGCCCCCCTGCGCCATCAGGACGAATTCGCGGTGGCCAAACACACGGTTTTGTTCCTGGACGCCGACGCCCCGGCCGCGCCGCCGGTCCCCGCGCCGGTGTCCACCGACGCCACGGTGATCATGACGGCGCCCCCGGCCGTGCCGGCCCCCGCGCCGCAAGCGGCGGGGCGCGTCGGTTGCGTGAAGATTTTGATGGGGGGCGACCCGGGGGAAAAACCGATTCCTTTGACCGCGTTCATCACCTACATCGGGAAGTCCTCCCAGGCTCAAATCAAACTCAAGGGGATGTTTCAGCCCGATCTGGCGGCCTGCGTTTCCAAAAAACCCGACGGTTTTTATTTGACCGCCCTGAAAGACAAAACGGTGAAGCTGAACGGCAACCCACTGATGGACCAGGCCCAGGTGCCCCTGCAAGAGGGGGATCTGATTGATGTCGGGCCGCTTAAAATGGCTTATATATTGATGGAATTGGGGTAGACCGAATATTGCCGCACGCGTAATAATTTTGTAAGGTAGTCAAAGAAAGTGGCCGAATCTGGGCCACTTTTTTTGTTTGTTGGGAGACAAAATGGGTGTGGCCGAGGACATCGAAGCCCGCGCCTTGCCGCTGTTGCGGGAAGCGGGGATCGAATTGGTGGAACTCCAGTACCGCCGGGAAGGCGCCGGTTGGGTGTTGCGGTTTGTCCTGGACAAGAGCGGCGGCATCGGCCTGTCCGATTGCGCCGAATGGAGTCACCGCCTGGGCGAATGGGTCGAAGGCTCGGGCCTCATCGTCCACGACTACAACCTGGAGGTCTCCTCCCCGGGGCTCAACAGGCCCCTCAAAAAGCGGGAGGACTTCGAGCGGTTCGCCGGCATCGAGGCCATCGTGAAAACCTTCGCGCCGATCAACAACCAGCGCAATTTTCACGGGCGGATCGAAAAGATCGAAGGCGAAGATTTGATTTTGTTGGATCGAACCAACGGCTTGGTCCGGGTGCCCCTGGCGGGCATCGCTTCGGCGAAACTGGACCCGCCGATCACCCTAGACGACAGAACGAAGGGGAACTGACGTGAGCAAGAGCGAATTGATTTCGGCGTTGGAGCAAATCGAGAAGGACCAGGGCATCCCCAAGGAGGAGATCCTCCACATGGTGGAACAGGCCCTGGTGTCGGCCTATCGGAAAACCGTGGGCCAACAGGTCAACGTGACCGCCTCCATCGACGCCAACTCCGGGCAAATCCAGGCGTTCGTGGTGAAGGCGATCGTGGAGACCGTGGCGAACCCCGCCGTGGAAATCACCGCCGCCGACGCCAACCGTTTGCGCAACGCGGTGGTCACCGAAACGGAGGTCCGCATTCCCGTCGAGGCCCAGGACTTCGCGCGCATTGCCGCCCAAACCGCCAAGCAGGTTTTGATCCAGAAAGTGCGCGAAACGCAGCGCGAGGGTCTCTACACCGAATACAAACCCAAAGAAGGCACGCTGATCAACGGCACCGTTTTGCGGTTTTTGAGCCGCAACATCGTTGTCGACATGGGCCGGGGCGGCGAAGCCATCATCCCCATGCGCGAGCAAGTGCGGCGGGAGCATTGGATGGTGGGCGACCGCGTGCGCGCCTTGATTTTGAAAGTGGACCGCGGTCCCCGTGGTCCGGAGATCTTGTTGTCGCGCGCGCACCCCGATTTCGTCAAACGCCTGTTTGAACAGGAAGTTCCGGAAATTTACGAAAAAACCGTCGAAGTCGTGAGCGTGGTCCGCGAGCCCGGTTTCCGATCGAAAGTTGTGGTCCGCAGCAACAACCCCAAAGTCGATCCCATCGGCGCCTGTGTGGGCGTGAAGGGGTCTCGGGTGCGGCCGATCATCAACGAGCTCCAGGGGGAACGCATCGACCTGGTGGGGCACGCGCTCGACGCCGCCACCTTCATCGGCAACGCGATGTCGCCGGTGAAGCCGCTCATGGTGAAAATTTTGAGTCACGAAGACAAACGGGCCGAGGTGTTGGTGGCCGACGACCAGCTGGCCTTGGCCATCGGCAAATCCGGTCAAAACGTGCGTTTGGCGAACAAACTGACCGGTTGGAACTTGGACGTCCGATCCGAAGGCCAGGCGCGGACGACCTCCCAGGCCGACGCGTTGACCTCGGTCGAAGACCCGTCCCGGCTGGACGGCGTCGCGCCGAAGACGGCCGAAATTTTGCACCAGAACGGTTGGGACAACATTGACCGCTTGGCCACCGCCCGGGTGGACGAATTGACCGCCCTGGAAGGGATCAGCGAAAAAGCGGCCGAACACGTGATCGAAGCCGCTAAAATCCAGATGGCGAAACGGGCCCTCAAAGCCATTTCGGCCCCGGCCCCAACCGAAGAGCCGACGGAGGCCGCCCCCGCGGCGCCCGTCGTCGAAGAGACCCCCGCGGACCAAGAAACACCCGCGGAAACGGACACCACAACCCCATGACCGACGCCAAAAAGAAATCCGCTCCCAAGACCGCCAAAAAAGCCGCCGCCGTGAAGACGCCGGTGGAAAAGAAAAAGGCCCCGGCGAAAAACGCCACGGCCAAAGAGGCGGTCAAGGCGAAGAAGGCGCCGAAAAAAGAAGGGGACACGGCCGCCAAAACGCGTGCGCTGCGAAAAAAACCCGAAGCCCCCATCGTCGCGGCCCCCGCGGCCCCCCTTTCCGTTCCGGTCGCCGCCCCGGTGGCCGCCACGAAACCGTCGCCCGTTGCGGCGCCGGTTCCCGCGGCCAAACCCGCGGGGCCCTCGCCGACGCCGGCCGCTCCCGTCTTTAAGCCGGTGGAAAACCGCCCGGCGGCCGCCGCGCCCGTTGCGGCGCCGACCGTCGTCCGCCCGCTAGCGGAACCCAAACCCGCGGCCCCGGTTCGGCCTGTTCCCGAGGCCCGGCCGGCGGCGCCCCGAATCAAGATTGAAATCAACGAAACGATCACCGTCAAGGAATTGACGGAAAAACTGAACGCCAAACTGCCCGATGTGATCAAAAAACTGATGGGACTCGGGGTGATGGCCAATTTAAACCAACGGCTCGACACCGACACCGCGGTTTTGGTGGCGGACGCTTTCAATGTCGACGTGAACGTGAAATCCGTCCTGACCGACGAAGCTCTGACAACCCCGGAGGACCCGGGGGCCCTCCGGCCGCGCCCGCCGGTGGTGACCGTGATGGGCCACGTCGATCACGGCAAAACCTCCTTGCTGGACGCCATCCGCTCGGCGCGCGTCGCCGAAAAAGAGGCCGGCGGAATCACTCAACACATCGGCGCCTACCAGGTCAAAACCGATCGCGGGGTCGTCACGTTCCTTGACACCCCCGGTCACGAGGCCTTCACCGCCATGCGCGCCCGGGGCGCGAAGGCGACGGACCTCGTCATTCTGGTGGTCGCGGCGGACGACGGCGTCATGCCGCAGACCGTGGAAGCCATCGATCACGCGCGGGCGGCCGACGTGCCGATCGTCGTGGCCATCAACAAGTGCGACTTGCCCCAGGCCAACGCCCAACGCATTAAGCAGGAACTGGCCAACCTCAACCTGGCCCCCGAGGATTGGGGGGGGAAGACCGTGATGGTGGAAGTCTCGGCGCGGCAAAAAACGAACATCGACAAACTTTTGGAAATGGTGGCGCTCGAGGCGGAGTTGCTGGAGCTGAAAGCCAACCCCGACCGCGCGGCCCAGGGTGTGGTGGTGGAGGCGCGTTTGGACCCCCGCCGCGGACCGGTGGCCACCGTCCTGATTCAAAAGGGCACGCTCAAATTGGGCGACGCGTTCGTCTGCGGCGTCCATTCCGGCAAAATTCGGGCCTTGACCAACGATCGGGGCGAGCGGGTGAAAGAGGCCCCGCCGTCATTCCCGGTGGAAATCATGGGCTTGGCCGGCACGCCCAAGGCCGGCGACACCCTGGTGGTCCTGCCGACCGAACGCGAGGCCCGGGAAATCGCGGAGCGTCGCCAAGGCCTGGCCGACGCCGAATCGAAAAGGGCGCGGCAACACCTGACCCTCGAGGCGTTCCACCATGAAGCCACGGCGGGCAAGGTGCGCGCTTTGCCCATCGTCCTCAAGGCCGACGTGCAGGGGTCGCTGGAGGCCATTCGGGAATCCCTGCAAAAACTGGGCAACAACGAAATTTCCGTCCGCGTCATCCACGCGGGCGTGGGGGGCATCAACAATTCCGACGTCGTGTTGGCGGACGCTTCCGACGCGATCATCCTCGGATTCAACGTCCGCCCCGACCCGACCTCCGAATCGCTGGCCCAGCGCGACGGCGTGGAAATCAAAACCTATCGCATCATTTACGATATGGTCAACGACGTGAAGGCCGCCCTCGAAGGTCTTTTGGAGCCCGAGGAAAAGGAAGTCACGGTCGGGTGGGCCGAGGTTCGGAAAGTCTTCTCCGCCCCCAAGGTGGGGTTTGTCGCGGGGTGCATGGTCACCGACGGCAAGGCCATGCGCACCGGCAAGGCGCGGCTGATCCGCAACGGCGCCATCGTGTTCGAAGGGGCGCTCGGCAGCTTGAAACGCTTCAAGGACGACGTGCGCGACGTGGAAAAGGGGTACGAGTGCGGCCTGACGCTGGCCAATTTCCAGGACATCAAAACCGGGGATCGGCTGGAATTTTTCACCATCGAAAAACAAGCCCGAAAGTTGTAAAACCCCTCCCATGATCTCCCGACGCTTGGAGCGCGTGAACGAGTTGTTGCTCCGGGAAATTGCCAATTTCGTCCTCGAAAACCAACCCCCGGACACCGGCCTCCTGACTTTCACCTCCGTGAAAACCACCGACGATTTGATGTCGGCCCGGGTCTTCTACTCGGTGCTCGGCTCGGACGCCGAAAAAACCCGCGCCGCCGAAGCCTTGAACGGCATGAAATACGATCTCACCCGCTCCATGCGGCGTCTGGAAAGCCTGCGGCGCATTCCCGTCCTGGAATTCGTCTGGGACGAAACACCCGAACGCGCCGCGCGCATCAACGAATTGATCCAGCGGATTCACACCGAAGAACCCCCGCCCCCCGCGCCCCGCCGGCGCAAACGCCCGGAGGGGCAGTGACCCTTCCCGGCGAGAGGCTGTCGTTGTTTTATCGCCGGGAACTGGCCCGTTTCGCGCGCCTGTTGCGCACCGGGCGCACGTTTTTCCTCACCGGACACGAAAACCCCGACGGCGACACCGTCGGGTCCGAGATCGCCCTGGCGTCCTATTTGCGCGGCCGGGGCAAATCCGTCGTCGTGGGCAACGCCTCGCCGGTCCCTTCCTATTGTCATTTTTTAAAAGGCATTCGGCGGATCGGCAGCGCCAAACGCTTCGGCGGCCGTTACGACGCGGCGATCGTTTTTGAGTGCTCGGGCCCGGAGCGGACGGGCCATGTCCTGGATTTCAAGCGCCAGGCCCGCGCGGTGGTGAACGTGGACCACCACGCCCACCACGCCCTTTACGGCGACATCAACCTGATCGACGTGGACGCCTCCTCGAATTCGGAGCAACTGATCCGGGTGTTCGACGCGCTGAAACATCGCTTGACCGTCACCGAGGCGACGGCCCTTTACCTGGGCTTGGTGACCGACACGGGGCGATTCCAGCAGGAGAACACCCGCGTGGGCAGCCACACGGCCGCCGCTCGCCTTTTGGCGGCGGGGGTGGACGTGGCCGAGGTGCACCGCCACGTTTACGCCACGCGCAGCCCGGCCGCCATGCGGCTCATGGGCCGGGCCCTTTCCGGCGCGCGGTTGGCGGCCGGGGGGCGTGTCACCGTGTTGCGCTTGACGCGCCGCGATTTCGAAGAAACGGGGGCGGACCCCTCGGAAGTCGAAGACATTCCCAACATGGGCCTTTTGCCCCCGACGTCCTGGGTGTCGCTTTTCCTGCGCGACACGGAGGAACGGGGCAAGGTGAAAATCAGCCTGCGGGGGAAAAGCCGGGTGGACCTGTGCCGGTTGGCGGTCTCTCTGGGCGGCGGCGGACACAAAAACGCGGCCGGGGCGGTCTTGCCGGGGGGGATCGACGCGGTGGAGAAAAAACTTTTGAGTGTCCTGTCCCGGGCCCTGGGGAAGCGATGAATCGGCCCGTTTTGTCCCGAAAAGTGATTTCGGGTTTGTTCTTGATCGACAAACCCAAGGGGCCCACCTCCCACGACGCCGTGCTTTGGGCACGTCGGGTGTTGGACACGGGGGACGTGGGCCACTGCGGGTCCCTCGACCCCATGGCGACGGGTCTGTTGCTTTTGGTGGTGGGGGAAGCGCGATCGCTTCAGAATCTTTACATGACCGAACGTAAGACCTACGCCGGTGTGATCCGCCTGGGCGCGGTCACCACCACGGACGATTTGGACGGGGCGCCGTTGCCCCGGGTGTTCGCGAAAAAAGTCGAGGAAGTGAGCGAGGCCGAGGTCCGGGCCGCCCTGGCCCGTTTCGTTGGTCCCCTCCGCCAGGAGGTCCCCACCTACTCGGCCGTCAAGTGGAAAGGCAAACCCCTTTACCATTGGGCGCGCAAAGGAGTGCCCGTGGAGCGGCCCGTCAAAGAGGTGGCCGTGCACGCCCTGTCTTTGCTTTCCTACACATCCCCGGACGCGGCGTTCCGGGTGGACTGCTCCAAGGGGTTCTACGTCCGCGCGCTGGCGCGGGATCTGGGCGAAGCCCTCGGCGTCGGCGGCACCCTGGCGGAGCTGCGCCGCGAAACCATCGGGCCCCACCGCGTCGAAAACGCCTACCCCTGGCGGGACCGGGCGGAGCTGGACCCGGCGGCCTTCGAACGGTCTTTCATCCCCATCGAAAAACTTTCCGCGTGAAACCCGTTGTTCTCACCCTGGGCACCTTCGACGGCGTCCACCGCGGCCACCAGGCCCTCCTGGCCCGGGCGCGCCAACGCGCCCACGCTTTGAAGGGCGAGGTTTTGGCGGTCGCCTTCGAAAGGCCCCCGCGCGTCTTTTTCCGGCCGGACACGGTCGTCCCCGGTTTAACGACCCCGACCGAGAAGGAAGAATGGCTTCGGCGGTACGGGGCGGACCGGGTGGAACACCTTCGGTTCGGGCCCGCGCTTGCCCGCCGCTCCGCGCGCGAATTCCTCGAGAGGGACATCCTGCGGCGCTGGAAGGCGCGGGAGGTCGTGGTCGGCTTCAATTTCTTTTTTGGCCGGGGCCGCGAAGGGCACCCCGGGTGTCTGAAAAAGGAAGGGGCCCCTCGGGGGCTGCGGGTGCACGCGGTGCCGGCTCTTCTGGACCGGGGGGAGACCGTTTCTTCGGGGAGAATTCGCGCCCGGCTCGCCGTCGGGGATTTGGCCGCCGCGCACCGCGCCCTGGGGCATCCCTACACGCTCGTGGCGGACGTGCAACGGGGCCGGGGCTTGGGACGTCGGTTGGGCTACCCCACGGCCAACTTGAAAGTCGACCGTGAGAAATTGTTGCCGCCGGGCGTCTACGCCGTGCGCGTGGACGTGCCCAACGGGGTGCGGCGGGGGGGCGTTTTGAACGTCGGAACCCGTCCCACCGTGTCGAAGCGGGGCCGCCCCGTCGCCGAAGTGCACATCCTCGATTACACCGGGCGACTGACGGGACGACGCCTGCGGTTGGAGTGGGTGGCGTTTTTGCGCCCCGAGAAACGTTTCGCCTCCCTCGCGGCGTTGCGCGCCCAAATCGCCCGGGACGAAGCCCGCGCCCGCCGGTTGCTTTTCGCCTGAAATTCGTTATCCTTAAAACATGACACTTCAACTCAAAGCCCTGTGGGGCCTCACGGCGGCGGTCTTCGTTTGGTCCGCCGCGGGCCCGAAGGACGGTTTGACCTGGGTCATGGAAGTCGCCCCGGCGGTTGTTGGCGCGGCCGTCCTGTTCGCCCTGCGGCGGCGGTTTTCTTTGACGCCCCTGGCCCAGGCCTGGGTCGCCCTCCACATGATGGTGTTGATGGTCGGCGGCCATTACACCTACGCCGAGGTCCCCGTTTTCGACTGGGCCCGCGACGTTTTCCATTTCAAAAGAAACCACTACGACCGGGTGGGCCATTTTTTTCAGGGGTTGGTGCCGGCGCTGCTGTGCCGCGAGATCCTCCGGCGGCGGGGCGTCCTGGCCCGGCGGGCCTGGTTGCCCTTTGTCGTGGTTTCCTTTGCCCTGGCTTTGAGCGCCGTCTACGAGTTGATCGAGTGGGCGGCCGCTCTGGTGATGGGGCAGGGGGCCGACGCGTTCCTCGGCACCCAGGGGGATCCCTGGGACACCCAGACCGACATGTTCCTGGCGGGCATCGGGGCGGCGGCGTCTTTGGTGTTTTTGAGTCGGACCCACGACCGGCAACTGGCGGAGGTCGCGCGTGGCGCGTAATTCGATTGTGGCGGTGTTGGTTCTGGCGGCCTGGAGCGTGGCCCGGGGCGCCGTGGAAAAAAAGGAGGATGTCTCGGTTTTTGCTTCCGGCGCCCCCGTGCTGTCGGCGCATTTCCGCTTGCGTCACGAAGACCGGATGGCCCCCGCGGGGGTGGTTTACATGCTCGAAAATCTCCACGCCCGTTTGTCCCTGGACCTGGGCCTGTTCCAGGCGGCGGCCCCCGGCCGCGTCTTGGACGTTTACCTCTACGCCAGCTCGACGAGTTACCAAAACCGCGCGGCGCCGTCTCCCTGGGCGGCGGCCCACATCCGCGGCGACGCCATCTACGGGTACGACAGCCCGGCGTTTCAACAGACCTTGGCCCACGAGTTGGGGCACCATTTCTTTGGGGGCTATTTTCTTCTCAAATCCACCGCGCCGCCCCTGTGGCTGAACGAGGGCGTGGCGCAGATGATGGAATGGGAATACGGAATGGAAAAACAATCCGGCGAGTCGGACCGTTGGTTGAGCCGGGAGGGACCGATTCCTTTCGACGCTTTTTTGAAATTCACCTACCGCGACGGGACCGCCGACGCGGCCGAAGGGGAGGACGTCACGAAGTGGTACCGGCAGGCCATGAGCGTGACGCGCTATTTGATGCGGGAGTTTCCGCCGGTGCTGTTCCTTCGCTTCTGCGAGAATTTGCGGGCGGGGAAAAACCTGGACGCGGCGCTCGCCGCCGGTTACGGGGCGGGTTTGCCCGACGCGGCCGCCCTCGAGCGGCTGTGGCGGGCGTCCCTCGGAAAAAATAATAATTGACCGCGAAGGCGATTTCTGTTATGATCCCGCCCGATGATTACTAAAGAACGCAAACACACGATCGTTGCGAAGTTCGGCGTGACCCCCCGCGACACGGGGCGGCCCGCCGTGCAAATCGCGCTCCTGACCGAGCGGATCAACGGCTTGATGGACCACTTCCGAAAATCCCCCAAGGACCACGCGTCCCGCCGGGGTCTTTTGTTGATGGTCGGTCAGCGCCGTCGGCTTTTGGCCCATTTGCGCGACAACGAACCCAAACGATACGTGGATATTTTAAAAGAGCTTAACCTCAGAAAGTAGCGCGGCGGTCGCGGACGCGATCGGCGGTTTGGACTCAGCAGGGATGTAATGGCCGGGGCGAAAGCCCGGGCGATTAAATCCCTTCCCCCAAATCCCGAGAGTCCGCGCCCCGCGCTCTTTTTTTACCCCAAGGAGACACACCGATGTTTGAAAACGTTGAACGACCTTCCATTCAAGTGGGCGACCGCACGATTCAATTTGAAGTCGGCCGCGTGGCCCGGCAGGCCGCCGGCGCCTGTCTGGTGCGCATGGGCGACACCGTGGTCCTCGTGGCCGCGGCGAACGGCAACAAGCCCCGCGAAGACCGTGATTTTTTCCCGTTGACCGTCGATTACCGCGGCCGGACTTACGCCGCGGGACGCATCCCCGGCGGGTTCTTTAAGCGCGAGGGCAAGGCCCGCGACAGCGAAATTTTGGCCGGCCGCCTGATCGACCGCTCCTGCCGTCCCCTTTTCCCGGAACACCTCCGCTTGGAAGTCACAATCGCGGCGATTCCCGTCTCCCACGACGGGGCCCACGACCCGGACATCCTCGCCATGTTGGGCGCCTCGGTGGCGCTCGGTATGTCGTCGCTTCCTTGGGCCGGCCCCATCGGGGCCGTCCGCCTCGGGCGGATTGACGAACGCTTCATCTTGAACCCCACCCTGGATGAGCAGGAGCGCAGCACGCTTGACCTCATCGTGGCGGGTAAAAAAGGTTCGATCCTGATGGTCGAATCGGGCAGCCACGAATTGAGCGAAGAGCTTTTGATCGAAGCCCTGCGGATCGCCCAGCAGGAAATCGACAAGCTTTGCGACCTCCAGACCGAACTTTTCAAGAAAGTTGGCAAGCCCAAAATGACCGTGCCCCCGCCCGCCGTCGACGCCACGCTCGCCGCCAAGGTGGGCGAGTTGGCCCGCGGCCGCACCGCGGAGGCCATGAAGACCGCCGACAAGCACGCCCGCGAGAACGCCATCGACGCCATCGTCGCCGAGACCCAGGCGAACCTGGCCGGGGAATTCCCGGACCAGACCGGCGTCATCAACGGCTTGTTGGCGACCCTGGAATACGAGGAAGCCCGCAAACTGATCTTGAACGAAAACCGCCGCACCGACGGTCGCGGTTTCGAGGAAATCCGTCCGATCCACATCGACACGGGCGTCCTGCCCCGGGCCCACGGGTCCGTCATCTTCACCCGCGGCCAAACCCAGGCCCTGGCCACGGTGACCCTGGGGTCTCCGGCCGACCAACAGATCATGGACGAACTGGAAGGGGAGTTCAAAGAGCGCTTTATGCTGCACTACAACTTCCCCGGTTTCTCCACGGGCGAGCCCAAAGCCGAGCGCGGTCCCGGCCGCCGGGAGATCGGCCACGGCGCCTTGGCGCGGCGCGCGCTGTTGCCCCTGCTGCCCGAACCGGACACCTTCCCGTACACCATTCGCATCGTCTCCGACATCTTGGAATCCAACGGGTCCTCCTCAATGGCCTCGGTGTGCGGCGGTTCGTTGGCTCTGTTTGACGCCGGCGTGCCGATGAAGCGCCCCTGCGCCGGGATCGCCATGGGCTTGATCAAGGAAGGCGACCGCTGGGCGGTGCTCACCGACATCCTGGGAATGGAAGACCACCTGGGGGACATGGACTTTAAAGTCACCGGCACCACGGAGGGCGTGACGGCCCTTCAAATGGACATCAAGATCGAGGGCATCTCGATCGAAATCATGACGAAAGCCCTCGAACAGGCCAAGCGCGCCCGCCTCTTCATTCTCGATAAGATGGCGGCGGCGTTGCCAACCCCGCGCCCCGATATGGCGGCCCACGCCCCGCGCATGGAAGTCTGCCAGATCCCCGTGGACAAAATCGGCGCCCTCATCGGCCCCGGCGGCAAAAACATCCGGCGCATCATCGAAGAGACCGGTGCCCAGGTGGATGTGGAAGACGACGGGAAGGTGTACATCACCGCCGTGGACCGCGCCTCCCTGGAGACCGCCAAACGCCAGGTGGAGTCCTACGGCGCGGAGGTTGAAGTGGGGAAAATTTACACCGGCACGGTGGTCCGCATCATGCCGCGCCTCGGCGCCTTCGTCGAGGTCATTCCCGGCAAGGACGGATTGATCCACATCTCCCAGCTCGACGTGAACCGCGTGGAGCGCGTGGAGGACGTGGTGAAGGTCGGCGACCAGGTCGAGGTGAAGGTCCTCGAGGTCGACAGCCAAGGCCGCGTGAACCTCTCGCGCAAAGCCGTCCTCAAACCGGGCTCCGAACTCGAAACGCCCCTGCCATCGCAACGCGGCGCGGGGCGCGGCGGGGACGAACGGCGCGGGGGACGGGACCGATTCGATCGCGGCCCACGCCGCGACCGTGGCGGCGACCGCGGCGGTGAGCGGATGGAACAGCGCGCTCCGGTCGAACAACGCGCTCCGGTGGAACGGCGCGGTCCGGAAACCACGAGCGGCGGCGAACGCGGGTATTTGTAAAAACCATTCGGGGGAGTGCAGGCATGAGCGAATCCACCGACAACACGACGCCCGGCGGTCCCGACGCGCTGCAACGGTATTACGCGTTGATGCGCGAGCGGGACCTCTCGGAACTTGAGATTCGTGACGGCGATTTTTACTTGAAATTGTCGCGGGCCGTGGCCGCGCCGATGGCGTGGCATCCGCCGGCGCACCCCACGCACGCCCCCGTCGCGGCGGCCCCCGCCGCGGCGGCGGCCGTTCCGGCCAAGCCCGCGGGTCATCCGGTGGCTTCGCCCTTAGCGGGCGTGTTCTACCGATCACCCAGCCCCAGCACGCCCCCCTTCGTCAAAGAAGGCGACAAAGTCGCTTTCGGCGACGTGCTCTGCATCGTCGAAGCCATGAAAGTGATGAACGAAATTCGCGCCGATCGACCCGGCGTTCTGCGCAAGATCGTGGCGGAAAACGGGAAACCCGTGTCCGCCGGCCAGGACCTGTTTCTCCTCGATCCGCTCCCCTAACCGTCCGCCATGTGGCACGAGATCGGCCAGACGGCGGGGCGCGTGGTGCAGTATCTTGAGGAGCACCCCGACGCCTCCACTCTGCAGATCCGGTCGTCCCTCAAAATCACCCAAACCCTCCTTTTTCTCTCCCTCGGCTGGTTGTCGCGGGAGGGGCGCGTGGATCTGGTTTATCGCGACCGGGGGTATTGGGTGACGACCAAACGATGATCGACACGGCCACGGCGGTCCTGCTGGGCGTCGTGCAAGGCCTCACCGAATTTCTCCCCGTCTCTTCCGACGGGCATCTCACCCTTTTTCAAGCCTCGCTCGGTCTCGATGGTCACACCTTGGCGTTGGACGTGGCCCTTCACGTCGGGACCCTGTTGGCGATGGTCCTCTTTTTCCGCGCGGACCTCGGCCGGGTGATCGCCGGAATGCTCGGTCCCCGGGATCCGGCCCGGGCGGCGGACCGCCGGTTGCTGGTCTTAATCCTGGCGGCGACCTTTGTGACGGGCGTCATCGGCCTGGCCCTCAAGCCGCTCGTGGAGCGCTTAACGGCCTCCTACGGGGCCGCGGCGATCGGCTTTTTTTTCACAACCCTCGTTTTGCTCCGTGGCGAACGCGCGGGCCGGCGAACCGATCGTTCGGGGGATCCCTCCAACGTTCCGGTTTGGCACGCGCTCGCGATCGGCGCCGCCCAGGGACTGGCGGTTTGGCCGGGGCTGTCCCGGAGCGCCTTCACCATCAGTGTCGCGTTGGCGTTGGGGTGGACGTGGCCGGCGGCCGGTCGGTTCAGTTTTTTGGCGGCCATGCCGGCCATCGCCGGCGCGACCCTGCTCACGGCGCGCGAGATGAAGGCCCTGCCCCTGGCCCCAACGATGGTGGGCCTCGTCACCGCCTTCATCGTGGGCTGGTTCGCTTTGGCTTTGCTGATGAAATTCTTGGCCGCGCGACGGTTGTGGCCCTTCGCCCTCTATACAATGGGACTGACGCTTTTTGCCCTCTTCAAAAGTGTAAAATAACGAACTCATGAAACTCTTCGCCCGCTACCGCTCTTCGCCCACACGCGCCCGCCGCCGGACCGCGGCGTCACGGATGCCCCTCGTCGGCGTCGCCCTCGCTTCCGCTTCGCTCATCGCTTTTTACACCGTGTTGTTCCCGTTCGGCGATTGGGGCCGGCCCATCAAGGGCGCCTTGGCCACCGCTTTCGGCATCGGCCGTTTTTTCGTGCCCCTGTTAACGGGTTACGTCGGTTTGCGGTTGTCCCTGTCGCGCCCTTGGCCCCAGGGGGTGTTGCGCGCCGCTCTGTGGTCGGGCCTGTTGTTTTTCGGACTTTGCTTTGTGAGCTTATTTTCCCGTTTGGCCTACGGGGCCAACGTCGCCGGCCTGGTCGGGTTGGCGGGGGCGGATTTATTCTCCCGCATGTTCGGCGCGCCCGGCGCCTGGCTCGTCTCCTTGGCGGGGGCCGCTTTTGTGGTCACGGCTCTTTTCCGCGTCACCCCCGCCGCCGTGGTGGAATGGGTCTGGAACCGGCTCCGGGATGATTTGAACGAATGGCGGCGCGCGCGCCGGGAAATCCGGGTCGCCCGGGAAGTCGTTGTGAAACCCCGGCCCATAACGGCGCCCGACCCCGTCGTCGCGATCGCGCCGGCGGGAACGCCGCGCATCGAACGCCCCGCGGCCCCGCCCAAACCCGCGCCCCGGCCCGCGTTGGACACCCCGCCCCCGAAACCGGCCGCCGAGGAAAAACCCGCGGCGGCAACGGGATCCCTCTCGCCCCCAACGGCCCCGGTGCCGGTTTTTAGATTGCCGGCCCTCACTTTGTTGCAGGACTACACGGGGTCGTCGGCGCCGCCCGCCGAGGGGGATTTGGTCGCCAAGGCGCGCCTCCTCGAGCAGACCCTTCAAAATTTCGGCGTCCAGGCGCGCACGACGGACATCCACCCGGGGCCCGTGATCACCCGGTTCGATTTGGAGCCCGCGCCCGGCGTCAAAATCAGTTCCATCGTGAATCTCTCCGACGACATCGCCCTCGCCATGAAAGCGACGCGCGTGCGCGTCCTGGCCCCGGTGCCCGGCAAGGGGGCCGTGGGCATCGAGCTGCCCAACCCCGAAACGGTGACCGTCGGGTTAAAAGAAATCCTTTCCGACGCCCGCGTCCAGTCCACGCGGTCGCCCCTGGCCGTCGCCCTCGGCAAATCGAGTTCCGGCGAACCTTTTTTCGCCGACCTGGCGCCCATGCCGCACTTGCTCGTCGCCGGCGCGACGGGCACGGGCAAATCGGTGTGCATCCACACGCTCATTATGTCGATCTTGCTGCGGGCCACGCCGGACCGTGTGAAATTCGTGCTCATCGACCCCAAACGGCTCGAGCTGCCGTTTTACGAAGGCATGCCGCACCTCTACGACCCCCGCACCGGGGCCGAGGGGGCGCAGGTCATCACGCAGCCCAAGGAGGCCGCCAAGGCCCTGGTGCGTCTGGTGAAAGTGATGGAGCACCGCTACGACGTATTCGCCCGCGCCAACGTGCGCAACATCGAAGGGTACAACGACAAAAGGGCCGCCCAGGGGTTGCCCCCCGAGTTTTACATCGTGGTCGTGATCGACGAATTGGCGGATTTGATGCTGATTTCCGCCCGGGAGGTCGAGGATTGCATCCAACGCCTCGCCCAGATGGCCCGCGCGGTGGGCATCCACCTCGTGCTGGCCACGCAGCGCCCCTCCGTGGACGTGATCACCGGCGTGATCAAGGCGAACCTGCCCGCGCGCATCGCGCTGCGGGTCGCTTCCCAAACCGACAGCCGCGTCATTTTGGACACGCCCGGCGCCGAGTCCCTCGTGGGCCGCGGCGACATGCTCTTTTTGCCCGCCGGGGCCCCGCAACCGATCCGCCTGCAGGGGGCTTTCGTCTCGGAAAAAGAGGTCGAGGCCGTCGTGGGATTCTTGAAATCCCAGGGCGGCCCCCGCTACCCCGACATTTTCGCCGAGATGGCCGCCACCCAGGCGGCCGCGGAGGACGCGGAAACCCGCCAAGAGCTGGACCAGGCCCTTCGGCTGATCATGGAGCGCAAGCGGGTCTCGCAGGATCTGCTCAAGGCCCATTTCGGGTCGTCGGCCCGGGCGACCAACGTGTTGTCGTTGCTCGAGGTGCGGGGGTACATTCACAAGCCCGAGGGCACCAATAAGTGGGAAATCAATTTTGATAAAATCCAGGATCTGTTCCGGTTGCCGTCCGCGGCGACCGCCGGCGAATCGACGGAGGAAACCGAATGATGCGCGTCTTGTGGGGAATGGCTTTGGTCTTGAGCGCGGGGGCGTTGTCCGCCGCCTCGGTCGAAGACGTGTTGGGACGCCTGGAACGCTCCGAGGGCAAAATCAAAACCCTTTCGTTCGATTACCGCCAGACGGCGAGCTTGTCCGTCGGAAAAACGGAAACCGCGGTTTCGGGCCGGGTTTCCTTTCAACGCCCCGATCGCTTCCGCATCGAGACCGCGGGCCCCGCGGCGCAAACGGTGGTGTCGGACGGCACCCACCTGTGGATCCACACCCCGGCCCACAAACAGGTGATCAGGGACACTTTGAAAGGCGTGTTGGGCGCCCAGGGGGTGCCCGCCGGTCTTGGAAGTTTCCAATGGAAGGCGGCCGATTTGAAAAGGGAATTCAACGTTTCCGTCGATGATGCCGCCGGCGAGACGCCGGTTTTGGTGTTGACCCCCAAAGCCGGGGGGGACACCGTGGTGCGGCTCTGGGTCGACATGAAAACCGGCGTCGCGATGAAAACCGCCTTGAGCGCCGAAACCGTGAAGACCGAGGTGACGTTGGCCAACGTCCGGGTGAACCCCCGCTTGGCCAAAACCCTCTTTCGGTTCAAACCCCCCGCCGGCACGGAGGTGCTGGATATGCCGGTGATCGCGCCATGAGCGAACTGGATCCCAACACGCCGGGCCTTCTGGGGCAGACGCTCAAAAACCGCCGTCTCCAAAAAGGCTTGGCCCTTGAAGATGTGACGCGGGCGCTGCGCGTGCCCACCCGTTATCTGAACGCCCTCGAAGAGGAACGCTGGTCGGACCTTCCCGCCCGGGTCTATCTCGAAGGATTTTTGGTCAAGTACGCGGAATTTTTGGGTCTGGATTCCAAAGACATGGTGGCCCGGGTCCGCGAGGCGGTGGGCGTGGTGGAAAAACCGGCGTTTTCCCATCCCAAACCCGTTCCCGAAGCTTTGGACGACGCCTCCCTGGCGCCCATTCGATTCGGGTTGTTGTTGGTGGCCTTGATCCTGGCCGGGGCGGGGGGGTTCTACTTTTTCCGTCACCAAGAAATTCGCACCACCCTCGCGGATATGCCCTTGAACCAGGTCACGGAGCCCGATGTGGTGTTCAGCACGGGAACGGTCCCCGGGGGGGCTCCCGCGGCGGTCGAAACTTCCCCAACGACGAGCCCCAACGGCCACACGTTGGTTTTGAAGGCGACCCTGCCCGTTTGGGTGCGGGTCCGGTTGGACGGCGCGGTCAAGTTCGAAGGCACGTTGAAAGCGGGCGACCTGCGGACATGGCCCTTCAACAACGCGGCGCGCTTGCGCTTGGGCAACAGTTCGCGCGTGGAGTTGAGCATCGACGGGACTTTCGCGTCCAAGTCCGACAGCACCGCCCCCGGGGATTTCGTTTGGCCGTCCCGGAGCGCGACCGCGGCCATCGTCCCTTCGGATCCCGTTTCCACCCACACCGTCAAGACACCCTGAATTTATGTCCCTCGGCCGCGTGGCCTTTGTGGTCCTGGGATGCGCCAAAAATCAGGTGGAGGCGGAAAGCATGTCGTCCCGCCTGGCCCGGGACGGTTGGGACCTCACCGCCGACATCCCCAACGCCAATTTGGTGGTCGTCCATTCCTGCGGATTTTTGGACGCCGCCCGCCAAGAAGCCCGGGACACCCTGGGCAACGTGCGGCGGGCTTCCCCCAAGGCCTCGGTGGTCCTGACGGGTTGTTTCGCCCAATATTTGAACGGCCGCCGGCTGCCCGGGGTGGACGCGATATTGGGAACGGGGCAATTTGACCGACTGCCCGCCGTCTTGGAGGGCCTGCGGCGAAAACGATCCGCTCCCCCGGCGATTCCCCGGTCGGGCCCCGCGGGCTACCACGACGCGAGCCGCCCCCGCCCCCTTCCGCCGGGGCAGTTGTCCGCCTACGTGCGGATCTCCGAAGGTTGCAACCACCGTTGCACGTTTTGCGTCATTCCCCAGTTGCGCGGGTCCCTCAAGAGCCGGCCGCCGGGGGACATTTTCGCGGAGGCCCGGGACCTGACCGACCGGGGGGTGCGCGAGCTGGTGTTGATTTCCCAGGACACCACCGATTACGGCCGGGACACGGGCCGTCGGTTGCCGTTTTTGATCGAGGAACTGGCGTCCTGGCCGAAGCTGGACTGGTTGCGCCTCCTCTACGCCTACCCGTCGGAAGTCGACGACGCGTTGATCGCGCTGTTGGCCGGGGAGCCGAAGCTGTTGGGGTATCTGGACATGCCGTTGCAGCACATCGCCGACCCGGTGTTGAAAGCCATGGCCCGCGACAGCGGCGAAAAAGAGACCCGACGCCTTTTGGACCGGTTGGTGAAGCGGGTGCCCGGGTTGGCGTTGCGGACGACGTTCATCGTCGGGTTTCCCGGCGAGACGGACGCCGACTTCCGCCGCCTGGAAAAACTGGTGGACACGGGGGTGTTCGAACACGTGGGGGTGTTTCCGTACTCCTTCGAGCCGCGCTCCCCGTCGGCGCGGTTGCCGGGCCTGGTGCCCACGGAGGTCGTGAACGAACGGTGGCAACGCCTCTTGGACGCGCACCGGCGGGTCAAGGCGAAAAGAGACGCGGCCCGGATCGGACGACCCATCGCGGTTTTGGTGGAACGGGGGCCCGCCGGTTGGTCGGCCCGCGCCGCGCACCAGGCCCCGGAAGTGGACGGCGGGGTTCGATTGGCCCGCTGGCCCCGTCGGCCGGGCCTGTTCGCCGCGGCGGTCACGGGGGTCGACGGGTTCGACTTGAAGGCGACATTGAAAAAAAGCGCGGAGGCGCCGGTTCCATGAATTTGCCCAACAAACTGACCCTGGGACGGTTGTTCGCGACGCCGGTCTTCATGGCGTTCGTCCTGCACGAGAATTTCTATTCCCAAACGGCGGCGTTGCTCGTTTTCATAGCGGCGGGCGTGACGGATTTGGTCGACGGGTATTTGGCCCGCAAGCACAATCTCATCACCCCGCTGGGGGTCTTCTTGGACCCCTTGGCCGACAAGCTCATCATCACGGGGGCTTTCATCGCGTTTGTGGAAGTGCGCGCGCTTCACGTGCCGGCCTGGATGGTGGTGGCGATCGTGGGGCGCGAATTCCTCATCACCGGACTGCGCGGCGTGGCGGCCACCCACGGCCTCTCCCTAGCGGCGGACGACGGGGGGAAATACAAAACGTCCGTTCAGAACGCGGCCATTCTCACGATCCTGGTGGCGATGATGTCCCGCGCGGCCCTGGCGCAATTCGCCGGGGTGAGCGTGGAGGACCTGGCCGCGCGCGGCGCCTGGGCCGCGGCCGCCGGGCGGTTGTTGGAATTCATTCCCTTCTGGATGATGTTCGGCGCGACCCTCGTGTCGGTCCACACCGGCGTCCGCTACCTGGTGCGGCACGCGGCCTTGCTGCGGGAACAACCGTGAACGGCGGACGCTGCCGCGACGCTTTTTTCCTGACGGCGGCCACCGTGGGATTCGTGGGGACGCTGCCCTATCGCCTCGTCCCGCTGAAAAAGTGGAAGGGCGGCGGGCTGCTCGGCACCGCGGTGGGCTGGGGTTTGGTTTGGCTCCTGCCCACAAACCCGGCCGCCTACGCCCTCGCCTGCTTGTCGATGGCGCTCTTCGCCGTCTGGGTCAGCCACCATGCGGAAAAGCGCATGGACCACGACGACCCGCGGATCGTCATCGATGAGGTTGCCGGCGTTTGGCTCGCCTGCGCGGGGTTGCCGCGGACTCCGGGCCCGATGCTCTTGGCGTTTTTGTTTTTCCGTGTTTTCGACGTGTGGAAAGGCCCCTGGGGGCGGCACAGCGCGCGTTTGCCGGGGGGGTGGGGGATCGTGGCCGACGACCTGGCCGCCGCCTTGATGGCGATGCTCCTGTTGCGCGCGGTGGCGTGGGGCGGCTATTTATTTGTATAGTGTTTGGGTCAGAGACGAAAAGTTAACGCGGGAAAAGGAGTCCCTATGACCACCAAAGAAGATAAATTGAAGGCGCTGCAGTTGGCCATGGCCACCATCGAGAAACAACACGGCAAAGAGGCCATCATGAAGTTGGGCGAAAAATCGGCCAAGGTGAAGGTGGACGTGATTCCCACGGGCGCGCTGCCCCTGGACGTGGTCCTCGGCGTGGGCGGGTTGCCCCGCGGTCGCGTTGTTGAAGTTTACGGGCCCGAATCCTCTGGGAAAACGACGCTTTGCTTGCACGCGGTGGCCCAGGCCCAAAAATTGGGCGGCACGGCGGCTTACATCGACGCCGAGCACGCGATGGATCCCGAATACGCCAAACGACTCGGCGTCGACATCGACAACCTCTTGATTTCCCAGCCCGATTCCGGCGAGCAGGCCTTGGAAATCGCCGACCAGCTCGTGCGCAGCGGCGCCGTGGACATCATCGTCGTCGATTCGGTGGCGGCGTTGGTGCCCCGCGCCGAAATCGAGGGGGAGATGGGCGATTCCCACGTCGGGTTGCAGGCGCGGCTCATGAGCCAGGCCCTGCGGAAGCTCACTTCCAACATCGCGCGGTCCAAAACGCTCATCGTCTTCATCAACCAGTTGCGCATGAAGATCGGCGTCATGTACGGCAACCCCGAAACCACCACCGGCGGCATGGCGCTGAAATTTTACTCCTCCGTCCGCCTGGACATTCGCCGGGTCGAGAGCATCAAACAGGGGGACCGCGTGGTGGGCAACCGCGTGCGGGTGAAAGTGGTGAAGAACAAGGTGGCCGCGCCCTTCCAGCAGGCCGAGTTCGACATGTTGTTCGGCGAGGGCATCTCCCGCGAAAACTGCCTGCTCGACATGGGCGTCAACGCGGGCATCGTGGAAAAGGCCGGCACCTGGTACCTCCACAAGGAAGACCGCCTGGGCCAGGGCCGCGACGCGGCGCGCGGGTTCCTGAAGGAAAACCCGAGCGTCGCCGACGCCATTGAACGCGCCGTGCGCGCGAAATACATGCCCGGCGAGGCCGCGTTGGTGGAAAAGCCGGAGCCGAAGCCCGAGGCCAAACCCAAGGAACGCGAAACGGCCAAGGCGGGCCGCGCCAAGGATTGATCGCGCGGGCCCTCCCCCGCGCCGGGAACCCATGCCGGATTCGCCCCCGGTCGCTCCGGCGACGCCCGACGGGCCGCTGAGGGAATTCGTCGATCATTTGCGGGTCGAGCGGAAGTTGGCGGCCAACACCGTGGCGGCCTACGGGTCCGATTTGCGGCCCTACGTGGCTTTTCTGCAAAAACGGGGCCTGGGCCTCGAGGCCGTGACGCCGCCCGTGCTCACGGATTTTTTATGGGAGAGGCGATCGCGCCTGAAAGCCACGAGCCTCGCCCGCCTGGGCGAAAGCCTGCGGCAGTTCCACCGTTTCCTCAAATCCGAGGGCCGCTGCGCCCAGGACCCCACCGAGAACCTCTCCTCTCCCAAAACCCCGCAACGATTGCCCAAGGTGTTGGGGGTCGACGAAGTGAACCGCCTGCTCGCCCACGCCCCATCGTCCACGCCCCGGACGCTTCGGTTCAAGGCCATGCTGGAGGTGTTGTACGCCTCCGGTTTGCGGGTGAGCGAATTGGTGGGCCTCCCCACCAACGGCGTGGATTTGGAATTGGGGTTTTTGCGGGTCTTCGGCAAGGGCGGGAAGGAACGGGTGGTGCCAGTGAACCGCCGGGCCGTGCACGCCATCAAAAGCTACTGGGACACCCGGAAGGACTTGCCCGACTCCCACGGCTTCGCTTTTGTGGGGCCGGGGGGAAAACCCCTCACGCGGGTGGCCTTCTGGTACGAACTGCGGCGTTGGGCAAGGGCCGCGGGCGTTCACCGGCCGCTCAGCCCGCACACCCTGCGTCACTCCTTCGCCACCCATCTGCTCCGCGGCGGGGCGGATTTACGCGCCGTTCAGGAGATGTTGGGACACGCCGACATTTCCACCACGCAAATCTACACGCACGTCGACCGGCAGGGACTCAAGGACGCCCACCGGAAATTCCACCCGCGGGGATAGGGATATTTAGGCGCCGGGGCGCTTGAGGATCATGGCGCCGCCCAGACCGCCCGAGGCGCAGGCGGTGGCCAAGCCGTAGCGGGCGTTGCTGTTTTCTTTCATGGCGTGGATCACGTTGAGCAATAACCGCACGCCCGTGGCCGCCAGGGGGTGCCCCAGCGACAGCGTGCCGCCGTTGGGGTTGAGGATGCCTTTTTCGTAGGCCGCGTCCCAGTTCTGGCGGTATTTCTCCTTGCCGACGCGGAAAATCGACAGGCACGTGGCGGCGAAGGCTTCGTGCAACTCGATTTGGTCGAGTTCGTGAAAGGGAATCCCGCCCCGCTCCAGGGCCACCCCGGTGGCGAACACCGGGGCCACGCCCATGTAGGCCGGGCTCGTGCCCCAGAACCCCCAGGAATGGATTTCCGCCATGATTTCAAGTCCGAGATCTTTGGCGCGCTCTTCGGTGGTCACGATCACGGCGGCCGCCCCGTCCGAGCGGGCGCAGGCGTTGAAGAGCGACAGGGTTCCCCGGGTTTTGCCTTCCTCGTAGGTTTTCCCCAAAATGAATTGGCCGTTGTCACGGTAAAAATCCTTGATGGAGTAGGAGGGGCCGTCGAAAATGGTGGGCGCTTTTTCAAGCATGCGGGGTTTCTCCACCAGGCTTTCGCGCAGGAAGGGATACTCGTCCTTGTCCAACACTTTCACGCCGTCGCGGACGATGGGGACGATGTGGGAATCGTAAAACCCGCGTTTTTCCGCCGCGAGGCCCCGGGCGTAGCTCTGGTGGGCGTACTTGTCCTGGGCCTCGCGGGAAATGGAGTACATTTGGGCGCAAACTTCCGCGGTGGCGGCCATGTTGATTTTGCAGATCGGGTCGGTGAGTCCTTCTTCGGTGGTGTCGTTGATGGCGATATCGGGGGTGTCCCACAGGGCGCCCCAATTGGTTTTTAAGGCTTCGAGGGACCGCAGGGCCTTCGTGTCGCGGGACCCGCGGATGACATAGGGGAAGGTGGACATGGATTCCGTGCCCCCGGCCAGATACACCTCGCCTTCGCCCATGATGATGTGCCGGTAGGCGCTGGCCACGGTTTCCAGGCTGGAAATGCAGTTGGTTTGAATGGTGTAGGCCTGGACTTTTTCGGGCAGGCCGGCTTTGAGGGCCGAAACCCGCGCGATGTTGGGCGCGTGGGACCCCTGTCCGACCCAGCCCACCAACACGCCGTCCACCGCGTGGGGGTAAAGGGACGTCCGCTGAAGGGCGGCCCGAAGCACGATTTCCATCAGCTGTTCGGGGAGGTATCCCGCCAGGCTCTTGCCCACGTGGCCGATGGGCGTTCGCACGCCGCCGCAAATCACGATTTTCTTTTGGATCGGTTTCATGGCTTCCTCCCCGGCTGCCGCTCAATTCAAGGCTAACCCCGAGGGGAAGGGGCGTCAAGGGCGTTAACCTGAATTTCTCAGTTGGGCGCGGGATTCGACGAACGATGCCGGACTTTTTCTTCTTCAAAAAGTTCGTCCGATGTCACCGCATCGACCTCACTTTTTCGTCGAAAAAGCCACGGCCTCGTTCGTCTCGGTCCTCGTGCCAACTGAGAAGTTCAGGTTAATCTGATAAAATGGTCCCGTGAAATTTTACGTCGAGACATTCGGTTGCCAGATGAACGTGGCCGACGGGCTGGAGATGGGCCGGCGCCTCAAAGCGCGGGGGTTTGAAGCCACGACCGACCCCGCCCTGGCCGACGTGGTGCTGGTCAACACCTGCACCGTGCGTCAGCACGCCGAGGACAAGGCCCTCTCCCGCCTTGGGCGACTGGCGGATTGGCGGGCCGGCGGGCGGCGATTGCTCGTGATGGCGGGGTGCGCCGCGGAACGGCTGGGCCCGCGGCTTTCGCGCCGATTCCCCCAGGTGGACCTCGTGATCGGGGCCAAATCCATCGCGCGGTTCGACGAAATATTGGACGAGCGCTGGCCGCGCACGGCCTTCGACGGCCGCCGGGAGTGGGAGGAGGCCTGGGGGTGGGGCGCGGGCTTGGACGACACAACCCTGCCCGGCGAAGGGGTGGCCGGGTTTGTGACCATCATGCGGGGGTGCAATTTTTCCTGTTCTTATTGCGTGGTCCCGGCCGTGCGCGGACGGGAGGTGTACCGGCCCGCCTTGAGCGTTCTGGACGAGGCCGCCGCCCGCGCCGCCCGGGGCCAATGGGAGTTGACCCTCTTGGGCCAAACCGTGAACTCCTACCGGCCCGGGGGGCCCAACCCCGGACGCGACGGCGCCGACATCAATGATTTTTCGGACCTGTTGCGCGCCCTGTCCGCTCTCCCGGGCGTGGAGCGCCTGCGTTTTATGAGCCCCCACCCCCAATACATCGACGATAAATTCGCGGCTGTTTTCGCGGAGACCCCCGCGATCGCGCCGCACCTCCACCTCCCGGTGCAGTCGGGGTCCGACGCCGTCCTGTCCCGGATGCGCCGCAACCACACGCGGGCGAAATACCTGGAGAAAACACGTCTTTTGCGGACGGCACGGCCGGAAATGTCCTTGACCACGGATTTCATCGTGGGGTTTCCCGGCGAAACCGAGGACGATTTCGAGTCGACGGTGTCCCTGGTGGGGGAGGCCGATTTGGACGGGGCCTACGTGTTCAAATACTCGCCCCGTCCCGGAACGGCCTCGGCGGGTTCGGCCGACGACGTGCCCCCGGCCGAGAAAGAGCGCCGGCACGCCGCGCTCCAGGCGCTTTTGGACGAACGCGCCCGGGCCAAACTGGCCGCCCTGGCCGGAACGATCCAGGACGTGTTGGTCGAGGCGGTCCTCCCCGCCGACGCGGGCTGGGAATGGGAAACACGCACGGCCCACAACCGAAAAATGTTCGTCCGCGCCGACCGCGCGGCCCGCCCGGGCGAGCGCCGCCGCGTCCGGGTGACCGGGGCCGAGGGAAAAACACTTTATGGCGATCCGACCTAAAACGCGTGCGCTTTTGTGGGGCGGTGTGGCCGCGCTGTGCGTGGCGGCTTTTTTCACCCCCCGCGGCTTTTATTGGCGGATGGCGGCCCCGCTCTTTCACGCGGACCATGTGGATCATTACGCCAAAGAGCGAGGGTTTGATCCCCTTTTCATCATGGCGCTGGTGCGGGTGGAGTCCAGCTTCGCCCGTTCGGCCCGGTCCCCCCGGGGGGCGGTGGGGCTCATGCAAATCATGCCGGAGACGGGTTACGACATGGCCCGGCGGTTGGGGCTGGCCCCCGACAAAATGGATTTGGAAGACCCCGAAACCAACATCCGTCTCGGCGTTTATTACCTTTCGGTTCTGCGAAACGAATTCGGCGATGACCGTGTGGCCTTGTTGGCCGCTTACAACGCGGGCCCCAAGAACGCCCGGGAGTGGTTAAAGTCCGGCCCGTTGACCGTGGAAAAGATCCCCTTTCCGGAAACGCGCGCGTTGATTGAGCGGGTGAACCGCACGGAGGAACGTCTGCGCTGGGTCGCCGGGAGGGCCCGTGGCTGAACCCACCCCGCTCATGCGCCAGCACGCGGCGCTCAAGGCCAAAAACCCCGACGCGCTGTTGTTCTTTCGCCTGGGGGATTTTTACGAACTGTTTGAGGACGACGCCCGCCGGGCGGCCCCTGTCTTGGAATTGGTGCTGACGCAACGGCAGGGAATTCCCATGTGCGGCTTGCCGCACCACGCCCTGCCCGCCCACCTCGGGAAACTGCTCCGCGCCGGATGGCGCGTGGCCATCGCCGAACAAATGGAGGATCCCGCCACCGCCAAGGGCATGGTGACCCGCGAGGTCGTGCGGGTCGTCACCCCGGGCACGATCCTGGAAGACGAACTGTTGAACGCCAAGGACAACAATTTCCTCGCGGCCGTCCGCCCCGGCGGCCCCGGGGAAGCCTGGGGACTGGCCTGGGCGGACATGTCCACGGGGGAACTCGTGACGGCGACGCTCCCGGGCGCGGCGGAAATCGCCGACGAGTTGGGGCGCCTGAACCCCCGCGAAATCCTCTGGCCCGAAGGCCACCCCGTGGCCATCGAAAAGACCGTCACCCCCTGGGCGCCGCAATATTTTGTCGGGGAGTCCACGAACGGGCGCCGGGCCGCCGGCGACGCCCTGGCGGCGGTGCTGGCCTACGTGAAACGCAACCAGCCCGCGGCGGCCGCGGGTTTTCGCGAGCCGCGGGAGCACCGCGCCGCGGAATTCATGGTGTTGGACGAACAAACCGTTGAACGGTTGGATTTGTTGCCGCCGCCGGGGCCCCGGACGCAGGCCGGACCGGTGTGCCTGTGGGACCTCTTGGACCACACGGCGACGGCCATGGGCGGACGGCGTTTGAAGCATTGGCTTTTGCACCCGTTGATGGACCCGGCGGCGATTCAGGAACGGCAACGGGGGGTCGCGTTTTTCCTCGAAGCCCGCCGGGAGCGGCGGGCCCTGGGCGAACTCTGCCGCGGGACGGCGGACGTGGAACGGATCCTGGCGCGGCTTTCCGCCGGGACGGCCACGGGCCGGGACCTCGGCGCCCTGCGGCGGACCCTGCGCTTGACGCCCGAGGCGGCGCGGATCCTCGGGGGGGCCACGTCCTTGGACGGCGAACACCCCCTGCGCCCCTTGATCGCCGGATTGACCGCGCCCTCCGCCCTGGTGGAATTGCTGGAGATAGCCCTGGCCGAGGACCCGCCCGTCCGTCTTTCGGAGGGCGGGGTGATCCGCGATGGGTATTCGGCGCCCCTGGACGAATGGCGCGACCTGGCCAAACGGGGGCGGGGGTGGGTGTCGGATTTGGAGGCCGACGAACGGCGGAGGACGGGCATCGGTTCCCTTAAGGTGGGGTTTACGTCGGTGTTCGGGTATTACCTGGAGGTGTCGCGGGCGAATCTGGCCAAGGTCCCCGCGGAATGGATCCGCAAACAGACCCTGGCCAACGCCGAGCGTTTCGTGACGCCGGAACTCAAGGCCCAGGAGGACAAGATTTTGGGGGCCGAGGAAAAAGCCAAGGCGCTGGAGCGCGACCTGCTGGCCGAGGTCCGCGCCAAGGTCGTGGCGCACCGCGAAGCCCTGTGGGGGTTGGCGGAGTCCCTGGGCCGCGTGGACGCGCTGGTTTCCCTCGCGGAGGCGGCCGAACGGGGCCGCTGGACGCGCCCCAAAATCGTGCCGGGCGACGGGTTCCTTTTGGAAAAAGCCCGGCATCCGGTGGTGGAACGGGTGCTGGAGGAACGGGGGGCGGGGCCCTTCGTTCCCAACGACGTGTTGTTGGACGGAGGGGAAAACCGGCTGTGGCTCGTCACCGGACCCAACATGGGTGGCAAATCGACGTTCCTGCGGCAGACGGCCCTGGCGGCGGTCCTCGCGCAAATGGGGTCCCACGTGCCCGCGGAAAAAGCGGTTTTGGGTTTGGTGGACCGGGTGTTCACCCGTATCGGCGCGGGCGACAATTTGGCGGGCGGCGCTTCGACGTTTTTGGTGGAAATGCGCGAGGTGGCGGACATCCTGAACAACGCGACCGCGCGCAGTCTCATCGTTCTGGACGAGGTGGGGCGGGGGACCTCGACCTACGACGGGGTGGCGGTCGCCTGGGCCGTGGCCGAGCACCTGCTGGGACGACCCGACCAACCCGCCCCGAAAGTCCTCTTCGCGACCCACTATTTCGAATTGACGGCTCTGGCGGCGTCGCACCGCGGGGCGCGCAATGTCCACGCGGCGGTGCGCGAATGGACGAAGCCCGACGGTAAAACGGAACTGGTGTTTTTGCACCGGGTGTTGCCCGGGCCGGCGGACCGGTCCTACGGCGTGCACGTGGCTCAAATGGCCGGCCTGCCCGCGGCGGCGGTGGCCCGGGCCCGGGCGCTGTTGCGGGCGCTGGAAAACGGGGAGCGCCTGGGGGCCGCCGCGGCGGCCGCTCCGTCGGCCCAGGGGGAATTGTTCGCCGGGCACCCGGCGGTGGAGCGTCTGCGCGGCGTGGATCCCGATCGATTGACCCCGCTGGAAGCCCTGGCCCTGGTGGCGGAACTCCGTCGATTGCTTTGAACAACGCGCCTGTGTTATGATGAGTCGAAGACCACAGGGGGGGCGATTATGCTGAAAACGGAAAAGCGGCGTCACAAACGATTCCCGGTTTTGAAGGACATGGCGGAACCCGTGGATCTCTTCGTCATGGACCACCCCGCGCGCGAAGTGCCGGCGGTGTTGACCGACCTTTCCGGCGGGGGCATGTCCCTCGTCGTGTTCGCCCACGTTTCCGGGGAAGCGCGCCTCAAGATGATCCTCGACATTCACGGGTTGGAGAATTTGGAACTGCTGGGCCGCGTGGCCTGGACGGAACCCAAGGGCGACACCACCGCCATCGGGGTCCGGTTCGATCATTTGTCCCACGAGACCTTGCACCGCATCAACAACATGGCCGAGGCCTTCCAGGATTGCGAACTGAAGCTTTCCTTCGGCATCAAAGACGTGTGTTTCCGGGAGTGCGGCTACTTCTCCCTGTGCGCGAAACCCGTTAAACTCAAACATTAATTTGGGCAAGGTCCATCAACTTCCCGAGGACATCGTTCGCGGCATCGCCGCGGGCGAGGTCGTCGAGCGCCCCGCCGCCGTCCTCAAAGAACTCATCGAGAACAGTCTCGACGCCGGGGCGACGCGCCTGGACATTGAAATCCGGGACGCCGGACGAACGCGCCTGCGGGTGACCGACGACGGGTGCGGTCTGTCGCCCGAAGACGCGCGCCTCGCCCTGGAGCGCCACGCCACTTCCAAAATCACGACACTGGCCGATCTCGACCGCGTCCGCACCTACGGGTTCCGCGGCGAGGCGCTGCCCTCCATCGCGGCGGTTTCGCGCTTTGAGTTGCTGACCCGCCCCGCGGAAACCACCGGCGGTTGGCGCATCGCCGTGGACGGGGGCCGCGTCGTTTCGGAGGGACCGGCCGGGGCCCCGGTGGGGAGCACCGTGACCGTCGCCGACTTGTTTTTCAACACCCCGGCGCGGCTTAAATTTCTAAAGTCCGACGCCACCGAACGCGGCCAGTTGCTGCGCGTGGCCGAGGACGCGGCCCTGGCGGCGCCGGGGGTGTCCTGGCGCGTTTCCGCCGAAGGCAAGGACGTCTGGTCCCTTTCGACCTCCGCCCCGGGCGCGGACCGGGACCGGCTGGCCGCCCTTTGGGGCGGGGCGCGGGCCGACACCCTCAAAACCGTCCGCGCGGAACAAAAATACGCGTCCGTTCACGGCTGGGTCTCGGACGTCCATTCGCCCCAGGCCACGGCCCGTTACCAGCGGTTGTTCATCAACCATCGGCCGGTGACGAACCGGCGGTTGCTCCACGCCCTTTACGACGGATACCGCGGCCGTCTGTTGGTGGGCCGACACCCGGCGGCGGTCCTCTTTTTGGAAATCGACCCCACGCTCGTGGACGTGAACGTGCACCCCACCAAGCGCGAGGTGCGCCTTTCGCACGAAGAGGAATTGCACGGGTTGGTGAGCCGCGCGGTGCGCGAAGCGTTGGAACACAGCGCCACGCCCCGGGCGGTCTTCGCCTTTTCGGCGGCCCCGGCCGGCGCGCCCGTCGACACCCCGCCCCCGAGGGCGGTCGCGCCGTCGCCGACGTTCCGCGCCGCCGAGTTCGGCGGCGTTTACCGTTCGCTCGACGGCGTCCCCGCCGCCGAACGCGCTTCCGGCGAACCCTTGCCCCTGGACGAATTCAAGGCCGCGCGGTTCGAGCCCCTTTCCCAGTTGTACGCCACCTACATCCTCGCCCGCGTGGACGACCGGTGTTTCGTTTTCGACCAGCACGCGGCGGCCGAGCGCGTGCTCTACGAAGCTCTCCGCCGTCGCAACGAGGCCGGCGCCCCGGCGCGGCAACCCCTGCTGATCCCCTGGGTGTGGGAACCCTCGCCGGAAGCGGCCGCCCTGTTGACCGAACGGCGCGGGGAGTGGGACGCCCTGGGGTTTGATCTGGAACCCTTTGGCGGCGGCGCCCTGCGGGTGCGCGCCGTGCCGGCGGCCTTGCCCGAACACTTGGTCCGGCCGGTTTTGGAAGGGTTGGTCGAAGACATGCTGCAGGGGCGGCTGGCGCGGGGGGTGGACGCGGTTCTCGTTCGGGCGGCCTGCCGGGGCTCCGTCAAAGCGGGGGACCCCTTGGCCCCTCCCGAGATGGATCGGTTGATCGTCCAATTGCAGTCGGTGGAACACCCGTGGACGTGTCCCCACGGACGGCCGACCTTCCTCCAATTGGCGAGCGAAGACCTGGCCAAGCGCTTTCACCGTCTTTAAAACCGGGAACAATTGGGTTCTTGCCCCTGCATCGATAGTATCCCCTTGATCCGTCCGGTTTTCTTACCGGGGAACCCGTTCCTGGTTTTTCGGAATGTATTCAAGGGCTTATTTTTACAGGGGTCGATAAGACGAAAACGATGAGGATTTCGGGTTAACCTCTGGGCCCCAGAACGACCTGGAGCCGGTGCGTTCCGCCGTCGTCGGTCAGGCGAATGGCCGCGTCGCCGCGCACCGGTTGGTTGTCCAAGAGAACGGATTGGATGCCCCGGCTGACATGGTGGGGGTTGGCCACTCGGACCTCGTAGAGGGTCGAGTGGTAGCGGAAGTCGAGATCGAAGCCGACCCAATTTTTGGGGATGCAGGGATCGAGGAAGGCGGTGGTGCCCCTCAAGCGAAACCCGAGGATCGATTCGATCCCCGCTCGATACATCCACCCCGCGGACCCCGTGTACCACGTCCAGCCTCCGCGGCCGCTGTGCGGCGCCACGGAGTAAACATCCCCCGCCATGACGTAGGGCTCCACTTTGTACCGGTGGATCCCGGCCCGGGAGTTTCCGTGGTTGATCGGGTTCAACAGGCGGAAGAGATCCCCGGCTTTGTCGCCGTCGCCCAAAGCGGCGAATGCCATCATCATCCAGACCGCCGCATGGGTATACTGTCCGCCGTTCTCTCTCACCCCCGGCAGATAGCCCTGGATGTAACCGGGGCTCGGATCGCTTTTGTCGAAAGGCGGCGCCAACAAGAGGACCGTGCCTTCCTTGCGCATCACCAAATGGGTTTCGGCGGACGCAAGGGCGAGCGCGGCCCGCGCGGGGTCGGAGGCGCCGGAAAGCACGCTCCACGATTGCGCAATCGAGTCGATCCTGCATTCCGAGTTCTCGCGGGAACCCAAGGGAGTTCCATCGTCAAAAAAGGCGCGCCGGTACCATTCCCCATCCCAGCCGGATCGCTCAACGGTCGCCTTCAACTCGGCGACGTGCAAGCGCCAGGCCTGGGCGCGCTGGGCCTCCCCGCGCTTTTCGGCGATTTTGGCGAATTCCCAAAGCGTGGTGTGAAGGAACCAGGCCAACCAAACGCTCTCCCCCTTTCCCTGAGGGCCGACGCGATTCATTCCATCATTCCAATCCCCGCTTCCCATCAGCGGAAGTCCGTGCGCGCCGACCGCAAGGCCGCGGTCGAGCGCCCTGGCGCAATGCTCAAAGAGCGAGGCGCTCTCCCCGGAGGCGCCGGGGGCAAAGTAGGCGTCGTCTTTGCCCGGGGGGAGAGGCCCCCCACTAAGGAACGGGAGAGGCTCGTTCAAAACCGAATCGTCCGCGGTCACCTCCAGATACTTGACCACAACAAAAGGCAGCCAGAAAAGATCGTCCGAGATACGGGTGCGGACGCCCCGCCCCGACGGGGCATGCCACCAGTGTTGCACGTCGCCCTCGGGGAACTGGCGCGAACCGGCGCGAAGGATTTGTTCCCGCGCCCAATCCCGGCGCGAGATGAGCGTCGCCAAGACGTCCTGAAGCTGGTCGCGGAAGCCGAAGGCTCCGCCGGCCTGATAAAAGCCCGCCCGGGCCCAGAGCCGGCAGGCCACGGTTTGATAGAGCAACCAGGAGTTGAGGAGGATATCCATGGCGCGGTCCGGCGTGCGAACCTGGACGGCGCCGAAAACCCGGTCCCAATGCGCCCGGACATCCGCGAGGGTGGCCTCCAAATCGGCGCGGCGATATCGACCCACCAGCGAACGCGCCTCCTCCCGGCTTGAGGCTTGGCCGAGGAAGAACACCACGTCGGCTTTCCCACCGGCGGGGAGAAACACCGTCTGTTGGAGCGCCGCGCAAGGATCCAGCCCCGCCCCCAGACGGCCGGAGAGCCCCTTCCCTCGTTCCAAGGCCGCGGGATGGTCCGGCGTTCCGTTCCGGCCAACAAATTCCCGGCGGTCGCCGGTCCAAGCGGCTTGCTTTCCGCTTAAGTCCGCGAACGCTGTCCGCCCGACGAAATCCGCGTTCCAGGGGTTGCGGGCGAAGATCGCCCGAGTGGCGGCGTCCAGCTCCGTCACGACGTGCGGGGCGGATTCGGGCCGAGAGACGCCCAGGACCCATTCCACGTAGGCGGTCACGGACAGCCGCCGGGCACGGTTGGAACGGTTGGTCAGGGACAGCCGGGATATCTTTACCGGGTCGTGGAGCGGGACAAAGGCCAACAGATCCAGGTGGATCCCATGCGATTCGTGCTCAAACCTTGAATAGCCCTGGCCGTGAGTGGCCCGATAGGGGCTCGCCTCTTCCCGGATGGGGAGCGCCGTGGGCGTCCACACCTCGCCGGTGTCTTCGTCCCGAACATAGAGGATTTCTCCGGACGGGTCGCTCACGGGGTCGTTCGACCAGGGGGTTAATTTGTTTTCTCGGCTGTTCTCCGCCCAGGTATATCCCGCGCCACACTCCGAAACGAGAAACCCGAAAGTGGGGTTGGCGATCACGTTGATCCAGGGGGCCGGGGTCCATTGTCCGGCGCCCAGGGCCACCCGGTATTCCCTGCCGTTCCGCGCGAAGCCGCCCAGCCCGTTAAAGAATTCAAGCGCCTCGGGGCGCGGCAATTCCGGGTTGTTGGGGGGAAGCGGTGGACGGGGCGGCGTCGAACGCGGGGTTTGGACCTCGCGGGCGGCCTCTTGGCGGGCCACCTGGTCCGCCAGGGTTCCCTGCCGGCTCAAAAGCACCACCCGAGCCGCCGTCAAGAGGAGCGTTCGATCCTCCGGAGAAAGCCGGTCCGACCGCAACAAGAATATCCCGCCGCGCGGATCGTGCGTTTCGAGACGGAACGCGGGTTGCCCGGCGCGGGCCAAATCCTCCAACGCTTTCTGGAGGTCCTGTTGGTAGGATCCGGTTTTCTCATTGAGCACCACCAAATCCACGGCCAGGTTTTTCATCCGCCAATACTCATGGGCGCGCAACAGCTGTCGGACGATGTGCCGGTCTTCCGGTTCGTCGATGCGCACCAGGACGATCGGCAAATCCCCCGAGAGGCCATGGGCCCAAAGCCCGGGCGCCCCTCGCGCATTGGCTTCCAACACCGCCTCCGAGGCCCGAAGGCCGCGATCGGAATAGAGGAGGCGTCCGGCGAGGTCCTGGAAAAGGTGAAGGTCCTCCGGTTCGGCGCCCAGGTAGTATCTCTGGACTTGGGCCTGGGTCCAAGCCAAGGCCGCGGTGCGCTCGAACATGCCCGCGTTGTGGTATTTATCGGCCAACGCGAGCGCCGCCTCGCGGGTGGGCGCAATCAGGGTGGTGTAGGCCAGGCGGGCGGTTTCTCCCGGCTCCACCCGCAGCCGGCGGCGCAGGCTGACGATGGGGTCCAGGACGGGCCCCGCGGTATTGCTGAGCGGCCCGCCATCGACCACGCACATCGGAGTGCGGACACCGCGCCCCCGCCCCAGGAAACGGGCCCGGTCCGATTCGTATTCCACGGGGGAGTCCAACGGTTGTTCGCTCGCCAGGACATGGGCGGCCCAGAGGGGAAGCTCCTCGGGCGACCGCGGGCGGCGCGAGCACAAAAGGCCGCTCACCCCCGGCACGTATTCGGTTCGCACGAACAAGTTTGAAAAGGCCGGGTGGGCCGCGTCCGCCGCCGGCGTGGCCAAAACGATCTCGGCATAGGAGGTCACTTCGATCTCCCGCGATTCCCCGCTTTCATTTTTTATTTCGACGCGACGTATTTCCGCGTCGTCTTCCGGAGAGACGACGACCTCCATGGTTGTGACCAGCCCCCCGTCCCGTCGCTTAAAGACGGCCCGGTCGTCCGCGAAATCCACGGCGTAACTGTCCCCGAGGACGCCTCGCGGCTGATAACCCACGGACCAAACCTCCCCCGACCGGACGTCCCGCAGAAAAACAAACGTTCCGTACGCGTCGCGGGTCGGGTCCTCCCGCCACCGCGTCACCGCGAGCTCATGCCATTGGGAATATCCGGCCCCGGCGGCGGTGAGCATGACGCTGTAGCGCCCGTTGGAGAGGAGCTGGGTGCGAGGCGGCGTTTCATGGGGGGTGTGAAACCGGCGAGACAGCGCGGGGAGGGGAGCCGCGACCTCGTCCGTCTCCGCCCCCGCCTCTCCTCGCGCGCGGGTCGCCTGAGTCTCCCGGGGGAGCCGCTCTTGCAACAAAAGTTCCGTCGCCTGCACGGCCGGCTCGGAATGGAACCGACGTTGCATGCGCCCCTGTTGCAGCACGTTCGAAAAGGAGACCAGGCTCATTCCCTGGTGGTGAGCCATATACGCCCGGACCAACGCCACGCGCTCATTTTCCGGCAGGCGGCTCGGGGTGAAATCCAACGCCTCGTAAAAGCCGTAGAGGCCCTCCGCCCCGAGCGTGCACAACCGGCGGAAGTTTTGCGCCGCCTTGACGGGCTCAAAGATCGCGGCCAGCGCCGTCGCGTAGGGGGCGATGACGATGTTTTTATCCAAGCCCCTCTTCAACCCGAGGTCGGGGACGCCGAAGCTCGAATACTGGTAGGTCCGCTCGAAGTCCCGCGCGTTGAAGGCCGATTCCGACATCCCCCAAGGGACCTTCTTCTCGCGAGCGTACTGAATCTGCCGGCGAATCACCCGGCGATTGCTCTGCCCGATCACGCTCCCGCTGGGCTCGCGCATGACCAAGGAGGGCATCAAATATTCAAACATCGAGCCGGACCAGGAGAGGAGCGCCAAGCCGCCGTCCACCGGGGCAAACCCGCGCGCCAGCCGAAACCAGTGGGTTCCCGGCACGTCGCCTTTCGCGATGGCCACGAAGCTGGCCAAGCGCGCCTCGGACGCCAGGAGGTCGTATAAACTTGGATCAAGTTTTCCTTCCGCCGGGAGGTATCCAATTGAAAACATTTTCTTGGACGGGTCGAAAAGGAACCGAAAATCCATCCCGGCAATCGTGTCTTCGGCAAATTCCATCACGGCGCGCAGGCCGCTCTCCGCGACCGCGGAGGAGTGCCGAACCGCCTCCAGGAGTCCTCGCGCCGAAGCGGGGAGCGCGTGGCTTTCTTCCAACGCCAGACAAAGGGGGGGGATGTCGCTCAATCGGGTGGAAAGCGGGACATCCGCGGGCGCCAGGAGCTCCTCGGCGTCCCGGGCGTGGCTGTTCACTTGGCGGAGGAGCAATTCACACCACTCCACCACCTCCGGCCGGGACGCGTCGACCTTTCCGCCCTCCAATGTCCGCGCGGTGTCCAGCAGCGTTTCCGCCTTTTCTCGCAGCTCCACAAGGAACGCGCGCCATTGTTGGGGCGTTTCCGGAACCGTTCCCAGCCCCGACGCCATCAAGGAGAGTGCCGATTTCCAATGGGCGCCCGTCACCGTCCCCGTGCGACGGTCGGCCGAGAGGGTCCGGGCCGCCTCCTCCACCTGGGAAAGGGTGTCTTTCAATCCTTGCAGGCTCTCCGCTCGAAAAATCGGTTCGGCCATCATTTCCCGGCAGGCATTGGCAAGCGCCCATAAATGGCCCGCCAGGTTGCCGCTGTCGACGGTGGAGACGTAGTGCGGCGGAAGGGGGTGGAGGTCTTTGGTGTCATACCAATTGAAAAGGTGGCCGCGGTGGCGCGCCAGGGATCGGACAGTTCCCACGGTGGCTTTGAGGCGATCCAGCGTGTCCAACAGGCCGACCCAACCAAAATCACGGGCGGCCACCGTGGACAGGAGGTAGAGGCCGATATTGGTGGGAGAGGTCCGTGTGGCCACGACCGGCCGCGGCGTTTCCTGAAAATTATCCGGCGGCAAATGGTGGGTGTCCGCCGTGACGAACGTTTCAAAGAACCGCCAGGTCTTTCGGGCGATTCGACGGAAGAGCCACCGGTCTTCGTCCGTCAGGGGACGTTGGCTGGGCAATATGGCGGGCCGGCTAATTAGGAAAGCGACCACGGGCGCCAAGATCCAAAGCGACACCCAAAGCAATTCCCAACTCACCCCGGGGCCGGCCACGAGCACGGCGAAGCTGGCGGCCATGGCCACCAGGGAGGGCCCGGCCATCCGCTGCCAATAAAGCGCTAAGCGGGTGTTCGGCTTGGTTTGGGCGGAGCTGATCCATTCCAGAAGGTGTTGACGACTGGCCGTCATTCGGTAAAGAACACGCAGGATGGCGTCCCCCGCGACCCAGGCCTCTTGCGGGAGGAACAGGAACCAGAGGACGAATCGGTTCAACGTTTCCAAGAACTCGCCGGCCAATTCACGCAAATGGTGTCGCAGGGACGCTCGCGGGGGGAGGGAGAACAACCGGAGGAGGGCGGGCAAAAACAAAGCGGCTCCCGTCGCCGCCGCGAGGAATCCCACCCACACCCAGGGGACCGTGGACCCTCCCCCGCAGACCAAGAGCAGGAGGGACGCCGGCGCCACGAGCGATCGGCGCAGGTTGTCCAGCATCTTCCACCCCCCAATCAAAGGAAGCCTCGCGCGAAAGAGATGGGGGAGAAGCTGCCAGTCGCCTCGGATCCAGCGATGGGAACGAGCCGCGGAAACGAGGTAATCCGGGGGAGATTCATCAAAGAATTCGACGTCCGTTAAAAGAGCGGTGCGGGCATAAAGACCTTCAAAAAGGTCGTGGCTTAAAAGCGCATTTTCCGGGACCCGGTCGTGCAACGCTCCCGTGAACGCGTCCACATCGTAAATGCCCTTGCCCGTGTAGGACCCCTCCTTAAAGAGGTCCTGATAAACGTCCGACACCGCGAAAGCATAGGGATCAATCCCGGCGCGGCTGGAGTGGATGTGTTGAAACATCGAGCCGGGCCCCACGGAGGGCAAGACCGGGGTAATGCGGGGTTGCATCACCCCATACCCCGAGGTCACGCGTCGGAGGGCGGGATCGAGATGCGCCCGGTTTAAAGGATGGGCCATTGCGCCCGCCAGCCGAAAGGCGGTGCCCCGCACCATGCGCGTATCCGCATCCAGCGTGATCACATATCGGATGCCGGGAAGAAGTCCCGCGAGGTTCTCCTTTTCGGTGACGAACGTGGTGCCGCGTGTCCCCCGCAGGAGGCCGTTCAGCTCGTGAAGCTTTCCGCGTTTGCGCTCCCAGCCCATCCAAACCCCTTCGGAGGCGTTCCAAACCCGGCGCCGGTGGAAGAGGTGAAATCGGACAAGCCCCTCCGGGGAAGGCCCATGAAGCCGGTTCAATCGCTCGATCCCCTCTCGCGCGGCGGCTAAAAGCGCTTCATCTTCGGGCAGCGATTCGTGGTCCGCATCCATGAAATCCGTCGCCAGGCCGAACTGGATGAATCCGCCGGAATTGCCAAGGAAATGCACTTCGAGCCGGGTCACCTGCTCTTCCACCCCGGGCAGGCACGTCAGCAGCGTGGGAACGACCAAGATCGTCGCTGATTCCTTTGGAATCCCCTCTGAGTAATCAAGTTTGGGGAGGGGTCTCGGGGTGAGGAGGTCCGCGACTCCCCGGTTGGCGAATGCGATCGCGAGCTCGGAGGCCGGGAAATGCGCCAGCAACCCGAGGAAGACCACCAGCCCGAAGTTCTCCCCGCGAGAAAGGCTCAGCCAAACGGGCACCGCCAGGAGAAAAATGGTCCCGCAGGCGATGGCCCCCAAA
>Ga0268298_10000333_pt1 | contig 61206 bp, 60 predicted proteins | sample WWTPWeurt_MetaG_FD_194462 | JGI IMG/M metagenome (GOLD analysis project Ga0268298, IMG submission 194462) | Activated sludge microbial communities from WWTP in Nijmegen, Gelderland, Netherland - WWTP Weurt | ecosystem: Engineered > WWTP > Aerobic digester > Activated sludge | place... | reverse complement strand
GGCCGCCCCAAAACCGTAGCGCACCTGAAGCCAGCCGCTGACCGTGGGGCTGAAGGCCCAGCCAAAATTCCAGGCCATGTTGGCCAGGCTGGCTACGGTGGCGCGGGACGAGGGTTCGACATGCTCCATGACAAAGGTCTGGTAGACGGGGCCGCTCATATTCATCAGGGCAACCCGGATGTAATAAGCGGCGGTCGCCAGCCACAGCCATGGGGAAAAGCCCAGCAAGATCAGAAAGGGGATGGAGAGGGCCTGGGTGATGACCACAAGCTGGATCTTGCCGAAGCGGTCGGCCAGGGGCGGGGCGATCAGCAGCCCGATGCCCATGGAAAGAGAGCCCCAGGCAAAGAGGGTGCCAATGACCGGGTCAGGCAGGTGGTGTACCTGACGAAAAAAGACGTTCATAAAGGGCATGATCAGGCCGGCGCCAATGGAGGTGACCAGAGATGGAAGGATGAGCTTTGTCAGCAGGGCGCCGTTGTGGCGGGCATAGCCGATCGGGTTAAACAGGGCACGTTCCGATTTGGCCAGGGTATAGGTGCGCAGAAAGAAGAGCGGAATGAGGCTGAACCCGCCGGCTGCAGCCACGATCAGCAGCGATAGCCCATAAGCCCCGCTGGAGGTGGCTGAAACAAACAAAACGCCCGCCGCCCACCCGGGCAGGTAGCCGCCAATCCAGTTGCCCAAAGAAGAAGAGACCATTTGCAGCCCCTGACCAAAGCTGAACAGGTAGGTGCGTTCCTCCGGGCTGCTGTTTTCCATCAGGAAGGGGCTCATGGTCACCCCGGCCAGGCTCTGGGCGACCCCAAACACGATGTTCATCAGATAGAGGGTTGGGGTATTGGGCCAGACGACCATCAGGGCAATTGCCGTGGCTGTCAGAGACCCCGATATCAAGAGCGAATTCTTCCGGCCCAGCCTGTCTGCCAGGTATCCAATCGGGAGGATGACCAGGAGCGAGGTCATGTTGTTGGTGGTGACGAACTGGCCTAAAACAGCTTCGTCGAAGCCCAGGCTGAGGGCATAGAAGTTGAACAGCAGGCGGAAAATACCCATTGAGGCGCCGATCAGCATGGCGTAGACCAGGTACAGACGGGCATTGGGGTGGAAATGCGACAGGCGCGAGGCGTAGGTTGCGAAAAATGAGCGAATGCTGGATAGGGTCATAAACTGCCTTTATTGGGATTGGTCCAGGAAATGCTCCAGCGCCTGAAAGGCAAGCTGGACGGCAAAACGCCGGATGGTATAACGCTTTTCACCGTCCGGCTGAAGATCCACCTGAACCACGCCTGCCAGGCGGAGGGTGTTGAGATGATGGATCATGGTCGGCAGACGCAGACGCAGCCGGCTGGCGAGCTGTGAAAGTGTCAGGGAGTCGGCCGAGAGCAGACGCAGCACGCGTAAGCGGGTGGGGTCTGCCAGGGCTTTGAGCGGCGAAAGCAGGGCCGCCGGGACGGGGTCGCCGGGGGAGAGGGCGGCATCTTCGGGGCGGGCGCCAAAGACGAGCAGCAGATCGCTGGCTGCGCCGCGGTTGAAGAAAATCAAGGGGGTAATCCAATAGGAGGGCGCCAACACCAGGCGGGGTATGGATTCCAGATCGGGGAAATGAACACCATGCGAAAGAACATCCACCAGTCCTGGGACATCCATCTGCTCTGACAGCCATTGGGCCCGCTGGAGGCCCGCCTGGAGGGCTGCCTGGATGCGCTGCTCTTCCTCGGCAAAGAATACAGTGTAGTAGCTTTTGAGAGCTGCCAGGTACCGCTCGCCAAATTCTGCCGGATGCGCCCAGTGATCCAGGTCTGAAGGCTGGAATGGCCTGCCCGGGGAAGAAAGATGCGGGCGCAGGGTTTCCAGGTCTGCCGGAAGCCAGGCGCCGCGGGCAGATATTTCTGCCAGCACCTGCTGAACGGTGCCAGGAGTATCAGCTCGATAGGCAAGAGCCGGCAGGCGCTGGCTGGCGGGCAGAGCGGCCAGGGCTGCCAGACAGGCCAGGGCACTTTTCTCGCCTGGCTGGGCGTGCAGCCAGGGCAGGGGGATGTGGATCAGGTTTTGGGCAGACTGGAGCAGCTTCCGATCCTCTGGCAGCAGGCGGTTGCGCACGCCCGCCGCCCAGGCAGGCCGCAGCCCAAACCGGTCTGGCTGGTGCAGGACATGCAGACTGATAAGCAGATCGTATGCGGTTCCAATATCCCAGGCGATGAGCGGGGTCACAGCTTATCCTTAGATTATTATCTAAGTCAATCGTAACCAAAACCTGTCATGTCGTCAAGGTGACTAAAATCACGTCAATTCGGGGCAACAGTTAATTGGATGTTTTTTGGGTGGCGGCGCCACCCAAAAAACATCCAATTAAGCATTATCTATACGCCATATATGGGGGTATCCAAATTTGTCACAACTACACGCATCTGTGGATAAGTCGCGAAAAACTGTGGATAAATGGCTTAATCTGGGGACAACTTCACTTTTTCCCCCTAAATGCGGGTTTGGGCGACCCCCATATATGGGGGTCGCCAGAATGACTCACCCCAGGCAGTTCGGTACAAGTGTGGGTTGGGGATAAGACCTTGATTTAGCCCTATTTTCTCCCTGAAGGGGTGGGGATAAAAAGGGTTAGCAAATCCCGTGGATATGGGGTTGAGTCTTGCTGCGGCCCCTACAAGCAAGGGTAAAATACACCCAAATTGAAGTTATCCACTTATCCACAGGTACTACGAATACTACGATTAATTAACTATAATCATATAATAAAGTGTTGATAAAGATAAAAGGGGAAACATTTCTTCGAAAAAGCCATTGGCATTCTGGCAAAAATGGGACACGAATATTCATATTCAGCTTTTGGAAAAAAGAAGGGCTGGTCAAAAGATCTTTTGACCAGCCCTTCTTTTTTCAATTCTTAAACTTCACCACCGTCACACCTTCGCCGCCTTCTTTTTCACCGCCGGTTTCAAAAGATTTGATGTGGGCGCTGCCGCTCAGTGCGTCGCGCACGGCCAGGCGCAGTTTGCCGGTGCCTTTGCCGTGAATTATGCGTACGAAGGGCAGGCCGGCCAGGAAGGCTGCGTCCAGGTAGCGGTCGAGGGCGTCGAGGGCTTCATCGGCGCGCTGGCCGCGCAGGTCCAGTTCCAAACCGGGCGATTCGGGCAGACTGAAGGTGGGCACGGGGGCCGCCTCACTGGTTTTGCGCCGGCGCTGGGCCGGGCCAGCCGGGGCGGCGGCTTCTTTGGCAGCCAGGCTGGCCAACTGCAGCTCTGCCAGGCGGGTGCGGATGCGAAGTGCGCCAACCTGCACCTCGGCGTCTTCTTCTGACAGGGAGGTGATCACGCCCTGCATGTTCAGCCCGTGTAAAAACACTTTGTCGCCCAGGCGCAGCGGGCGTTCGGCGCCGGTTTGCACCACCTGGCGCACAACGGGCTGGGCGGCGCTGGCACTGGCTGCGTCAATTTTTTCTTCGACAGCCTGGAGCGCTTCCAACGGCTGGCGGGCCCTGGCCAGCGCTCGCCGGGCTTCTCTCAGATCTTCTTCCATTTCTTTGATCTGGCTTTCGGCCTGCTGGCGGGCTTTTTCCAAAATTGCAAGCCGTTCTTCTTCGATCTTTTCCAGCCGATGGGAAAGGGAAGCTCGCATCTCTTCGGCTTCGCGGCGGGCTTTGTCGGCGCTGGAGCGGGCCTGGCGGGACAGGTCGCGCTGGCGGTGAATTTCGTCCAGCAGGTCTTCGGCGCGCACGTCGGTCGGGTTCAGGTCGGCCCGGGCTTCCTGGATGATTTCTTCTGGCATACCCAGGCGCTGGGCGATTGCCAGTGCGTTGGAGCGCCCCGGCAGGCCAATGGTCAGGTGGTAGGTGGGGCGCAGGGTTTCCAGGTCGAATTCCATGCTGGCGTTGATGGCGCCCGGGGTGGCATGGGCGTAGGCTTTTAGCTCGGGGTGATGGGTGGTGACCAGAGTGGTGATGCCGCGGCTGATGATGTAGGTCAGGATGCCGCGCGCCAGGGCGGCGCCTTCCTGTGGGTCGGTGCCAGCGCCCAGTTCATCCAGGATGACCAGCGAGCGGATGGTGGCCGAGTCCAGGATGTGGATGATGTTGGTGACATGCCCTGAAAAGGTGGAGAGGGATTGTTCGATGGATTGCTCATCCCCGATGTCGGCGTAGATATTCTCGAAGAGGCTGATCTGAGCGCCGTGGCGGGCGGGGATGTGCAGCCCGCTCTGGGCCATCAGGGCCATCACGCCGACGGTTTTGAGGGTGACGGTCTTTCCGCCGGTGTTGGGGCCGGTGACGATCAGGGCGTAGGTCTGGTCGTCCAGTTCGACATCGATCGGCACAACGGTGCGGGCGTCGAGCAGAGGGTGGCGCGCTTCGCTGATGCGGATGACGCTGCCCGGGTGCAGCCGGCCAGATTTGCGCTGGATCGGCAGGATTTCGGGTTCGCTGGCGGCCAGGTCTTCGGCGTAGCGGCTTTTGGCCAGGGCCAGGTCCAGGTCGGCGATGACTTCAACGGTGTTGAGGATGTCGCCAGCCATGCGTCCCACCTGGAGCGAGAGTTCGCTGAGGATGCGGCGTTCTTCGTCCCGCTCGGACAACAGCATTTCGCGGTACTGGTTGTTGGCTTCCACCACCACCAGCGGTTCAACAAAGAGGGTGGCGCCAGAGGAGGATTGGTCGTGGATGATGGATTTGATCCGGCCTTTGAATTCTGAGCGCAGCGGGATGACATAGCGCCCGTCGCGCTGGGTGATCAGGGCTTCCTGCAGGGCCGGGGCGTTTTTGGGGTCGGAGATGATCCTTTGCAGCCGAGAGAGCAGGCGTTCGTGCGCCACCCGCATTTCACGCCGGATGGCGCCCAATTTGTCGGAGGCGCTGTCCAGGATATCGCCGCGCTCGGAAAGGGTGCGGGTGATGGCGTCCACCAGCCCGGAGGGCGGGGGGAGCTGGGCCACAATCTGGAACAGGTGCGGGAACTGGGCTTCCATTTTTTCAAAGGTGCGCGACAGGGTGCGGGCGGCGACCAGGGTGTACTTGATATCAATCAGTTCCGCCGGGGTCAATACGCCGCCGTGGGCAGCCAGGTCTACGGCGGCGCGCACATCCCGGGCGCCGCCAATCGTCAAATCGGGCCGGGTGGACAGGAAGGCTACCGCCTCGCGCGTTTCGGCCTGCAGCCGGCGGGCGTCTTCCAGATCGGTGGTGGGGTGCAGGGAGCGGGCTTTTTCTTTGGAGGCTGAAAAAGCGCAGTAGCTCGCCAGTTTCTCAAGGACTTTGGGGTATTCTAAAATTTGAAGTGTTTTTTCGTCCATACATTCCGGTTAGTGTCCAAGGCGGGCGCGCTCATCCTCTACAATACTCTCGTCGAGTTTGCGGAAGAGCGGACCGGGCTGGTTGAGGGTCTGCCCGGGCGCCAGACGGCTGGGCTCCCAATGCCCGCTGGCGCTGCCCTTGCGATAGCGGAGGACTTCATGCTGTCCGAGAGAGTCTTCCACTGTATCGATGTAGCCCTCCCCAAATAATGGGGCTGTGTAACCAAAGAAGCCGTGCAGGCGTTCACTGGAGAAGGGCAGGAATGGTGAAAACAGCACCTTGAGCGAATCGATGCACTTCAAGGCGGCATAAACGCTGCGGGCGGCTGCTTCTTTGTCGGTTTTAATCGTGAACCAGGGTGCGCTGGTATCCAGGTAGCGGTTGACTTCGGTCGCCAGGCGCATGGTTTCGGCCAGGGCAGCCCGCAGCCGGACCCCGTTGAGGTGCTCCCCTACAGTTTGGAAGCCAGCTTCGATGGTGGCGATGATCTGCAGGTCGGCCGGGCCAAGCTCCCCGGGGGTGGGTACGCAGCCGGTCCAGTGTTTATAGGTGAACGCCAGTACCCGGTTGGCCAGGTTGCCCCAGGTGGCGACCAGTTCGTTGTTGTTGCGGGCCAAAAATTCCTGCCAGTCCCAGTCGCTGTCGCGCATTTCGGGCATGTTGGCGGTCAGGTAGTAGCGCAGGGCGTCCGGGTCGTAGCGGGTGAGGGCGTCGGCCCCCCAGACGGCCCAGTTGCGGCTGCCGGATATCTTTTGGCCTTCGAGGTTCATGAACATATTGGCGGGGACATCGTAGGGCAGGGTCAGGGGTTGGCCGCTTTCGCCGGTGAAGATTTTGACAAAACCTTCGCCTACGCCGAGCAGCTGGGCGGGCCACCAGGCGGCATGGAAGAAAATGTTGTCTTTGCCGATGAAGTGCAGGGCCTTGGCGGCGGGATTGGTCCACCAATCCTTCCATTCGCTGCCGTCGCCTTCCACTTTGGCCCATTCGATGGCTGCCGAAAGGTAACCAATGACGGCTTCGAACCAGACGTACAGGCATTTGCCCTCCCAGCCTTCCACCGGCACCGGGATGCCCCAATCCAGGTCACGGGTGATGGGCCGGCTGCGCAGTCCCTCGGTTTCGATCTGTCCGAGGGATTGGCGAATGACCGTCTCACGCCAGTAGTGCTGGCGTTCACGCAGGAATTGGGCCACTTCGGGTTCCAGTTTGGACAGGTCCAGGTAAAAGTGCTGGGTATCGCGCAGTTCGGGGGTGGAACTGTCCACTTTGGAGCGCGGGTTCAGCAGCTTTTCGGGTTCAAGGACATTGCCGCAGCGGTCGCACTGGTCGCTGCGGGCGCCTTCAAAGCCGCACAGGTAGCAGGTGCCTTCGACATAGCGGTCGGGCAGGAAGCGGCGCGAGCCGGGGGAGTACCACTGGGGTCGGGTTTCGGTGTACAGGAATCCATTCGCCTGCAAAGCCAGGAAAATACTCTGCGAGACTTTAAAATGGTTTTCGGTATGGGTGGTGGTGAAAAGGTCATATTGGATTCCGAGTTGTTTGAACAGATCCAGAAAGCCGGTATGAAACTGCTTATAGACTTCTTCAACCGGTTTTCCTTCTGCATCGGCGCGCAGGGTTACAGGTGTGCCGTGAGAGTCGGTGCCAGAGACCATGATGACATGATTGCCCAACAGGCGGTGGTAGCGGGCAATGATATCGCCGGGCAGATGTGAACCGGTAATGTTACCAACATGGATTTGAGCGTTGGCGTAGGGCCAGGCAATGGCAACCAGGATATTTTCAGGCATAGCGTAACTCCATTTTTACTAGAAAAAAGGCCGTCCAAATGTGGACAGCCTTGAATTGAATCGATTGGTTTGGGATAACCTTCGCTTACAGTGCTGTCCAGGCGTGTTTCGTCCTGCGCATCATGCGCATGGGCATTAATTGGGACGAAGAAACCTGGTTAAGCATGGCGTTTTATCCTTTAGAGATTAGAGTATAGACTTGGCAGGGGGTTTTGTCAAGCAAATTTTTCTCTATAAATACTCTCTAAGCAGCCTGGATCGGCAGGGGTGGCGCAGGCGGCGCAGGGCTTTTCCTTCGATCTGGCGGATGCGTTCGCGCGTCAGTCCAAACTTTTGGCCGACTTCTTCCAGGGTGTAGGGGTGCCCATTTTCCAGGCCAAAGCGCAGTTTGAGGATGCGCTCTTCGCGCGGAGAGAGGGTGGAGAGCACTTCGGCTACCCGGTCGCGGAGTAAGTTTTCATAGGCTGTCTGGGAAGGCGGAGGGGTAATTTCATCTTCGACAAACATGCCGAACTCGGAGTCTTCTTCATCTCCAACCGGGCTTTCGAGCGAAATGGGCGTCCATGAGACCTGCTGCATCCATTCCACCCGCTCGACATCGGTTTCGAGGACATTGGAGAGTTCATCGGTGGTGGGCGGTCTGCCGAGTGTTTGTTCCATGCTGTGCGACATTTTATACATGGTGCGGATCCGGTCTGTCATGTGGACCGGAACGCGGATGGTGCGGCCCTGATCGGCGATGGCGCGTGTGATGGTCTGGCGGATCCACCAGGTGGCATAGGTTGAAAACCGGAAACCGCGCTCGTATTCAAACTTTGTGACGGCTTTCATCAGGCCCAGGTTCCCCTCTTGAATCAGGTCCAGGAAGGGCACGCCCCGTCCGACATACTTTTTGGCAACCGAAACAACCAGCCGGGTGTTGGCTTTGATGAGATGTTCGCGCGCCAGCAGCCCGTCTTCAATAATTTCTTCCAATCTTTTGCGCTGTGCGGCAAGCTCTATACCTTTAAGGCATTTCAGCTCAGCCAGGGCTTTCATGCTGGCCCGGATGCGCTGGGCAATCTGAACTTCTTCTTCGACATTCAGCAGCGGCACCCGGCTCATTTCTTTCAGATACATCCCAACCGTATCATCGGCAGAAATATGCTCGGTGTTGAAAAAAGATCCGCCCTCATTCTCTGCGCTGTCCGAATCGCCCATTTCCTCATCGGCTACAATTTCTACGCCCATTTTGCGCAAAACATTCTGCAGCCGGGTAAAACCTTCTCCGTCATCTTTGTCGGAGGGGGCAAAATCGAGGATATCTTCGGCAGTTAGATATCCCTGAATTTCAGCTCGCTCGAGCAGTGAAGTCAGAATTTCTCCACGAACCTGGTTTTGACGAGGATACACCATATACGACCCTCCTGATGAAATTTCAACAGATAGTTCACCGGACGGGCGTTTATCAGGATAACGACCGCCCTATGGTTGTTTTTGTAAGGTATCGAAAAAATTGTTGTTTTGCGCTGTGCTGTGTTCGCAAGTCGAGAGGTTAAGGTTCGTTCCGCATTCCAGGCACAACCCTTTACAGTCTTCCTTGCAAAGGGCTTGAATGGGAATGTCCAGGATCATAAATTCACGTAAAACAGGGGCAAGGTTGATGTAGCCATTTTCGGGTAAAATCAACCCAGACTCGGTTATAGACCGTCTATCAAAAGCATACAATTCGGAGAACTCGACATCTAAACTTTGCGAGAAAGTCTCCAGGCAGCGCACACACTCAGCCGGGGTGGCGGCTTTCATTTTGGCCTCCAGCAGTAATCCCTGCGGGGTGCGGGTAATGCGAATACTGCCGCCCAGCTTGTTTAGCACAAGGTCTGGCTCAAGCGAAATGCTGGGTATATCAAAGTCAAAATCCCGGTAATAACCGATGGATTGGTGGACGATGAAACCGACGTTTATTTTGAGGAGAGATTGTGAATCGGACACGGCTGGTATAGACAAGCTTAAGAGAATATTTTGATAGATAATGAGATTATAACATAACATTTTGCAAAACGCTCAGCGAGTTTTAATCTGTTTTTCATAAATCTTAGCAAAATGCCAGTGAACACGCTTTAGACACACTTACTACATCAGGTTCTTAAGAATCGAAGAAAATAACGAGGAAAAGATGAAAATTGTCGTCGCCAGCAACAACCCAGGCAAGCTGAAAGAGATCCAGGCTATTCTGGCAGATTCGACCTTTGAACTGCTGCTGCCCAGAGATCTGGGCTATTATTTAGAAGTGGAAGAGACTGGTTCAACCTACCCCGAAAACGCCCGTTTGAAAGCGCTGGCGCATGCCCAAAAATCTGGGCTGCTGGCGATGGCGGACGATTCAGGTCTGGAGGTGGACGCTCTGGGCGGTGCGCCGGGGCTGCATTCGGCCCGTTATCACCCTGCCCCCGAAGCGAATGATGCCGACCGGCGCAGCTTTCTGCTCCAAAATGTGCAGAAATTTCCGCGCCCCTGGCTGGCTCATTTTCACTGCACGATTGCCCTTGCAGACCCTGCCGGGCAGGTCTGGTATGCCGAGGGCAACTGCCCGGGTGAGATTATCCCTACTGAACTGGGGGATAATGGCTTTGGTTATGACCCAATTTTTCTGCTGCCGGATCTCGGGCGGACGATGGCACAGCTAAGTATGGACGAGAAAAACCAGATCAGCCATCGGGCGCGGGCTGTCCGGGCAGCGCTGCCGCTGCTCCAGTCGCTTTTGTGACAATCCGCCGCCCGGTGCAAACGAAACCAGCCAGGAACCCAAATTGGACGAACCTCTTAATTTCGATTATGATTGGTTTATGGATGCAGCCTGGGCTTTCTATGTAGAATGGATTGAGGGCAGAACAAGAAATGCTTGATTCGATGATGTATGTTCTGGCTTTGGGTGGGGGAGTTTTTGTAGTTGGCTTGCTGCTGGGCGCCTGGTTAGGTTACCAATTTCTGGCCGAGCGTAAAGTCCGCGAGGTGCAGGCTTCAGCCCGCAAAGAGCTTGAAAAGTCTGTCCAGGCTGAGAGGGCAAGATTTCGTTCTGTGTCTGGTCTCATTTCGCGGATGTCAGGAACCTTGATTTATAACCGTGTTTTGGAAATGGCCCAGGATGTAGGGGTTGAGGCGCTGTCTGCTTTTGATCCGGCAGCCGAAAAAATGGTCAGCGCAGCCTTCCTCTTTTTTCAGGATGGTGACAGGACGCAGCTGCGTGTCGGCCCCTCGCGCCGGATGCCCGTCACCGATCAGCGCCTGAGTATTCCAGGGGAGAAGGGTGTCCTGGCGCAGGCCATCGACAGCGGCGAAGGGACCTTGATAAAAGATCTGGCCGAAGATCCAGAATTGGGGGTCCGGTTTATTTCGCTGTCCGGGTGCAAGTCGGCATACTGCCTGCCTTTGCGGGCCGGGTTGAATGTTTATGGCGGATTGTTATTTGCCCATCCAGAGAGCGACTTTTTCCGGTCTACCCAGCGCGATATTTTGGATATTCTTGGGCAGCAGGCCATCAGTGCGCTGCAGAATGCCAGCCTGTATAACGATTTGGAACAGGAAAAGGAGCGCATGCTCCAGATTCAGGAAGATGCGCGCAAAAAATTGGCCCGGGATCTGCACGATGGGCCAACACAATCGGTGGCGGCGATCGTGATGCGGGTAAATTTCACCCGCCGTTTGATGGAAAAGAACCTGCCGGCTGCGGCGGTGGAACTGGTGAAAATTGAAGAGATGGCCCGCCGGACCACGAAAGAAATCCGTCTGATGCTTTTTACGCTGCGCCCGCTGATTCTGGAATCGGAAGGGCTTGAGGCTGCCCTGCAGGCCATGGCAGATAAGATGCGGGAGACATTTGATCAGAATGTGATTATTCAGGTTGACGCCAACCTGGTTGCGGATATGGAAATGAACAAACAAACGGTTGTGTTTTACATTGCTGAGGAAGCTGCCAACAACGCCCGCAAACATGCCCAGGCGGCTCATATCTGGGTCAGTTTACGCCAGCTCGAAACCGGGCTGGCCGTTTTGGAAATCAAGGATGATGGGGTTGGTTTTAATACCGGATTGGTTGACGAGTCGTACGACCGGCGCGGCAGCCTGGGTATGATCAACATGCGCGAGCGCACAGAACTGGTCAACGGCAGACTGCGGATCAGTTCTGTTGAAGGCCAGGGAACCACCATTCAGGTTGCCATCCCATTGTCAGAGGATGCCGAAGATCGTTTGCGGCATGGAGGCTAGCGTGCCAGTTTCACAAGGAATGTATTATTTTGAATATCTGGAAGGCGAGGTTATTGGGCCGCCTGTTTTACTGCTGCACGGGGTTGGCGGTACACATCTGTCCTGGCCTCCAGAGGTTCGCCGGCTGAAAGGTGTCCATGTTTACGCCCTGGATTTGCCAGGGCACGGCAAGTCGGATCAGCAGGGTGGTCTGCAGCAAATTGACGCCTACGCACGCCAGGTCAGTGATTGGATGGCGGGGTTGGGAATGTCTCCGGCACTGGTGATTGGGCACAGCATGGGCGGTGCAGTTGCTCTCCGCCTGGCTGCCCTGTACCCGGAACAGGTCAGCGCTTTGGGTTTGGTTTCTACTTCGGCCCGCTTCACGGTCAACCCGGCCCTGATGGGGGATGCCGCCAACAGTACTACTTTTCATCGGGCGACCGCCAATATTGTGCGCTGGTCCTTTGCCGAATCGGCCCCGCCCAAACTGGTTGAGACGGCCTTGCTCCGGATGAATGAGTCGCGCCCGAGCGTGCTGCTGGGCGATTTGCAAGCCTGTGACCGGTTTGATGCCTGTGATTTTCTTGGCCGAATTCAGGTGCCCAGCCTGGTGGTCTGTGGTAAAGAAGACCGGATGACGCCGCTGCGCCAGTCACAATACCTGGCAGATTCAATTCCAGGCGCCCGCTTGGAAATTGTGCCAGACGCCGGTCACATGGTGATGTTGGAACAGCCAGCCGTGACGGCCCAACTTTTGCGCAGTTTTGCCCGCAGCCTGGTGCTTTTTCCGGGGGAGGAATAGATGTATATTGCGATTGAAGGTGTCATCGGGGTCGGTAAAACGACTCTTTCCAGATTGCTGCAAGCTTCTTTTCAGGCTTCGCTGCTGTTGGAAGTGTTTGAGGAAAACCCCTTTTTGTCTGACTTTTATGGCGATCGGGCGCGTTATGCCTTTCAAACCCAGATCTTTTTTTTGCTGAGCCGCTATCACCAACAGCGCCATGTTGGGCCGGATATTCTCTCCGAAGGCCGGCATTTGATCGCGGATTACACATTTGATAAAGATGCCATCTTTGCCCAGATCAACCTAGCCGGTGACGAGCTGGAAATGTACCATCGTGTTCACCAGGCGCTGGGTGAGAAGATCTTTGTGCCCGATCTGATCGTCTATCTGCGGGCAGATACATCCACTCTGATGAACCGGATTGCACTGCGCGACCGGCCCTACGAACGCACGATGGAAGCGGCTTATATTGCCGACCTTGGACGGGCATATGACGAGTATTACGGCGGCGGGGCAGCCCACCCGAGGCACACCGGTGCCCCAGTTCTGATGATTGACGCCAACCATTTGGATTTTGTCAACCGGCCAGAAGATTTACGCTGGATCGAAAACCGGATCCGGCAGACACTCCATTGGGGTTCTTTTCAGGCAGAACTGCCATTGGATTTGGATAAAACCTTTTGATAAACACCAGGGAGGAGTAATTTCATGCGAATCAGCCACGAAATGTTGATGAAGCTGGCGAATGATCAGGTCACCCAGCGCGCAAAGAAAGAGTTGGATGTCATTGCGGTCTATTTGTATGGATCGCTGCTGGGTGATGACCCACTGATTGCCGGGACGGGCGACCTGGATCTGGCTTTTATCCACAGCAATTCGCTGCCCGAGTGGCGCGAAATTGTGCGGATCACAGACGATATCCACCTGGATATCAACCACGCCGGGCGGGATATGTACCGCCAGCCGCGTGACCTGCGTTTGGACCCCTGGATGGGTCCGGTTGTGTATGGCTGCAAAATACTTTACGACCCGCAGCATATCCTGGATTTTGTGCAGGCCAGCGTGCGGGGTCAGTTTTCACGCCCAGACAATGTCATGGAGCGCGCCCGCAAACAGCTTGAGCATGCCCGTCAGATCTGGTTTGACTTACAGCTTGCCGGCCCCCCGGATCCTGCGCTGCTTGGCAAATATTTCCGCTCGCTGGACCACGCCGCCAATGCCATTGCCAGCCTGAGCGGCCCTCCGCTGGGTGAAAGACGATTTCTCCAGCGGCTTGTCGAACGCTCCAATCAGGTCGGTCAGGCGGCCCTGGTCGGCAAACTTCTGGGGCTGATCGGAGGGCAGAAAGCTTCGGTAGACATGCTCCAAAAAATGCTGCCAGATTGGCAAACGGCATACCGGGCGGTAGAAAATCCCCCCGCCCGTCTGCATATCCACCGGTTGGGCTATTACCAGAAGGCTTTTGATTATTTTCTTTCGGCAGGGCAGCCTTTCCAGGCTGTGCTCTGGCCGATGCTGCGAACCTGGACTACCGCCGCTTCTCTGCTGCCCGAAACCGGGCAGCAGAGCTGGCACAATGCCCTGGACCAGTTGGGCCTGGTCGGGGATGGTTTTGGGGATTGCGTCCAAAACCTGGATGCTTTTCTGGACCAGGTCGAAGATGCCCTGGACGCCTGGTCTAAAAAAGCAGGGGCCTGACAGCAATGTTTCACGTGAAACATTAATCATGGTAAGATTTTAACCTAACCGCGCCCCGGTATATCTGCAGGATTTTCTTAAAGTCAGAAAACCCTGCCGCCAACGTATCGAAAAGATGAATTTGGGGTGTTTGTTGCGGGCTACCGCCCGCAACAAACACCCCAAACCCCGACTTTAAGAAAAGCGTGGGTATATCTGGCAGCGGCGTTTGCCATGCGATTTAAGGCATGGTAGAATGCAGTTCGTTTTTTCATTTTGTATATTGGAGGTTCCTATGGAAGGACAGGTTGGTTCCTTTACAGTCAAAAAAGGTTTGGCGCAGATGTTGAAAGGCGGCGTGATCATGGATGTGGTCAACCCCGAACAAGCCAAAATTGCTGAAGACGCTGGCGCTTGCGCCGTAATGGCCCTGGAGCGCGTGCCCGCTGATATTCGGGCAGATGGCGGCGTGGCCCGCATGAGTGATCCGGAGATGATTCTCAAAATTATTGATACGGTGACCATCCCGGTGATGGCTAAGTGCCGCATCGGTCATTTTGTGGAAGCCCAGATCCTGGAAGCCATCGGTGTTGATTACATCGATGAATCCGAAGTCCTTACCCCGGCGGACGAGGTCCATCATATTTTTAAGCATGACTTCAAGGTCCCGTTTGTGTGCGGAGCGCGCAATTTGGGCGAAGCCCTGCGCCGGATTGGCGAAGGGGCGGCCATGATCCGCACCAAAGGCGAAGCCGGCACAGGGGATGTCGTGGAAGCCGTCCGGCACGGGCGCACTGTTTTGGGTGAGATCCGCCGTCTGCAGAATATGCCGCAGGAAGAACTGATGGCCTATGCCAAGGAAATTGGCGCACCCTATGAGCTGGTGGTAGAAACACGCAATTTGGGCCGCCTGCCGGTCGTTAATTTCGCGGCTGGTGGTCTTGCGACCCCGGCGGATGCGGCCTTGATGATGCAGTTGGGTGTGGATGGCGTTTTTGTTGGTTCTGGTATTTTCAAATCGGGTGACCCGTCCAAGCGCGCCACGGCGATTGTCAAAGCCACAACCCACTATAACGATCCTGTTATCCTGGCTGAGGTGAGCCGCAACCTTGGCGAGCCGATGGTCGGACGCCAGATCTCTTCGATCCCCACTGGCGAACTGATTGCCGGCCGCGGCTGGTAAAAAAATATTTGAGGTGTTTGGTTTGCGAACCATACCAAACACCTCAAAGACCGGTATGATACGATGAAGATTGGTGTTTTAGCTTTACAGGGCGATTTCTCAGAACATATCGTGACGCTGCGCCGGATTGGTGTGGCGGCCGCAGAGGTGCGCCTGCCGCGCCATCTGGCAGACCTGGATGGTTTGATTATCCCGGGTGGCGAATCAACCACCATTGGCAAACTGGCGGTCGCCTATGATCTGATGGAGCCACTGCGTAAATTTGGTGCCGAAAAGGCAATCTGGGGGACCTGCGCCGGGGCGATCTTCCTTTCTCGCGATGCCCGCCGTGATCAGCCTCTGCTGCAGATGATGGATATCACCGTCCAGCGCAATGCTTTTGGCCGCCAGGTGGACAGCTTTGAGGTCAACCTGGCTGTACCTTTGCTGGCAGAAGCAGGGCTGGACCCTGCCCCATATCATGCGATTTTCATCCGGGCGCCTTTGATCGAGTCGGTCTCGGGCAGCACGCAGGTGGTTTCGGCTTTGCCCGATGGGCGCATTGTGGCTGCCCGCCAGGGCCGTTTGCTGGCAACGTCTTTTCACCCAGAACTGACCACCGATGACCGGTTTCATCGTCTTTTTGCCTGGCTGGCAAAGAACTGAGCTGGACCGGATGATAGGCAAGATTCAAATGCATGGGACAAAATCGCTGTGAATGTCCGGGCGTTTGAATGGCGCGATATGGTCGATTTGCACCACTACCGCAGCCAGTGCATTTATCTGGACAGCGGACGGGTGCTGACGAAGGGGCCGATCTTTGTGCCAACCGGGGCGCTGCTTTCCAGCCTGACCCCTGGCACGGGTTTTTTTACGGCATTGGCCTGGGACGAAGAATCGTCTCGGCCTTTGTATGGGCAGGCCTCGCACAAGGCCGGGGCCGCCGCGGCTCAGATCACTTTTCTGACCCCGGTTTCAGCGCTGGCGCACAGCCGGCTTTCAGCCCTGGTTGAATTTTTGGCTGTGCCGCTCGGTGAACGCGGTGCGATGCACCTGGTGGCGGAGGCCGAGGAGCATTCTGAAGTACAGCGTTTACTGCGCCAGGTCGGTTTTGGGATTTACGCCCGCCAGCGCATCTGGCGCTTGAACCAGACCGACGAAACGGCCCAACCTGGCTTGTGGCGGGCTGCCCGGCGCAGTGATGAAGCGGCAATCCGCTTTTTATATGCCAACCTGGTCCCGGGACTGGTGCAGCAGGTGGAAACCCTGCCCGCCAACCATTTGCAGGGTCTGGTTTATTATCGAGGGAATGAATTGCTGGCGTACGTGGACATTTTTTCGGGGATCAACGGTGTTTATGCCGTGCCCTATGTCCATCCAGATGCCGAACACAGCGCCGAGCAGCTTGTTTCCCTGCTTGGGCGAATGCCTGGCTGGCGCAATCGGCCGGTATTTGTGTGCGTGCGCTCCTACCAGGCCTGGTTGGAAGGCGCACTGGAAGAAATGCAGGCTCAGCCCGGTCAGTACCAGGCTGTTATGGTCCGGCGTTTAGCCGTCCGGCGAATGGTGCCTGTTCTGGCAACTGTTTCGAATGGAAACTCGGCTGAAAATACTTTACCCGTAGCGCGGATACAATAATGGATCTCATGAAACAGGCCAGGCCCTGCTGGCGTAGAGAAAATAGAGAAGACGTATGAATGAACATCGAATTACTGATAATTTGGACGCTTTGTTGAGTGTGCTGCCTCCGGCTGTTTCCAGCCGGCTGGTGGCCATTAACCGCTCGGACGAACTGCTGGAGATCGTGATGGATCTGGGGCGGGTGCCCGCGGCGCGTTACCTGGATCGAGAGGTTGTCCTGACCCAGGCAGAGCTGACCCACGCCGACATTGATTATGTGGTGGAGCGAATTGGGACCTTTGACGCCGATAATCGGGCTGGGATGGAACGCACCCTGCACCGCATCTCGGCGATTCGAAACCGGCGCGGTGCTATCGTTGGTTTGACCTGCCGCGTAGGGCGGGCGGTTTATGGCACGACTGAGATCATCAAAGATCTGATTGAGAGCAAGCAGAGCCTGCTGCTTTTGGGGCGTCCGGGGGTGGGTAAAACCACCATGCTGCGCGAAGCGGCCCGGCTGCTGGCAGAAACTCAGCGGGTGGTGATTGTGGACACCTCCAATGAAATTGGCGGGGACGGCGATGTTCCACACCCGGCAGTGGGCAAAGCCCGCCGGATGCAGGTGGCCCGCCCCAATTTGCAGCACGAGGTGATGATTGAGGCTGTTGAAAACCACAACCCCCAGGCCATTGTGATTGACGAAATCGGGCGTGAGCTGGAAGCCGTGGCTGCCCGCACGATTGCCGAGCGCGGTGTGCAGTTGATCGGTACTGCACATGGCATCACGCTGGAGAATCTGCTCTTGAACCCAACCCTCTCCGACCTGGTGGGGGGGATCGAGTCGGTGACGCTTTCAGACGAAGAAGCCCGCCGGCGCGGCACCCAGAAAACTGTTTTGGAGCGCCGTTCTCCCCCAACCTTCCCTGTGCTGATCGAGATTTTGGACCGGGATCGGGTCGCAGTTCATACGGATGTGGCAGAGGCTGTGGATTCTCTGCTGCGCGGCTACCCCATCCCGCCAGTCACCCGCACCCGAGACGAATTTGGCGTTATACACAGCGAGCAGCCAGCCCCGCCGCCCCGCTTTGGGCAGGGGGCACAGGGCAGCCAGAATGGACAGGGATCCAATGGCGGGCAGAGCGCATTTGGCGCACGCCGTCAGCCAGGCGGCGCCCAGCGCCAGCCGCGCGAAGGGCGTGAAAGCTACCAGCGTGAGGCCCGTCCCGGCGCTGAGCCCGCCTCTCCTTCTGTTTCCTCTGGCTTATTGCAGCCGCCAGCCGATCCGGGACCAACACTTCACGCTGTGCGGGTCTACCCTTACGGTGTGGCGCGCAACCGCCTGATCCAGGCAACCCGTCGTTTGGCCGTGCCTGTCACCGTAGTGGACGATGTGGGCGAGGCGGATGTGCTGCTGACCCTGCGGGCATATTTCCGCAAACGCCAGCGCCCGGTGGTGGACGCCGAGAACCGGGGGATCCCGATCTTTGTTTTGCGCTCCAATACCGTGACTCAGATGCAAGATTTTTTGAGTGATTTATTTAATTTAACAATAAAAGATGCTCCGGAGCGCACCCTGGACCCTGTCTTGCAGGAAACTCAGGCCGCGATTGAGACCATCTTGAACGGCGAGCGTTCGATTGAACTGCCGCCCGCCTCGGCATACGTCCGCCGGCTGCAGCACCAGATGGCTCGCCAGGCGAATCTGACCTCGCAGTCCTACGGCAAAGAGCCTACGCGTCACGTCCGCATTTACCGGGACTGAGCGGCTATGCTGATCACCTTTGAAGGCTCGGAAGGCTGCGGAAAGACGACCCAGATTGTGCGGCTTCGGGATGCTCTGCTGGCGCAGGGTTATCAGGTGTTGACCACCCGGGAGCCGGGTGGAACGCCGATTGGCGACCAGGTGCGCAGTATCCTGCTAAACATGAAACACCAGGAGATGCACCCGCGTACAGAGGCGCTCCTTTTCCAGGCCTCCCGCGCCCAGCTGGTAGAGCAGGTGATCCGTCCCCATCTGGGGGCTGGCGGGGTGGTGTTGTGCGACCGTTATGCCGATTCTACCCTTGCTTATCAGGGTTACGGCCGCGGCAGCGATTTAGCCACCCTGCGTTCGATTATTGATTTTGCCACCGGCTGTCTCAAGCCCGATCTGACCCTGTTCTTGGATCTCGATGTGACCGAAGGACTGCTGCGCCGCAGCCAGGGCGGCGGGGTTAACCGCCTGGACGCCCTGGATTTGGGCTTTTATGAGCGGGTTCGCCAGGGCTTTCAGTCTCTGGCGGCCGAAGAGCCTCAGCGCTGGGTGACAATTGATGCCGCCCAACCACTGGAGACGGTCACAAAGCAGATCTTTCAGGAAGTCTTCAGCCGGCTGCAACCGCCCGGGCGTTGATCTGCATAAAAATTAAAGGTCAGCATCGCCGCCTGCTGCCAGGCCCTCGCCCAGATCGGGGAGGGCTTTTTCGATTTCATCCGGCGACTGACCGGATTCCAGGCGTCCGATCACTTCATGAAATTCTGGCCCCAGGTCTTCGCCGACTTCGGAGCTCATTTTGCGCATCATTCGGCCCATGGCAGCCGGATCGTTTTCCATTCCCGCCAGATCGGCTTCGCTGCCAAAATCTTCCAGGCGGCTGTCATCCGAGCGGGCGATCCGGACACGCGTCAGTCGCCGCTGCACGTTTTGGCTGGTGCAGACAGGGCAGACGACCTGTTTGACCCCATACTCAGAAAACTTTAAAAAGATTTCAAACCGGCGGCTGCAGTCCAGACAGCGATAAGGATAATTGGGCATGATGTATAACCTCATTCAAGATTCGGAACGCTGAGGCAGGGGGGGCGAGCTGAGTGCATACCAAAACACCCCATACCCCAATCGATACAGGCGAATTATAATGTGCTTATCAGGAGATTATCATGAGTCAATATAATGAGTTTAATCCTTTGCTCCGCCAGCCGCTGCTGATTGTGATTTCTGGCCCCTCAGGCGCCGGCAAAGACTCGGTGGTGGACCAGCTCCGTCAGATGACCACCCGTTTCCACTTTGTGGTTACTTCAACGACGCGGGCACCACGCCCAAACGAAGTGAACGGCAAGGACTATTTCTTTCTGACCAAAGATCAATTTGCTGAGTTGATTGAAAAAGACGAGATGCTCGAGTACGCCATTGTGTACAATGACTTTAAGGGCATTCCCAAACAACAGGTGCGGGATGCCATGGCGACCGGCAAGGATGTCATCATGCGGATTGATGTGCAGGGCGCCGAAACCATCCGTCAGCTTTGCCCGGAGGCTTTGCTGATTTTTCTGACGGTTGAGAGTGAGGCCGAGCTGGAGCGGCGGCTGACGATCCGCAAAACAGAGAATATCGAAGATCTGAAGCTGCGGATTGCAACTGCCCGCAAAGAACTTCAGCGCATGGACCGCTTTGACTACCTGGTGGTCAACCCGGAAGGCGAGCTGGAACAGACCGTAGCCACAATTATGGCGATTATCGACGCCGAGCACCACCGTCTGCCGCACCGTAAGATTATATTGTGAAATAAAAAACCGGCATTTGCCGGTTTTTTATTTCACTTAACCTCAGTTCGGGTTAGTTCGATAAGGGGTTATTTTGGGTGTTTTTTGGGTGGCGTAGCCACCCAAAAAACACCCAAAAATCTCTTATGCCGAACTGACGTTCACTTAAAATTGGCGGGGCGCTTTTCTAGAAAGGCCTGCACGCCTTCAACATGCTCCGCTGTTTTGCTGGCGATATCCTGAATGTAGCCTTCGTAGTCCAGCACATCTTCCAGGTTTGGATAGACGGCTTTGTTGAAAGCGCGTTTCGCCAGCCCCATGGTTTTGGCTGGGCCCAGAGCCAATTGGGCAGCCCAGGCAGCCGCCTGCTGCTGCAGTTCCTGTGCCGGGCAGAGTTTGTTGACCAGCCCCCACTGATGCGCCTGTTCTGCCAGAATGGGCTGGTTGCTGAAGGTGAATTCTGCCGCCCGGCCCAGGCCGATCAGGGCGGGCAGGAAGAGCGATACCCCCGAATCTGGGGCCAGGCCGATGCCGCCAAAACCGACCACAAAGCGGGCGTTTTCGGCCGCAATCCGCAGGTCGCAGGCAAGGGCGATGCCCAGCCCGGCGCCGGCTGCCACCCCGTTGATGGCGGCGATGACGGGTTTTTCCAGGCGGCGAATCTGCAAGATCAGCGGGTTATAGGTTTCCAGCAGATGCTTGCGGATCGAGATATCTGAGCCCTGCACTTTTTGAATTTCGCCAATATCTTGTCCGGCGCTGAAAGCCGTTTCGTTCCCGATCAACACCACCACCCGGGTCTGGGTGTCACGAGCGGCATCACGGAAGGCCTTTTGGGCTGCCAGGATCATCTCCAGGTTGAAAGCGTTGGCGCGGGGACGGTTGAGGGCGATGGTGAGTACGCCGTTGTTCAGCGAACTGGCGACCGCTGCCTGATTTTCCATAGGGCTGCTCCTGTTATCGAGGTGTGCAAACAAACTGCTGTCCTAAAAAATATTTTGGGGATCAACCACCTCCGTAGCGAGGTGGTTGATCCCCGACAGCCTCATTTACTGATCAGGCGAGATCATCCGGCGGGATATCTTCGTCTGTTGTGTCATCGTCGTCATCATCATATTCCAACTCGACTTCGATGTCCGTTTCGGGCAGCCGGATCCACAACATGATGACCTGGCCCTCCTGGGTGTTCATGGTGCGGGCGGCAACGATCGGCTTGGCGCTGATCAGGCCGTCTTCGCCCCGGTATTCCAGGTGAATAGGTTGTTGGTTGCGCCAGGCGCGGTGGCAGCGCTCCACCAGGGCCGGACCATTGAACGTACGCAGGCGAGTCAGCGCGACTGCGCCCAGGGTCGGGCTCTCTTGCAGGCCCATTGCCCATCCGTCGCCCACCAGTTCAAAGGTTGGGGTTGGCCCCTCGATAATTGTAATTTTTTCGTCCATATCTACTCCAATTAAGCGTATGATACCACGTTTTAATAAGAGGTAACGATTCGCCCCTCCTGGTCGGACGGGGCGTTGGACTATGTTATCGACCTTTTCTTATTCGTGCTGACTCATTTCCGTCAGCGCCGCTTCTAAAGACCCAATTTTGAGTACCCCCCGATCGTATTCGACCAGCCCCGCTTCGACCAACTGCTTGATGACCCGATTTGTACTGCGCTCATTAGACCCCAAGCCCCGGACCACATCCTCCTTACGGATATACGGATTGCCCTGTTGCGTGCTTTGCCACAGGAAAAATAACATCCGATAGCGCAGGGGGTATGCGATGTGTGTAGCAGAAGAAAGATTGGATTGGTAAAATTTTTCTGCCAACTGGCGGCTGATGTACACGGCGAAGGCCGTGTCTGCCCGCATCCAATCGATAAAGGGCCGCTTCCCAATCTGGATAACTTTGCAGAGACTGCGAGCCACCACGCTGCACACAATCGGCTTTTCATTCAACGCTTCGATTTCACCGAATATTTCGTTGTCCTTATAAATATACTCGAGGAAATGGACCCCGTTGGGTGTCAACAGGTAAACCATGGCCTGGCCTTCCAGAAGAATAAACACGTCTCCAGGCTCGTCCCCCTGGGTTAACAAAAAAGAGCCAGGGAGGTATTCAAGAGACTTGAAATCCTTTTGAATGGCAGCCGGGCAAGCGGCTAAATAAGTGCGGATTTGTTCTGGCATGGACGGGATACTGGCTCTAATCGGACTTAGCAAATGGCTCGAAAAAGGCGCTCTTTGAATGCTTTTCCATCCAGAGCACGGCAGATGACGGCATTTGGGGTTTTGTTGAGCAGGTGCATATAATCAATGACAACCTGGCCGTAAGAAGATTCGTTTTTCGTTTCTACATAGGTGTAGGCATCCCATGTTTCCAGCACGATCTCCGGGTAAATTGCCGCCGCAACGGTGGCAGGATCGGGCAAATCGAACCCGTGTTTGCCCAGGCGTTTGAGATTGAATTCTTGCAGGGCTCGATTACAGCGGACACAAAAAGCAGCAATATCTGACCCGCTGGCCAGTAAAGTGCGAATATCATTTTCGTCAATAAACGTTCGCCCCATGCTGACGTCCCAGCCGACCAAAAAAATGGGCACTCCAGCCTGCAGGACAATACTGAGCGCTTCCGCATCCACATAGGCGTTGAATTCGGCGACCGGTGTGATATTTCCCGAACCAATTCCTGCGCCACCCATAATCGTAATTCGCTTAAGCTTACGCATCGAATCCGGGGACAACAGGCAGGCCATGGCGACATTAGTCAGGGGGCCCAGGGTAATTAATTCCAGGTCACCTTCTGATGCCTGTGCCAATTGAATCAGTGCACTGACGGCATGCTGGCTTTGCTTGTTTAGTCCTGGCAGGGGCAAATCCATGTTCCCCATCCCGTCTTCTCCATGGACAAATTCTGAAGTAAACAGCTCTCGCAGCAGCGGTTTTGCCATTCCCTGGTAAACGGGCGGTTGATAGGTGCATGCCATTTCTACTGAGATGAGCGCATTTTTCACCGCCAGGTCAATCGGCACATTTCCCGCCACCACTGTAATGGCTTCCACCTGAATTTCTGGCTCCCGCAGGGCCAAAATCAAGGCTACTGCATCGTCCGAGGCTGTGTCGGTGTCAATGACAATTTTTCGCATTGGAAATCTCCTGGTATTGAAATTCGTACACCTGTATCATACCCATAATTTCAGGTATTGTCCCGGTCATTTGTCCGAAATTGGGGAGAGATTTGCTGAGGGCTGATGCCGCCCCAAAATAACCTCTTGATATATAATCAGACCTGCCTGGAGGTTCTATGTACAAACTGGTTATCCTGATCCCTGACCCTGAGACACTGCCCGATTTCTTTGACCATTGGCCTGGTTTTTTGCATCAAGTCGAACGGCTGCCTGGTCTGCGGCGTGAGGCTACCAGCCACGTCCAGCATGTTTTGTTTGGCAGCCGAGATTTTCAGATGATCCATGAATTGTTTTTTGACAATCTGGATGCGCTGCAAGCCGCTCTGGCTTCGGAAGAGGGCAAACGTTCCGCTCAGATTTTGCACCAGATGACGCGCGGCAAGGTGACCTTGATGGTTGCCGACCATAAAGAGGATGAACTTGCGAATATTCAACGCTTTAACCAGCCTGAAGAATCGGTTGATGGACAGTAGTCCCCGCCGCAAGACCTGGGCCCTGGCTGCTGGTCTGCTGGTGCTGGGCGGCTTGCTGCTTTTGGCCTGGCTGGTGTTTCCCACCCTGCGCACCGGATCGCTGCGCCTGCAGAAACTGGGCGCCTGGTTTGAGCAGCCGGATCCGGCCTGGCGGTTGACGGCTGGCAGTGTGTGCGGCACAGCGCCGTTTCAAATGCCCACCGATGGGTATATTGGCTTTTTATGGGGTGATTCGCTGCGTTTTTTTACCCGGCACCAGGGTTTGGATATCTTCAGCGGCACTGAGCCGGGTGTTACCCCGGTTTACGCAGCTTATTCGGGCTATTTGACGCGTAAGCCAGACTGGAAGTCTTCGCTGATCATTCGCATTCCAGAAGACCCGCTCCAGCCAGGCCGCCAGATCTGGACGTATTACACGCATCTGGCAGACCCGGCGGGCAGCGCCTTTATTGTGGAGGAATTTGCCCCAGGCGTCTCTGAGGTCTTTGTCGAGGCAGGTACCTTGCTGGGCTACCAGGGCAATTATTCCGGAGATCCGGCCAACCCGGTTGGGGTTCATTTGCATTTTTCGATCGTGCTGGATGATGGTGCGGGCGGTTTTTTGAATGAACTGGATATTCGCAACACATTGGATCCCAGCCCCTATCTGGGAATGGCGCTGGATGGGGCGAGGGATCGGGGTGAAATTCCAACCTGCCGCAGGCAGGTTGCGCCATAATGCTAAAGGACCGTCAGTTCGGGAAAAGAGATTGAAACAACCTCTTTTCGAACTAACCCGAACTGGCGTTAAAGGAGAACGGGATGGGTGAATTTAAGGATAAAGTTGTCCTCGTGACAGGCGCCGGGCGCGGCCTTGGGCGTGCAATTGCCCTGGCCTTTGGCGGGCAGGGCGCAATCGTGGCAGCCAATGACATCAGCCCGATGGGTGTAGACAACACGGTAGAGATGATCGAGCAGGCTGGTGGCAGGGCCAGGGCTTATGTTTATGATCTTGCCAAGCGTATGCCGGTTCAGGCGATGGTGGACGAGATTTTGACGGATTTTGAGCGTCTGGATATCGTCATCAATAATGCAGCCGTTCAGCCGCAGGCCAGTATTTTGGATATGGATGAGTGGGACTGGCACCGGGTGCTGGATGTGAACCTGGGGGGACCCTTTTTTACCCTGCAGCACGCCGGCAGAGCAATGCGCCAGCAGGGCGGGGGCGTGATTGTTAATCTTGCTGCTGCCCCGGGTGAGGCGGAAAACCTGGCGAACCGGGCGGCTTACCTGGCCAGCAAGGCCGGGCTGGCGGGCCTCAGTCAGGCGGCAGAGCGTGAGTTTAAGCCATACGGCATCCGGGTCGGTTTGGTTTCTCCCGACCCGGCGGCGGCGCAGGCTGTGGTTTTGCAGGTCCTCCGTTTGTGTGCATCATCTTAAAGACCGTCAGTTCGGGATAAGAGATTTTGGACGTTAAAGACTGTAAATGGAGTGCCGTAAAAGTAACCAAAAAATCTCGCTGAGCGGGTGAATTAAATCCTGCGGAAGGGGGATTAGGGATATAATGAACATGACGGAGGTGGCTATGTCTTATGAAACCATTTTGACTGAAATCCGTGAGCGGGTGGGGTTGATCCGCTTAAACCGGCCCAAGGCTCTGAATGCCTTGAACGCCCAGTTGATGCGTGAATTAATGGCGGCGCTGGAAGTCTTTGATCGCGATCCGGCGGTGGGGGCAATGGTGATTTCGGGCGACGAGCGGGCGTTTGCCGCTGGCGCCGATGTGAAGGAAATGGCCGGCGCCACAGCCGTTGAAATGTTCCTGCGCGACAGCATTGCGATGTTCGACCGGATTCAAAGCATAAAAAAACCGGTTATCGCGGCTGTTTCGGGTTTTTGCCTGGGTGGGGGCTGTGAGCTGGCAATGTCGTGTGACATGATCGTAGCCTCTGAGACAGCCAAGTTTGGCCAGCCCGAAATTAATCTGGGGGTGATCCCTGGCGCAGGCGGCACACAGCGTCTGACGCGGGCGGTTGGCAAGGCTCTGGCGATGGAGATGATCCTGAATAACCGGATGCTGAGTGCCGAAGAAGCCGCCCGCTTTGGCCTGGTCAACAAAGTTATCCCGGTGGAACGCTGCCTGGATGAGGCCCTCGGTCTGGCGGCGGAGATTGCCCGGCGGGCGCCGTTGGCGGTGCGCCTGGCCAAAGAGGCGGTCAATCAGGCCTTTGAAGCCCCGCTGCGGGATGGTTTGGCTGCCGAAAGACGATCTTTTTATCTGTTATTTGCCAGCCAGGACCAGAAAGAAGGCATGGCTGCTTTTGTGGAGAAGCGCAGCCCTATCTGGAAAGGCGAGTGATGGCATGCTGGCGTTTCGAGATTTTCTGAACGCTTTTCGCCGGTTGGAAATTGACAGGAATCGGCCTGTTATCGTGCATACCTCCCTTTCGGCTTTTGGACAGGTGCAGGGCGGCGCAGAGACAATTTTGGGGGCTTTGATGGCCCAGTACCAGACCATTTTGGCGCCAACCTTCACCTACAAAACAATGGTCACCCCGGAAGACGGCCCCGAAAACAATGCCTGCCAATACGGTGCCGGACTGACGATCAATCGGATGGCCGAGTTTTACCAGCCCGATATGCGCGCCGACCGGCTGATGGGTGTTTTGCCGGAACTGCTGCGCAATCGTCCGAATGCACAGCGTTCCAATCACCCGGTCATGTCATTCAGCGGGATCAATGCCGAGGCGGCGATCAAAGCCCAAAGCCTGGATGAGCCTCTGGCGCCGCTGCATGCCCTGCGGCTGGAGAGCGGCTGGGTGCTGCTGTTGGGTGTCAACCAGACCGTCAATACCAGCATTCACTATGCCGAGCGCCTGTCTGGACGCAAGCAGTTCACCCGCTGGGCGCTGACCCCGGCAGGGGTGGTGGAGTTTCGCGGGTTTCCCGGCTGCTCGGATGGTTTTGAGTCCCTGACGCCCTACCTGGAAGGCGTCGCACGCTATGTGCAGCTTGGCCCGGCGACCATTACCGCCGTGCCGCTCGATGACTTGACGCTGATTGTGCGCAATGTTCTGGCAGCCGATGAACTGGCGCTGCTTTGCAAGCGCCCGGATTGCGAGCGCTGCAACGCGGTTCGCACGGATGTGGTATTGAACAAGCAATAAACAAAACACCCACCAACCGGTGGGTGTTTTGTTTATTGCTATTCTTCTTTGCGCAGGTGGGGGAAGAGGATCACTTCCCGGATGTTGGGGCTGCCGGTCAGCAGCATGGTCAGTCGATCGATCCCCATCCCAAAGCCGCCCTGGGGCGGCATACCGTAGCGCATCGCCTGCAGGTAATCTTCATCCATCGGGTGGCGCTGTTCATCTTCGGCGTTGTAATCGCGGCCCATTTCCAGGAAGCGGGCTTCCTGGTCGAGCGGGTCATTCAACTCGGTGAAGGCGTTGCACAATTCCATCCCGGCGACAAAGCCTTCAAAGCGTTCCACCGTGTTGGGGTCGCCAGGCAGGCCTTTGGCAAGCGGCGAAATATCGCGCGGATAGTCGTATAAAAAGGTTGGCTGGATCAGGGTCGGTTCAAGGAATTCGCTCAGCAGCTTGTCGATCAATTTGCCGCGGGCCGCCTTGGGGTCGGTGTAGATGCCTTTGGCGCGCATGGCTGCTGCCAGGCTCTCGGCGGTCGGGTGTTCGCTGAGGTCGATGCCGGAGGTTTCTTTCAAACCTTCCACCAGGCGCACCCGGCGCCAGGGGGGCGTCAGGTCAAATTCCATTCCATTGTAGTTGATCTTGCCGGTGCCCAAAACTTTTTGAGCGGTGTAATAGACCATCTGCTCGGTCAGGTCCATCACCTGTTCGTAATCGGCGTAGGACCAGTAAAACTCCAGCATGGTGAATTCGGGGTTGTGCGAGCGGTCAACACCCTCGTTGCGGAAATCGCGGCCAATTTCATAGACGCGTTCCAGCATGCCGACGGTCAGCCTTTTCAAATAGAGCTCAAATGAGATCCGCAGGTACAGATCCTGTTTAAGCTGGTTGTGATGGGTGGTAAAAGGCCGGGCAGCGGCGCCGCCGTACAGCGGCTGCAGGACGGGGGTTTCAACCTCCAGGAAGTCGTGCGAATCCAGAAATTCACGGAGGGAGCGGGTGATGGCAGCCCGGGTGCGGAAAATGCGCCGGACATCATCGCTCATCGCCAGGTCGGCGTAGCGCTGGCGGTAGCGCACTTCGGGGTCTTCCAGCCGGGCGTGGTGAATGGTCTGCCCATCCACGACTTCGTCTTTGGCAGCCGGCAGGGGCGTGATGGCTTTGGCGAGCATCTTGAAGCTCTGAACGCGCAGGGTAATTTCATTGGTGCGGGTGCGGAAAAGCTCACCCGAAGCCTGAACAAAATCGCCCATGTCAAATTCGTCGTTAAACATGGTGAGTTGGTTCTGACCAACATCGTTGGAGCGGAAGAAAAGCTGGATACGTCCGTCGCCATCTTCGATATGGGCAAAAGTGATCTTGCCCATGGTGCGCATGGAGCGGATCCGGCCCGCCAGGGTTGCCAGGAGTGGTTCTGTGACCCCGCCAGCCTCGTTCTTTTCAAAAGCAGCGACTGCCGCCTGGCTGGTGTGGGTGCGCTGCGCCCGGCTTGGAAATGGTTCATGCCCATTTTGACGCAAGCGCAGCAGTTTTTCGAGTCGATTTTTTTCGAGATTATTGAGTTCCATTCGTCAGTGCTCCAACAAGTGATAAAAAAAGCCCCGCGCCAATGCACTGCGCGGGGCTTGAAAAGTAAGCCCCAGAATTATTCCACCTTAATGATCTGAACAGTGAACTGCCCGGCGGGAGCGTCCACACGCACCTTCTCGCTGGCATGTTTTCCCATCAGGGCGCGCCCAAGGGGAGATTCGTTGGAGATTTTGCCGGCACGCGGATTGGCTTCTGCCGGACCAACGATTTTGTACACCTCTGGGGTGTCGCTCTCTTCCTGAACGGTCACAACCGACCCAACCTGGATTGTGTCTGTCTTTGGTGTCCCATCGATGACGCGGGCATTGCCCAGGATGTCCTGAAGTTCTTGAATCCTGCCTTCTACAAAAGCCTGCTCGTTTTTGGCGGCTTCATATTCAGCGTCCTCGATGAGTTCCCCGCCTTCCATGGCTTCATGTAGTCGTTTGGCGACCTCATCGCGTTTCTCGGTTCGGAGCAGGTCGAGCTCTTCCTGGAGCTGCTGAAAACCTTCACGGGTTAGGTAAGTAGATGGCATGACACTTGTCCTTTAAGCAAAGAAGCACTCTGCAAGAGTGGCTCCGGTTTGTGGCTTTTATCCAAAACATGATGCGGCGCAAGGCTAAGGGTGCCTTTTCCGCCGCGCACGGATTGTAGCATAAATATTTTTGAAATGCAAGGATCGGTCAGGGCTTTTTCCACAAAGTGAACCCAAATTGGTGGGCATACCAGGCAATGGCCTGCCGCATTGTGGGCAGGTCTGGCCAAAAGGTGCTGATCTGAGATGTGTGGGCGGCTACCGCGGCCTGCCACTGTGTCAGGCCCTGCGCTGAGATGGCTGTGGCAGTGGGCTGCCAGCCGACCTGGGTCAGCCGTTCGAGTTCGGTGGCATTTTTGAGCGCATAGGGATAATCGGAATAGTACCAGAGCGGCAGACCCAGTTCTTCGGCAGCCCGGCGGGTGAGGCGGTGATCGACATGCCCGCCCAGGGTCAGGGGGCAAACCACCTGCGCTCCGGCAGGCAGCATGGCTTTCAGGCGGGCCGCCAGGCTGTGGACGAGCTGGTCTTCCTGGGGATGCACCTCGCCAAAGATGGCCTCCTCAGAGGCGTAGAAATGGGCCGGCCCGCCCCGATAGATGCAGTCTGGCAGGTCCAAATGCAGGTATGCGGCATTCATGGCTGCGCAGGAGGCAATATCTTCGCTGCGGCGGTGTGCGACGGCCTGAGTACCCGTATCCCAGCGGGCGTGCAGGGACTCGGCAAAGGGCGAGAGGCTGCCATGCGGCACTTCACCGGCGCAGATGGTCCAGACGCTGACTTGGTTCCCCAGGCTGGCCTGGTCCCAGACAAAGCCCGCACAGGAAAGGGCGATATCGTCATAATGGGGAGAGAGAAAGATCCAATCCATGTCCACTGATTATAGTAGAAATTATTCAGCCTGGGAAAATTTCAGCGCTGACGCCTTATAATTGGCCCCCTTTCCTCAATCTGGGTGTACAAATAATCTTAATTGGCGGGGCTGCCCTGATGCTCTTTCTGCGCTACCGCCAGGATACCAACCCGATTGAAAAAGGCCAGATTAAGCGGGTAGCCTGGGCGCTTCTGATTGGGCTGGTCATCTATGCCATCTCCTACTTGCTTTCCATGGCCGCCTTCGGGGCCATTTATGCTAACAGCCTCTTCTACCTGATTTATACGGCTGTTACTGCCCTGGGCTACCTGATCCCCGGGGTGGCCCAGGCGCTGGCCTTAAATGAGAGCCGTGTGGTGTGAATTTTTGGGGGATATGCTGCGAGCAGAGGTCCGCAGCATATCCCCCAGTTGATGAAATGCCTTGCCGGGCTGGGAGCGTACTTGTCATGACCGTCACAAGGTGTTATCATCATGCGCAGGGATTTTCCTATGCCCATAAGCAACGAAGGGCGGATTCGCGCCCGCATCTTTTTGATCTTCATCATTATTGCAACTTTGCCGGCATATTGTTGCGGGATTTTTTTGCTGCAATGGGCGCCCGACCCTGGTCGCTTGCCAACAGACACCCCCTTTGTGCTGGTCACCCGAACCCCCACCCCGGGGCCAACCCTTTTTATCTATACCCCCGTGCCTACCCTGCAGGGCTTAACCGTGCTGCCCAGCCTGACGTTGACGCCTACCAAGACTTCGACGGTGACCGCTACCCCCACTTCAACCACAACCGGAACGACAACTGCAACAGCGACCTCCACTGCAACAGCGACGGCGACGGCGACTGCCACGCAGTTCCTGACGGCGACCCCTACCCTGACGCCGCCTCCGTCTCTGACACCCACCCAAACACCACTCCCATCTCCCACGGAGACCCGCCGCCCGCCCGATACGCCCACCTTTACACCGCTGCCGACAGACACGCCCACTACTGCCCCGACGACGGCTGTCGCTCCCTGAGAGTTTTTTTGACGTGTTTGGGGTTCTGTCTTTACCAAAGAACTCCCGCCTCTAAATATTAGGTGAAAATTCACTGGAATGGAAGAATATGACAACTGACGTGCAAAAATTGTTGAAACAGCTTATCGCCATGCCTGGACTTTCCGGGCATGAGGCGCCGGTTCGGAAGGCGATTCATGAAGCCTGGGTGCCGCTGGCAGATGAAATCACGGTCAGCCGGCTGGGCAGTTTGCACGCTTTAAGGCGTGGAAATACTCAGTGGGGCGCCTCGGGGCTGCGGCCGTCGGTGCTGCTGTCGGCGCACATGGATGCGATCGGGATGATGGTGACCGGGATTGTAGATGGTTTCTTGCGTTTTACGAGCATTGGCGGGCTTGACCCGCGGGTGCTGCCCGGCCAGCTTGTCACCGTCCATGGGCGCTCTGACCTGCCGGGCATTATTGTCCAGCCGCCTGCCCAGCTTCTGCCTGCCGGCAGTTCGGAAGGAGCGGCGCCCCTGACTCATCTGCTGATTGATACCGGGCTGCTGCCCGCCGAAGTCAGCCGTAAAGTTCAGGTGGGGGATGTGGTTTCCTATGCTCAAGCGCCCATTGAGATGACCGGCGATCTGCTGGTTGGCCATTCGGTGGATAATCGGGCTTCAGTGGCTGTGGTAACGCACTGCCTGAATTTACTTCAGACCCGGACCCATGTGTGGGATGTGCTGGCTGTCGCTTCTACTCAGGAAGAAGTGACTCTGGGCGGGGCAATGACCTCGGCTTTTGGTCTGAACCCAACGCTGTCGGTTGTGATTGACGTCACCTTTGCCTCCAGCCCTGGCAGCCCGGCGCACAAGACATTCCCGCTGGCGAAGGGGCCAACGCTTGGCTGGGGGCCGAACGTTCACCCCGGTTTGTTTAAAGCGTTTAAGGAATTGGCTGACAGGCAGGAAATCCCATACAGCCTGGAAGTTATGCCCCGCCATTCGGGAACGGATGCCTATGCCATCCAGGTTGTGGCTGCCGGAATCCCGACAATGGTCATTGGGATTCCCCTGCGCTACATGCATACGCCGGTGGAAATGGTAGCTATGAAAGATATCCTGCGCGCTGGCCGCCTGCTGGCGGAATTTATCGCCGGCTTGCCGGCCGATTTCGCAGACAGCCTGGCTTTCGATGATTAACTGCTGGAGCTTGAAAAGATGAAAGAACAAAAAAAATCAGATACCCAAACTCCTCGGGTTGGCGCAGAGCAAATTCGGCTCCTGGAGAAATTATGTAATGCTTCTGGCGTATCAGGCGACGAGGGCGAGGTGCGCAAAATTGTGTTGAGTGAAGTGCGTCCGCTGGCAGATGAAGTTAAGGTGGATGCACTCGGAAATGTTCTGGCGGTGCGCCATGCCCGTGCTGGCTCTGGGCCGCACCTGCGGGTGATGTTGGATGCCCACATGGACGAAGTTGGTTTCATGTTGGTCAAAGACGAGGGCGAAGGAATTTTTCGTTTCGATTCGGTGGGCGGCGTTGAAGTGCGCTACCTGGTGGGGAAGCCTGTTTCGATTGGCAAAGAGCATACCCCGGGTGTAATTGGCGCAAAACCGATCCATCTGGCCGAGAAGAATGAGCTTAAAAGCTCCCTATCGCTGGATGCGCTGCGGATTGATACCGGGCTGACCAGCAAAGCCAAGCTGGGTGACCGGGCGACTTTTGTGACGCCGTTCTCGCGCCTGGGGCCCAGCCTGCGGGGCAAGGCCCTGGATGACCGGGTGGGCGTTGCCACCCTGATTGAGCTGCTGCGCAATGCGCCGGAAAACGTGGAACTGCTGTGCGCTTTTGCCGTACAGGAGGAAATTGGGGGACGCGGCGCACGGGTGGCGGCTTATGGCTTCCAGCCGGATCTCGCCATCGCCCTGGATGTAACCCCGGCGCGTGATTTGCCCGCCTGGGACGGCAGCGAGAATACGATTTATAACACCCGCCTGGGGGCTGGCCCGGCGATTTACGCCGCTGACGGCTCGACCCTGGCTGACCCGAGGCTGCTGCGCTATCTGGTGCAGGTTGCTGAATCCAGGTCCATCCCCTATCAGATCCGCCAGCCGGGTTCGGGGGGCACCGACGCCGGTCCGATTCATTTGACCCGCTCCGGGGTGCCCAGCATTTCGGTTTCGGTTCCAGGGCGCTACATCCATACCCCGGTGGGGATTGTGCGTCTGGAAGATTGGCAAAATACGCTCGCCCTGGTGCATGCAGCCCTGGTGAGCTTACCTGCGGATATTTTCTCTGTTGATCGTTGACTTTTGCTATATTGAGGAGCTTTGGATGAAATCTCTAATTAAAAAACTGGTTGAAGTAACTGCCCCTTCCGGCTATGAAACACCGCTGCGCGAAGTTGTGCGGGCAGAAGTTGAGCCGCTTGCAGACCAGATCTCTGTGGATGCCCTGGGCAATTTGATTGCGAAAAAGAACCCTGCCGGTGAAGGCGGGCTTAAGATCATGCTTTCCGCCCACATGGATGAGATTGGCGTCATTGCCACCCATGTGGATGAGAACGGCTTTGTCCGCTTTACGACGATTGGCGGTGTCCGTCCGCATACCTGCCTGGGTGGGCGCGTCCGCTTCTTGAACGGGGTTGGCGGCGTGATCGGCAGTGACCGGCTGGAAGATGCTGCCAAGGTGCCGGGTTTTGAACAGCTCTTTATTGACGTTGGCGCATCCAGCCGTAAAGACTGCCCGGTGAAGGTGGGTGATATTGCCGGGTTTGAGCGGCCTTTCAGCGAGATGGGCAGCCGTCTGGTTTCCAAGGCCATGGACGACCGGATCGGGGTGGTGGTTCTGATTGAAACCCTGCGCCAGCTCAAGCAGACGCCTCACCAGGTGTTTTTTGTCTTCAGCACCCAGGAGGAAGTTGGCCTGCGCGGGGCAACCACCGCAGCTTATGGTCTTGACCCAGATCTGGGGATTGCGGTGGATGTGACTGCCACCGGCGACACGCCCAAGGGCAGCAAGATGGAAGTCAAACTGGGTGCAGGCCCGGCGATCAAAGTCCGGGATGGCGGCATGCTGTCTGATCCGCGGGTGGTTAATTGGATGGTGAGCGCGGCCCGCAGCGCCAAACTGCCTTACCAGCTCGAAGTTTTGGAAGGCGGGACGACCGATGCGCGCGCCATGCAGTTGACCCGGGCCGGTATTCCGGCGGGGTGTGTCTCTATTCCGTGCCGTTATATCCACTCGCCGTCCGAAATGGTAGATCTCGCTGATGTCCAGAATGCCGTTCGCCTGCTCCTGGCTTTGCTCGCTGTGCCTGTGACGCTGGAATAAACCATATGACCCCTCGCCGCTGGTTTGCTGCGAGAAGGACCTTTTGGGCGCTTGTGCTGTGGAGTTTTTTGCTGAGCGGCTGTTTTGGCGCACCGGTGACCCAAACTCCCGCCGCCAATCAAACCCCCTCAGCCTTAAGTCCGGCAACGCCGGTTGTTCAGCCGACCCAGCCGCTGGAATCTCAGGTGATTCCGACCCGGACAAGCCAGGTGCTGCGGTTGTGGCTGCCCAAACAGTTTGATATTCATCAGGACACCCCGGCGGCGCTCCTGCTGCGGGCGCGCCTCGATCAGTTCCTGGCAGAAAACCTAGGGGTCAGCCTGGATGTGCGCGTAAAAGCTGAAAGTGGGACAGGTGGCATGCTGGAAAGCCTGGCGGCGGCCAGTGCGGCTGCCCCGCTGGCGATGCCAGACCTGGTGGTGCTGCCGCACTCTATTCTTGAGCCGGCTGCGCTGAAGGGCTATTTGCGCTCTTTTGATGGGCTGACAGCCATTCTGGAAGAGCCTGACTGGTATGGGTATGCCCGCCAACTGAGCCTGCTGCAGGAGAGCCGCTTTGGGCTGCCTTTTGCCGGCGATGCGCTGGTTATGGCCTATCACCCTGCTGCTGTCGCTGTGCCCCCGCGGGATTGGGCCGAAACCCTCAGCATCAGTGCCACCCTCGTTTTTCCGGCCTCAGACCCGGCGGCGGTTTTCACACAGGTGCAATACCTGGCAGCCGGTGGGCAGGTGCAGGATGATCAGGGCCGCCCGGCATTGGATGAACAGGTGCTGCTGCAGGTGCTGCAGTTTTATCAGCAAGCCAGCGCTGCCGGACGAATGCCGTTCTGGCTGGCGCAGTATGAAACGGATGAGCAGGCCTGGGATGCCTGGCAGTCCATGCCCGCCGATCTGAACATCACCTGGGTCAGTCGGGTTTTGCAAAGCCCAGATCAGACTTTACAGGCAGCACCGGCGCCAACCATTTCCGGGCAGCCTTACACGGTTTCAACTGGCTGGGTGTGGGCGCTTTCCAGCCCCATCCGCGATCCTCAGCGGGATGTGCTCATCATCCGTCTGGTGGAGTTTTTGTGTGAGCCCAATTTCCTGGGGGCCTGGACGCAGGCTGCCGGGTATTTGCCGACCCGTTCACGCGCCCTGGCTGCCTGGGATGCCGGGCAACCTGCTGATATGGTCCAGATAGTAGTTGCAAGCGCTCAGCAGATGCCCTCGGCCAACATTCTGGCAGTCATTGGTCCCGGGCTGCGGCAGGCGGTCACTTCTGTTCTGCGTCAGCAGGCCACCCCGGAAGAGGCAGCCAAAGCTGCGGTTGATCTGTTCAGCAGCCCTTAGCTTAACGTTGGTTATTTGGTGATCCTGCTGTGGGCGCGGCCCACAGCAGGATCACCAGGAATACCTGCGGCCTTTTACGACCATTCTTGACTTATATTCCTGGGGGTGATATCATGTTTTTATAACCAAGCGCAGGTTGGGAAGTTCCCGATCTTTTGGAGAGTTTAAAAACGCATGTCAACAGACCATTTATTGGAAGAGTTTCCTGGGTCAGACGAAGACCAGCAGTCAGGAAACGGGTCAGGACAATCAGAGCATTCCAGGGGGGAAGCAGGACAATTCAAGTGGATTATCAATGCGTGGGATCAGGTCACGCGAGTTGGGCTCGGAGAGATTGTATTCCGAGCCGGTACGCATTTGCTGTCGATCGCTTTGATTTTGACAGCGATCTGGGCTCTGCGAGGATTTTATACCTATATCAAGGACAACCAACCTGCTGCCGGTGTGGTCTCGCGGGTCGCTGTGATGGCGGCAGAGCTGCCCACTGCGACGCCTGCCCAGCCCCTGCCTGGTTTGCCGCCTTTTCTGCCGAGCGTGTTCAAGTCTGGCGTAGTCCGGCTGGCTGATCTGCATACCACGATCCCGACCCGCCCGCGCACCGAAATTGAAGAATACACCGTGGTCGCAGGCGACACGATATTTGGAATTGCCGAGAAATTCGGTTTAAAGCCGGAGACTGTTTTGTGGGGCAATACCTACACCCTGGGGGACGACCCTCACAAACTGCGCCCGGGCCAAAAATTGACCATTTTGCCGGTCAACGGCACTTACCACAAGTGGTCCGCTGGTGAAGGTTTGAACGGTGTGGCGCGCGGCTATGATGTAACACCCGAGGACATCATTAACTGGGCTGGCAATAACCTTACTCCTGAGACGGTTGGCGATTATTCCAAACCCAACATTGAGCCCGGCACAATGCTGGTTGTCCCTGGGGGGGAGCGTGCATTTGTGACTTGGACTGTGCGGATCACGCGCTCAAACCCTGGGACGGCTCGGATTCTGGGGCAGGGCTTTTGCGGTACGATCGTGGATGGAGCAGTTGGCGGTGGGTCTTTTGTTTGGCCAACCCGGATTCAGACTCTGTCTGGATTTGATTATTCGCCCTCAACCAACCATTTTGGGATTGATATCGCCGGTCGGACGGGTGACCCGCTGGTCGCTTCTGATAATGGCGTGATCGTGTATGCCGGCTGGAACGACTGGGGGTATGGCAATGTTGTGGTGATTGACCACGGCAATGGCTGGCAAACATTGTATGCGCATATGAGCGTCATTTCAGTTGGCTGCGGGCAGAGTGTATATCAGGGCGGCCAAATTGGCGCTCTGGGGAGCACCGGCAACTCGACCGGACCGCACCTCCATTTTGAAATGATGCACGACACTTACGGTAAGGTAAACCCCTGGGATTTCTTGCCCTGAGTTGGTTCTTCGTAAAAGCCAGAGGGCCTGTCCAAATTACTTTTGGGACAGGCCCTTTTGCTTAAAAGTATGTTATCATCGCGCCGCAGCGAGACTATGAGACCTCAACTTTCTTTTTTTGTTCCTGGCCGATCTTTTGCGTATTTACTGGCAGCCGTTCTGGCTGTCTTGCTCCTGACGGGGTGTATTCCGGTAACGGAAACCCCGTCTGACCCAACTGTGACCCAAACTCCAGCACTGAAAACGCCGGCGCCCACCCGTCCGGCGACAAAAACACCTACCCCAACCCCGATTCTGCCAACCCCCACGCCCACCAGTGCTATTTTTGTGAAGAAAGATGATTTACAGAACCAGCAGGTGACTTTTTGGCATCCATACCGCGGGTTGGAGCAGGCAAAATTGGAGCAGATGGTGACGGAGTTTAACCGTTCCAATGAATGGGGCATCCGGGTAAATCCCGTCTCTCAGGAGGATTGGGGTACGCTGGATGAAAAGATGCGCCAGGTCAACAGTGACCCGGTCCAGCCCGATATTCTGGTGGGCTACAATACACAGGCGCTGCAGTGGGATCTGGGCGGCTGGCTGCTGGTTGATCAGGCGCTGTATGTCAGCGACCCGCTTTGGGGGCTGCCGCCGGCTGAGATCAAAGGCTTTTACCCGACCATTTGGGCGCAGGATTTTGTGCCAGACGGCATGTTGGATGGCAAGGCGAGCCCTGGCGGGAAACGTCTGGGGCTGCCCTGGTACAGCACTTCAACGGTCTTGCTTTATAACCTGACCAGAGGAGCCGAATTGGGTTTTGCCCAGCCGCCAAGGACTTCTGACGAACTAAAAAAACAGGCCTGCGCAGCGGCCCAGGCATTCGCTAAGATGGAACCCGGCAGCGCACAGGGCCAGGACTCGGATGCAGCCCCTGGGGCTGGCGGCTGGCTGGTGACAGATGAGGCCAGCCTGCTGTCTTCGCTGATTTTTGCCTTTGGCGGTGAAATTGCCCGCCCCGACCGGACCGGTTATCAGTTCGATACGTCCGAAGCCCGCCAGGCCGTTTTATATTTGTCCCAGTTATATACGGGCGGTTGTGTCTGGCGCGACGCCGAGACGAACAGTCTGCAGGCATTTGGTGAGCGTAAGGCTTTGATGGTTGCTGTCTCGTCGGCCGAGCTTGGCGCTGCCCAGTCCGGATTGGCTGAACTGGATTTCGCGGATGAGTGGACTGTTCTGCCGTTTTATTCCCCTCAGGGCCAGCCGGTGGTGGATGTGTACGGCCCTGCGCTGTTGATCACTCAATCTGACCCCGAGCGCCAGCTGGCTTCCTGGCTGTTTGTGCGCTGGATGGTCAGCCCGCAAAGCCAGGTCGAGTGGGCCCTGGGCAGCGGCGATCTGCCTACTTCTGCGCTGGTGGTTCAGTCTCTGATGACGCGGGCTGATTTGAGCGCCCCCCTCCGCCAGGTTTTGGAACATCTGCCTTATGCTCATTCTGAGCCGGTCTACGCTTCGTGGAGTTATGTTCGCCCGGCCCAGGCGGAAGCGCTGGATTTTATCCTGCTGCCCGATCGTAAAAATGAGGATATTATTGCGGTTTTGAAAACCATGGACCTGCTTGCTGCTGAAATTCAGACTCAATGGAGCCAGCCGTAACCGAGGGGATGGGGAATCCGCTCCAGCTCGTTTTCACAGCCCGATTTGGGTGTTTTTTTGTGGGCTTCGCCCACAAAAAAACGCCCTGGTACCTGCAAAATGGAGAAAGGTGAAATCATGGAATTACCAGAAGTGATAATTTTTTCGGATGGGGCCTGTGAGCCTAATCCTGGACCGGGCGGCTGGGGCGCTCTGCTGCGCTACGGCAGTGTTGAAAAAGAGATCAGTGGCGGAGAGCCGGAAACTACCAACAATCGGATGGAGCTGACTGCCGCCATCAAAGCCCTGCAGGCGCTTCAAAAACCCTGCAAAGTCGTTTTTTATACCGATTCGCAATATTTGCGCAAAGGTGTGACGGAGTGGATGGCTGGCTGGCGGCGGCGGGGCTGGAAACGCAAGGATGGCGAACTGGCAAACGTGGATTTGTGGATGGCGTTAGATCAGGAGATCGTCAGACACCAGATTACCTGGAACTGGGTACGCGGGCATGCCGGGCATCCTGAAAATGAACGTGTTGATCAGCTTGCAAGCCGCGCAATTCGGAGAAAATAGGCGATTTGACCTTGCCTTGCAGGGCAAATCGCATTATACTCATGCCCGACCGGGGTGTAGCGCAGTTGGCAGCGCACCGCGTTTGGGACGCGGGGGCCGGCGGTTCAAGTCCGCCCACCCCGACTGATTTTCAGTGTAAGGATAGAAATTTATGGCCAAGATTAAAGTCGATGGGGTCGTTGAAGCGGTTCATTATTCTTCAGACGGTCAATTGGTTTGGGCGCGCGTTTACGAACGCCGTGGCCCGACTTTTTCTGATCTGGTGATGCTGAACCGGGCAGAACTGCTGCTGCGTGTGAAAGCTGGTAAAAAGTATGTTGGCGGCAAACGTCACCCACTGCTCGCCAGCACCTTTGATTTTTTTCAACCGCTGGCTGTCGTCAGCCAGAGCGGCAAAGAATATCTGGCGGCAGGCGAACCCAAGCAGGGTGAGGACTATTTAGCCGGCGTGCCCCTGGTTTAAGCTCCTCTGGCAGACTGTTTCAGAAACAGGGTTTTGCTGCGATTTTGCGGCTAAAACCCTGTTTTGATATTTGAAAGGTATAATTTGCGCTGTGCCAACGCCTTTTTATCATCTTTTGCTTGCACAAGATCTGGTTTCCTCCCCCGATCTGGATCCAGCCAGCGCCCGCCTTTTGCGCCAAAACTGGGGCGCTTTTTTGTTGGGAAATATCGCTCCCGATATTCAGGTGGTAACCCAACAGGATCGGACGCTGACCCATTTCTTTGATCTGCCGATCCCGCCTGGCGCCGAGCCACCCTGGGTTCGGCTTTTGCAGGCCCATCCCGAACTAACCAATTCCCTGTCTGCCGGGCAAGCTGCATTTCTGGCCGGTTATATTTGCCATCTGGCTGCAGACTGGCATTGGGTTTTGCGGATTTTTGCACCCGTTTTTGGCCCCACCTGCCGGTGGGGGACTTTTGGCGAGCGGCTCTATTTGCACAATGTACTCCGTTCGTATCTGGATCGACAGGTGGTTCCTGCTATTTTGCCTGAAACCGCCCGGTCATTGAGCCAGATCCAGCCGCGAGGCTGGCTGCCTTTTGCCAGCGACCGCGACTTGGAAACATGGCGGGATGTTGTCTCTCCACAACTTGCGCCAGGGGCCGCCGTTACCACGGTTGAGGTATTTGCTGCCCGCCAGGGGATCTCCCCGGATGCGTTTTATAAACTGCTTGACTCGGAAGAGCAGCTGGGCAGCCTGGTGTTTTCCCGGGTTTCGATCCAGGAACTCCAGGATTATCGCGCCAGGCTGCTGGTGGAAAGCGCCGGGTTGGTTCACGCCTTCCTGGACGGGCCGGCAGTTTTTTATATTCTTCACTCAGATCTCCGTTTTGGCCATCCTGGCTCCTAGAAGGTTTCTGTGCCCGATCCATTTCTTTCTTTGATTATCCCTGCTTATAATGAGGAGCGCCGTCTGCCGCACACCTTGAGCCAGTTAATCCAGTTTATGGATGCCCAAAGCTATGTCTCTGAAGTGGTTGTGGTTGAAAACGGCAGCAGCGACCGTACATTTGAAATTGCTCAAGACTTCGCTCGCCAAAACCCGGCGATCCGGGTGTTTCATAATGAACGGCGCGGCAAGGGCCTGGCCGTGCAGCGCGGCATGCTCGAAGCCATGGGCGAATATCGTTTTATGTGCGATTCTGATTTTTCTATGCCCGTTGCCGAAATTAACCGTTTTATTCCACCGGCTCTAGACGGTTACCAGGTGGCGATTGCCTCACGCGAGGCAAAGGGAGCCGTGCGCTACGGCGAACCCCCCTACCGGCATGTCGTGGGGCGCATCTATAACACAATGATCCAGCTGCTGGCGCTGCCGGGTTTGCAGGATACCCAGTGCGGGTTTAAGTGCTTTCGGGCGGACGCAGCCAGGGTGCTTTTTAATCTCCAAACCATGCCTGGCTGGTCTTTTGATGTCGAGGTGCTTTTCATCGCCCAGCAAAGAGGCTATAAGATCGCAGAAGTGCCAATTCCCTGGTATTTCAACGCCGACAGCAAAATTCGGGTTTTGCACGATTCCTATTCGATGGCATTGGATCTGCTTCGAATCCGATTGAACAAGCTGTGGGGCGTTTATGACCCCAAATAGGGCCTCGCGCCTGGATCCGGCCTGCATTCCTGCCCGGCCCGATTTGAGCTTTGAGCAGGGGCTGTGGCAGGCTGGTTTTCAGGCCGTTGCCGGGATTGACGAAGCCGGCCGAGGCGCTTTGGCCGGGCCGGTGGCGGCCGGGGCAGTGATTTTGCCCTGCCTTGAGGGTCTGGCGGAACAGCTTTCAGGGGTGCGCGATTCAAAGCAGATGACAGCCGGGCAGCGCGCAATATGGGCCGAGCGGATTTGCGGTGCAGCCCTGGCCCATGCCGTTGGGTTTGCTTCAGCGCAGGAGATTGACTTGCTTGGGATAGCGCCAGCCACCCGCCTGGCGGCCCAGCGGGCAGTTGATCAGCTTCCGCTGGCGCCCGCTTATCTGCTTCTGGATTGGCTTTTTTTACCTGACAACGATTTACCCCAGACTGCGCTGATCAAAGGCGATCAGCGCTCGCTCAGTATTGCAGCGGCATCCGTGCTGGCAAAAACCGCCCGTGATGCCCTGGTGACTGAGGCTTCTGACCAATACCCGGGCTATGGGCTTGCTGTGCACAAGGGATATGGCACAATGCGCCACCGCCAGGCCATCCAGGCCCTGGGGCCTACACCGTTTCACCGCCTGTCATTTGCTTTGACCGGCGGCCTGACTGATTCTGGAGGAAAAGAATGACATCTTCACCGAAAACTCAACGTCCATATGGGCTGTGGAGCAGCCCGATCAGCGCGATCAGCCTGTCGCGCGGTATGTCTTTCAGCGATGTGGCCTGGGACGAAAGCGGGGCTCTGGTCTGGCGTGAAGGCCGCTCTGATCGGGCCGTCCTGGTAGTCCAGCCCGCCGACCAACACGCCGCCCGCGACCTGAACAGCGATTACGGCGCCCGCGCCCGTGTGGGCTACGGCGGCGGGGATTTTGGGGTTGCCAAAGGGCAAGTGTATTTTGTGGAGGCTGATTCGGGCCGGATCTACCGCCAGCCGCTGGCAGAAGGAACGGCTCGCCCGCTTTTTCCTGGTTTTGGTGGTGCGGCTGCCCCAACCATTTCGCCGGATGGACGCTGGTTGGTTTTTGTCCACAGTTATGAGGGCCAGGATGCGCTGGCGATTGGCGACACAGAAGGCCGGCTGTGGCCGGCAAAGCTGGCGGCAGGCCGGGATTTTTATATGCAGCCTGCCTGGCACCCCGATTCCAGCCGCCTGGCGTATGTTGCCTGGGATCACCCGCAGATGCCCTGGGATGGCACTCAGTTGGTGCTGGTTACGCTCAGCCATACGCCCGGCGGGCTTCCGGCAGTCTCTGAAGAGATTGTGATCGCTGGGGATGCCCAGACCTCGATCTTTCAGCCCCAATTTTCACCCGATGGGCGTTATCTGGTCTATGCTTCCGACAGCAGCGGCTGGTGGCAGCTTTATATCTATGACCTGGAGACAAAAGAACAGCGCCAGTTGACGCATGCGCTTGCTGAGCATGCCGAACCAGCCTGGGTTCAGGGCCGGCGCTCTTTTGGCTTTAGTCCGGATGGGCGCCTGCTTTATTTTGTCCGCAACCAGGATGCCATGCACAGCCTGTGGCAGGTGGATGTGGCTGCTGGGGTTGAAACCCGGCTTGGTTTGGACGCCAGATATACCGACCTCGAGCAGCTTGCGGTTGGCCCGCAGGGGCATCTGGCCATGATTGTCTCCGGGGGCGTTCTGCCGGCGCGGGTGATAGTTTTTGACCCGGCGGGCGGCGAGAAGGTGATCCGGAGGTCAACCGCCGAAAATCTGCCCCCCAGCGCTTATATCGCCCCGGCTCCATTAACCTGGAAAGGCCTGGATGGCGGGGATGTCTATGGTCTGTATTACGCTCCGCAGAGCGAGAAATTTGAGAGCACTGGTAAACCTGGGCTGATTATTTATATTCACGGCGGCCCCACCAGCCAGAACCTGGCCTCTTTCAATCTGGCGGCCCAGTTTTTTGCCACCCGCGGCTATGGCTACTTGATTGTGAACTATCGCGGCAGCACCGGCTACGGACGCGCCTATCGCAACATGCTGCGCGGCAATTGGGGGATTTATGATGTCCAGGATGCGGTCAGCGGCGCTCAGGCGCTTTCTGCCCAGGGGCTGGTAGATGAAAAGAAAATTGTGATTATGGGCGGCAGTGCGGGCGGGTTCACGGTGCTTAAAGCGATTGAAGACTACCCTGGTTTCTTCAAGGCGGCGATTTGCAGTTATGGTGTTACCAACCAGTTTACACTGGCTGCCGAAACGCATAAGTTTGAGGCCCACTATTCCGATTCGCTCCTGGGTGTGCTGCCCGAGGCGGCTGAGGTTTACCGTCAGCGTTCGCCGATATTTTTTGTGGACCGCATAAAAGACCCGATTGCTGTCTTTCAGGGGCAGGAGGATGTCGTGGTGCCTCGCTCTCAGGCGGATGAGCTGGTGGCTTCCCTGCAGCGCCGGGGGGTGGAGCACATTTATCATCTTTATCCTGGCGAAGGCCACGGTTTCCGCAAAGCCGAGACGATTGAGCATTTCTATAAGACGGTGGATAAATTCCTTCAGCAGTACGTTGTGTTTGCCTGATCGTGGTATGTCAAGAATAACTCTATAGTTTGTTTTGGGCGCTTGCGCCCAAAACAAACTATAGAGTTATCATCTCGGGGGAATTGGGTAGAGAATCCGGGAACTAATTGTGTCTCTTTGACGTTCTATAGATAACACTACGAAAGTGAACAAATCAAGGAGATAAAGAATATGCGTACCAAATTAACAATCTTAACCGTAATCATGCTGATGGCTGTGATGCTCAGCGCTTGCGCCGCCGGCGCCCCCGCCGCAAATCAGACTCAGCCCCGCCTTATGACTGTCGATGGACAGGTTCAGGTCTCAGCCACACCCGATGTCGCCTACATTTCGATCGGCGTACACACCGAAGACCCCAATGCTGCTGCGGCAGTCGCCAGTAACTCGGATCAGGCCCAGCGTGTCATGGATGCCTTGACCGCCAAAGGCATTGATGCAAAGGACCTGCAGACCACCAACTTCAGTATTTATCCTCAGGATGAATATGACCTGGAAGGCAAGAAAACTGGCACCCGCTTTGTGGTTGATAACACTGTCTATGTCACCCTGCGCGATCTGACCAAGGTTGGCGAAGTGCTCGGCGCTGCGGTAGAGGCTGGCGCAAACAGCATCTACGGGATCACCTTCGATGTCGCCGACAAGACCAGCCTGCTGGCTGGGGCTCGTGATCAGGCGATTGCTGAAGCCCGCAAACAGGCCGAAGAAATGGCCAAGGCCGCCGGTGTCAGCCTGGGTGCAGTCCAGTCGATCAACTTTTACAACAACATTCCGGTGCCCATGTACGACAACAAGGTTGTGCGGGCCGAAGGCGTGGGCGGTGGAGTTCCACCCATCTCTGCCGGGCAGTTGACCTTCTCGGTCAATGTGACCCTGACATTTGAGATCAAATAATCAAGCGTTGGTAATAAATAAGAAACGCCCCGAAATTAACTTTTCGGGGCGTTTCTTATTTAACCCAGTTCGGGATAAGAGATTTTTGGGTGTTGGGGCTGTCCAAAATACTTTTTGGACAGCCCCGAACCTCCCATATATGGGAAGAATCGGGGAAGGCTCACCCCCACAGGTGGGGGTGAGCCTTCCCCAAACCCCTCTTTTTGAACAGCCCCTGCCGTATATATTGGATTCTTGGGGTACATCGACCCCCTGGCTGTCTAACCTGTATGGGTGGCATCGAAAACCCGCCCACCCCGATCCAATTTTTATGCGATTTTTTGCCCACAAATGTGGGCAAAAAATCGCAATTTTAGCATTGCTCCCGCCCCTTGAGGGGCGGGCTGGGGTGGGGTGATCGGCACACACACGAATTAGACAGCCAGGTACATCGACCACGACTTGTGGTGGTCGATGTACCCCAAACCCCTCTTTAAAAAACAATCATATGCCGGGTTGTGGCATATGGTATAAATACGGGCGTGAACGAACCCAAAGTGTTTCATCCTTCTCGACGCCGGGGATTGATCTTCCAACTGGTGGTTTTGATTTTGCTGCTGGCCGTGAGCGCAGGCGGATTGTGGCAGGCGAATAAATCGGGCTTTGATTTGCGCTTTTTTGGTTATTTACTGCCTACTTTTCTGGGGATGTTGGGGGTGCCATTTCTGGTGTACCAGATTTATGCCCTGGTTACGGCCAGTTATACACTGGAGCGAGATGGGATCCGTTTGAAATGGGGGATGCGCTATGAAGACATCCCCGAAAACCAGATTTTGTGGGTGCGCTCGGCAGCCAATTATGAGGGCAAGCTGCCGCCGCCATTTTTGCGCTGGCCAGGGGCTGTGGTGGGAACCCGCCGCCTGGCAGACGGCCGCCTGGTGGAATATCTGGCAGAAGGTTTGGGCAATCTGGTGCTGGTTGGCACGCCGCAGAAAATATATGCCCTATCACCGCTCAGTGCCGAGCAGTTTATTTTTACTTACCAGCGGCTTGCCGAAACCGGATCGCTCACCCCGCTGCCGGCGCACTCCGTTTACCCGGCGTTCTTTTTATCCCATTTTTGGAGTGATCAGGCTGCGCGCTGGCTGCTGGGGGCTGGTGCCCTCCTGGCCTTTGGCTTGTTGGCTGCCACCGCCGCTTTGATCCCCAGCCTGGGGTTGGTCAGCTTGCATATTGAGCTGGCGAGCGCAAGTAACGATGCCGTCCCGGCGGTCCGTTTACTGCTGCTGCCGGTCATCAATTCGGCGATATTTATTGCCGACCTGGTGCTTGGGGTGTTCTTTTATCGACGGATCGAAAACAGGGTCCTGTCTTACCTGTTGTGGGGCAGCAGTATCATGGTCAGTCTGTTATTCTTTGTCTCTTTGGGGTTGATCTTATGGAATACTTGAGCGCTTCTGGTTTGCAAATTGTACTTGGTTTTGGTTTGGGCGCTTTGATCGCCTATCTGGCCTGGCGGGCGGGGTCTCTTTCCGTTAGCGGCGGCTGGGCTGCCATGCTGACGGGTGGGGTGATTTTTGGGTTTGGCGGCCTGGGCTGGGCAGTTTTGCTTTTGCTGTTTTTTATCACTTCCAGCGCACTCTCGCGTTTATTTGCCCGGCGAAAAAGTGGGCTGAATGAGAAGTTTTCCAAAGGCAGCCAGCGTGATTGGGGACAGGTTGCCGCCAACGGCGGTCTGGGGGCCGGGCTTGCCCTTTTAGCCTGGCTCCTGCCCGCCTGGCAGCCCTGGCTTTGGGCGGCCTTTGCCGGTGCAATGGCTGCTGTGAACGGCGACACATGGGCAACCGAACTGGGCGTGCTGAGCCGGGCCGCCCCGCGCCTGATCACAACGGGTAAAGTGGTCGAGCGGGGCACATCAGGCGGGGTTACGCTCCAGGGCTATGCGGCTGTGCTGGGCGGGTCTGCGGTCATTGGTCTGGCTGCGGCGATGTTCGCCCAGCCCGGGCTGCGGCTGGTTGTCCTTGGCGTTGTGATTCTGGCAGGGCTGGCAGGCTCCAGCTTTGATTCGCTGCTGGGGGCGACCACCCAGGCAATTTATTGGTGCCCGGCCTGTCAGAAAGAAACCGAACGCCACCCAAAGCACACCTGCGGCAGCGCCACCAGTCTGCGGCGCGGTTGGACCTGGCTGGATAATGATTGGGTCAATTTCTTGTGTTCGGCTGTCGGGGCGCTTGTGGCCGGGGGATTATTCTTTTTGATGTAGCGCTCGCCTGGTCAACTGCAAAGGAGATTGGGTAAATCGCTGATCTGGCGGATGACGCTGCAGTGAGCGTCGGGGAACAGGTGATCTGGGTCGATCAGAATGGGTTCCAGGCCGGCATTGCGGGCGCCAATCACATCAGCGTAAAAATTATCTCCCACATAAACCGCTTCATGCGGTTTGACCTGCAGTTTTTCGAGGGCATGCCAGAAGATTTGGGGATCGGGTTTCCAGGAGTTAACCTGACCGGCGCACAGATTGAGGTCGAAATATTGTTCCAGTTGGTGCTGGGTCAGATCGGCTGAGAGCGGCGTGGAGCGGTTCGAGACGACCGCCAGGGCAAAACCCGCGGAGCGCAGCTTTGCCAGGCTGGCCGGGATATCTTCAGGCACCCAGGGCTCAGATTTGTATTCCTCGTTCATCTTACGGTGAACTTCGGGAGCCAGTTCCAGGGCCTGTTGGGGTGAGCAGTCAAAGGCCAGCAAGCTGCGCTGGGTGTAGTACAACCAAAACTCACTCGAGAGCGAGTCGTAAATCTCAAGATCGGCGAGCAGCTCGGTGGATTGGGCCCAATAATAATGGACCCAGCGCAGGTTCTTCTGGCGCGCCGCAGGTGAATCGGGAGCACCAAGACCAACGGCGTATTCCAGCATGGTTTTGGAAGAATTGGGGCGGCTGTATAAAAGGGTTCCATCCAGGTCGAAGAGGATGGCCCGGATCGGTTTTTGGTCGCTCAAGTTGGCCTCGGAAAAATAAAGTGAGGCGATTATACCCTAACCCCAAACACGCTATCCACCGATTTCGCTCATCACCCGGTTTAGCGGGATCATTCCGTCGGCGAGACCATGGCCCCAGGGTTTTTGCCAGATGCCGTCGATGATGATCTGGCGCAAATCCATGAGCGTCGCACCCGCCCGCAGGGGTGTAAGCAAGTCCACTTCGCCTTCGCGCAACAGGCACAGGCGCAAGCGTCCGTCGGCGGTCAGGCGAGCCCGGGTGCAGGAAGCACAAAACGGAGCCGTGACTGAAGAGATCAGCCCGATTTCGCCTGCCGCACCCGGGATGCGGTACATTCGGGCCTCTCCATCCAACTCGCCGCCGTTGGCGACTTCCAGGTCACCAAAAGTGTCTTCGATGCGTTCTTTGATTTCTTCGGCAGTGACAGCCTGTTTCAACTGCAGGTCGGTGGCGCCAGCGAACGGCATCATCTCGATAAAGCGCATTTGCCAGGGATGGTCAAGCGTCAGGCGCGCCAGGTCAACCACATCCCCTTCGTTATAGCCGCGTACCACGACGCCATTCAGCTTGATTGGCGTCAGCCCGACGGCTTCAGATTCTTCAATCCCGCCCAGGACATCGTCCAATGAACCCCAGCGGGTCAGGCGGCGGAAGCGATCGGGGTTCAAGGTGTCAATGCTGACATTGACGCGCTGCAAACCAGCCGCTTTAAGTGGGCGGGCCAATTTTTTCAACAGAACCCCATTGGTGGTCATTGAAAGCGAGCGTACGCCGGGGGTGTTGGCGATGCCCTGAACCAGCTCAACGATGTGAGCCCGCACGGTGGGTTCTCCGCCCGTCAGGCGAAATTTATCAAAGCCCAGTCCGGCGAACATGTTCACCAGGAGCAGGATTTCGTCATCTTGCATCAATTCAGCATTTGGCCGAAAGGTCTGGTCTTCGGGCATGCAGTAAACGCAGCGCAAATTGCAGTGATCGGTCAGACTGATGCGTAAATAGTGGATGCGGCGTCCAAAGCGGTCGATTGCCATGGTTACTGTCTTTTACTTTCCTGGGGATGTTTGCGGCGGGACTGCCTGCTCACAAACATCATTTTGATTATATCGGATACAAGATGTCCGATATGTACTCTGTTTCGATTATACCAGAAGTTTTGGCTTGTATCGCTTACGCCATACACGAGGCGGTGCCCGGGAGGAGAGGGCCGCGGAGCTGCCAACGATTATTCGTTTTGCAGCAGCCGCTGATAATCTTCTGGGGTGTCGATATCCAGCAAGATGCGCCGATCGGTCCAGGGCAGGCAGGCAGGTGGGAAACGGTCGAACAGGCTGCGTGCGCCTTGTTCACCCTGGAGCTGGCGCAGTGCAGGGAACACCTGACGGTCGAACAGAACCGGGTTGGAGCGTTGTTCTGCGACATAGGGGGCCAGAATCGCCTGACGCTGGCGAGTTTGGGCGGATGTGAGGGCTGAGAGCAGCTCTGGGGTGACAAACGGCTGGTCGCCCAGCAAAAAGATCACCGAGCCGGTTTCGCCCGGCAGGCGCTCCATCCCGCTGCGGATGGAACCACTTTGCCCGGCGGCCCAATCCGGGTTATGGGCAAAGCACACCGGCAGGCCTGCCATGGCGGCCTGGATTTCGGCCTGGTAAGCGCCAGTCACGACAGTGACGGGGGCCAACCCGGCCTGGAGGGCGGTCTGGACTGCCTGGCGGATGAGCGGCTGCCCGTTCCACGGCAGGAGCAGTTTGGGCTGCCCCATGCGCACAGAGCCCCCGGCGGCAAGGATGATGGCGGCAGCCGGTTCGTGGACAGAAAGGACCTGACGGTTGGTGGTGAGGGCCGGGGTGATCACCGTGGTGTTAAAACTGGAGACCAGCATTTGGGCGACAATATTTGCCTGAGCTTCCAGGGCGGGGGTATCTGCCCCAGTCAGCAGCGCCAGCCGGCGGGCGTTGGGCGGGATGTTTTTCAGGCCGCCTGAAGTGGAGGTCAGGACTCGTCCGAGGGCTTCGGGGCTTACTGGCTCTTCAAGCGCCAGTCCTGCCAGGGCTGCGAAGCGCTCCGGGCGGTGGATATGGTCGGTGTTCAGCGGTTTACCCAGCCCTGCCAGGCCAGCGACCACAATGACGCTTTCCACAAACGGCGGAATGACCGGCTCGTGCTCGGCTGGGGCTTTGAGGGGCAGATGTTTTGCGCCATCTGCTTCAATTAGCAGCGGGATACCGTTTAATCGGGCCAGGGCCCAGGCCTGCTTCATTTGGGCCGGATCCAGGCCCCCCAGACGTTGGGTCTGGGGGTTCATCGGCCCGGTCAGCAGGAAGACACCCGCCAGCTGGCTGGCGCACAGGCGTTCCAGATCCTCGAAGGTTTGAATGTGTTTGTCCGCCAGGGCAGCCTGCCAGGCGCCCAGGTGGGTGGTGGTGGAAACCAGTGCCCGTGGTTTGAAACTGCGCGCCAGCCGGAACAGGCTGGTTGTCTTCCCGCCTGCCCCGACGATCGCTAAACTGGCGCAATTTTCTAAACGAAACGCTGAATACAGGTCCATGGCTTTATCTCAACTCTCAATAAGTTGTTGTTGTTTTGCGGGCGTAGCCCGCAAAACAACAACAAACATGTACATAATACGATTATACCTACAGTTCAGGCGTCCTGATTCTTAGTAATTTACAAAAATCATCCTTGTATCACTTGCGCCATACACGATTCTTTGCTATGCTATAGAGTATCAGTAAATCTCATATTGCCGTAACGGCAGAGCGTGACAAAAGGAGAATCTATGGAACTTGGCGGATATGCTAATCGAATGGCTCATATTGATTTGTCTTCAGGAAAGGTTGAATTTAAGCCAATCCCCGAAGAATGGGCTGTCAAGTATATTGGTGGACGTGGTTTGGGCGTGAAATATGTGTTTGAAAACGGTCCAACCGTTGACCCTCTGTCTCCCGACAATATTTTGTGCTTCATGAACGGGCCACTGACCGGTTCGGAAGCCAACATGAGCGGGCGTCTGGCGATCACGACCAAGTCTCCGTTGACCGGGACTGTGACCGACAGCCACATGGGTGGTTGGTCTGCGGCTCGTTTGCGCTGGGCCGGTTTTGATGGCTTGATTTTCAGCGGCAAGGCCCCCAAGCCTGTTTATATTTATATCGAACAGGATACTGTCGAGATTCGCGATGCCTCAGATCTGTGGGGCAAGAATGTTCATGAAGTGGTCAAGCACTTCCAGGCGCTGTACGGTCAGAAAGACCTGAGCGTGATGACGATTGGTCAGGCTGGCGAAAAAATGGTCAAGTATGGAGCCTGGCTCAACGAAAATGATCGGGCCAGCGGGCGCGGCGGCACGGGCGCTGTGGGCGGCAGCAAGAACTTGAAGGCTGTGGTCGTAAAAGCCACCAAGAAACTGGTTAAGGCTACTGATCGTGAAAAATGGAAAGCTGCGCACCAGAAGGCCCTGGCCGAAATTATGGACGAACGGGTTGTGACCTCGCCCCGCAAAGGCGGCCTGTCGGTTTACGGCACCAACGTCCTGATGAACATGACCAATGTCATCGGCGGTTTGCCAACCAGAAACAGCCAGAGCACTGGTTTTGGCGATCAGGCCGAACTGCTCAGCGGTGAGTATGTCAAGCAGAATATCCTGGTTGAAGACCCCACCTGCCATGCCTGCCCGGTAGCCTGCAAGAAGGAAGTTGAAGTCAAAGAAGGCCCCTGGAAGGGTGTCCGGATGGAAAGCGTTGAATACGAACCCGCCTGGGCCTTTGGCGCACACTGCGGTAACTCGGACATCAATGCCGTTGCCAAGATGATTGATCAGTGCAACGACTACGGTATGGATGCCATCGAGTGCGGCAATGTGCTCGCAACCTATATGGAAGCCACCCAGCGTGGTTATACCAACGGCGATGGCGGTCTGCAGTGGGGCGACACGCTCAAGATGGTTGCCCTGGTTGACAAGATTGGTGTGCGCGAAGGCATTGGCGACAAGCTGGCCGAAGGCGTGAAGGGCGTTTCTGAGTATTTTGGTCATCCCGAGATCGGTATGCAGGTCAAGGGTCAGTCCATCCCGGCGTATGACCCGCGTGGTATTAAGGGCATGGGCCTGGGCTATGCCACCAGCAATCGCGGCGCCTGCCATCTGCGCGGCTACACTCCCGCAGCTGAAGTGGTGGGTAACGTGCTTGGCCCCTCTACTGTGGCCGACCCGTTGGCCTGGAAGGGTAAAGGCGAAATGAACTTTATCTTCCAGAACGTACATGCCGTCACCGACTGCCTGGATATTTGCAAGTTCGCCACCTTTGCCGAGTCGCTCGACTCATTTGCCGCCCAGTATGAAGCGGTTACTGGCGTCCCCTCTAACCCCGGTCATTTGTTGAAGGTTGGCGAGCGCGTCTATAACCTGGAACGCTATTACAACAATCTGGCTGGTCACGGCGCCGGCAGTGATATGCTGCCCGCTCGTTTCTTGAATGAACCGTCTGATTTTGGCGGATCCAAGGGCCAGGTCTGCGAACTGCCCGAGATGCTGGAAGAATACTATGCCGTGCGCGGCTGGGTGAACGGTGTTGTGCCGGAATCCAAACTGAAAGAACTCGAGATCATCTAGTCTCAGGTAAAACTAAAAGAGGCCTGCCATCTGGCAGGCCTCTTTTAGTTTTTTTGATTGGCCTGTTTCAGCACTTCGACGTTGATTTTTCCACTCGAGATTGGCGAGAACAGGCAAACAACATCCTCGGATTGCAAGGGCTCGTCAAGACCATGCAGGCGCAGGCGCGGGTTGCGCCCATTGACATACACCGGGATCTGGGATGCCAGGCGGCCTTCCTGGTCGATCAGTTCGATCCGGATCTGGGGAAACTCCTGGTACAGCCATTCGAAAACCTGGTTGACTGATGTGATTTGGCGCTCATCCAGATCGGCAGCCGTTCTATTGGTCAGATTTCGCATTGTTCCGTAAAATTCAATTCGCATGGGGCGATTATACCTAATTTGACCCCCGTTCGGGTTAGGTCGAAAAGAGGTTTTTTGGGGTGTTTTTTTTGGTGGCGCAGCCACCAAAAAAACACCTAAAAATCTCTTAGCCCGAACTGACGTTAATTTGAATATGACAATCGTCATAGATTTAGTCCCTGGTTTATGGTTTAATGAACTTTATGAATGATCAATTTTCACACTGGGCAACTGTTGATGAGGCTGGTCGGGTTGTTATTCCACCTGAAACCGCCGCCCGATTGGGCATCAAACCTGGGTCTCAGCTCCGACTGGAGGAGCAAGGGAACCAGATTCGCTTACACCGTCCGGCAGATCACCTGAACAAGGTGTATATCGAGCCAACCACTTTGTGCAACCTGGACTGCACGATGTGTGTGCGCAATGGCTGGGAAGAAACGCTCGGCAGGATGACTGAAGAAACCTTTGAATGTATTTTCAACGGCCTGAAAGAGCTGGATTCGCGGCCAACCGTCTTTTTTGGCGGGATCGGCGAGCCGTTGTACCATCCTTCAACCGTGCGCTGGATTGCCAGAGTCAAAGAATTGGGCTGCAAGGTGGAGCTGATCACCAATGGAACCACCCTGACCGAGCGCCGCGCCCGCCAGCTTGTGAAGGCGGGACTGGATGTCTTGTGGGTCTCCATTGATGGGGCCACGCCAGAGCATTATGCGGATGTGCGCCTGGGGGCGCAGCTGCCCCAGGTGTTGGAAAATCTGGACCGCTTGCGCCGGATGCGTTCGGGTGGTCATTTTCCAAAACCGGTGATTGGGATTGCGTTTGTAGCCATGCGCAAAAACATTCAAGACCTGCCGACGTTGTTGACGCTTGGCCGCCAGCTGGGTGCGACCCTGTTCAATGTGAGCAATGTGATGCCTTATACCGAGGACATGCAGGCGGAGAGGCTGTTTACCAAAACACTCAAGAACATCGCTTACTTTCCATCGCCTATGGTGCCGCATTTAAGCCTGCCCAAAATGGATCTGGACGAGTTTACCCAGGATGCGTTTGTGCAGGCGGCTAACAGCGGCTACCATGTGAATTTTGCTGGGAACAGCTTCAGCAATGCCAACGATATCTGCAATTTCATCCAGAGCGGCTCGATGTCGATTGCTTTTGATGGCTTTGTCAGCCCGTGCTGGCCTTTGATGCACACCCATACGAGCTATTTGCATAACAAGGCGCACCACTCACGCCGGCACACCATTGCGAATGTGCGCGAGCGCAGTCTGCTGGAGATATGGAATGATCCAGGTTATTTCGACTATCGTCAAAAAGTGCAGGGTTTTCGCTTTGCGCCCTGTACGTTTTGCGGAGGCTGTGAAATGTCCGAAGCCAATGACGAAGACTGCATTGGAAATGAGTTCCCTGCCTGCGGGGGCTGCCTGTGGTCGCAGGGCGTTATCCAGTGCCCCTGACCCGATCAGCCGCCGCCCACGGCAGGAAAGATATTGACGGTATCTTCTGGGCCGATTTGGGTCTCCATTACATTTTCCAAACGGGGCACGTCGCGGCCGTTGATAAAGAAATGGACGTGCCCATACAGCTCGCCCTGGTCATTGAGCAGCTCTGTGCGCAGAGGCGGGAAGCGTTCCAGGATGAGATCCAACAAAGCGCGGGCGGTGATGCACTCTTCAACCTCGAAGACCACAGTTTTGCCGCCGACGATCTGGCGTAAAGTCGCGTAGAAGTTTACTTTTAATTCCAAGGCTCACCTTTCCTCAGTCTGTGATTTTAACTAACCTCAGTTTGGGTTAGTTCCAAAAGAGGTTGTTTCAATCTCTTATCCCGAACTGACGTTAACTACTCTGCCGCCGGTCATGTGCTCCAGTTCCGTTGGGGTCAATCGGAATACAGCATTGGGCGTGCCGGCGGCTGCCCAGATTTCGCTAAACTGGAATAAATCCTGGTCAATCAGGGTTTCGATGGGTTGAGTATGCCCAATGGGTGGTATGCCGCCAATCACAAACCCGGTTTGCTGGCGCACAAATTCGGCGTCGGCTTTGCCGATGGGTTCATGGATCAGCTCGGCGATGAGCTGTTCGTTGACACGGTTCGCACCGCTGGCGGTAATCAGCAGAGCCTTACCCGAATTCATTTTTTTGAAGACCAGGGATTTTACAATTTGACCGACCTGGCAGCCCACGGCTGCAGCTGCATCATTGGCCGTGCGGGTGGAGGCGGGCATTTCGACCACCTGTAACGATAAACCCTGGGATTGCAAGGCCTGCTGAACTTTTTTGGCGCTTGAACTAAGATCGCTCATCAAATACCACTCCAGATAAAATTTTGGGCGAAAACCAACTTAAATCCAACCGCGCCGGCGCATCCAGGCCAACATGGCCACAGGCGTGCCGATGAACACGATCATTGCACCGATAAACGAAGGCGTATGGGTCCAGGGCATCAGGGCGGCGGCGACGGGTTGGAAGTAATTCATGCCAAAAAAGCCTGACAGGAACGAGATCGGCATGAATAACGAGGTGACGACTGTCAGGGTTTTCATGACTTCGTTCATGCGGTTGTTGATGACCGACAGATAGGTGTCCAGAGCGCCGCTGGCGACATCCCGCAAGCTTTCGCTTAGATCGTGCAGGCGAACCAGATGGTCGTAGACATCCCGGAAGTAAATCTGGTCTTTTTCATCGATGACGGAGTAATCGTCACGGGCAAGTTTGTTGAATACTTCGCGCAGGGGAGATAGGCTGCGGCGCAGGTGGAGGGTGGAGCGTTTGAGCTTAAAGATCTTCTGGACAATGTCTGGTGATGGTTTGTCGAATACCAGATTCTCGACTTGCTCTATTTCTTCATCCATTAAGTCTACTGTCACCATAAAGTCAGCCACAATTTCATCCGAGACCAGATAAAGCAGATGATCAACCCCTTTGCGGCGGTGGCGGTCACTTTTCAAACAGGTTTGCCAGGCGCGCTCCAGACCGTGGACGGGCAGCTCGTGATAAGTAACCAGGAAGTTCGGTCCAAGGAAGACATCCAGTTCATTCGTCTCGAGTTCAGAAGCGGCTCGATCAAAACTGATATCATGCAGAACAAGATAGAGGTAGCCTTCCCAGTCATCTACTTTGGGGACATGGGTTTCACGCAGGGCGTCATCAATAGCCAGTGGGTGAAAGGCGAAAATGTCGCGCATGATCTTCTCGGTATGAGCCGGGTCTTCGCCAGAAAAATCTACCCAAAGCATGTTGTTTGGATTTTCCAGAATTTTTAAATAATCTTCAACCACTGCTGGGGTTGGTTCGGATTTTTCGTTTTCAAAATACAGGCTGCGGATCATATTTTGCTCTTTCTGGTTTTTCGTCAATTATAAACAGAAACGCCAAAATGGGGTCTGCTGGTGATAGATCGCCAGCAGACCCCATTTGCACTTATTTGACCGTGTTTTGTCTTTGCCTGAATCAGGCTGAAAACTTTTGTTTCAGGCGGGCGCTCTTGCCAGTGCGGGTGCGCAGGAAATACAATTTGCTGCGGCGCACATGTGAGTGCCGATAAACAACGACTTTTTCGATGCGGGGGGAACGTGCCAGGAAGGTACGTTCAACGCCTACGCCATTGCTTGCCACACGCCGCACAGTGAAATTGGCGTCATTGCCGCCGTTGTTCTGGCGGATAATGGTGCCTTTGAATTCCTGAGTACGCTCAGTGTTGCCTTCCTTGATGCGCAAGAAAACGCTGACGTTATCGCCAGAGCGCAATTCAGGAACGTTTGGGTTTACCTTAGCCTCAACGGCTTTGATTAGATCGCTCATGTTCAACCTCTCAAATCAAATTACGATTGCTTCATCTTTCACCAGCCATCTCACGACGGCTGTTCTCGCGACGCGGTTTGGGATTATATCACGGTTTTTTTATTTGTGAAGAACTTTTTCAAAAGAGGCCAGGCTTTTCTTGAAGTCTGAAAACCCTGCCGCCAACATATCGAAAAGATGAATTTGGGGTGTTTGTTGCGGGCGGTAGCCCGCAACAAACACCCCAAACCCCGACTTTTGGAAAGGCGTGCAAAAGAGGCGCTCAGTGTCCATCTGCCGCTTTTCTTTCTTTGGGGTTCAGCAGGGCGATGCTGCCGGCGGCGGCAAAGAACCCGGCCAGGGCGAATGCATACAGCCAGCGCGGGCCAAAAATATCGAATGAAATCCCGCCGAGCGGAGAGGCAGCCATGCCAATCAGGTTGGGCAGGGTCACGTTGAAGAGGGCCAGCATCAAGCCGCTGCCCTCTGTGGAAGAGTTCCCAGTAATATAGGCGATGGTGGCGATTATCCGCAAGCTGAGAGAAATTCCGCCCAGGGCGTTCATGGCCAGGATGCTGATGGTGCCGGGCAGCAGGAAAATGATGCTCATACGCACTGCGTCGAGCAGGTTGGCGCCGATCAGGATTTTTTTGTAGCCCCAGCGGTTGAGCAGCCGGTCGGCCCAGATCATGGCGGGCAACTCAATCACCGAACCGATCATGGCGGCGATGGCGATGAGCTGTTTGCTGGCGCCCAGTTGGGACAGGAACACATTTTGAAATTGGTTTGCGCCGCGTCCCAGGATCCCGCTGACCAGCATGGAGACGAGCAGGGCCAACAGGGCCGGGCTGCGCAGCACTTCCTGCACCTGGCGGAGCAAATTGCCCGAAGCCGGGTTTGGGGTCAGGGCGGCCTGTTTTTGGTCGATTTGCACCCAGTTCAGCAGGATGGCGCTGACGATCAGGCTGAGCGCGTAAGTGTAGAAAATTACTTCGAGGCCGGTGTTTTCCACCAGCCAGCCGCCCAGCGGGACCAGTACGGCCCAACCAAAAGAGCCCCAGCGCCGGATGCTGCCAAAGCCGCTTTGCTGGTGTTTCTTGATGGTGCTGAGGGCCAGGGATGTGGAGAGTGGGTCAATCCCAGCCCCAAAGAGGGCCTGGAGCATACCAAAGGCAGCAAACCCCCAAAAGGCAGTTTGCCAGCGCAGCCCGAAAATGGCGCAGGCAACCCCAAACAAACCAAGCTGAAGCAGCCGGCGGGTTTTTCCGGTGCGATCATTCAGGCGGCCCCAGGTAGGCGAGGCGATGATGGCTACGAGCGACCCAAGCGGGCCAAGCAGGCCGATTTCCGTGCCGCTTAGCCCCTGCTGGATTAAGAACAGGTTGAAAAAGGGTGAAAAAAGGCCAGCGCCGCCCAGCCAGACGAGGTAATACAGCCGCATCATGGTCAGGTCGCGGCCCAGATGCAGGCGGGGGATGCTAAACCGGATCATTGTGGCGGTTGTGGCCGGCGGGCCTGGGCATCTCCAGCAGGCTGGGTGTCCAGGGTTTCCAGAGCGCTGGCGAAGTCAACCGGGTAGTTGGCTGTCAGTGTCATGGATTGGCCCGAGGATGGGTGGGTGAAGGTCAGGTGATGGGCGTGCAGTGCCATCCGTGTCATGACGGCTTCCCCTGGAGCGATTTCCAGGCATTCCCCGCCCCCATACAGTTCATCCGCAGCCAGCGGCAGCCCCAACGCATAGAGGTGAGCCCGGATCTGGTGGGTGCGGCCGGTTTCTGGATGGGCGGCAAGCAGGGTGCAGGCAGGGTAGCGTTTGATGACTTCAAAGCGGGTGACTGCCGGTTTGCCGTTTTTGAAATCCACGGTGGTGCGGTGGCGGTGACCGACATTGACCCGCAGCGGCATGCGCACGGTTTTTTCCTGCCAGTTTGGGTTGCCCAGGCAGATGGCATGGTAGGTCTTCTGGATGGCATGCTGTTCAAACTGGGTATTCAGGCTGCGGTGAGCCGCCGCACTGCGCGCCAGGAGGATAACACCACTGGTATCTCGATCCAGGCGGTGCACGATCCAGAGCGGTCCACAGGTGGGGGTAAGAATGCCCCTCAGATGAGGGGCATTCGGGTTGTAGCCATCGGGCAGGCTGGGCAGCCCGGCCGGCTTATTGATGGCAAGGACTTCAGCGTCCTGCCAGAGGATCAGTTCGTCAACTTGCATTGCTCGTGCGAGCCTCGCCGCGCTTGACCCCTAGCATCAAAAGAAGGGCCAGTATAAAGAAAACTGGAGCGACTACGGTGATCATGCGGTAATTTTCGCCAGCCAGGGTAATAAGCAGGCCGTTAATGTTTGGGCCAAAAATGGCGGCCATGGTGGAGAACAAATAGTACATACCTGTGTAGGTGCCGATGCGGTCATCGGTGGTATTGTCGACCACCATTGGCAGCGAATTGATGTTGATAAAGGCCCAACCGACTCCAGCCAGCATCAGCAGTAAGCCGAGGGTTGGAACCACGCCCAACACAGGGAGTTTGGTCAATGGGACGAGCAGCGCTTCGTTGGGCAGAATGAACATGACCAGCATGGCAGAGATCATCATGATCAGGCCCATGATGATGGTCGGTTTGCGCCCGATGCGCCCGGCAAGATAACCGGAGGGTATGGCAAACAGCACGAAAATTAAGGACAATTGAGTCAGCAGGCGCGGCCCTTCAGATTCAGGCTGCCCCAGGGCCCGGTTGACAAACAGGGTGAAAAAGGCCTCGATGCCGTTGTAGGCCACAAACCAGGAGAAGATCGCCAGGAGCAGGAGCAGCGAACTTTTCTCTGGGTCGGTGAACACACTTTTGACGTTGTCAACCACACTCGGTGCATTCGCATCTGCGACTGCATATTCTTTGGGCTCTTTGACGAAGATGAAAACCAGGGCAACCGCCACCAGCACCAAAACGGATCCGAGCCAGAATGGGTAGGCCTGATTCGTTTCATACAGCTTGCTGCCGACCAGAAATGCGATGATGCTGCCGATCCCGCCCATGAAGTTGATGATCCCGTTGGCCTGCGAGCGGTATTTGGAGGGGGTGATGTCGGGCATCAGGGCCACAATCGGTGTGCGCCACAAGGCCATACTCAGCAGCAGGGTGACTGTGCAGGCGACAAAAAGCGGCAAAATGCCAGCCAAAGGGATCAGGCCAAAGGCTGCTGCACCAATGGGGGCGCCGATCAAGATGAATGGTATCCGTCTGCCCAGCGGTGAGCGCAGGCGGTCTGAGTAGGCCCCGATCGTTGGCTGGATAAAGAGCGCAGCGATATTGTCGAGGGTCATAAAGAAGCCGACGGTCAAAGCATTTAACCCGAATTTGTTTGCCAAAAATAGCGGGACAAAGGCGTTGTAGGTGGCCCAGATGACGCTGACGCCAAAAAAACCAAAGCCGAGCAGGAAAATTTTGCCGTAGTTGAACTTCATACCATCCTCCGAATTGTTTGCTTTTTATCGAGTGAGATGTTCGTGCAGGCCCGGCCTGCAAGTAAACACACCATTTGCCTGAGTCAGGCTTGTTCTTCGTCCTTTGATTTCTTTAGCTGGGTCAGGAATTTTGTATCTGCTGTGGTCAATGGGGCGGTTTGGAGTAAATCGGGGCGCTGCTGCAGGGTGCGCAGAATGGACTGCTCGCGCCGCCAGCGGTTGATGGCGGCGTGGTTGCCGGAAAGCAAAATGTCGGGCACTTTCCAGCCGCGAAACTCGGGCGGACGGGTGTAGTGCGGGTATTCCAGCAGGCCTGAAGCATGCGAATCGTCCCACGGGCCGTCCGGGTCGCCCAGGGCGCCGGGGATCAGGCGGGTCAGTGCATCTACAATGCTCAGGGCGGGCAGCTCACCGCCGCTCAGCACAAAGTCGCCCATCGAGATCTGGTCGGTGATCAGGTGCTGGCGAATGCGTTCGTCGATGCCCTCATAGCGCCCGCAGAGCAGTGCGATCTGGGGGTATTGGGACAGCTCGAGCGCCACCTTGTGGGTGAACTGCCGCCCCTGGGGCGTCATGAGGATAACCGGGCAGGCGGGAGGGTTTCCCAACACACTTTCTATGGCTGCGAAGATCGGGTCGGGCTTCATTACCATCCCGCCGCCGCCGCCGTAAGGCATGTCGTCGGTGGTATGGTGTTTGTCAGTGGTCCAATCGCGGATGTTGTGGGTTTTAAATTCGACCAGACCGTGCTGCTGGGCTTTTTGGAGGATACCCGTTTGCAGATAAGGGTCACAAACCTCAGGGAAAAGGGTGAAAATGTCGAATCGCATAATGAATCGATTCTACTTGAATATGCCGAATTTTGGGTGTTGCTTTTTTAGGCTCTGCCGTAGATGTACCCATATTTGGGGGTGTGAAAGCGGCATCGCCGCTTTCACACCCCCAAATATGGACTTTGTCACGGGAAATCCCAGTGACCCCAGTTTTATGTTGGCTGTGGGCAGAAGCACAGCCAACATAAAAAAGGCAAAAATCCTGCACGCTTTTGTTAAGTTTGGGGTGTTTGTTGCGGGCTGCAGCCCGCAACAAACACCCCAATTCATCTTTTCGATATGTTGGCGACAGGATTTTCAGGCTTTAAGAAAAGCCTGAAAATCCTGTGGCCTTCCTTGACGCAGACTGTTAATTACTGGTAAGATGAATCTTATGAAGGTTAAATCTGGACAATGGAGCATGACGCGCCGGAGTGTTAAGCGCTCAAACCCCTGGCGGATTGGGCTGCTGGCGGTATTGATTCTGATTGTGTTTTATTTTAATCAGGTCGTTGTGCCGAATATGCCGCTGCCATTCGTGCCCACGCCCACCCCCACCCGCAGCCCGGAATCTTTCCAAAATGAGGCCCTTGCCCT